>Ga0181524_10006618_pt1 | contig 10076 bp, 5 predicted proteins | sample PEATcosm2014_Bin_34_FD_119761 | JGI IMG/M metagenome (GOLD analysis project Ga0181524, IMG submission 119761) | Peatland microbial communities from MTU Mesocosm Facility, Houghton, MI, USA - PEATcosm2014_Bin05_60_metaG | ecosystem: Environmental > Terrestrial > Soil > Wetlands > Peat | place...
CAGCGCCGGCGCTTGCGCTTGGGAGGACGTTTCGAGGCGGCCGCGTTCTTCAGCTTGATCGGGTCGGGTTTGGGAGCGCCGAAATCGAGTCGCTTTTTCAACCGTTCGACCGCCGCCATGATACTCTTCATCATCGGGCGATGCCCTTCATGTTTCCAGGCCAAAGACGTTCAGAGATAATCGGAAGACCATCAACTGGACTGCGGCCAGCGCCAGAACGGCGCCCGCAATCCAGCCACGCCTGCCGTCCAGAGAGGCCAGGGCGCAGGCGCCCGCGGCCGCCGCGAAGGGCATAAGGAACATCCAGAGCCGCGCGACCTCGCCGAGATTCTTGCCGGAGAAGTTGAGCGCGGCCAGGACGACCAGCACTGCCCAGGGAAGGCTCGAAAGGGCGCGACGCCGTCTCTCGGGCCACCACCGGCGGAAGTCCGCAGCCGCAGTGACCATCAGCAAAAGAAACGCCGGCAGACCGGCGAAAACCGCGAACTCGACCGGATTGAACAGCGTCCACGCCCAGTATGACCTCGGAAAATGCACAGCGAACGTCGCGTGTTGCGACAGACACGTCCTCCAAACGCTCCACACATCGTACCCAAAGAGGAGCGTCGGTAGCAAGGAAGAAATCAGGAAGCCGGCGGCCCATCCTAATATCACGAGTGGCCATCCGCCGCGCCCAGGTCCGCCGCATCCTTCGCCGGCGCCTCGCCACACGACCAGGAGCGAGTACGCTCCAATCAACGCCACGGTCGCAAGCAGCGACATGCTCCAGAGCAGCCCGCCGACCGCGATTGCGCCGGAGAGCGCGGCCCAGGCCCAGGCTGCGCTGCCGCGCCGCAACGCGCGCCGCCACGAATAGAAAGCGGCGACTGCAAACAGCGGAAACAGCTGGTCGGGGTAAGGCGAGAAGAGATGCAAACTCGGGACCAATGCCGAGAGCGCCAACGCGAGCAGGGCCGTTTCGCGCGAGCAGACGTCGCGGACCAGCAGGTAAACCAGGATCAGCGTAAGCCAGCAACCCAGCCGGAACAGAAGGGCTGACGCCCAGATGCCGGCGAATTCCCCGTCCGAAAGATCCCATCGCGCGAGTTTCTCGGCGACCCGGCGCCACGTGGTCGGCGTACCCGGGACTCCGAGGTTGACGACTTCGTCCGCGCCCGCCGGCGTGAACCAGCGCGCCGCCGCGGGCCAGTGATCGAGAGTGCGGTCCACCGCCCAGTGAAAAACCACAGGCCCGGCAGGATGATCGGCGATATGGCCGCGGATGGGGTCGTCCACCCGCAACTGCGGGATCATCCCGGCGTAATCTTTCAGGTATGCGCCCATGTCCGACACGTGGACCGCCTCGGTGTAGTAGCCGCCGGCCCACGGCGCGACGATGGAATCGTACGCATCGTACGGCGCTGTCGGAACAGCCTGCGCCGTTTCCAGAATAATGCCGAGGCTCAGCGCCGCGCACAGACCCACCGCGACGATCTCGTTGCGCCTCTCCGAGAGGCCGCGCCGCAGGAAAACTGCGACGACCGCGGCCATGAGCGCGCAGAGGAAGAGCGCCGGCACAGCGGCGGCGCAGCTTTCCGGCCGGGGAAAATAGGGCCATTGCCACTCGCGCGCGACCCCGATATGCCACGCCTGCGTCCAGATCAGCGCACTGACCAGGAGCGTCGCGAGCGCGATGAGCGCAAGGATGGCGATTCTCAATGGGCCGGCCGATTCCGGGAATTGCGGGCATTCATCGGCTCGGGTCGAAGGCGAATGGGCCGCGGTTCCTTCATTGAACAGCGGATTCACAGTGCCATCTCGATGTCAGTTGCCGAAGAGTTTCTTGATTGCGCCGCCGAGGCCTTCGCCGGTCTTCTGCAAGTTTCCCGGAAGGTCGCTGGCTTCCTTCTTGAGACCTGGGAGAATCTCTTTCGTGAAGGTCTCGGGGAGCGATTTTACCTGGCTGGTGATGCTGCCCGCGAGATTCTTCAGCACCGCCGAGAGTATCTGGTCCGCCGGGATCGCATTGCCGTGGCCGTCGTCGAGGTTGTTGATCACGAACGTGCCGAGCGACACATCGAGCGACTTGCCGTACACGATGACATGGACCTTGGCGTTCGACATGGTCAACCGGTCAATTCTCAGCTTCACCGGCTCCTCTTTTCCCGCGGCCGGCTTCGGCGTCTCCTCGCTGCCCTTCAGATTGTCCATCAGGGCGGCGACGTTGGTCTTCGGTTTGGCGAATTCATACGTGATCTCAGGCGCCTCGAGCGTCACAAGGTAAAGATGGATCTCCTTTTTCCTCAGCTTGCCGATCTCCGCCGAAACGCTGATGAGGTCGGCCTTCACGAACGACGGACTCGTGAAACCCTTGGGATTCGCCACGTTCAGCCCGTGCAGGCTGATGCTCCGGCCCCACAGCGAGACGTTGGCGCTGTCGAGGCGCGTCTCGACGCCCAGGGCGCGCGTGCCGCCGATCTGGATTCCCTCCCGGACAAAGGAGTCGAGATTGAAAAGGAGGATCAGGATCACCAATAGCGGTATTCCGATGATTATCGCCGCGATGATCCACAGCGTGCCCTTCGCCCTCTTGGAAAGAGTCATCTTCGTCCCTCCAAAGACCCCATCTTGATCCGAGCTTCCCCTGACATTAGTTTTACGGCACCTTGCACGGCATGTCAAGTTCGAGAGATTGAAGAATGGGCGCCTTCCGACTATAGTTACCGGGGACTGCAATGCCGCGAGTCCGCCGCTGCGCGCCGAATTTGCGAATAAGGAAACAGCCATGCCGCTGAAATTCAGGATGCAGTTGATCGCCGACGAGCGGTACGAGTCGGCATACGCCTTCGACGTGAACGGCGACGGCACGCTCGACATCGTGTCGGGCGCGTACTGGTACGAAGGGCCGGATTTCGTGAAGAAGCATCCGGTCGGAGAGGTCAAGGCGTTCGACGAGTACTACGACGATTTCTCCACAATCCCGCTGGATATCAACGGTGACGGGCGGCCGGATTTCGTCACGGGCGGCTGGTGGGGCAATTCGCTGCGCTGGCGGGAGAACCCGGGCGATCCCGACAAAGCCTGGCCGGAGCACGTGATCGCCGAAACCGGGAACATCGAGACGACCCGGGCCTGGGACGTGGACCGCGACGGGCAATTGGAGATCGTTCCCAATACGCCCGGCGGGCCCCTGGTGATCTACAAGCTGGACACCGACTCCGCCGGTCATGGAACCGGCACGTTCAGGGCGCACAAGATATTCGACCGCCTTCAGGGTCATGGTCTCGGATTCGGAGATATCTCCGGCAAACGGCGCGGCGATTTCGTGATGAGCCAGGGCTGGCTGGAGGCGCCGGAGGATCCCTGCGCCGGCGCGTGGACCTGGCATCCTGAGTTCAACCTCGGCTCCGCTACCAGCATTCCGGTCCTGGTGGCCGACGTTAATCGCGACGGCGTCAACGACCTCATCGTCGGCCAGGCGCACAACTACGGCCTCTCCTGGTGGGAGCAGCGCCGCCGGGCTGACGGCTCGCGCCAGTGGATCGAGCATCCGATCGATCCGTTTAACTCGCAATATCACGACATGCACTGGGTGGACATTGACGGCGACGGCCAGCCCGAATTGGTCACGGGCAAACGCTACCGCGCACACAACGACAACGATCCCGGCTCGTTCGATGATTACGGCATCCACTACTTCAAGTGGAACGGCGAATCGTTCACCAAGAATCCCATCATCTTCGGAAAGGTTCGAGAGACGAAAGGTCTGGGGATATTCAGCCAGGTGGTTGACTTGAACGGCGACGGCCGGCTGGATATTCTCGCGCCCGGCAAAGACGGACTTGCGATTCTGTGGAATGTGCAGGAGATTGACCGGACTCCGGTGAAGCGCTGAGGCGGCGTCTTGCGCCGGCTGAAAGAAGCGGAGGCTTGCCATGGCCGAGCAGCGAAGGGTGCGGATCGGTTTTGTCGGCGTCGGCACGATGGGCCAATGCGCCCACCTGAGGAATTACGCCACCCTGCCTGATTGCGAGGTGGTCGCCATCGCCGAGTCGCGCGAGGATGCGGGCCGCAAGGTGGCCGCGCGCTATCAAATCCCCAAGGTCTATCGCACGCACGAAGAAATGTTTGCGTCTGAGAAACTCGACGGGATCGTCGCCGCGCAGCCGTTCACCCGTCATGGGGTGTTCATCCCGGAGATTCTCAAAGCGCGCGTGCCGGTCTTCATTGAAAAGCCGATCGCCGCTTCGATCTCCATGGGCGAGAGAATCGTGCAGGCCGTCGAAGAGAACGGCTCCTTTCTCATGGTCGGCTACCATAAGCGCAGCGACCCGGCCACGATGTGCGCCAAGAAGGAAATTGACGCGCTGAAAAAGTCCGGCGAGCTCGGCAAGCTCCGCTACGTGCGCATCGTCATGCCGGCCGGCGACTGGGTGGCCGGAGGCTTGTATGACCTGATCCAGGGCGACGCTCCTCAGCCTGCGTTCGGCCCGGACCCGAGGCCCTCGGACATGGATGAGGCGTTGCACAACGCCTATGTGGCCTTTGTGAATTACTACATCCATCAGGTGAACCTGATGCGCCATCTGCTGGGCGAGCCATATTCTGTCAAGTACGCCGCGCCGTCGGGCGTCATGCTGGCCGGCGAAAGCCGGAGCGGCGTCGCGTGCGTGCTGGAAATGAGTCCCTACGTGACGACGCTCGATTGGCAGGAATCGGCGCTGGTGGCCTTCGAGCATGGTTGGGTCCGCCTCGACCTGCCGGCGCCGCTGGCTATGTTTCGGGCCGGGAGCGTGGAGATCTTCAAGGACCCTTCCAAGGACGCGACGCCGCAGCGGATCAGCCCGCAGCTTCCCTCCGTGCATGCGATGCGTCAGCAGGCGATCAATTTCATCCGCGCCGCTCGCGGCGAAATGCCGCCCATGACCGACGCGGCTGAGGCGCTGGAGGACCTGCGCGTCGCCCGCCAGTACATCCGCCTCTGGAAAGGGCGTTGAGCCGGCCGCTGCTCGCGGTTGAAACTTTTCCCCAACCGGCGTATATTGGGCATAAGAGGGCAGCGAAAGCTGAGCGATTCGCCCGCAGGCCATGTGGCTTTGCTGTTTCCGTTTTCCTTCTTGCACTGACATGGACCCAACCAAGAAAATCGGCGAGTTTTTCGTAGGTATCTTCGGTTCGCGGAATGAACGCCTGATCGAGTCCCTGCTTGAGACGGTGGAGGAGATCAACCGCCTCGAATCGGTGATGCAGAAGCTCTCGGACAAGGCGCTGAGCGCGAAGACGCAGGAGTTCCGCAACCGCCTGGCCGACGCCTTTCACGGCCGCGATTTCACGCGCGAGGAAGCCGACCGCGAGCTGAATATAATTCTCCCGGATGCGTTCGCCGTCGTGCGCGAGGCGGGCCGGCGCGTGGTCCACACGCCGGACCTGCAGAATCCCCAGCCGATGCGCCATTTCGACGTGCAGCTCGTCGGCGGCATGGTCCTTCATCGCGGGTGCATCGCGGAGATGTCCACCGGCGAGGGCAAGACGCTCGTCGCGACGCTGGCGGCGTACCTGAACGCGCTCCTCGGCCGGGGCGTGCACATCGTGACCGTGAACGATTACCTGGCGGCCCGCGACCGCGAGTGGATGGGGCCGCTGTATGAGTTCCTGGGCCTGACGGCGGGCGTGATCCTTCACCAGCAGGAGTACGGCCCGAAGCGCGAGGCCTACAACTGCGACATCACCTTCGGCATGTCCAGCGAGTTCGGCTTCGACTACCTGCGCGACAACATGCGCTGGAGCGCCGAAGAGCAGGTGCAGCGGCGCGGGCTCTACTACGCGATCGTGGACGAGGTGGACAATATCCTGATTGACGAGGCGCGCACGCCGCTGATCATCAGCGGGCCTTCCGAGGAATCCACCGATAAGTACTACGTCGCGGACCGTATCGCGCGGCGGCTGCACAAGGAAGAGCATTACACGGTCAAGGAGAAGGAGAAATCCGCCAACCTCACCGAGGCGGGCGTCGCCGTCGCCGAGAAGACCCTCGGCGTGGACAGCATCTACTCCGGCCGGAACGCCGATTGGCCGCACCACATCGAGCAGGCCCTGCGCGCGCACAGCCTGTGGAAGCGCGACGTGGACTACGTCGTCAAGCAGGGCGAGATCATCATCGTGGACGAGTTCACCGGCCGCCTGATGCCGGGCCGCCGGTGGAGCGACGGGCTCCATCAGGCCATCGAGGCGAAGGAAGGACTCAAGATCAAGGAGGAAGACCAGACCCTCGCGACCGTGACGTACCAGAACTTCTTCCGGCTGTACAAGAAACTCGCCGGCATGACCGGAACGGCCATGACCGAAGCGACCGAGTTCGACAAGATCTACAAGCTCGAGGTCATCCGTGTCCCGACGAACCGCCCCTTGATCCGGACCGAGTTCCCGGACGTGGTCTATCGCACCGAGGCGGAGAAGTTCAAGGCCATCGAGGAAGAGATCGTCGAGCAGCACGGCAGCGCACGGCCGGTGCTCGTCGGAACGAAATCGATCGAGAAGTCCGAACGCCTCTCCGATCAACTGAAGCGCCGCGGCATCAAGCATGAAGTCCTCAACGCCAAGCAGCACGAGCGCGAAGCGGCCATCATCGCGCAAGCCGGCCAGATGGGCCACGTGACGATCGCGACGAACATGGCCGGGCGCGGCACCGATATCGTGCTGGGCGCCTTCACGATCCCCGAGCTTCTCGAACATTGGAAAAGCTGCGAACTGGCGCCGAAGGACCTGCGCGCGGACGCGCCGACGCCGGAGTTGCGGGACCGCCTGACGGAATTCTGGGCGCAGAAGTTCCTCGATAAGGAAACTCTGGACAAGACGCCGCGCGAGAAGCGGGCCGAGGTGCTTGAGAAGTTCTGGCGCGAAAACCAGATGTCGCCGCTGCGGATCGCGACCGCGGTCGCGCAACTGGGCGGACTGCACATCATCGGCACCGAGCGCCACGAGGCGCGGCGGATTGACAACCAGCTCCGCGGGCGCGCCGGGCGGCAGGGCGATCCGGGCTCTTCGCGCTTTTTCCTGAGCCTCGAGGACGACCTCATGCGGATCTTCGCCTCCGACCGCGTCAGCTCGATCCTGAAACATATCGGCATGGAGGAGGGCATGGCCATCCAGCACGGCATGGTCACGCGCTCCATCGAGCGCGCGCAGAAGAAGATGGAGGAGCACAACTTCGAAATCCGCAAACACCTCCTCGAATACGACGAGGTGATGGACGAGCAGCGCAAAGCGATCTACGGCCTCCGCCAGCAGGTGCTCGAGCACGCCGACCTCAAGTCGCTCATTCTCGAGATGATCGAGGACACGCTCCAAGACGAGATGAACGACCTGATTCCCACCGACATCGCCTCGGACGACCGGAACGGCCGGCCGTTCTGCGATTGGGCGGCGAAGCAGGGCGTGACCATGGAGATCGCCGAATGGCGGGCGAGCGACCGGAGCGCGATCAAGGATCTCTTCGCCTCGCGGAAGGCGGCGCTTTGGGCCGACCAGCCGATCGAGAAGAGCATCGGCGAATGCGTCGCGAACGCCGCGGCGCTGACCCTGCAGAACGAGACGCCGTTCTTCCGCTGGAACCTGCCCGCCCTCAGCCGCTGGGCACGGCATAACGGCCTGGCGGCCGAAGCGGAGGAGATGCGCGCGGCCTTCATGAAACGCCTCATCGGCGCGGTCGAAAAGGCGGCCAAGGAACAGCGGGCGGAAATGGACGCCGACTCCGCCGTCCAGATGCTGATGGAGCAGGCGGTCGCCACGTACGTCGAAAACGCCGTCGCGATGGAGGAATGGGACCTGCGCGGCCTCGAGAAGTGGGCCGAGGCGGCGGAAATCTCGCTGCCGATCAGCCAATGGCAGCGGGGCGGCGAAGAGTCCGAACAGGAAGGCGACAGCCTCTCGGAGCAGCTCAACGCCGTGCGCGAACAGATCCAGGAACGCCTCAAGCGCGCCATCCGAAACCGGCCGCCGGCCGACATGATCGCCCGGATCGCCACGCGAGAGTTCGAGAGGCAGATCGAGAAGCTCTCCGCCGAGCCGCAGGGCGATCTCTCGACGGCGCTCTCGTGGCTCGACCGCGCCCTGGGAATCTCGCTGCCCCAGGCGTCCGCTGAGGCGGTCATCGCCGAGGAACGCGCGCAGATCGAGAACGGCCTCGCGCGGCAGCTCGTCGCGAGGTTGTCCGGCAAGCCGCGTGAGGACTGCCTGCGCTTCTGCTCCGATGACATGGTCGAGACGTTCCTGTCGCTGGACCTGGCCTCCCGGGAGCGGAACCTCGCCGGCCTGTGCGACTCGCTCTCCCGCAAATATGGCGTGGCGCTGGACCCGTTCGACCTGTCGAAGCTCGAAGCTCGGCAGATCGGCGAGACGGCGCTCGAGAAAATCCGCGAAGCCTACGCGCGCCGCGAGACGGAACTGGGCGGCGAGCGCATGCGCCTGATCGAGCGTTTCCTGCTCCTCCAGAAATTCGACGTGAAGTGGAAAGAGCACCTGCTCGTGATGGACCACCTCAAGGGCGGCATCGGGCTGCGCGGCTACGCGCAGGTGGACCCGAAGGTGGAATATACGCGCGAGGCGCGCATACTCTTCGACAAGATGAAATCGTCAGTGCGACAGGAGGTGTCTGACCTCGTCCTCAGACTCGAAATCGGCAAGCAGCCGAACGCGCCGGACGCGCCGGACGCCGCGGCGCCGACGCCGGCGTCTCCCGTGGGGCCTGGAGGCATCTGGGGCGGAGCGAAGGCCGTGCACGCCGAAAGCGCGCCGTCCGCCGCAGCCCAGACCGAAGCCGCCGGCATCCGGAAGCAGCAGCGCGCCGCGATTGACAATTCGTCGCGCCCGGATCGCCCCGAGCCGATCAAGGCTGCAGGCCGAGTCGGCCGCAATGATCCCTGCCCGTGCGGCAGCGGAAAGAAATTCAAAAAATGCTGCGGCAAGACGGGCTGAGGGCGGCGAGAATGACCCTGCTCCTCGACGCGGTGTATCTCCTGCTGGCCCTGCTGGCCTCGCCTTACGTCCTCTTCCGCATGGCGCGCTCGCGCCGCTGGAGGGCCGGGCTTGCCCAGCGGCTCGGGTCTGTCCCGCTGCGTTCCGGCGGCAAGCCCTGCGTCTGGATCCACGCCGTCTCCGTCGGCGAGGTGAGCGCCTCGCGGACGCTGATTGATCGGATCCTCCAGGAGCATCCGGAATGGGACCTGCGCATCTCCACCACCACCGATACGGGGCAGAAGCTCGCTGTTGAGCAATACGGAGCGGAACGCTGCTTCTACTTTCCGCTGGACCTTTCCGCGGCGGTGCGGCGCACTTTTCGGCGCGTGCGCCCGGACGTGATTGTGCTGGTGGAGTTGGAGGTCTGGCCGAATTTCGTGCGCGTGGCCCGGGCGCGCGACGTGACGGTGACGATCATGAACGGGCGCATGCGCGAGAAATGGGTCGGCGTCTATCGCAGGCTCGGTTTCCTCCTGCGGCCCTTGCTCGATGCGGCGGGACCGAACCTCTTCTGCGTGCAGAACGAGACCTACCGCGATCGTTTCGTGCGTGCTGGGTTTCCGGCCGCGAAGGTCCGCGTGACCGGGACGATGAAGTACGACACCGTTCGCATAGAGGCGGACTCCGCGAAATTGGAGCCGGTCCGCGCGGCGCTGGGCTTGACGGCGGGAGAACGCGTATGGATCGCCTCGTGCACCTGGCCGGGCGAAGAGGCGATCTGCCTGCGTGTGCATAAACTCCTGCAGCGGCAGGATCCGGCGCTTCGGCTGGTCATCGCGCCGAGGCACATCGAAAGGGCGGACGACGTCGCGCGGCAGATCGAGCAGGCGGGTTACGAGGTCCGTCGCCGGTCCGCCGGCGGAGGGCCCAGCGGCCCGGCGGCGGTCGGCTTGCTTGACAGCGTCGGCGAATTGGGATATTTGTATGCGACTGCGGAATTTGTTTTCATGGGAAAGAGCCTGACCGCCCGGGGCGGTCATAACGTGCTTGAGCCGGCGGCGCTCGGCGCCGTGCCGGTGTTCGGCCCGTGGACCGACAACTTCCAGGAAGAGGCGCAGTTGCTTCTGGATGCCGGTGCGGCG
>Ga0181524_10006624_pt1 | contig 10071 bp, 12 predicted proteins | sample PEATcosm2014_Bin_34_FD_119761 | JGI IMG/M metagenome (GOLD analysis project Ga0181524, IMG submission 119761) | Peatland microbial communities from MTU Mesocosm Facility, Houghton, MI, USA - PEATcosm2014_Bin05_60_metaG | ecosystem: Environmental > Terrestrial > Soil > Wetlands > Peat | place...
AAGCGCGGCTGCTCGCCTCGCGCCTGAAGGAATTGAAAAACGTGCGGCACGAAATCTGGGACGAGAAGGAAAAGACCTTCCAGCCGGTCGAATGGCGCGACATGGCGGTGTTGCTGCGCTCGCCGGCGAACAAGGCAGAAGCTTACGCGAAGGAATTCGAGCGGGCCGGCGTGCCACTGGTAGTCGAGCGCGGCGGATTTTATGAGAGCGCGGAAATCCTGGATTTGTTGAGCCTGCTGGAATTACTCGACAATCCCCTGCGGGACGTTCCGTGCATTGCGGTGCTGCGCTCGCCGCTGGTGGGCTTGTCCCTGGACGAACTGGGCGAAATCCGGCTGGCGGCAAAGGGCGTTCATTTCTGGACGGCGCTGAATCGCTGGCGCGATGTGACACGTGACAAGTGCCAGGTGCCAGGATCGGAAGCGATAGTGGAAACCTTTGCCAAGGTGGATAAATTTCTGGAGCGGTTTTCCCGCTGGCGGAAAATGGCGAGGCGGGTCTCGCTCTCGCAATGCCTCGAAGAGATTCTGTCGGAAACGCTTTACGCCGAATGGCTGCAGTCGCGTCCGCGCGGCGCGTTGCGGCAGGCCAACGTGGAACGGTTCCTCAACCTGACCCGGCGGTTCGATCAATTTCAGCGGCAGGGACTGTTCCGCTTCTTGAAATTCGTCGAAGCCCAGCGCGAGGCCGGGGTGGAACCGGAGGTCGCTGCCACCGCGGAGGAAAACGCCGTGCGGCTGATGAGCATTCACCAGAGCAAGGGCTTGGAATTCCCGGTGGTCGCCGTGGCTGATTTGGCGAAGCCGTTCAACACGCAAGACCTGCACGCGGACATTATTCTGGATGAACAGTTCGGCTTGTGCCCGCGCGTCAAACCGCCGCACACAGGCCGGCGTTATCCGAGTCTGCCGCACTGGCTCGCGCAACGGCACGAGCGCCGCGAGTTATTGGGCGAGGAACTACGGCTGCTTTACGTCGCCATGACCCGTGCACGGGACACGTTAATTCTGAGCGGCGCCGTCGTGGAAAAGAAATGGGACGAACTTTGGACGAAGCCGGCGGGCATCACGACACGGACAATTCTGGCGGCGAAAAGTTGCGCGGACTGGCTGGGGATGTGGTTCGGAGTTCAGCGTTCAGAGTCCAAGGTCCCAAGCGCGACAGAAGGTGAATTGCCAAATCTCCGCTGGGGGGTTGTGGACGATGAAGAGTTGGCTGAAAGGTGGGGCGAGACTCCCGGCGAGCCGATTTTTGGAGGTGACCGGTCCGGCTTGCGAGGACGCTCGCCCCACCGGTTGGATGTGCTCGGCGACGAAACGAAGCAAAAACTGCGCGACGTGCTTTCATGGGAATATCCGTTCGTGGCAGCGACGAAACGCACGGCGAAATCGTCCGTGACCGCGCTGCGACGCCAAGCCGAAGAGGGGGATGAGGAGGCGGAACAGGTTTTCCCAACGCGGAGATTCGCACATCCGGTGCGGCACAGATCGCCAGCCCGAACTCCGAACTCCGAACTCCGAACTCCGAAATTATCCGCCGCGGAAACCGGTTCGGCGCATCACAAATTTCTTCAACATCTTGCGCTCAAGAACGCGACCGACGTTGCCGCGCTGAAAGCCGAAGCCGCGCGCCTGGAACGGGAAAAAGTTTTGTCAGTGGACGAAGGCGCGGCGCTGGATTTGGAAGCCGTTGCCGGGTTTTGGAGTTCGCCGCCGGGAAAGAAAATCCGCGCGCAGGCGGCAAGCGTCCGGCGCGAACTGGCGTTCACGGCGAAATTCAGCCCGCAAGAACTGGCCGAAATCGTAGGGACACAACCGGAAGCGAAACTTGAAGATGAGTTCATGGTTGTGCAGGGTGTGGCGGATTTGGTTGTCCTGCTGCCGGAGGAAATCTGGCTGGTGGATTTCAAAACGGACGAGGTTCACGCGGGCGAATTGCCGGCCAAAACAAAAATTTACGTGCCGCAGTTGAAACTCTACGCGCGCGCGCTGTCACAAATCTATTCGCGTCCGGTCACAAACTGCTGGCTGCATTTCCTGTCCGCGCGAAGCACGGTGGATTTGGATGTTTGAATGGCGCGGACGCGCGGGCCTTGTGTCTCTGCCGATTTCAATCCGGCGAGCCGAGTGAAAGCTGGTCCTGCTCGTTTTCAGGTGATAGCGCTTCGGTGGGAGCAGGTTCCTCGCCGCCCGGCGCCGCAGTTGTGTTCTCTTCGCGCAGGCGCACCAGCGCGGGCCGCAGCAACCTTCCTTGGAACGTGTAGCCCAGGCCGACTGTTTCCGCGACAACCGCGTTGGCCGGCGGGGTTGATTTCGCGTCCAAGGTCTGATGGCGATCGGGGTTGAACGGCTCATCCGGCGCGGCCACGAACGGCGTCACGCCCACGCGGCGCGCGGCATCGCGGCAGGCATTCTGGAAATGCGCGATCTGTTCGGCCAGCCGCGGCTGGCCGGAGCGCACCGCGGCGGTGTGCAGCGCGAAAACGTGGTCGAGAATGCGCACCAGCACTTGCAGCCATTCAGTTTCACCGCGGCGGAATTTCTCGGCTTCGAGCCGCAGCGCGGCCTTCTCGCTGTCGTTCATTTTTTGCATGAACTCGGAGAATTGGCGGACTTCCTCTGTCATCCGACCGGCAATTTCCTTTGCGCCGGAGGAGGTTTTCTCGGCCTGCAACTGCGCGTTCGTCCATTCGTTGGTGGCGGCGTTGATTTGGGCGGCCAGGCGCTCCAGGTCCTGAATTTTTCCAGCAACCTCGCCGAGGGCGTTGACATCCACGAGCCTCAATACGGCCCGATAATCAAGAATGAAAGGCGCGACCCCGAGCACCGTGCCCAACGCGGCGGTGGCAAGGCAGGCGATGATTTCCTCCGGGGAAACCGGCGCCGGCGCTTTCCAGACAATGAAATACGCGATCCCCAGCAGCAGCGCGTCACCAAGCAGAAAGGGCCACTTCGGGATTTTCCAATTGGTTGCGTCGGTCACGGCGGCAGTTTCGGGGAAATGCGCCGCCAGCGCAAGCAAACGCCGCGCTTTCTGCTCGACTAATCGCGCCCGCCGTTAAAATCATCTGGCCAGTGCGCACCTGTGTGATTTTCAATCCGGCGGCCCGCGGCGAAAAGGCCCGGCGCTTCCGTCATCAGCTCGACGCCATTGGTTCGCATTGTGCGCTGAAGGCCACGACCGCTCCCGATGACGCGCGTCGGCTGGCCGCCGAGGCGGTGGCCGACGGGTTCGAACTCATCGTGGCCGCCGGCGGCGACGGCACGGTCAACGAAGTACTCAACGGCCTCGGCGACGCGCTGGACGGTTTTGCGCGGGCGCGCCTCGGCGTGCTGCCGCTCGGCACCGTGAATGTGTTCGCGCGTGAACTCAAAATCCCGTTGCGCATTGAGCGCGCCTGGGAAGTTCTGCAACGCGGCCGCGAAACCCGCATTGACCTGCCGCGCGTGGAGTTTTCGGCCAACGGCAAAAGCCAAAAAAAATACTTCATCCAGCTCGCTGGCGCGGGCCTGGACGCGCGCGCAATTGAACTGGCGGACTGGTCGCTCAAAAAAAAGGCCGGCCCGCTGGCGTATGTCCTTGCCGGATTGAAAGCGCTGCACGAGCCAAAATCCAAAATCACCGTCAGTGCGGACGGACAAAATTTCACGGGCGAACTGGTTCTGATCGGCAACGGGCGTCTATACGGCGGGCCGTTTGGTGTTTTCCCGCAGGCGGAATTGCGCAACGGGCTGCTGGACGTTTGTGTTTTTCCGCGCGTCACCTGGCCGACACTGTTCCGTTGCGTCCCGGCCCTGCTCACGCGGCAAAGATTGCCGGAAAACCTTGTGCGCCGGTTCCGCGCCCGGACTTTTGCATTGACGGGTGAAACAACGACCGCTTTTGAACTGGACGGCGAGTGGGCGGGGCGCCTGCCCGCAACGTTTTCAGTCGAGCGCGAGCGATTACGTGTCATCGCGCCGTAAGCGCCCGTTTTGAGCTTGTGCCTTCAGGTGATTTCGAGTTTCCAGCGACCCGACCGCCAGCGCGCCCGATGAAATTTCCCGAAATTCAGTATGGTGGAGGCGGCGGGAGTTGAAAGCAGTAGAGATTTCGCCGCCTTGCGCGGAGGTGCATAAACATTGATGAGTCTGCATGTCGCGTTTTGCCGACTTCGCACGGCTACGCACGTTAATGAAATTTTTTGTCCCGTCCTGTCCCGTCTTCCGACCGGGGCGGGGGGGGGTAGCTCACAGCAGAAGGGACGACTGAACGCGATGGGTTTGGGTTCGCGGAATTTTTTACTAAAGGGAAATTCGAGCCAAGCGGGGCTCCTAAGTCTGCAATGACGATCCAAAGAACTGGTGTTGTTCACCGAAGTTTTTTGCCGCGCCACACCCGTTCCGCACCGCATCTATAGGTGCGATTCGAATTTCCCAACCGCTCAAGTGCCTCCCGCGTGGCGTCATACGACCGTTTTCGTTTTGCGGGTCTGAAAATCCTCCAGAACTAGGAAGCCCGGCACACTGCCTCTGACCGGACCGCCGACCAATTTCACGTCCGACTCGAACTGCACCGGAAACACACAACTAGCATCCTTCCCGAGCAACTCGTAGCTGTGGGCCAAACGCTTCGCGTCGGGTGCCGCGGTGCCACACCAGAAGCGAACCTGCCCGCGGTAAGTAACAATGATGGGCTGCAAGATGCCGATGTTGTCATCGCCCCGAAGAGGCGGCGTGCAATAGCCCTGCATCCTCGAATCATCGGCCAAGGTGAAAATGGCTCGCACGACGAACATGCGGTCTGCCGGGTCAAGCGGGCTAGATGCCGTGTATGGCCGGACGGTACTTTCGTCCCGGTCCGCCTCACCGGCCTCGCCCAACCTGAACTCCCAAACCGGAAACTGGTTGAGGTCGTCCAGGGTAAGCTCGTAAACCTGCTTTCGGACGCACGCGCCCTGGCTCCCGCCACAGGCAGGTTTCAAGCGGGCGGTGACACTCGGCGGTTTCATGGACGTTTTGTCTTTCGCTTGGATTTTGAGTTGCGGAAGGCAACCGTAGTTTAGTGGCTGAATGGCAAATTTTGTTTGATACGATAAACGTCGGCTGGTCCGAGGCTCTGGGCCTTTCGCAACGACCGGCGGCGTTTGGAACTTTTGCCTTGAAGCAAATGGCGCCGACCCGCTCCGCGATACAGGATTTTGCCGGTAGCCGTTATCTTGAAACGTTTGGCCACTGACTTTTTGGTTTTGATGCCTTTGGGACGTCGCATACAGGTTAATTTCTTTAAAGAGGGCAAATTATATCAGGCGCTCTGGATGGGTTGTGGGCCATATCCATCATGTCAAACCTCTGATCCGGCTTTGGACTTGGCAGGGGCAACTGGAGCTGCGGCGGGGCTGCGGCCTTCACTGGACGAGCCGGCACGCTCTTCGTGCAGCCACGCTTCGCTTACGATGAGATTGTGAGTTCCCATTTCCTTGCCATGAAGGGCCCGAATGGCGGATCGAGCACCTTCAGGTGTAGCCATGGTGACAAACCCGAAGCCGCGCGGCCGATGGTTGGCACGGTCGATGGGGATATTGACCTCCGCGACGTTGCCGTGGACGGAAAACAGATTCTTTAGCTCGTTCTCGGTGGTGGCGGCGGCCAAGTTATCTACATAGACTTTGGTGTTCATGACAGTTGATTTTTAAACCGGCTTTTTGGCTCGTTCACCCGGATCGAATTTCCAATCACTTCCCAAGATACTTCGATGGATTGCGTATCCGGTCGAGCCGTTCGGCTTCATGTTCGTTCCGCGCGACCTGCCGTCGTCTTTGCTGGACGGCATTCGCGAACGATCGGGGCAGGAACCAGACCTGTTTGACCAGTTGGATGATAGTCAGGCAAATGAGCTTCAGGGAGTGCATAAAGCGGTATCACTCGTTCAGCGGTCGGTATAGAAGAGTGTGCAGAAAATGATGATGGATGATTCCTCCGTTCTGGGCATGGCATTCGGCTCGGCCGGCGTGACCAGGGTGCTCATGTGCGTGGACGCCAGCCGCAGGGCCGGGTGTTGTCCGAGGAATTCGTTGAGTTGTTCTTCAAGGGCCGTCGCCGGCGACTTGCCGGAGGGCAGTTTATGGAGAATGACTTCGAATATTTTTGCCTTCATGGTTTGTGTCTTTCTGGAGGGTTGACGTTCCAGTGCCAATTGCGAGTTCTGGCACCGGGGACAAATTCGTCAGCGAGCAGCGTGTTGCGGCATGGCGGCAGCGAGGCGGCAGTAACATTCCCGGTGAGTTTCATGGATTATTTGTATTTCACTTTGATTTTCCAGTTGCGGTCGGTTGGGATCTCCCGGTTCTCTTCCTCCGGTAAATCGGTTTCACAAATGTGTCGGCCCGGAATCCGCCCGGCCCTTCCCACGGTTCAAGCCCAAGGCGTTCATCCGCGACGAAGTCGCCATGACACACCACTTCATTCCACTTCAAACGCCGAAAGCGTCCCGGAACGCCGGCTCGGCGCGGGGACCATTCGGCCACCGCCATGGGTTCCTCTTGACCCTCAGGCCGGTGGAGCGAGGAGTGGCCCAAAAGACTGTCCAGATCATGTTGGAAGGCTTCCAGATCTTTTAACCGATTCCAGCATTTCAACGCATTCATTTGTTCATTCCTTGTTGGCGGGTGTGGTTTGGGACCGTTGCGCCGGCCCGCCAACGGTTCGGACGGCGACGGTGAATGGCGTGGGCGCAATTAAGCTCGTTTCCAACTGCGCAACGTTGATACCAGACCAATGACGGCGGCAACGGTGCCTCCAATGAGCATCCAGATGGCCTTGTCCGTCGGCGAGCCGGTAAAAAACCTGGAAACCTCGGAACCGAACGAGTTCGTGGCGGTGATCCCGTAGATCATGAGCACGACTCCACCGAAGAGCAGAGCCAGAGAAACAATTATTTTATCCATAACAGCCTTTCTATGAGTTTATGATTTATTTCGAGGTTGATGAGTGTTCTTCATTCCAACCCATCATGCCGGTCGTCGCCCTTGAATCAACCTGAGCAGCACCATGACAATGGCAACCGCCAGCAGGAGATGGATGAACCCGCCCATCGTGTAACTGCTCAACAATCCAAGCAGCCACAGAACCAGCAATACTACCGCAATTGTGTATAACATATGATTTTCCTTTTCTTTTGGTTATTCTTACTGCATGCACGCTACGACTTGGGCCGGTCCTTTACTATGGGGTATAACCCTACCGTGCGTTTGTTTGGAAGTTGCTGTGGAAATATTCGATTTGCGTGTTGCAGAGATACACCTCGCCACTTTCCACCTGCGACGGCAATGCTGATTTAGCGTTTGCCGGCGCACAGGGCCTTGGTTCCCGGCCTAATGCTTCCTGCGCTTCTTGACCACCGGTCGCGTCAATTCCACCAATTCCGGCATTTCCCAGCCCATTTTTTCCTCGATAATTTCACGCAGCGCGATGTCCGCCACCCCCAGATTTCCGGTATCGGCCACCAAGGGACGGCATATCGCTCCACCGCCGGAATTGAGCTGGCGGACCCGGCGTGAAATCAAATTGACCAGAGTGTTGGCGTTGCCAACTTTCTCCAGCGCCTTCTTTATAAGTTCAGCGTTCATGAGGGTTTTCTTTCATCACCGGGTTGCGCATCCGGTCAAGCTGTTCGGCTTCACGTTCGTCCAGCCTTTCGTCTTGTTACTGTAATTTGTCTCCAGCCTCGGCTGGCTGGCGCGTTTTCGTGTTCGCACCAGCCAGCAATAAGTTGACGGTTTAGTTGGTGGCCACTGGCACGGCGATGGTCATGTTGTTGATCACGCTGGTCACGCCGTTGATGTCGGTGGCGAGCTTGGTGACGAGGCTCTTTTCAGCATTGTTCTTGGCGATGCCACTCAAGGTGACGACGCCGTCCGCCGTTGAAACCGTGGTGTGCAAGGCGCTGGTCGAATGATGCGACAGCAACGACGACTTGACTTCAGCCGTGATGGAGGCGTCATCAATTTTGTCGCCGGTGGTTGCCTCTGGCGTTGCCGGAGTCTTGGCAATCGTCATGTCGTTCACGACCGCTTTGACATTGTCAATGTCCTTGGCGTATTCGGTGGTGAGCTCCTTTTGCGCCAGATTGCTGGCTTCACCGGTTAAGATGACGACGCCGTCTTTCACGTTCACATCGGTGCCGGTGGCACTCACGTTGCGATGGAACAGAAGCGCCAATTTTACCTTCATGCCGATCCAGGTGTCCGAATGTTCCGCGGGTTGTTCGCCGCTGACTTGCAGTTGATTGTCCACGCTTATGACACCGGGCAGACTCGCCACGGTATCCTCAGCCAGGGATTTATCGGACGCTTTGGTTACCGTTCCAGTCAGGGTGACAACACCGTCTTTGGATACAGTCGTGATGGAATCGTCCTTGAGGTAGGTTTTGAACACATACGACTTTGCGGCGGATGACTCGATGCGGCTGTCCGTATCGGAGGCGCGCACGGATGCGCTGGTGACTAACAGGGCGCCCGCACTCATGATGAGCGTGAGCAGGTAGGTTGATTTCATTTTCATTGTGCTTTTTCTTTCGGTTGTTGCGTTATTGATGTTTAAATACTAGAAGCACGGTACGTCGCGGGCTGGCGCTGCGCTATGGGGTGTAACCCTACCGCGCCTTGGGAGGGTTATTCCCTGAAAACCGATCTGGCTGTGTGGAGTTAATTACTTCGCCACACCTCTTGGCGACTGCAACGCCTTCACTGGCTTCTTTTCCGGCTCCTCGCTCCCGGGCAACGGGCGCAGGGGCGGCGGATTCGTCGGGTTCACGTATTTGCGCAGGAGCCAGGTCCGTTGCATCGCTTCCACCAACCGCTCCACTTCGCGCATCGAAGTCTGCGTTTGCAAAACCAATCCAGGAAGATCTCTGGCCTCATTGCCGACGGCATCGCTGATCGCGGGCAGATTGGTGCTGGCTTGCTGAAGATTATTCAACGTGACTTGAAGTTCGTCCACCGAGTGGTTTGCTTTGACGAGCAGCGTCTTTAACTCGTCTGCGGTTGCGGGATCGGTCAGCAATTTTCCCGCCGTGCCTTTGCCCGCCTGAACGTCGGCGGCAATGTTGTCCACCCGCCCGACCAGTTGGTCCAATCTCTCCCGCGTCATCATCAGATTCGTGCCAAGCGTGGTCCATGTGTCCAGGCCGGTGCTGGTTTTTTTCAACACGGCCAGGGCCTGTCCGCGGATTTCCTCGACGGCCGCTTCCAGCGCACTTTGAAACTGCTCGTTGCAGACAATGGAAGCATTCTTTTCCGGCAACGGTTTGCCTTGGCCGCGCGTGATTTCAAAAAACGAATCGCCCGCCACGCCGAATTTCTTTTTGACGACCGCCGATGAATCCGCGCGCACGAACCGGAAGAAGTCGCGGCGGATGTTTGCCTCGGCTTCCATGCGGCCCATAGTGTCCACAGCGACATCGGAAACCGACCCCACGAGCGTGCCCAGAAAGTAAACCTCCGAGCCTTGCCGGATTCCCGCCGCGCCGTCTGCGGGCAGAATGATCCGCAGAGTGACGCGGCTTTTGAACCAGCGCTGGCTGTGGCCCGTCCACATGACGGCGGCGACCAGCACAGCGACAACGACAAGCACGAACGTGCCGGTGATTTCGTCAACGCGCCGGAATTTGAAGCGCTCTGCCATCAGTTTGTCCCGGTTGTCGCGTCCATCGCGGCGTGAAAGTTCAGGATGTCCGTCGTTTTGTTCATGGTCACAGGTAGGTCAGCAGCGATACCACGGCAGAGATGACAAAAAGTCCGGCGACGGAGCGGGTGAGCGCCCGTTGCGTGGCCTGCGGGATTTCCGTGACGGACCCGCCGACACCCAGCCCGCCGATGCAACAGGACGCGCTGGCAAACAAGGCGGGCAGAATGCTTTTAGCGAGGATGTTGAAAATGTCTTTGGGTTGAACCGCGCGCGACACGGTGTCTGCAAATAACAGCAAGTCACGACTGCCTATCCCCATCCAAGCTGCGAACAAGTAACCGCTCGCGAAGGCGACAAGGATAAAAACAATCGTCAGGCAAAACGTGGAGACCGCCGTGCCCAGCAC
>Ga0181524_10006631_pt1 | contig 10065 bp, 9 predicted proteins | sample PEATcosm2014_Bin_34_FD_119761 | JGI IMG/M metagenome (GOLD analysis project Ga0181524, IMG submission 119761) | Peatland microbial communities from MTU Mesocosm Facility, Houghton, MI, USA - PEATcosm2014_Bin05_60_metaG | ecosystem: Environmental > Terrestrial > Soil > Wetlands > Peat | place...
GCGCCTCTGAAGATGGGCGGCGACCGCAGATCGCAGCGCATGGAGGCTCATGCCGATTTCATGCTCGAGCAACTCGAGGAAAAGCCGGACCTGACGATCATGGAGCTGCGCGAGAAGCTCAGGAGCTATACCGGAAAGTGGGTGACGGTGTGAGGAAGGCGGCGTAACGGGGTTGGTGACCAAACCTGCCCGAACCTCCCGAAGGAGCGTTACGCCATGACCGAGAATAGAGTTGTCGCCCTCCGGCAGGAAGGCGAAATCGACGATCCGCTCACCGAAATCCTGCGCTCGGGCGCCCGTCGGCTGATCGCCCAGGCGGTCGAGGCGGAATTCGACGCCTTCGTGGCTTCTCATGCGGCCCTCACGCTCCCCGACGGGCGCCAGCGCGTCGTTCGGCATGGGCATGATCCGGTTCGCACGATCCAGACCGGGATCGGGCCGGTCGAAGTCGAAAAGCCCAAGGCCCGCGATCGTGGGGCTCTGGACGCCGACGCGCGCATTCGTTTTTCATCGGCGATCCTGCCGCAATGGGCGCGGCGGACGAAAAGCCTGGACGCGCTTCTGCCGGCTCTTTACCTGCGCGGGATTTCGGCTGGCGACTTCCAGGAGGTGCTGACGGCCTTGCTCGGCAAGGACGCTCCGAACCTCTCGCCCGCCGTGATCGCGCGATTGAAGGGCGAGTGGGAAGAAGAGTATCGGCATTGGCAGGCCCGCGATTTGTCGGCGCGCCGCTATGTTTATGTGTGGGCGGACGGCGTCTATCTGCAAGCGCGCATGGAGCCGCAGGCCGAATGTCATGCTCGGCTATTGGCGCAAGCCGGAGGAGACCCGGCGGGTGCTGGAGCCGGACGGCTGGCTGCATACGGGAGACCAGGCGCAAATCGACTGCGGCCGCCTCAAAATAAAAGGACGCATCAAGGACATCATCGTCACCTCGACGGGCGAAAAGATTTCGCCGGCCGATCTCGAGCAAGCGATCACGCAAGACTTGCTGTTCGAACAGGCCATGGTGATCGGCGAACGACATCCGTTCATCGTCGCCCTCGCCGTGCTCAACAGCGAAGAGGTCGAACGCGAGGCGAAAGCTCTCGGGCTCGCTGGCGAGATGAGGGATATGCTCGCCTCCGACGAATTTCGCGCCTTTGCGCTCAAACGGATTGAACGAGCCGTTGCGCATTTCCCGGACTATGCGACGCCGCGCAAGGTCTGGCTGACCGTCGATCCCTGGACCGTCGGCGCCGGCCTGATGACGCCGACGCTTAAGCTCAAGCGCCTCGCCATCGAACGCGCCTTCGCCGAGGAGATCGCCGACCTGTATGCGAAATCAGAGACAAACGCGCGCCATGACGAACGTTGAACACCAGGTTCCAAGATTCATCGGCGCGCTAATGGCGATCGTCGCTGAGTTTGCCGCAGAACGGAGACTCCACTGACCCGCCCTTTTCGCCTTGGCCGCGTGAAGGGAACTGGTCTATCAATGCGTAATCCCATTTGGCGGCGATTATCCGTCCGTGTGACGGTTGAGCGCCCCGATGTCTCGGCGTTGGAGCAGTCCATGGTGATCGATTTGGGAGGCGCCGCGCAAATCTATGGCGTTGACGGCGTGGGATTGCCGCCATTGTTTGGAACGTTCACGCCCCCGCGCTGTCGGAGCCGGGAGACAGACCGCCGCGGGGGTCTCCTTGAGAACGCCTCCGTTTTACAGTCCGACAGCTATCGAGTTCTAAAATGAACCGCAAATACGCCTGGGCGGCGGCGTCTGTCATCGCAATTGGCCTCGCCGGGGCGATTTTCTGGTGGCGCTATGCGCGCGTCGAAGCGTTACCCGCCTATCTGGCGCGGGCCAACGGGCGCCTGGAAATGACGCGCATCGATATCGCGGTCAAATACCCCGGCCGTTTGGTCGATCTGCCCATCCATGAAGGCGACGCGGTGCAGGCGGGCATGGTTCTCGCCCGGCAGGATGAAGCCGAAATACGAGCTCAGATCGTTGGCGCCGAAGCGCAGCGCCAACATGCGTTGAGCGCGATTGGACGGGCGGAAGCCGAACTGGACGTCCGTCGGAACGGTCAGCAATTGGCTCGGCTGGAATGGAGCCAAGCGGCTTCGATGCATGGCAAAGCGCTGGTGTCGCAGGTCGAATTGGAACGCCGACGGCTTGCCCTGGGGGTGGAGACGGCGAGCATGGCGGCCGCCGCCAGCGCGGTGAACGAGGCGCGCAACGCGGCGGCCGAAGCGGACGCCCAAATCGCCAGATTGGAGGTCATTCTCGGGGAAGCGACGATCCGAGCTCCCGCGAGCGGGCGGATCGAATATCGCATCGTGGAGAAGAACGCGGTTCTGCCGGCTGGCGGACGGATCGCGTCCCTGCTGGAATCCGACGATGTCTATATGACGGTGTTCTTTCCTTCCGCAATCGCTGGAAAGGTGAGGATTGGCGACGAGGCTCGCGTGGCTCTTGACGCTTTCGCTGGGCCGGCGCTCCCCGCTTCGGTGTCTTTCGTGTCGTCCGACGCGCAGTTCACCCCAAAATACGTCGAGACGGCCAGCGAACGCGAAAAGCTCGTTTACCGTGTAAAACTGCAAATTCCGGTCGAGGTCGCGCGCCGCTATGCCGGCGCTCTCAAGGCAGGCATGACCGGCAACGGCTATGTGCGGACGGATGCAGGCGGCGCATGGCCTCCACATCTTGCGACGCAGGACAGCGAAGGAAGCGCCCGTTGACCGCCGCCGCGCCGCCCCCTGGCGTTGCGGCCGCCGCGATTGAAATCAAGAGGCTCGGTCACCGTTACGGGGCATTGTCTGCGCTCGAAGACATCTCCCTCTCATTGCCGATCGGCGCGACCATTGGGTTGATCGGGCCCGATGGGGTCGGCAAGTCGACGCTGCTTGGCGTCATCGCGGGAGTAAAGCGCATTCAGCAGGGCGACGTGTCGGTGCTCGGCGCCGACCTGCGGGATCGTCGTCAGCGCGAGGCCGTTCAGCCACAGATCGCCTTCATGCCGCAAGGGTTGGGACGCAACCTGTATCCAACATTATCAGTATACGAGAACATCGACTTTTTCGGTCGCCTGTTCGGGCTGGGGACGCGGGAGCGCGACGCTCGCATTCATCGCTTGCTGCAGGCCACGGGCCTTGCGCCCTTTCCCGATCGCCCCGCGGGGAAACTGTCGGGCGGCATGAAGCAGAAACTGGGACTGTGTTGCGCCCTGGTGCACGATCCGAAGCTCCTGATCCTGGATGAGCCCACCACCGGCGTCGATCCGCTGTCGCGCCGTCAGTTCTGGGCGCTGGTCGAAGCTCTGCGAGCCGAAGGCGGCAAGATGACGGTGATCGTCGCCACCGCCTATATGGAGGAAGCGGAGCGCTTCGAATATCTGGTGGCGATGGATGACGGTCGCGTTCTCGTCAGCGACACCAGCAGCAATGTCCTCGCCCGCACCGGCGCCGAGACGCTGGAACAGGCCTATGTTTCGCTGCTGCCGGAGGCACGGCGCACAGAGGCGTCCGGTTTTTCGATCCCGCCCTATCAAGACCCCGGCGGAGAGCCGGCCATTGAGGCGCAGGGGCTGACGCGACGCTTCGATGGCTTCGTCGCCGTGGACAACGTCAGCTTCCACATCAGCCGAGGCGAGATCTTCGGCTTCCTGGGCTCCAACGGCTGCGGCAAAACGACGACAATGAAAATGCTCACCGGTCTTCTCGACGCGAGCAGCGGGTCGGCGAAGCTGCTCGGCCAAACGATCGAAGCCGGCGACATGGAGACGCGTCTGCGGGTCGGCTATATGTCGCAGTCTTTTTCTCTCTATGAGGAATTGACGGTGCGGCAAAACCTGATGCTGCACGCCCGTCTCTATCGCGTGGAGCGGGAGCGGGCCGGCCCGCTCATGGAGACCGCCTTGGCGGATTTCGCGCTGGGCGATCACGCCGATGATTTTCCGGCGGCCTTGCCGCTGGGAATCCGGCAGCGCCTCCAACTCGCCGCCGCCTGCCTCCACGCGCCCGAGGTGTTGATCCTGGACGAGCCGACTTCCGGCGTGGACCCCGGCGCGCGCGACATGTTCTGGCGGCATCTCATCGAGTTGTCGCGCGAGCGGCGGGTGACGATCTTCGTCTCGACCCACTTCATGAACGAGGCGGAGCGCTGTGATCGAATCTCATTGATGCATCACGGGCGGGTATTGGCCGTGGGCGCGCCGCAAGAACTGACGCGCCGACAGGGGGCGGCGACGCTGGAGGACGCGTTCATTTCCTACCTTGAGCAGGCGGAAGGCGCGTCGGTGCTCCCGCCCGCGCCCGTCGCCCCTCAAACGCAAGCGACCGAGGGACTCTCCGCCGCGGAAGTGGAGCAAAAGGGCGTGGCTCGCCGACGGAATTGGGCGCGGGGCTGGCTGTCTCGCATGTGGGCGTTCGCGCGTCGCGAGGCGATCGAACTCGCACGCGATAGAGCGCGCCTCGCCTTTGCTTTGTTGGGACCAATTGTCCTGCTGTGCATCACCGCTTACAGCGTCTCCTTCGATGTCGAAAACATTCGTTTCACCGTTCTCGATCACGACCAGTCACATTTGAGCCGGGAGTTTTTGCAGCATTTCTCCGGTTCGCATTATTTCCTCGAGACGCCGTCCTCTCAAAGTTATGCGGAGGCCGCCGAGAGTTTGCGGAGCAACAAAGCCCAGCTCGTAGTCGACATCCCGGCGGAATTCGGTCGCGATCTGGAAGCCGGCCGCCGGCCGGAGATTGGCCTGTTCATTGACGGGGCCGTTCCCTTCACGGCGGCGAATGTTCGCGCCTACACGACCGGCATCGTTCTGGAATATGTCGCCTCGATCACGCGATCGATTCCGGGCGCGTCGGCGTCACTGCCTATCTCTGTAGAGCCACGCTTCATCTACAATCAGGAATTCCGCAGCATCTATGCGATCACGCCCGGGGTCATCATGCTGACGCTCATCCTGATCCCGACGATGCTGACGGCGCTGGGCGTGGTCCGGGAAAAGGAGATCGGCTCAATCACCAATCTCTATGCCTCTCCCGCGACGATCGGCGAGTTTCTGATCGGCAAGCAACTTCCCTATGTTGGGCTGGCGACGCTCAGCTATCTCAGCCTCGTGTTGCTCACCATTCTTGTCCTCGACGTGCCGCTCAAGGGATCGTTTCTTGCGCTGTCGCTTGGAGCGCTGCTTTTCATTTGCGCGGCGACGGCGCTCGGCCTGCTGATATCGGCCTTCGTTCGCTCGCAGGTCGCGGCGATCTTCGGCACGGCGATCTTGTGCCTGATCCCGTCGGTGAATTTCTCTGGCCTGCTCTATCCGGTTTCCACGCTGACCGGCGCCAGCTATTGGGTCGGCCTCGGCTTCCCGTCCTCGTGGTTCCAGCTCGTCAGTCTGGGCTGCTTCACCAAAGCGCTGAGTTTCGGCAGCTTCTTGTCGACTTACGTCTTTCTGGCGGGATTCACGGCGCTCTATCTATTCGGCGCATGGCTTCTGCTCGATAAACAGGAGGTTTAGCGGTCGATCATGACGCGATGGCTTCTCAATGTGGCTCTGCTGAGCGGCAAGGAACTGCGCAGCCTGCAGAAGGATGTGACGTTGATGGCGTTGATCGTCTTCGCCTTTACCGCCGCCATCAATTTGATGGCCGAAGGAGTGAAGGCGGAGGTCTCGCACGCCTCCGTCGCGGTGATCGACGGCGACCATTCGGAACTGTCGCGCCGGCTGCGCGACGCCATCCAGCCCCCCTATTTCACGACGCCGGAAGACATCGAGCGCGCTGACGTGGCCGACGCGATGAATCGGGGGCGCTATATTTTCGTCATCGAGATTCCGCCCCGTTTCGAGGCGGACGTTCTCGCAGACCGCAAGCCCGCCGTTCAGGTGCTGGTGGACGCCACGGCGATGACCCAGGCGGGACTCGGCGCTGGCTATCTCAGCGAGATTTTCGTGGTCGAGGCGCTGAACTTCCTTCACGCCCGGGGCGTCGAGGCTGGCCTTCCTATCAAGGTGGCGAGCCGGCTCGATTTCAACCCGAATGCTGATTCCTTTTGGTTCACCTCGGTGATGCAGATCGTCGTCAATTTAACGGTGCTGTCTATCATCCTGGTGGGCGCCGCCGTCATCCGCGAGCGGGAACATGGCACGATCGAGCATCTGCTGGTCATGCCCGTGCGCGCGAGCGAAATCGCCATGGCCAAGATCTTCACCAACGGCTTGGTCATCCTCGCGGCGGCGATGCTATCGCTGTGGCTGGTCGTGCATGGCTGGCTTGGCGTGCCGCTCTCGGGATCGATCGGCCTCTTCGCCTTCGGCGCGCTGCTATATCTTTTTTCCGTAACGTCACTCGGCATGTGGCTGGCGACGCTCGCTCCCACCATGCCTCAGTTCGGACTGCTGGCCGTGCCGGTTTACGCCATCGCCTATATGCTGTCCGGCGCGGCGACGCCGGTGGAGAGCATGCCCCTTCCGATCCAGGACGCGGTGAAATTTTCGCCAACAACCCAGTTCGTCGCGATGACGCAGGCTATTCTTTATCGCGGCGCCGGTCTCGACGTGGTCTGGCCGCAGCTTGCCGTCGTGGTGGCGTCGGGCGGGCTTTTCTTGACTCTCGCGCTGCTCCGCTTTCGTTCGATGCTGGCGAGGCAGGGATGACCTTCGCATCGCCCCGTGGGAAAACCTTTGATGAAACGGACGACGATGATTCTGGCCGGAGGTCGACGAGCGGCGGTGGCGGCCTTGGCTTTTGCCGCCCTGCTGGGCGGTTGCAAGGTCTTCGAGACGACAGCTCCGCCGCCGCAGGTGTCAGCGCCGGCGGCATTCGATCAGTCGCCGCCCGTTGGCGCCTCGATGTCGCCCGAACAACTCGCGCGTTGGTGGACCGTCTGGGGCGATCCCGCCATGGATCGGCTGATCGCGGAGGCGTTGAGCGCCAACACCGACATACGCATCGCGCAAGCCCGGGTCGTGGAGGCGCGATCCGTCGTCACGATCGCCGAATCGGCGCTTTCTCCGACGCTTGGGGCCAATGGCGGGGTCTGGGGCGGCGGCGCGCAGTGGCGCAATCCGGCGGTGGACCTCGTCCCCGGCGGTTCGCATGAATTCGACGCTCATCTGGCGGGTCTCACCGCCAGCTGGGAGCCTGATATATTTGGCGGCCGCGCCGACGACGCCGAGGCGGCGCGCGCTTCCGCCTTGAGCGTCGACGAGCAGTTGAACGGCGCGCGTATGATCGTCGTCGCGGAGGTCGCCGAGAATTATTTGGAGGCCCGGGGATTGCAACGGCGGCTGGCGGCGCTGGACGGGAGTATCGCCGCCATGGAGCAGTTGTTGCGCTATGTCCAGGCGCGCTTCGATGCTGGCCAAGCGCAGGCCTATGACGTGACCCAGGTTCGCGAGCGGCTGGAGACGCAACGCGGCAAGCGCCCGGCGCTTGTCTCTCTGCTGGAGACGCGCCAACGTCGGCTGGCGGTGCTGACGGGCCGCCCGCCCGAGACGGCCTCCCGCCAGTCCAATCCTGGCCCGTTCGCGACGCCGGGGCCGCCCGCGGGCCAGATGCCGGCCGACGTGCTGGAGCGCCGTCCCGACGTGCGCGCCCGCGCGGCGCTGCTCCGGGCTCAGGCGGCGCGTCTGAGCAGCGCGAAGACCGATCTCTTGCCGCGTTTCCAGATCAATTTCCTTGGCGGAGACGGACGCTTGCATTTCGAGGGTGTCCCAGGACTCCAGGGCACGGGTGGGCTGGCGGGTTTGACCGTGCAACTGCCGATTTTCACCGCGGGGCGCATCGAAGCCAACATTGCCGCCAATGATGCCCGGTTAGAGGCGGCGGCGGCCGATTACGACAAGGCGGTGCTTGCGGCGCTGGAGGATGTGGAGAACGCCTACGGCCATAGGCGCGGCCTCGATCAACGCGGCGCGACGCTCGCCGCGGCGCTCGCCAACGCGAGGCGCAATCAACGCGCGTCCGCTGGGCTCTATGAGGGAGGAAGCAGGACCTTAGCGGACGTTCTGAATGCGCGGCTCGACGCGTTCGAACGTGAGGATGAACTGATCCAAACGCAAATGGGACAGGCCGCCGCGACCGTGCAACTATATCGCTCGCTCGGCGGCGGGTGGGAACGCGGAGGCTAAAGTGCAACGATGATGCACGCGAGCCCCAGTGAAAAAGTCTATCCGGTCAGCAAAATCGCCATCATGCCGCAGTCGCTGCAAGCGGAAGACTTACCGCTGGCGCAGGCGTTGGACAAGGTCGAACTTTCAGAGAATGACTTAACCTCCCCCGAAGCGCGCGTTTCGTTGAATCAACTTATCCAATGTTCCCGCAACGCCATCCGGCTCTCGGCCGATCCGCATTTCGCCTATCGCGCCGGTCTGCGACTCCACGTCGCGACCTAGGAACGTATGGGTTTGCAATTCTGAGCAGCACCAATTTCCGACAGACGATGCGCTTCGCCGAGCAGTATCATGAACGCGCCACGCCACACGCAAAAATTTTATTCGACGACCATGCTGATCCTGGCGCGTGGACGATCGTTCCGGCGCCGCATCCCGATGTCGACGCGCAGCTATGCCGATTTCTCGTTGAGCTGCAATCTGGACATTCTGGCGGCGTTCCATCGCGATGCGATGGGATCGTCGTTTGCGCCGCGGGAACTCCATGTCACCCATGGTCCGATCGGCGACGCGCGAATGAATCTCGAGGTCTTCGGCTGTCCGGTTTTTTTGGGCGGCCAGAAAACAAGCTCATATACGACGCCGCATGGTTGGACGCCTCGCCCGAGGCTCGGGAGCGAAATTACTCATTCTTCGATCGTCCGCTTCCGCGATCAGCTGTTGGAGGAACTCCAACTCCGTGTCGGCCTGCTCGGCAAGGTCCGGGGAATTCTTCTTGTCAACCTGGCGCGACCAACGAGCTTCAACGCCGTCCCAAGACTTTTAATAATGACGCCGCGAACGTTGCGGCGCAAGCTACAAGAAGAGAATTCATCCCGTCGCGCGCTCGCGGACGAACTCGGAATGCAAGTGGCGATAAAATATCTTCACTGCACGAGCTGGACGGTCGAAGACATCGCATTTTCCTTGGGATTCAGCGACGCGGCGAATTTCCGGCATGCGTTCCGACGATGGCCGGCGGCGCGCCCAACGAATTCAGGAACCTTCCCCGGACGCACGCGAAAATTGATATCGAAGACCTTTCGCTCGACAGGGCGTCGCAGAACTCCGAACGAAAATCATTGGCGCGAGCCGCGCGTCGAAGTTCGCCGAGCGCCAACGCGCCTTCAGTCATGGCATGGCCAAACGGCACCCCTTGTTTGCCCAATCCAACCTTTAACGACCCACGTGAACGAGCCATTTTAACCATGGGCGTCAGCGCAATAGCCGATGCCGAAGCGCTATTTGCGGCGCCTCTCAAATCGGCGCCGTCGTTCGGCGGCGTTATACCAACCCGCAGTGATCAGAACCGATGGGCCCAATCGCGCATCCCGATGGACATGATGCGCCAAGGCTGGCCGACGAGCTTGTTCCATGCGTCGCGGCAATGGTGTCGTCATAGGATTTGAAGACGCGGTTGGAGAGCCAGTTGTCGCGCATGAACCGCCGGACATTCTCGGTTGGATTGAGTTCCGGGCATTTGGGCGGGAGCGGCAAAATGGTGATGTTGGCGGGAACGTCGAGCTTGTCGGTCATATGCCAGCCGGCCTGATCGAGCAGCAGCACGGCGTGCGCGCCGTGGGCGACGTTTTTGGCGATTTCAGCCAGATGCGGGTTCATCGCATAGGTGTCGCATTTGGGCAGGACGAGGGCCGCGCCCTTGCCGTCCTTGGGCGAGATCGCGCCGAAAATATAGGTCGAGGCGGCGCGCCGGTCCTTGGGCGCGGAGGGCCGAGAGCCGCGCTTCGCCCAGCGCCTGGTGAGCTTGTTCTTCTAGCCGACGCCCGCCTCGTCGGCGAAGCAGATTCTATGTCGCGCGCGTCGACGCCTTTTTCCCGCGCGATTTCCTCGAGACGCGCGGGGAAGTTTTTTTGAACTCGTCGATCGCGCCCTCGCGTTGCGCATGATGGCGCGGCCGCGCCGA
>Ga0181524_10006634_pt1 | contig 10063 bp, 8 predicted proteins | sample PEATcosm2014_Bin_34_FD_119761 | JGI IMG/M metagenome (GOLD analysis project Ga0181524, IMG submission 119761) | Peatland microbial communities from MTU Mesocosm Facility, Houghton, MI, USA - PEATcosm2014_Bin05_60_metaG | ecosystem: Environmental > Terrestrial > Soil > Wetlands > Peat | place...
CTCGTCGCCGGCGTCCTCGAGGGTCACGCCAGCGCGGTGCTCGCGGCCTCGATCTTCCACTTCGGCGAATTCACCATCCGCCAGGCCAAGGAGCGCATGGCCGCGGCGGGCATCCCGATGCGGATGGATTGAGGGCGGGATTCGGTCCCCGCCTGCGCCTCACAAATAGCCCGCCAGCTCCTTGGCCAGTTCCTCGGGCGGGCGCTCCATATTGAGCGCCTCGACGAAGCCGCCGTTGGCGTCCATGAGGTAGACCACCGAGGAGTGGTCCATCGAATAGTCGCCGTTGGGCTGAACCGGCCCTTTGCGCGCATAGACGCGATAGGCCTTCTCCATCGCGGCGATTTGCTCCGGGCTGCCGGAGAGGCCGATGATGCGCGGATCGAAGCTGCTGACGTAGTCGGCCATCATCGCCGGGGTGTCGCGCTCGGGATCGACGGTGACGAACAGCGTGCGCAGCGGCTTGTCCGGCAGGCGGCGCAGCGCGTCCGAGATTTGCGCGAGCGTCGTCGGGCAAATGTCCGGGCAGTGGGTGTAGCCGAAATAGACGAGGAAGGGGCGGCCCTTCATGTCGGCGTCGGTCAGCGTCTTGCCGTCGCCGGTCTGCAGCGAGAACGGCCCGCCGACCAGCGAACTCGGGTTGCGCGCTGGCGTCGCCGCGATCCAAATCCCTAGGCCGATGAGCGCGATCACCGCGATCGCGATCGCGAGCGGGCGCGTCGGAGGACGCGAACGGGACGATTTGCCGCGCGATTGGGCTGGGCTCAAGGACGGCTCCCGGGTTGCTGGGCCGGCGTCTCCATAACGCCAAGCCGCCCCCGCCGCAATCGATAGAGATGGACTATCGCCGAAGACGCGCGCCGGCTAAATTGCCCGCCATGGTGTTGCGGCAGTTGGAATATCTCGTGGCGTTGGCGCGCGAAAAGCATTTCGGTCGCGCCGCGGACGCCTGCCATGTGACGCAGCCGACGCTTTCGGCGGCGATTCGCCAGCTCGAGGAGGATCTCGGCGCGCCGATCGTCGAGCGCGGCCATCGCTTCGTCGGCCTGACGAGGCAGGGCGAGCTCGCGCTGGAGCACGCCCATCGCATCCTCGCCGAAGCCGAGGTCATGCGCAGGGACATCGAGGAGCTGGACAAGGGCCTCTCCGGCCGGCTGCGGCTCGGCGCCATTCCGACCGCGCTGCCGATCGTCTCGCAACTCACCGCGCCGTTCACCGCGCGCTTTCCCCAGGTCGCCGTCACCGTGCTATCGCTGACTTCCCAGGAGATTCAGCGCGGCATCGAGGATTTCGAGCTCGACGTCGGTCTCACCTATCTCGACAACGAACCGCTGGAGCGCGTGAAGGCCAAACCGATCTACGAGGAAGAATATGTCTTTCTGACCCCCGCTTCCGGCCGCTACGCCGACCGGCGGACGATTTCCTGGAAAGAGGCCGCCGGCGCGCCGCTGTGCCTGCTGACGCCCGACATGCAGAACCGCCGCATCGTCGACGGCGTCTTTCGCTCGGTGGGCGAGACGCCCAAGCCCTCGGTCGAAACCAACTCGATCTTCAATCTCGTCTCGCACGCCAGTTCCGGGCGGTGGTCGTCGATCGTGCCGCGGCAATTGCTGCAATTCTTCGGCATTCCCCGCAACACGCGCGCCATCGAACTGGTCGAGCCGACCGCGCGCCGCACCATCGGCCTGATCATGGCCGACCGCGACCCTCCCGCTCCCCTCGCGCGCAATCTTTTCGCCATGGAGCAACCCGCCGATATCGGCGCCCTGATCGTCGCGCCGGTCAAAATGGACGCCAATCGATAGATTGCTTCTATCGATCGGTGCAAACAATCGATTTGCATCGCCTCGCGCGCTGAGAGAGTCTTAAAATGAATAGTCGATAGATTTGCGACGCGGCGGGCGCGAAGAGACGCCGCGCGCAGGGCCGGGAGCCTCGGGGATGACGGGCAGAACGCCTTGGGACGACGCCCAGGCGCGGGAATTGATCGCGGCGATCAGCGCCGAGCCGGGCGCCGCCCTGCCGATCCTGCACGCCTTGCAGGAACGCTTCGGCTATATCGACGATTCCGCGATCCCCGCAATCGCCGAGGCGCTCAATGTCTCCAAGGCCGAAATCCACGGCGTCGTGAGCTTCTACCACGATTTCCGCCGGGCGCCGGTCGACGGCGCGGTGCTCAAGCTCTGCCGCGCCGAATCCTGTCAGGCGCTCGGCTGCGAGGATCTGGTCGCCCATCTCAGCCAGGCGCACGGCCTCGAGGTCGATCGCGTCGAGGCGAGCGCGCCGCTCTGCGTCGAAACCGTCTATTGCCTGGGAAATTGCGCGCTTTCGCCTGCGGCGCTACTCGACGGCGAACCGATTGGCCGGCTCGACCGCGGCGCGATCGATGAAATCGTCGCGCGAACCGCCGAGAGGCGGCCATGAGCGCGCGCGTCTATATTCCCGCCGATTCGGCCGCCCTTTCCGTCGGCGCCGACCGGGCGGCGCGCGCCATCGCCGAGGAGGCGCAGGCGCGCGGGATCGAGCTCGCGCTCGTGCGCACGGGCTCGCGCGGCCTCTACTGGCTGGAGCCGATGGTCGAGGTGGACACGGACGAGGGCCGTTTCGCCTATGGTCCGATCGTCCCCGGCGACGCGCCCTCGCTGTTCGATGCGGGGTTTCTCGCCGGCGGCGCGCACCCCAAGGCGCTCGGGCTCGTCGACGAGATCCCCTATCTCAAGAACCAGCAGCGGCTGATTTTCGCGCGTTGCGGCGTCGTCGATCCGCTGTCGCTCGACGATTATCGCCGGCACGGCGGCCTCGCGGGGCTCAATCAGGCGATCGCGCTGGGGCCGCAGCGCACGATCGAGGAGGTCGTCGCCTCGGGCTTGCGCGGGCGCGGCGGCGCGGGTTTCCCCACGGGAATCAAGTGGCGCACGGTGGCCGGCGTTTCGGCCGATCAGAAATACGTCGTTTGCAACGCCGACGAAGGCGACAGCGGCACGTTCGCCGACCGCATGCTGCTGGAGGGCGACCCGTTCCTGCTGATCGAGGGCATGGCGATCGCCGCGCTCGGCGTCGGCGCGACCAAAGGCTACGTCTATATCCGCTCCGAATATCCGCACGCCTTCGAGAGGTTTTCGGCCGCGCTCGAGCGGGCGCGCGCCGCGGGCCTGTTGGGACGAAACGCGCTGGGCCCGGGCCGGGCCTTCGACATCGAAGCGCGGCTCGGCGCGGGCGCCTATATCTGCGGCGAGGAGACCTCGCTGCTGGAGAGCCTGGAAGGCAAGCGCGGCCAGGTGCGCGCCAAGCCGCCGCTGCCGGCGATTCAGGGGCTGTTCGGCAAGCCGACCGTCATCAACAACGTGCTGAGCTTCGCCTCGACGCCTTGGATCCTCGCTCACGGCGGCAAGGCCTACGCCGAATACGGCGTCGGGCGCTCGCGCGGCTCGCAGCCGTTCCAACTGGCCGGCAATGTCAAGCGCGCCGGCCTCGTCGAACTCGCCTTCGGCGCCACCATCCGGCGGCTGGTCGACGATTTCGGCGGCGGAACACGGTCGGGCCGCCCCATTCGCGCGGTTCAGGTCGGCGGCCCCCTGGGCGCCTATTTTCCGCTGGACCTCATCGATACGCCGCTCGACTACGAGGCGATGCTCGCGGCCAAGGGCATGCTCGGGCACGGCGGCATCGTCGTCTTCGACGATACGGTCGACATGGCGCGGCAGGCGCGCTTCGCCTTTTCCTTCTGCGCCGCGGAGAGCTGCGGCAAGTGCACGCCGTGCCGCATCGGCTCGACGCGCGGCGTCGAGACGGTCGACAAGATCATCGCCGGCCGCGACCGCCCACAAAATATCCAACTTTTGCGCGATCTTTGCGAAGTGCTGACCGACGGCTCGCTATGCGCGCTCGGCGGCCTGACCCCGCTTCCCGTGCTCAGCGCGCTCGATCACTTCGGCGAGGATTTCGCCGACGATCCCGCGCGAGCCGCGGCCGAATAGGAGGCTCCCATGGCGCTGTTGCAGGAATTCGATTCGGGCACGCCGATCCGGGCCGCCGGCGCCAGCGTGACCCTGACCATCGACGGCAGGCCGGTCAGCGTTCCCAAGGGAACGTCGGTGATGGCCGCGGCGGCGCTGCTCGACGCTCCGATCCCCCGGCTCTGCGCCACCGACAGCCTGGAGGCTTTCGGCTCGTGCCGGCTGTGCCTGGTCGAAATCGAAGGCCGCAAGGGAACCCCCGCTTCCTGCACCACGCCGGCCGAAGCCGGCATGGTCGTGCACACCCAGACGCCGCGGCTCGCCAAACTCAGGCGCGGCGTGATGGAGCTCTATATCTCCGACCATCCCCTGGATTGCCTGACCTGCAGCGCCAACGGCGACTGCGAATTGCAGACCCAGGCGGGCGTCGTGGGCTTACGCGACGTGCGCTACGGCTACGACGGCGAAAACCATCTGAAGGCGCCGACCGATTCCTCCAATCCCTATTTCGACTTCGAATCGTCGAAATGCATCGTCTGTTCGCGCTGCGTGCGCGCCTGCGAGGAGGTGCAGGGCACCTTCGCGCTGACCATTCTGGGCCGCGGCTTTGGTTCGAAGGTCTCGCCCGGCGGCGGCGATTTCTTCTCCTCGGAGTGCGTCTCCTGCGGCGCCTGCGTGCAGGCCTGCCCGACCGCGACGCTGAACGAGAAGAGCGTCGTCGCCTCGGGCAAGCCCGAGCGCTCGGTCGTCACCACCTGCGCCTATTGCGGGGTCGGCTGCTCCTTCAAGGCGGAGTTGAAGGGCGAACAAGTCGTGCGCATGGTCCCGGCCAAGGCCGGCAAGGCCAACGAGGGCCATTCCTGCGTCAAGGGCCGTTTCGCCTACGGCTACGCCACGCACGAGGACCGCGTCGTCAAACCGATGATCCGCGCAAGGATCGACGATCCCTGGCGCGAAGTGACGTGGGACGAAGCGGTTCGCTACGCGGCGAGCGAATTCAAGCGCATCCAGGCGCGCTACGGGCGCGATTCGATCGGCGCCATCACTTCGTCGCGCTGCACCAACGAAGAAGTCTTTCTCATCCAGAAGCTGGTGCGCGCCGGCTTCGGCAACAATAATGTCGACACCTGCGCGCGGGTCTGCCATTCGCCGACCGGCTACGGGCTCTCCAAGGCCTTCGGCACCTCGGCCGGCACCCAGGATTTCAAGTCGGTCGAACAGGCCGACGTGATCCTGGTGATCGGCGCCAACCCGACCGACGCGCATCCGGTGTTCGCTTCGCGGATGAAGAAGCGCCTGCGCGCGGGCGCGAAGCTGATCGTCGTCGATCCGCGCCGCATCGACCTCGTCAAGAGCCCGCACGTCAGGGCGGAACATCATCTCACACTGCGGCCGGGGACGAACGTCGCGGTCGTCAACGCGCTCGCCCATGTCGTCGTCACCGAGGGCCTCGTCAACGAGGCGTTCGTGCGCCAGCGCTGCGACGCCGCCAATTTCGAGTCCTGGGCGCGCTTCATCGCGGAGACCAGCCACTCGCCGGAGGCGACCGCCGCGATCACAGGCGTTCCCGCCGCCGAGCTTCGCGCCGCCGCGCGACTCTACGCCAAGGGCGGAAACGCGGCGATCTACTACGGCCTCGGCGTCACCGAGCATTCCCAGGGCTCGACGACGGTGATGGCGATGGCCAATCTCGCGATGGCGACCGGCAATATCGGTCGCGAGGGCGGCGGCGTGAACCCGCTGCGCGGCCAGAACAACGTGCAGGGCTCGTGCGACATGGGCTCGTTCCCCCACGAATTCTCCGGCTATCGCCACGTCTCGGACGATTCGACGCGCGAAGTGTTCGAGCGCCTGTGGGGGGTCGAGCTCTCCAAAGAGCCGGGCCTGCGCATTCCCAATATGATGGACGAGGCGGTCGAGGGGTCGTTCAAGGGCCTCTATGTCCAGGGCGAGGATATCGCCCAATCCGATCCCGACACGCAGCACATCACGGCCGGCCTCGAGGCGATGGAGTGCGTGATCGTGCAGGATCTCTTTCTCAACGAGACCGCGCGCTACGCCCATGTGTTCTTCCCCGGCGCCTCGTTCCTGGAAAAGGACGGCACGTTCACCAACGCCGAGCGCCGCATCAGCCGCGTGCGCAAGGCGATGGCGCCGCTCGCCGGCAAGGCCGACTGGGAGGCGACGATCGCTTTCGCCGAAGCGCTGGGCGTGGAATTGAACTATTCGCATCCCAGCGAAATCATGGACGAAATCGCCGAGGCGACGCCGACCTTCAAGGGCGTCTCCTATGCTCGGCTCGACGAACTCGGCTCGATCCAGTGGCCGTGCAACGACGCCGCGCCGACGGGAACGCCGATCATGCATGTCGAGCGCTTCGTGCGCGGCAAGGGCCAGTTCATGCTGACCGAATATGTCGCCACCGACGAACGCACGGGCCCGCTGTTTCCGCTGCTGCTGACGACGGGGCGCATCGTGTCGCAATATAACGTCGGCGCGCAGACGCGACGCACCGAGAACAGCCGCTGGCACGAGGAGGACGTCCTCGAGATCCATCCCTTCGACGCGGAAAGCCGGGGCGTGCGCGACGGCGATCTCGTCTCGCTGCGCAGCCGCGTCGGCGAGGTCTCCCTGCACGCGAAGGTCTCCGAGCGCATGCAGCCCGGCGTCGTCTACACGACGTTCCATCACCCCAACAGCGGCGCCAATGTGGTGACGACCGAGAATTCCGATTGGGCGACCAATTGTCCGGAATACAAGGTGACGGCGGTGCAGGTGCGGCGCACCAACCATTACTCCGACTGGCAGGAACGCGATCGCGAGGAGGGCGTCGCGCGGCGGCGCATCGCCGGGGCTGAAGTCCATGCGGCCGAATGAGGAAGCCGGCGCAGTTTTCGCGCCGGCGCAAACCTTCGACTACGACCGCGGCGCCTGCGGGCCGGTGCGCGCCCGCGCGATCGCCGTCGAGACGCCGATCCAGCTGGCGTTCGGCGGCGCGCCTTTCGCGGTGATGATGGCGACGCCGTGCGATCTCAGGGATTTCGCCGTGGGCTTCGCCCTGACGGAAGGGATCGTCGAGCGCGTCGAGGAAATTCGCGGCGTCGAGGTCGAGGTCGCCCGCGAGGGCGTGCGCGTCGACGTCGCGCTGTCGGGCGAGCGCCTGAGCGCGCATCTCGCGCGTTCGCGGGCGATGTCCGGCCGCACGGGCTGCGGCCTCTGCGGCCTCGACGACCTCGCGCATCTGCCCAAGCCCCGCCGTCCCGTCCCGGCGGGCGCGCCGATCGCGCCGGCGGCGATCCGCGCCGCGCTGCAGGGCCTCGAGCGCGCTCAGCCCCTCAACGCGGAGACGCGCGCCGTGCACGGCGCGGCCTGGAGCGACCGTTGCGGCGCCGTTCTCCTCGCGCGCGAGGATGTCGGGCGCCATAACGCGCTCGATAAACTGATCGGCGCCCTGGCGCTGGCCTCGGTCGATCCGCTGAGCGGCTTCATCGTCCTCACCAGCCGCTGCTCGTTCGAGATGGTGGCCAAGGCGGCGGCGTTCGGCGCGGCGACGCTCGTGTCGGTTTCGGCGCCGACCTCGCTCGCGCTCGAGCGCGCCCGCGCGTGCGGCCTCACGCTGATTGCGGTCGCCCGCGCGGATCAAGCGACGATCTTCACCCTCGCGACGGACGACGCGAGCGGAGGGCTGGCGGCGTGAGCGGGACAAAAATCGACAAGCTCGCGCGCATGGCCAACCAGATCGGCGTCGCTTTCGCCGCGATGCCCGAGCGCGAGGCGGTCGCCGGCGCGGCGACGCATCTCAAGCTCTACTGGACGCCAAAAATGATTCGGGAAATAGTGGCTTTCGCGGATTCAGGCCACGCCGGCCTCAATGCGATCGCGGCCGGCGCGGTGGCCGCGCTGAAAAGAAACGGCGCCGGCTGAACCGGCGTTCGAAACAGGAGCGGGGCGCCGGTCACGGCGCACCGCGCAACGAGGGAGAAAACGATGTCGATATCCGAGGTTGTGGCATTTTGCGCGCGGAACCGCGCAGGGCCGAATTTCGATTGGCCCGCCCACGGAAAGGCCGCCGGCAGCCCGGGGCTCCGGCAGGAGGCAACGCGATGACGAGCGCTAGCGTCGCCGCGCCGCCGGCAGGATTTTTCAGCTTCCTCGATCGCTCGCACACCGTCGCCACGCCCGGATTCAATCGCTGGCTCGTGCCGCCCGCGGCGCTGGCGATCCATCTTTGCATCGGCATGTCCTATGGGCTCAGCGTCTTCTGGCTGCCGCTCAGCCGCGCGGTTACCGGCGATCAGGGCGCCGCGTGCAAGACGATGGGGGTCTTCGACGCGCTGTTCACCACATCGTGCAATTGGCGGGTGAGCGACCTTCTCGTCACCTTCACGATCGGCATCGTGTTCCTCGGCCTGTCGGCGGCGGTGTTCGGCGGATGGCTGGAGCGCGCCGGGCCGCGCAAGGCCGGGTTCGTCGCGGCGCTGTGCTGGGGCGGCGGCTTCATTCTCTCCGCGTTCGGCGTCTATGTTCACCAGCTCTGGATTCTCTGGCTGTCGCTCGGCGTGCTCGGCGGCATCGGGCTCGGACTTGGCTACATTTCTCCGGTCTCGACCCTCGTGAAATGGTTTCCCGACCGGCGCGGCATGGCGACCGGCATGGCGATCATGGGCTTCGGCGGCGGGGCGATGATCGGCTCGCCGCTCGCCAACCTGCTCATGAACAATTTCAAGACCGCCGATTCGGTCGGCGTCTGGCAGACGATGGCGACGATGGGCGTCGTCTATCTCGTTTTCATGATGGGCGGGGCCTTCGGTTATCGCGTCTCGCCCGAGGGCTGGAGGCCCGAAGGCTGGACGCCGCCCAGCGACAGGGCGCACGCGATGATTACTCACGGCGACGTCGCGCTCAATGACGCGCACAAGACGCCGCAGTTCTGGCTGATCTGGGCGGTTCTGTGCCTGAACGTCTCCGCCGGCATCGGCGTGCTCGCCATGGCGTCGCCGATGTTGCAGGAGATTTTCGGCGGTTTGCTGATCGGACATCCCGACTTAGGCTTCTCCGCCCTCGACGCCGCTCAGAAGACAGCCATCGCCACGATCGCGGCCGGCTTCGTCGGCCTGCTCTCGCTGTTCAACATCGCTGGCCGCTTTTTCTGGGCGTCGCTGTCGGACCGGATCGGCCGCAAGATGACTTATTTCGTCTTTTTCGGCCTCGGTTTCCTCCTTTACGCCGCGACGCCGTCGCTCGCGCACGCCGGACAGAAGGCGCTCTTCGTCGCGGCGCTGTGCGTCATTCTGTCGATGTACGGCGGCGGCTTCGCGACCGTGCCGGCCTATCTGGCCGACATTTTTGGCGCGCGGTTCGTCGGCGCGATCCACGGGCGGTTGCTGACCGCCTGGTCCACCGCGGGCGTCGTCGGGCCGTTGGTCGTCGGCTATATCCGCGACGCCCAGATCGCGGCGGGCGTCGAACGCGCTCTGGTCTACGATCGAACGCTCTATATCCTCTCCTCCTTCCTCGTAGTCGGCTTCATCTGCAACGCGCTTGTGCGGCCTGTCGCGACCAAGTGGCTAATCAACGATGGAGGGGCTGCGGAACCTTCGCCGGCCGCCCGCCCCGCCTCGGCGGGAGAATCTTTCGGCATCGGCCTCGGCGGAGGCGTGAGCGCGACGTCCATCCTCGCCTGGGCGGCGGTCTGCATTCCCCTCGCCTGGGGCGTCTACAAGACGCTCGACAGCGCGGTGAAGATATTCCAGTAGCCGCCCCGCCCGCGCCGCGCCCGGTCAGGCGCGCGCGCGGGCAGCGGACTGCGGGCGTTTGCCGGCGCCCGCGTGGACCCGCTCGCTATAGGCGCGCACGAGATCGCGCGTGGCGATCAGCAGCTCCTCCAAAGCGGCGAGATTTTCGGGCGGCAATTCGCCCAGCGTCGCCGCGATCAGCGCGTGCTGGACGGCGATCGCCTTTTTCGCCGCCTCGCGCCCCGGCGCGGTCAGATAGATCGCGTATTGGCGGCGGTCGGCGGCGGTGGAGCGGCGCTCGACGAGGCCGGCGGCCTCGAGCCGGTCCAGCAGGCCCGAAATGTTGCCTTTGGTCACATAGAGGCGCTTGGC
>Ga0181524_10006646_pt1 | contig 10051 bp, 11 predicted proteins | sample PEATcosm2014_Bin_34_FD_119761 | JGI IMG/M metagenome (GOLD analysis project Ga0181524, IMG submission 119761) | Peatland microbial communities from MTU Mesocosm Facility, Houghton, MI, USA - PEATcosm2014_Bin05_60_metaG | ecosystem: Environmental > Terrestrial > Soil > Wetlands > Peat | place...
CAGCGGGTTCATGATCGCCGAGGTGAGGCCGGCGCCGATCATCATCGGCAGGAACGCGGCGTTGAGGCCGCGCCGGTTGGGCAGGCCGAAGGAGAAGTTCGAGGCGCCGCAGCTGGTGTTGACTTTCAGTTCCTCGCGCAGGCGGCGCAGGAGATGCGTCAGCCGCGCGGCGGCGTCGTTGATCGCGCCGACCGGCATCACCAAGGGATCGACGACGACGTCCTCGCGCTTGATTCCGTAGTCGGCGGCGCGCTCGACGATCTTCTTGGCGACGGCGTAGCGCACGTCGGGGTCTTCGGAAATGCCGGTCTCGTCGTTGGAGATGGCGATCACCGCCGCGCCGTATTTCTTCACCAGCGGCAGCACGCGCTCCAGGCGCTCCTCTTCGCCGGTGACCGAATTGACCAGCGGCTTGCCCTTGTAGACCGCGAGCCCCGCCGCCAGCGCCTCGACGATCGAAGAATCGATCGACAGGGGAACGTCGACGGTCTCTTGCACCAGCTTGACGCATTCGGCGAGGATGCGCGGCTCGTCGGCGAGCGGAATGCCGGCGTTGACGTCGAGCATCTGGGCGCCCGCCGCGACCTGCGCGAGCGCGTCGGCGACGACGCGCGAATAATCGCCTTGCGCCATTTCCGCCGCCAGCAGCTTGCGCCCCGTCGGATTGATCCGCTCGCCGATCATCACGAAGCGGCGCTCGAAGCCGATGACGACTTCCCGGGTGGCGGAGGAGATTACGGTTTCGGTCATGGGGCGTTTGATCCTGTGATGTAGTGAGCGGCGCGAGCCCTCATCCGGCCCTTCGGGCCACCTTCTCCCGCATGCGGGAGAAGGGATTTCGCGGCGCCGCTAAAGCCCCTCGCCCGCATAGCCCGTCTGAAAGACGGGCGTCCTACCGAACGCCCTATGCGGGAGAGGGGTTGGGGTGAGGGGCGGGCGTTCGCGACGCGATCGACGAGCCTCATCCCGCCCCCAGACTTTCCACGGCCTGCATCCTTGGCGCGAAATCGCGCCGCCAGGGCGCGCGTCCCTTGAGCACGCCTGATTCGTGAACGATTTCGGAGACGGTGCGCTCCTGGCGATAGGCCATGACATGCACGCCCGCCACGCCCTTGGCCTCGCGCAATTGCTGGATCATCTCGATGCAGATGCGCTTGCCTTCGGCGCGCTGGTCCTTGGCGCCTTCGAGCCGCGCCACGACCGCGTCGGGGATATGGACGCCCGCGACGTTGGCGCGCATCCACCGCGCCGCCTTGGCCGAAGCGAGCGGCCCGACGCCGACGAGAATGAAACACTTTTCGTCGAGCCCCATGTCGCGCGCCTTGTCCATGAAGCGCAGCAGCAAGGGCAGATCGAAGCAATATTGCGTCTGCACGAATTGCGCGCCCGCGGCGATCTTCTTGGCGAGGCGCAGCACGCGAAAATCGTGGGGCGGCGCGAAGGGGTTCTCCGCGGCGCCGAGGAAGACGCGCGGCGGCGTGGCGATCTTGCGCCCGGAAAGAAACACGCCTTCGTCGCGCATCCGCCGGATGACCGACAGCAGCGAAATCGAGTCGAGGTCGAACACCGGCTTGGCCTCGGGATGGTCGCCGCATTGCACGCCATCTCCGGTCAGGCACAGGATGTTGCCCACCTGCAGCGCGGCGGCGCCCAGCACGTTGCCCTGGATGGCGATGCGGTTGTAATCGCGACAGGAGATCTGCAGGACCGGCGAATAGCCGACGCGCGTCAGCAGCGCGCAGATCGCGACGCTCGACATGTGGCAATGCGCGCCTGAGCCGTCGGTCGCGTTGATGCCGTCGACCCAGCCCTCGAAGATTTGCGCGCGCTCGTAGACGTCCTGCGGGTCCGCCGAATCGGGCGGGTCGAGTTCGGCGGTGACGGCGAACTCGCCGCGCCTCAGAACGCGCTCCAGCCGCCCGCGCGAGCTGTGGCCGGGCAGATCGACGAGCGGCGAGCCGGGATCGGGGCCGATGTCGTGGGGATGGGGCGCCGATGTCGTCATGCCGCCTCGCCGCCGCCGCGCCGGCGCGCCGCCCGCAGCCAGGCCGACGAGCCCTTGAGGCGCTGGTCGACCGGCGGCAGAGGCGTCTCGATCCGCTTGGCCCCGCGCATGCGCCGGCTTCCCTCAAAGGCCTCGACCCAGACGCAGGGCATTTCGGCATAGACCTCGCAACGCCCGTTTTCGCGCACGCCGCCGCAGGGGCCGTTGCGCAGCGCCTTGGGGCAATTCATCGGGCACGCCATGCCCGTGGACGAAAGCACGCAATCGCCGCACATGCGGCAGTCGAACAGCGCGCCCTTCACATGGCGCTCGACGAAGGCGAAGGGGCGCTCGAGCCTCTCGTAGCCGATCCGCGCCAGCAGCGGCGCCGCGGCGATCAGCACGGCCTCGAAGACGTCGTAGACGCGCTCCAACAGCGCAGCGTGGCGAACGCTCCATGAGCGCATCCACAACGCGCGGTCGGGCGGCGGTCGCTTGCCGCGCGGCTCGAAGGCGGATGGGGTGAGCGCGGCGTTCAAGGCGTCATGCCTCGCGGCCGTCGCGCTTGACGAAAAGCGCGAGCCGATGGGTGTCGTATTCGGCCTCGAAGCGCTGCGCCGCGGCCTCCGCCTCGGCCTCGAGATCGTCGCCGCAAGGGATCGGCTCGCCCCGCCGCCAATCCGCGAGATAGGCGTCGGCGCCGCTCGCCTTGGCGTGGGTCGCGGCGGCGTCGATGGCGCGCACGAAGCGTTCGGACAATTCGCGCTTGGCGCTGGTCCGCCCGGACTTGACGATGACCTGGCTCGGGATGTCGCGCCAATAGAGGACGATCAGGCTGGCCATGAAGCCTCCTCTCGCTTGCGGGCGGCCGCGTCGAAAAGCCGCGCGAGGCCGCCAAGGCCGGTCGCGCGCCGCTCGAAGGCAAGTCCGAGACGCCGCGCCGCGGCCGCGGCCTTCTCGGTCAATTCGGCGTCGTCGGTTTGCGCGAGATGGACGAGGCGGCGGTAATGGCCGAAATAATCGTCGCGCAATTGCGGAAAGCGGTCGAGGCCGAGGCCCGCGATCACCAGCCGGTCGAAATGCCGGGCGAGGAAATCGGTGACAAAGAACGTGCCGGGCTCCTCGGCCATCATCGCCTCGAATTCGGCCTCGCCGGCGAAGAAGGCGTAGCAATGGGCGCCCGCGATGCGCGAGACGCCTTCCTCCTCCAGCACGCGGTCGAGCGCGCCGCCTGTGCCGCAATCGCCGTAGAGACAAAGGATCTCGTCATAAGCGGCGCGGTTGGCGCGAATCTTCCGGCGCACCGCCTCGGGAATGCCTTCGGGGCGATTGTGCAATTGGGCGGGAAGGCAGGTCACGTCGAACGCGCCGAGCGGCCCCTCGCGCAACGCCAAGATTTCCCGCGCCAGCGCGCCGCAAGCGATCACCAGAATTCGCCGGGCGCCCTCGCGCCGGCGCGGCCAAACGGGCTCGGCCTCGGTTTCGTCTGCGATTTCGGCGTCGGCTTTCACGGGTAACGCCTCATGGGGCCGGAGCGCGCGTCTCGCGCGGGGCGCGGGCCCTAAACGCGCTCGAGCGACTGCTGGGAACCCTGCCGGCGCGCAAGCAACGCCTTGGCGGTCTCCACCGCGACGGCGGCGTCGCGGCAATAGGCGTCGGCGCCGACGGCTTGGGCGAAGGATTCGTTCAAGGGGGCGCCGCCGACCAGCACGATGTAGTCGTTGCGCATGCCTTTTTCCTTGAGCGTGTCGATCACCACTTTCATGTAGGGCATGGTGGTCGTCAGCAGCGCCGACATGCCCAGGATTTCCGGCTGATGCTTCTCGATCGCCTCGAGATATTTCTCGACGCCGTTGTTGATGCCGATGTCGAACACCTCGAAGCCGGCGCCTTCCATCATCATGCACACCAGATTCTTTCCGATGTCGTGGATGTCGCCCTTGACGGTGCCGATGACCATCTTGCCCATTTTCGGCGCGCCGGTGGCGGCGAGCAGCGGGCGCAAGATCGCCATGCCCGCCTTCATCGCATTGGCCGACATCAGCACTTCCGGCACGAAGAGAATGCCGTCGCGGAAATCCACGCCGACGATGCGCATCCCCTCGACCAGCGCCTTGGTCAGCACGTCGTACGGCGCCCAGCCGCGGCCCAAGAGGATGCCGACGGCCTCCTCGATTTCTTTCCTGAGGCCGTCGTAAAGATCTTCGTGCATCTGCGCGACGAGATCGTCGTCGGAGAGCGTCGAGAGATCCAGTTCGTCATCCGCCATGAGCGCAATTCCCGCCGTTTTCGAGCCGGCGCGCGGCCGGGCCCGATCGCGCCATATTGTCGCATGCACTTGCCGCGCAAAGCATAATTATCGCGCGCGGGCCCCACATTTTGCGGCCCCGCGCGGCGAAAGTCACGCGCGCGGGATGCTGACCTTGTGCGCCGCCACCGGAATCTGCCGCCGCACGCGCTCGACTTGGGCCATGTCGAGCCGCGTCGAAACGAGGCCGACGCCGTCCGAAGCCTTGGCCACGACATGGCCCCAGGGATCGGCGACCAGCGAATGGCCGTAGGTCTGACGCTGCTCGTTGCCGACCGTGAAGCTCCCCGTCTGCGCGCTGGCGCAGACATAGGTTTCCGTCTCGATCGCGCGCGCGCGAAGCAGCGTCTCCCAATGGTCCTTGCCGGTCTGCAGGGTGAAGGCGGCGGGCAGGGCGATGACGTGCGCCCCCCGTTCCGCGAGCGCCTGGAACAGGTCGGGAAAGCGCAGGTCGTAGCAGATCGAGCAGCCGATCGTGACGCCCTCGCAATCGTACGTCACGACAGTCTCGCCCGCCTTGACCGTCGCGCTCTCGCGGTAGGAGACGCCGTCCGGCGTCGTCACGTCGAAGAGATGAATCTTGCGGTAGCGCGCGATCTCCTCGCCGGCGCGGTTGAAGACGACGGAGGTGTTGTGGATGCGCTCGTCGCCGGGGATTTTCTCCATGATCGAGCCGGCGTGGATGAAGATGCGATGCCTGGCGGCGAGCTCCTGCGCCATTCCATACGCGGGGCCGCCGGGCAGAATCTCGGCGTTGGCCGCCTTGTCGCCCTTGGCGCCGCCCGCCCAGTCGAACTGCTCGGGCAGCAGCACCCAGTCCGGCGCCTCCTCGACGACCGCGCGCTCGATCAACGCGCGCGCCGCCGCGATATTGGCGGCTTTGTCGCTGATGGAGTTCATCTGGACGAGCGAGACTTTCATGGGCCTTCGGACCTGCTGCGAGGCCCGGCACTGTCGCCGCGGCCGGAGCGGGCGTCAACCCCGTCTCACCGCCTGGCGAAGGCGGCGAAGGCCTGCAATTGCTTGGCGATGAATTCGCGCGTCGCCTCGTCGGTCAATTCGCCGGTCTTTTCGTCGATTTTGCCCTGCGCCTGGCCGACGATGACTTCGGGCCGGGCGAGCGTCAGCGCGTCGAGGAAGACCAGCGTCTGACGCAGGTGGTGCTGGGCGCGCACGCCGCCGAAAATGCCGGGCGAGGCGCTTTGGATCGCCACCGGCTTGCCGGCGAAGGGCTTGGTGGGCAGGCGCGAGAGCCAGTCGAGCGCGTTCTTCAGCACGCCGGGAACCGAGTAATTATACTCCGGCGTGACGATGATCGCGCCGTCCGCCTTGGCGATCGCTTCGCCCATCGCGACGACCGCGCTGGGGAAGCCCTGCGCCTCGACGTCCTGGTTGAACAGCGGAAACTCCCCGACCGACCCCAGCGGGAGAATCGCGACGTCGCTCGGCGCGAGCGCCGGCAGCGCGCGGGCGATCGCGGCGTTGAAAGACCCGCGGCGCAGGCTGCCGACGAGGACGACGAAATTCAGCGGCGTGTCGACGGGCATCGGCTCTCCGCCAAGATTGAGCGTAGCGACGCGGTTGACCGGACTCGGCCAGAGCATCCTAACGCCCATCGGTCGAGCCGCGCAATGGCGCGGGCGGCCTGCGCCGCGCATTGGCGAACGGCCGGCGTTCGCTTAGTCTGCCGTCGATTCGCATATCTGGGGGGGTATCGTGTTCGCCTTGACCGATCTGTTTTCCGTTGCCGGACGCACGGCGCTCATCACCGGCGGGGCGACCGGCCTCGGCCGGATCTGCGCCGAGGCGCTGCTCAGCGCCGGCGCGCGCGTGCTGATCGCCTCGCGCAAGGGCGAGGCCTGCGAGGAGGCCGCGCGCGAACTGAGCGCGATCGGCCCGTGCGAGGGCTTCGGCGGCACGGTGGCGAGCGAAGCGGGCGTCGCGGCGCTCGCCTCCCAGGTGCGCCAGCGCACGAAGGAGCTGCACATCCTCGTCAACAACGCGGGCCTCAGTTGGGGCGAGCCGTTCGAGGCCTATGCCTGGAAGGGCTGGGAGCGCGTGACGGCGGTCAATGTCGCGGGCCTGTTCACGCTGACGCGCGAGCTCATGCCGATGCTCATGGCCTGCGGCGCGGCGGACCGCCCGGCGACGATCGTCAACATCGGCTCGGTGATGGGGACGGTGACGCAGGCCGAGAACGCCTATGCCTATTCGGCCTCCAAGGCCGCCGTGCATCACCTCACGCGCATCCTCGCGGCCGAATTCGCGGCGCGTCACGTCACGGTCAACGCCATCGCGCCGGGACCGTTCCCGACCAACATGACGGCTTACGCGGTCGGCGACGAACGGGGCGCGGCGCACGCGGCCGCGACGGTGCCGCTGGGCCGGCTCGGCCGGCCCGAGGATCTCGCCGCGACGCTGCTGTACCTGACCGGCCGCGGCGGCGCCTACACCAGCGGCGCGATCGTCCCCCTCGACGGCGGCCTCAGCGCCGTGGCGCCGCCGCCGATGTTCAGGGAGCATGCATGATGCACGGCGCGAGGCCACAAGAAATGACCATCGACGAACTCGCCGCCAGCGTCGGCGGCGAGCCGTTCGTCTCGCGCTGGTTCGTCATCGATCAGCCGCGCATCGACGCCTTCGCCGAGATCACCGAGGACCGGCAGTTCATCCACGTCGACCCGCAAGCGGCGCGCGCGACGCCGTTCGGCGGGCCGATCGCGCACGGCTTCCTGACGCTGTCGATGCTTTCGGCTTTTGCGCAGGACGCGCGGCCCAAGGTTTCCGGCGTCGCGATGGGCGTCAATTACGGCTTCGACCGTCTGCGCTTTCTCGCGCCCGTCCCCGCCGGCGCGCGCGTGCGTGGCCGCTTCAAGCTCGTCGGCGCGATGCGCCGCTCGGAGCGCGAATGGCTGATGAGCCACGAAGTGACCGTCGAGATCGAGGGCGCGGACAAGCCGGCGCTCGCGGCGCAATGGCTGACGATGTATGTGATGGCGGGGTAGGGAGCGTCAGGCGAACCTGACCGCCGCGCCCTGCGAAGCGGTCACGATCTCCCCCTCCCACATCACCCGCCGGCCGCGCACCATCGTGCCGACCGGCCAGCCGGTGACGGTCTTGCCGTCGTAGGGCGTCCAGCCGCAGCGCGAGGCGATCCAGGAATCGCGGATCGTTTCGCGGCGCTTGAGATCGACGACGGTGAAATCGGCGTCGTAGCCTGCGGCGATGCGGCCCTTGCCGACGATGCCGAACAGGCGCGCCGGGCCGGCGCTGGTGAGATCGACGAAGCGTTGCAGGGTCAGGCGTCCCGCGGCGACGTGATCGAGCATGATCGGGACCAGCGTCTGCACGCCGGTCATGCCCGAGGGGCTTTCGGGATAGGGCTTGGCCTTCTCGGCGAGCGTGTGCGGCGCATGGTCGGAGCCGAGCACGTCGATCACGCCCTGGGCGAGGCCGCGCCAGATTCCCTCACGGTGTTCGGGCCCGCGCACCGGCGGATTCATCTGCAATTTCGTGCCGAGCCGCGCGTAGTCCTCGGCGCTCAGCGTCAGGTGGTGCGGCGTCGCCTCGCAGCTCGCGACGTCCTTGGCGCCTTGCAGCAGCGGAATCTCCTCGCGCGTCGAGATATGCAGCACATGGACCTGCGCGCGCGCTTCGCGCGCGAGGCGGATCAGCCGCTCGGTGCAGCGCAGCGCGGCGATTTCGTCGCGCCAGACCGGGTGCGAGGACGGATCGCCGGGAACGCGCAGGCCCTTGCGCTCGGCGAGCCGCGCCTCGTCCTCGCTGTGGAACGCCGCGCGCCGGCGCGTCGCCTTCAGGATGGCGAGGACGCCCGCGTCGTCGGCGACCAGCAGCTTTCCCGTCGAGGAGCCCATGAACACCTTGATTCCCGCCGCGCCGGGCAGGCGCTCCAACTCCGGAATATCGGCGATGTTGTCCTGCGTTCCCCCGACCCAGAAGGCGAAGTCGCAATGCATGCGCTTAGCGGCGCGCGCGACCTTGTCGGCGAGCGCCGCGGCGGACGTCGTCGGCGGATCGGTGTTGGGCATTTCGAACACGGCGGTGACGCCGCCCAGGACCGCCGCGCGCGAGCCGGTCTCCAGATCCTCCTTGTGGGTCAGGCCCGGCTCGCGGAAATGGACCTGGCTGTCGATCACGCCGGGCAGGATGTGCAGGCCGCGGCAATCCAGGCGCTCGCCCGCCGAAGCGGCCCCGAGATCGCCGATCTCGGCGATCTTGCCGTCGATCACGCCGATGTCGCGCTTTCCCACGCCGTCCTGGTTGACGACGGTCGCGTCGGCGAGAATGCAATCGAATGAGCGCGACATCGCGGTTTCCTTCCTTGCGCGGCGGCTCAAGCGGCCTAATTAAGAAGTTCGCGCATGGCAAGCGCTTGTGGAGGCCCCGACATGACCAAAAGAGCCGCCTTCCTCGACGACCGCGGGGTCGTGCGCGTCAACGGCGAGGACGCGACGGGCTTTCTCCAGGGGCTGCTCACCAACGACGTCGTCAGGCTGGGTCCGCACGAGGCGCGCTACGCCGCGCTGCTGTCGCCGCAGGGCAAGATTCTGTTCGATTTCCTCGTCGTGCGCGCTCCTGTCGCCGCGGACGAGTTTCTCCTTGACTGTCCCGCCGCGCTCGCGGGCGACCTTGCCAAGCGGCTCGCGATTTACAAGCTACGCGCCAAGGTCGTCGTCGTCGACGAGAGCGCCGACCATGGGATCATCGCCTATTGGCAGGGCGAGCCGGAAAACGCGCCGGCCGGAATCTTTTACGCCGATCCGCGCGAGGCTCGCCTCGGCCATCGCGCGATCCTGCCGCGCGCCAAGGCGGTGGCGGTCGGCGAAGCGAGCGTCGGCGAATACGAGGCGCTGCGCATCCGTCTCGGCGTCCCCAAGGGCGGCGTCGACTTCGCCTATGGCGAGGCCTTTCCCCACGACGCCGACTTGGATCTCTTCAACGGCGTCGATTTCGAAAAGGGCTGCTTCGTCGGCCAGGAGGTCGTTTCGCGCATGAGGCACCGCGGCGAGGTGCGCAAGCGCGTCGTTCGCGTAGCGCTCGACGGCCCGGCGCCGGCGCCGGGCGCGGCGGTGACCGACGGCGAGCTTCCCGTCGGCGTGCTCGGCTCGTCGTCGGGGCGCCATGCGCTGGCGCTGCTGCGGCTCGACCGCGTCGAGGACGCGAAGGCGGCGGGGCGGACCTTGAGCGCCGGAGGAATCGAGGTCGTCGTGACGCAGGGCGAGGGCGGCGGCCGCCCATAACGGAAATCGCTGGGAGGGGGCTCGCCGCGGGTCACGGAGCCGTTCCGTCACAATCCCGCGCTAGGCTTACGGCCGTACGCGGCGGGATTTCCGTGGCCATGCGCTCATGGCGGGGCTACAGTCCGCGCCGTCCCGTAAACGCCAATGCGCATTTGGGCGGACGGGCCGCGGTCCGAGGGGAGACTTACGCCAATGGTCGAGGGATTCAGCGTCGTCGCGATCGTCATCGTGCTGTTCGTCCTGGTGACGGTGCTGATGGGCGTGCGGCAGGTGCCGCAGGGCTACAATTACACCGTCGAGCGGTTCGGCCGCTACAACAAGACCCTGACGCCCGGACTCGGGCTGGTCATTCCCTACATCGACCGCGTCGGGCGCAAGCTCAACGTGATGGAGCAGGTGCTCGACGTCCCCAGCCAGGAGATCATCACCAAGGACAACGCCACGGTGACGGTCGACGGCGTCGCCTTCTACCAGGTGCTCGACGTCCGGCAGGCCTCG
>Ga0181524_10006648_pt1 | contig 10049 bp, 7 predicted proteins | sample PEATcosm2014_Bin_34_FD_119761 | JGI IMG/M metagenome (GOLD analysis project Ga0181524, IMG submission 119761) | Peatland microbial communities from MTU Mesocosm Facility, Houghton, MI, USA - PEATcosm2014_Bin05_60_metaG | ecosystem: Environmental > Terrestrial > Soil > Wetlands > Peat | place...
AGCCTCCGCAATCTGAGCTTCAATTTCATCCAACTCTGCGAGCCGGGAGCCCACGATGCGCAAGTAGGTTCCCTCGAAGCTACGCAGTTCGGCCTGAAGAGTCGCCAAATCCAACTCACGTTCGGCTAATCTCGCTTCCAGACTTGACAGTTCGGCCTTTTTCTTCTCTAACTCTCTGGCTTCCGGCGACGTAATACGTGTGATTCGAGTCGTCATTGGGTCAATCCCCCATCAGCATTGACAACAAGAAGGAGCAGGGCGCCAGAGTTGTTTTTCAAACTCCGCGGCTCTTCGGTGGTTCCCGAGTATACAAGCCGCGGAGTTCAAGAACAACTCCGCGCTACCAATTTATCATTCTGCGCAAAGTGACAACATGTCTCTTGACATGCGAATCACTTTGATGTAGCCTATGCAGGTGAGATTAGGGCTGGGAGGTGACCGCCGTTGCCTATACCCAACTGGTCCTTGGCGTGCGTCAAAGACGACGGAAGAGCACTCCAAAAATAATTCCGGCGCCTGCCATGTAGTCAAAATGGCCCATTCCACTCCATGTCGCCGAGCGGGAAGCCCGAAGAAGAATTCTTTTTTTTGCATGAACGATGCGGGAATGTTATTGAAAACAAAGGACCGCTGTGGAAAAAGTGGTGGCGAAGCAGGAATGTGTTTGAAAACAAAGGAGATTCGGTCTTAAAGTGGGAATGTTATTGAAAAGAAAGGGCAGTAGACGGCAGGTAAGGCAGAAAGGCACGCCAACTGCTTCGTCCTGCGCGTGACAGACTCTTTGCCGCTTTCAATGGATCATCTATGACGTATACTATACTCATTGTCCCGCTGCGGTCGGTCGCCGGTGCGTGGAAAAGACGCGGCGAATAGCGCTGGGGTGTGCGCCGGCAACAAATCTCGATACCCCGAGGTGAAAGCATGAGGAGATTACGGGCCGCCTTTTGGGTCTTGGTTCCTTTGTTACTTTCGACTGAAATGCCCTTTCTTTTTGGCCAGGCGCCGAGTTCCAGGACAACCCAGGGGGCAAACCCGCCGGCGAACGCTTCCGCGAACGCAACGAATCCGCTGATCGGCTTACTCAAGAGCCCCTTTGAAAAGGTTCGCGTCCGGGCGGCGCGCGATCTGGGCAAAGCCCAGGATTTGTCGGCCATTCCGGCGCTGGCGGAGGCACTTTCGGACCCGAGCGAAAAAGTTCGCCGCGAGGTGGTCCTGGCGCTGGCTCAGATGCACCAGTCGGAGACCCTGGACGCCCTCATCAAAGCAAGCCAGGATACGAATGAGGAGATTTGCGTCCTGGCCGTGCAATCGCTGGTTGGCTGCTACACCGGAACCGTGCCCAGCCCCGGTTTCAGCGGCTTTGTGAAGAAGAATTGGCAGCGCGCCAAGGAACACTTCAATCCGGACACCACCCGAATTGACCCCGGACTATCTGTGGAACCGAAGGTGGTAGCGGCCTTGGATGCGACCTTGAAAAGCACTCGTTCGAACCGCGCCTCCCGCGAAGCAGCGAAAGGGCTTGGCATCTTGGTAGCGCGAGCCGCAGTCCCGGACCTGATTAAAGCCGCCCACTCCTCCGATGAAACCCTGTCTCTTGAAGCCCTCAACTCCCTATCGAAGATCGAAGATAGATCGGCCGGCGCGCAATTAGTTGATTTGTTGGACTCCCCGGATAAGGACATCAAGCAACAGTCGTGCGTTGCGATTGGCATCCTTCGAACCCGCCAAGCCGCGCCGAAACTGGAATCTATTTTGCAAAACGACACGGACCCAAAGAGCAAAGAAAAGGCCTTGGAAGGCCTCGCTTACCTCATCGAGCTGGCAAGGACCCATGCCTTTCTGCCCAAGTTGTACCCGTATCTTCAAAGCCCTAATGCCGAGGTGCGAAAGAGACTATGTACAGTGCTCATGTTCAGCGGGGATCAAACCAGTCTGGACCAACTCGACCGCTTATCACATGATCCGGACGGTGACGTTGCCGCCCAAGCGCTGCGGGCTAAGCGCGCCCTCCGGGAGAGGCTCGAGGCGACTGGAACAACCCCCGCGACCGGCACGCATTAGCGAGGCCAGCTTATTCACGGTCTTAATACTTCTGGTATTATCTCCCTTATGGGTTGAGAAAGATCCTCCGTGATGGTAGAATGTCTCTTGTGAGTCATGGGGCGAATCCTTTGGGGGGAGCAAAGGCGTTGTCGTTTGTCCAGAAGGGCGACCAAACCGAGTCAAGCACTGTCGAGCTGACGTTGGCGCACAGCCCTGACTCCGACGACGCATTCATGTTTTACGCGCTGGCGACGAGAAAGATCGGCGCGACAGACCTTTCGTTCACTCACCGCCTGGAGGATATTGAGTCTCTCAACCGGAAAGCCCTGGAGGGGATTTACGACATCACGGCGATCTCTTTCCACGCCTATCCGTATCTCGAGGATAAGTATGTGCTTTTGCCTTCAGGCGCCAGTTTCGGCGACCGGTACGGGCCGGTGGTGGTGTCGCGGGCCCGGTTGGGCTCCCGCGACCTGAAAGGAAAGCGCGTAGCCGTCCCCGGGAAGATGACCACTGCTTACCTCGCGTTGCAGCTTTATGAGCCGGGTGTTGAGGTGGTCGTGACCCCGTTCAACCAAATCCTGGATACCGTCGCCAAGGGTGAAGCGGACGCGGGCGTGGTGATTCACGAAGGCCAACTGACTTACGCCGAGGCCGGCCTCAGAAAGGTTCTGGATCTCGGGGAGTGGTGGTTCCAGGAAACCAAGCTGCCTCTGCCACTGGGGGGGAACGCTATCCGCCGGACCCTCGACAGCCACACCCAGCACGCGGTGGCAGCCTTACTGAAAGAGAGTATTCAGTTTTCGCTGCATCACCGCGAAGAGGCCTTGTCCTACGCGCAACAATTTTCACGCGGCCTGGACACCACGACTGCCGACCGTTTTGTTGCCATGTACGTCAATGACTGGACCCTCGACTACGGCCAGCGTGGCCGCCTCGCCGTCCAAGAGTTGCTTGACCGGGGCTTCCAAAGGGGCCTTCTGCCAAAAGCCGTGAGGGCTGAGTACGTCGAGTAGAAGTAAGTTGTCAGTAGTCAGTTGTCCGTTGTCAGTTGTGTGCGGGTATGCCACCGAGGCGCGTGGTTCCGTCTTTCGAGCGAGGTGTTCTGGCCGACGCCGCGCAGAAGCCCGGTTTTCAATATCCGCAACTGACGACGGACGACTGACAACGGACTTCTGGCGCATTTCTGCAAGGGGAGTAACCAACCCAACATGGAATTGACACTGTGCAATCACAGCAGTTACCCGCGTATTGGGGACGATGCTGAGCAACAACTCCTGCGCCGCGCGATTGCCCAGCGGGATAGAGGCGAGAAAACCGACGAAGACGTTCGGGCCGCCGAGGAGCGCATGACGGAGCTGGCGCTTGCCGAGCAAGCGGAGGCCGGCCTCGACCTCGTGACGGACGGCCAAATCCGCTGGCCCGATCCAATCTCCCACCTCGCAGCCAAGCTCTCCGGGGTACGAATCAACGGCCTGTTAAGGTTCTTTGATACGAACTTTTACTTCCGCCAGCCGGTTGTGCAGGGCAAGATTGAACGGACCGAGCCTCTGCTGCTGGAAGAATTCAAGTATGCGCAGGAGAAATCGACGCGTCCCGTGAAAGCGGTTTTGACGGGCCCTTACACGCTGGCACGGCACTCCATCGAGGAAAACGGAGGCGTGGGTGGGTTCGATAAGATGCTTGAAGGGTACACCGCTGCGCTGGCGGCCGAGGTCGCCGCACTGGCGGCGGCGGGGGCAACAGTCATCCAGGTGGAGGAGCCTGCCCTGCTCAAATATCCCGATGATTTCCCGCGCCTCGAGCAGAGCCTCACCGCCTTGGCGATGAGCAAAGCTTCGGCGCAACTGGCGCTGGTGTTTTACTTCGGGGATCCTGGCCCCATCTATGACCACCTCCAAACGCTGCCGGTGGACCTCCTGGGACTCGATTTCACTTACAACCCGAGTCTCGTCGATAGGGTAGCTTCAAATGGTACCGCCAGGACCCTGGCACTCGGCCTTGTAGACGGCCGCAATACCAGGCTTGAAGATCCCGCCGTTGCAGCCCGGCAGCTTGAGAAACTCGCCCACGGCGCTGATTTGAACCGTGCTTATCTCGGCCCTTCTTGCGGCCTTGAGTTCCTTCCACGAGACAGGGCACGGCAAAAGCTAAAACATCTGACCGTAATCAAGAACACATTTTTAGGGAGCCTTGCGTGAGCCGAGCGAAACTTCAACGGTTGGGAATCGATTTGCCCCTTTTCCCCACCACTTCTGTGGGAAGCTTCCCCAAACCCGATTTCCTGCTCAAAGCCCGCGCGGACTTCGCCAAGAAGAAGATCCGTCGCGGCGCGCTGGAGAAAGCGGAACGCCAAGCGACGGAGTTCTGGATCCGCAAGCAGGAAGAATTGGGTGTGGACGTGCTTGTCGACGGTGAAATGTATCGAAGCGATATGGTGGCCTATTTCGCCGAGTACCTCAAAGGGTTCGAGGAAGGCGGCTTGGTCCGCTCATACGGCAACCGCTATTACCACAAACCCATAATCACCGGCGAAGTCCGCTGGGAAGAGCCCATCACCGTCGAGTGGTGGAAGTACGCGCGGGGCCTCACCTCAAAACCCCTGAAAGGTATGCTGACTGGCCCTTACACGGTGATGGATTGGTCCTTCATTGAATACTATCCGGATCGGCGCACCGCTTGCCTGGCGCTGGCGAAGGAAATCCGCAAAGAGGTTGAGGCCTTAATCGAGGAGGGGGCAAAAATCATCCAGATCGATGAACCCGCCATCTCCGTGAGGCCCGAGGAGCTATCCGTAGCCATCGAAGCCATGCACAAAGTGACGGATGGCCTGCCGGCGTACTTCATCACGCATATTTGTTATGGCGCCTTTGAAAACATCTACCCGGGCATGCTGGATCTCCCGGTCGATAACTTCGACCTGGAGACGTCCAATAGCGGCCTCGACATGCTCGAGCTTTTCCAGAAGCGCCGCTACACCAAGGACCTCAGTTTGGGCGTTGTGGACGTCCATACGCACGTGGTCGAAGACAAGGCAGTTGTCGAGCAGCGCCTGCGCCAAGCCCTGGAGGTCCTTCCCAAGGAAGCCATCTGGGTGGACCCGGACTGCGGATTGAAGACCCGAACCGTGAACGAGGCGATTGCCAAAATGCAATCGGTGGTGACCGCCGCAAAGGCGCTGCGGGAAAACAGTGACAAGTGACAAGTGATGAGTGACAAGCCGGAGTCAGAAGCCAGGGGTCTGAACCCGGTCGTTGCAGATTTCCCGTCTGCTCTTCACTGACACCTGACACCTGATATCTGTACTTCTGCTCGTCACTCGTCACTTGTCATTCTTCACTGCTCTTAGATGTCTACTCTCACCAAACCTGGCCGCGTGGCATTTACCCCGACGCAACGGAAGGTCCTTTTCGCGCTCGCCAGCGTGGTCGGCTTGCGCATGTTGGGGCTCTTCCTGGTTCTGCCGATCTTTACGCTTTACGGTCTGCAATTCACAAACTCCCGCTTTCTGGTCGGTTTTGCCTTCGGCAGCTATGGTCTGACCATGGCCATCCTACAAATCCCTCTGGGCAGACTTTCGGATCGCATTGGCCGCCGCAAGGTCCTGCTGCTGGGCATGACGCTCTTCAGCCTGGGTTCTTTCCTCTGCGCCATCCCCCACTGGTTTCCTCACTCCTTGCAGATTGGCGCTCTGATTTTTGGCCGCCTGGTTCAGGGGGGTGGAGCCATTATTTCTGTGGCGTTTGCCACCGCGGCCGATTTCATCGAGCCCCAACGCAGGTCTACGGCAATGGCCGTCTTGGGGATTCCCATCGGGGCGGCCTTTGTCATCGGCATCATCGGTGGGCCGATCCTCGCCGGAATTCTGGGAACCCCGTTCCTCTTCTGGCTGACCGGATTCTTGGGACTCGGGACGGACCTCTTGCTGGCCAAGTATCTTCCCGACGCTCCCCCCACCGCCAGCGCCCCTGCACCCATGTCGCGGGTGCTGGCCAGCAATTCGCTCCTGGCTCTTGCATCAGGTGGCTTCCTCATGAACTTGTTCATGGCCACTTTCTTCTTTTATTTTCCCCTCATTGTCACCGGCCAACACCACGTGAAGATGAACCACTACTACACCCTCCTGTTGCCCATGGTGTTGATCAGCGGCTTCACCATGTTCGGGTTCTCGCAGGGCGCGGACCGCGGATGGGCTAGACCGCTTGCTGCGCTTGCTTTTCTCTCCTTCATCCCTAGTTCGCTTCTGCTTTTTAGGCCTGACGCGGTAGGTCTAAACCCCAACCGCCTTGCGGGGGTGATGGTCGCAGGCACACTTTTCTACATTGGATTCACCGGACTCGAACCCATCCTGCCGAGCCTGGTGAGCAAGTTCGCGCCCGAAAGCACGTACGGTACGGCCCTGGGAATTTACAACACGGCGCAGTTCTTCGGCAGCTTCATCGGGGGAGCAGTGGCAGGTGCCCTCTCACACTTTTCTGCAACCCGCATGATGGCAACCCTCATGGTGGCATCCGTAGTGGGAATATTCCTGATGCTTGCCGTGAGTCCCGAGGGGGGGCAGTAGGGATGTCAATCATCCGAGCTCTGTGTTTGCTTGTTGTCGGCGCGATGGGGGTGGCGGGTCAGGAACCCAATGCTGCTCCTCAAAAGCCGATGGGAAAACCCTCGGACCTTTGCAGTGTGGAGGGTGTAGTGGTCAAATCCACTACCGGCGAAGGGATAAAAAGAGTGACGGTCCAACTCACTCCCATCGGCGGGGGCCAGCAACCCTACTCCGCGCTCACGGAAAATGACGGTCGCTTCGTCATTCACGACATCGCCCCAGGCCGATACGCGATCTTCGCATCGGGCATCGGATACACGGAGGAAGCTCCCCAAAAGGGCAAGGGCAACACGCAAATGCGTATCCTCGACCTCAAGCCGGGGAAGAACGTGAGCGGGATCGCCTTCCGCTTGGTGCCACCCGGGGTCATCACGGGGACCATTTACGACGAAGATGGTGACCCGGTGACTCAAGCACAAGTCAGGGCTTTGCGCGTGGCCGGCTCTGGTGCTCACCGGCAAGTCGGCGAGGCGGGCTCCGGGCAGACCAATGACCTTGGCGAGTACCGCATCTGGGGTCTACAGCGAGGGAAGTATCTCGTGGCCGCAACGTACCAGCCCCCGCAAAACAATCCAGGCCAGCAAACCGATGAGGTCTATCTTTCCACCTTTCATCCCAGCACACCCGATACGTCACAGGCCATCGTGGTCGTGGTTGATCCCGGCGTCGAAGTCTCCGGCATCGATGTAGACATTAGGCAAGCACACGCGGTCACGGTCCGGGGACGTGTTATGGTCGATGGTCTCGCGAAGTCGCTGCGGGGCACTTATGTTTCGCTCACGCCGCGCGCCGCTGCCGAGGGTGGTTATTCCTTCACAAATTACGGCGGCTCTGTGCAGAACGACTCAGGTGACTTTGAGATTCGCAACGTCCCACCCGGGCACTATAACCTCTCCGCCTCTTGGAACGACGGGGAACGGCAACTCTACGGGAAGGTCCCGGTTGAGGTCAATAACGCCAACCTCGATGGTGTCGCCTTCGTCTTGGACAGCCCAATTACGCTGGCGGGAAGGTTTCGCGTCGAAGGCAGCAACCAATTCGATATCACACGCTTGGGCTTGTGGTTGCGGTCCATCGACAACACGATGAACAGTGGGGGCGCAGAGATCAAACCGGATGGGACTTTTGTAGTTAAGAACGTGTATGACGGAAACTACCGGCTCCGTATTGCAGGCTTCCCCGAGGAGTACTACGTCAAATCGGCGCGCGAAGGCGGGAGCGACGTGCTCGAATCCGGAATAACCATCAGCCGCAGCCAACCCCCGGCCCCTCTCGAGGTCATTCTCTCCGCGGATGGTGGGCGTGTGAATGGCAGCGTGCTGCAAGGGCAGCATCCCGTCCCTGGGGCCTGGGTTGTGCTGGCGCCGGACCCGCCCCATCGAGATCGCGAAGATATGTACAGCATGAAGGCAACCGACGGTTTCGGCCACTTCTCTCTCCTTGGCCTGCCGCCCGGCGACTTCAAACTTTTCGCTTGGGAACCCGTGCAAGGGACAAACTACATCGATCCCGACTTCTTCGGACCATTCGAGGACCGCGCTACGCCCGTCCACATCACGGAGGGGCAACAGCAGACAGTGCAGCTTGAGGTGATCACGGCGGAGGAGCAACTCCGCTAGTCTCTCTGGTGTTATAATTTATTAATCTGATGCTTGACTGCTGAGGCTTATATGCAGGTTGTACTTCTGTGGGTTGGCCTTGTTCTTTACGGGGTCGGAACATTTCTCCTCGTCCCTTCCGTGGTTGATCGCCGCCCATCGATCTCCCCCGCCTCTCTGGCAGCGCTGGGACTGGGGCTGCTTGCGCACGCGGGCGCCATCGCCCTCGAGGCTGCGCGCATCCACCGCTTGCCGGTAACTGATGTCCGCAGTGCTCTATCCTTTTACGCATTGCTAGTGACTGTGGCTTTCTTCTTTCTTTATTTGCGCTACCGTATTACTTCCCTTGGTCTTTTCATGCTGCCCTTTGTTTTTGTGTTGACGCTCATCTCGGCGTTTCGTCCTGTGCGGCCTTTTGATTTGTCGGCGTTTCGCGGTGGCTGGCTGGCAGTCCATATAAGCTCAACAATCCTGGGCTATACGGGATTGTTTCTGACTTTCGTGGCTGCGGTCATGTACCTGATGCAGGAAAAGGAACTGAAATCGAAAACCCCGCGGGCGTTCTATTACCGCTTGCCGTCGCTGGAACTGTGCGATGAGCTCTACTACCGCTCACTGCTGTTCGGCCTGCCCCTGTTGACCCTCGGCATTCTGACCGGCTTCATTTGGGCGAGCCGGACCTGGAAGGGTCCCTGGGAATTTGACCCGAAAATACTGGCGTCGATGCTGAGCTGGCTGATTTACCTCGTGCTCTTTTCCACTCGTGTGAGCGGCGGCTGGCGCGGCCGTCGGGCGGCTTATGTTGCGATCTTCGGCTTTGCCACCATCATGGCGACGTTCCTGGGAGTGAGCCTGCTGAGTGGACCGCATGGGTATGTGCCCACCCTTCGGCAGGGACCGTAGGGAAAGTAGGCAGTAGGCGGAAGGCAGTGGGCAGTAGGCGGTGGAGGAAAGATGGAGGGTGACGCCTGCCGCGGTGGGTTCTTCAGGTCTGCGGCTCTTGCGCAACAGGCGGCAATCAGTAGTTAGCAGAGGGAAGCAAAAGAGCAATTTGAAATCTGTAACCTGAAATTGGAAATCTGGAGTTTGAGATCTGAGATTTGAAATCCGAAATCTGGAACTTGAGATTTCAAATTGTCCCAGTCCCCAGCACTCAGCCTCTATGAACTTAGCTCTCATTGGCATTAACCATCGCACCAGCAGTGGGAGTAGCGGGCTTCCGGTTTGATGACCTATGAACTTGGCCCTTATTGGCATCAATCATCGCACGGCTCCGGTCGAGGTCCGCGAGCGGATGCATATCCCTGAATCCCGCCTGGCGCAAGCGGTTTCCGACCTGATTCATCGTGAGGGCATCCGCGAGGGGCTGATCCTCTCCACGTGCAACCGCGTTGAAGTAGTGACTTCGGCAGAAGACAGCGTCGATGCTGAATCCATCATCCAGCAGTTTCTGGCTGATCATCACCAATTGGAACTCGGCCCGTACCAGCGCTTCTTTTACCGATACCAGCAGCAGGAAGTTGTGCGTCACCTTTTCCGTGTGGCCTCCAGTCTCGATTCGATGATTCTGGGCGAGCCTCAAATCCTCGGCCAGTTGAAGCGTGCTTATGCCCTGGCGCGCGAAGCCGGCGGGTTGAACGGCAGTCTGCAGGAGATCGTAAACCAGGCCCTGGCCGTGGCACGGCGGGTGCGACGCGAGACGGCACTGGGGAGCGCCGCGGTTTCCGTCTCTTACGCCGCCGTCGAGCTGGCCAAGAAGATTTTTGGCAGCCTGGAAGGAAGGACCATCTTCGTGATCGGGGCAG
>Ga0181524_10006649_pt1 | contig 10048 bp, 7 predicted proteins | sample PEATcosm2014_Bin_34_FD_119761 | JGI IMG/M metagenome (GOLD analysis project Ga0181524, IMG submission 119761) | Peatland microbial communities from MTU Mesocosm Facility, Houghton, MI, USA - PEATcosm2014_Bin05_60_metaG | ecosystem: Environmental > Terrestrial > Soil > Wetlands > Peat | place...
AAACATGAGCAGGGCGCAGCCGAGGATGGCAAAGGCCACTTTCTTCATGGACAGCGCAGTAGCTGGCATCAGAAGTCTTTTCATAGGAAACTCTCTCGTTTCTTTTGTCAGGGTGAGAAGATTTGCATTCATAAGGGATTCTCTCCTGGGGAATTTTCCGCGTAAGGCTCTAAAGGAAAACCTGGGGATCGAACTAGGTAGCCTGGCGGCATTCACAGGACTCCAGTTCCTGAGCGGAACGGGATTATGCTACGCACTCCAGGAGCCAATAGTCAACTACTATCACACGCCAAAAGCCGCAATGTGCAAACGTTTGCGGCCTTTCGATAAAAGGAAGGCGTAAAACTCCGGATGAATTTTCCACAAGAAGTAAGGAGTTCTCGGCATCGGGCGGCCTGTGCTAGCATTTGTAACTTTCGTTGTTTGCCGCGCACACCATCCGTGGCGTCAGATCGGTCGCAGCATGTCTCGATCGAGCTGGTAGCCGTGGCCAGTTTCGTCCAATGGCATGGAACTTCCCGCGATTTCAGGTTCCCCCGATTCGTAAGGACAGCCCACCTCGGTAGTTCCCGGGCATGCGCTTCCGCTTCCCCGATTTGGGCTCGAATATGCGGCCCCTCCCCCCGCGTCTGCTGTGGCTTCGCTTGCGTGTTCATGACGCGTCGAGCGATGGCTTGCGGGTGTCATAGAGCTGCCCCCGCTGTGAATCGCCCGCGGGAACAGGAGTCCCACGTTCCCGCTTGGCTTTCTGGAGTGGCAAACTGCCAGTTGCGTGCCGGTATCGCCCGGCCGGATGACGCCCTACGTTTTTATCGACTTCGCGGAGAGCATCCCGTATTCTCCTCTTCAGATCTGCCCAGGTATGCACTTGACCAGATCCTCGTTGATCCGACGGACAAGAATTTTGTTGTGACGGAAAAACGGAGGTGTACTTCGCTCGATGGATGGTGGAAAAACGTGGATGCCTAGCTGGGTCGGACGTAACCTTGGACTTCATGCGCTCGATGGGATCAACAAACTGGCAATTAACAAGAGCAATGCCGCTCAGATATTTGTGAGCACACGGAATGGTCTCTATATGTTTCTAATGATCGAGTGATCACGTAACCAAGATCAACATCCCGACGGATCGGCAAACATTGTGCCCCGGCTCACAATGGTCATTCTTTCATCGGAGTGGCCAAGCAGCCGGATACTGGGCCGCACTCGGTTTCTCGCCTGTTTTGCGCACGCTGGGTGGTGAGGAGTGGTCTGAAGGAGGAGCAGCTCTCCATACTTCTGTCATATGGTCGAACTCTTAGACCTGCTGCTTCTGTTATTAGCCATCGCTCTCGCGTCGACGGCGCTGAGGTCGTTCACGTTTTGGGTCGGCAAGCTGGGCGATATCAATCCACGTGGCGCGATTCTGTCTTTAACCATTGGCACAGTTATGGGCTGCTTGCTTGTGGCCGCCGTTCTCCGCGAGCCGGTGCCACGCATCACCGACGAGTTTAGTTATACGCTGATGGGCGACACTTTCGCGCACGGCCATTTCGCAAATCCCTCGCCTCCGCTGCAGGAATTCTTTGATACGTTTCATGTGCTTGTGCACCCCGTCTATGCTTCGAAATACTTCCCAGCGCAGGGCGTCTTCCTTGCTATTGGCGAGAAGCTGACAAGCCATCCCGCTGTTTGTGCTGCTGCGCAGTTCGACCGACTCTCTGGATCGGATATATCATCCAAACGTGACCAAGGAGCACAGACGACATTCGCAAAGCGGTAAATCGAACCCACTTGACCGACGCTACGGGGTTTGGGTCCTCATGGGTGTGGTCTTGCTCTATGCTGCGCTAGCTGGTCTGCGCACGGTTACGGATGCTGATACCGGCTGGCAACTGGCAAGCGCAAGATATATTCTCGATCATCATCAGATCCCATCGAGTGATGTTCTATCCTATACAGCTCGCGGTCATGAATGGATCTATCCGCCTTTTTCTGAACTCTTCCTCTACGCTCTCTATTCTCTGGTTGGTTTTGCTGCTTTGTCATGGCTGAACGCCGCCGCCTGTGTGGGAACAGTCGGAATTGCATATGTGGGAGGAGAAGATGGCATAGCTGTCTCCCTACTTGCCATCCTGGCAATCCCGCGAATAGCGTCTCGCACGGCTCCTCGTGCCGATCTGTTTACGACCGTGTTGTTCGCAGCCCTCCTGGTCCTACTATGGCGGCATTTCCGCGGGCGATACGCGCCCCTTTGGATGGTTCCGATAATTCTGCTGGTTTGGGTGAATACGCACTTGGGGTTTGTGGCTGGTCTTGCCTTACTGGCAGGCTACGTCGCTTTCGAACTCTCGGAATTCCCTTTCGCCGAAAGGCAGGCGACCGCCCGCGTGCGTCTGCGTCGTGCTGCCCCCTGGCTCTTGGCTGCGGTGCTATTGACGCTCTGCAACCCTTGGGGACCGCGAATCTACACGGCCGTCGTCCGGCAAGAGCACGAGCTCAAGATTCATGAGAACGTTATCGCCGAATGGAGACACACACCGCTGTCTGCCGGCACGTTGTCGCAAGCCTTCGCTTGGCGCAATCCCGACAGCAGCTACTTATGGCTGCTCGCCGCCGCGGCCGTAGCCGCCCTTGTCGCCGTCCGGCGAAAAGAGCTGGCCTCAGCCGTTCTCCTCCTCGGATCCGCTTACCTCTCGACACGGAATCTTCGTTTCCAGGCATTGTTCGCGATTGTGATGATCGTTGTGGCCGCACCCATTTTTGCGGGTTGCTTGATCCGAAGGACGCCAGAGAAAGATCGAACCAGGTCGGACGACGGTAAATCAGCACAGAACTCGTATACGGCCGCGGTGACGATCGTGCTGATAGGAATCAGTCTGCTACTGGTAGCGATTCGCTGTTATGACTTGGTTTCCGAACATGCCTATATCTCTGCCGCACAAGCCACTCTCTTCGGGACAGGCCTTTCATCGTGGTACCCCGAACGGGCCGCGGAGTTCGTTTTGCGCGAGGGGCTTCCCGCGAACATTTTCCACGAATACAACATGGGTGGATATTTGGCTTTCCGTCTAGGGCCGCGGTACCCCGACTACATCGACGGCCGGGCTATTCCCTTTGGGGAACTTATGTTCGAGCAGAGAAAGCTGATGAAGCAAGCTCCCGACTCACTGGGGTGGCAACAAGCAGCTGACCAGCGTGGAATCAACACGCTTATATTTTCCCTCGCCCGCTATTGGGGACTAGGCAGCGCCCACCTGGCACAGTTCTGCAACAGCCAGGCGTGGAAGCCCGTTTATCTCGACGAAGAGGGGGCGATCTTCGTACGTAACCGTCCCGAAAATGCAGACGTGATTAAACGTCTGCAGATCGATTGCGCCAAAATACCCTTCGAGCCTCCCGCGACTCTGCTGGCAGATAGCTCGCGTCGGGGACGCGCTGAGTTATTCAATTTTTACGCCAATGCGGGCTCAATTCTCTACAGACTGTCACGGAACTCTGAAGCAGAAGTCGCGTTAGATCGAGCGCTGCAGATGTTCCCGGAAGAGCCTTATCTGCATCGCACCCGTGCGCAGCTGTACCAGACAAATGGGCGGATACAGGATGCGGAACGCGAATACCTGATATCGGCTCGTCTCGATCCAAGCGATGCCAACTGGTACTCCCTGAGCCTTCTGTACAACTCGCAGCATCGCTACGCGGAAGCCGTTCAGGCAATGAAGCAAGCGGCCGAGATTTCGGTCCGTCCTAGCGAGTACTATTCCTCTCTTGGAGTACTGTATCTGAACATGAATCAACCCCAGCATGCACTGGAAGCATTCGACGTCGCGGAGGCGAAGTCCGACTACGAGCCTCCTGACGTGAGAATCGAAATTGAAACACGAGTCGCGGAGGGTCGCGCACACATTTGGGCGAGTCTGGGAGACCTGAATCGCGCAGTAAGGTTTCAGCAGCAGGCACTGAGTCTCACTCCTTCAAATCCGGAACTTTGGACGACGCTGGCCAAGTTCTATGCGGCCCAAGGCCGTTTTAACCTGGAGCAGGACGCACGCGAGCATGCGCGAGCCCTAGGTGAACAAACACCCCTGCGATAAGGCCGCGCCACTCCTGTCACAAAACAACCGGAGCGACGGAAAGGAAACTGTGCTGCACAGCTTTACGAACGGTGCGGACGGTGCAAAATGCCCTGACATGCCGCTCTACTGGAAAACCTGCAATCATCCACCCTGCGGGATGCTTGGTTTCTAGCGATCAGTGCGGCTTACTGTGATCCGCCGTTCGTTCTTAGGCGGGAAGTGGAGAAGGAGCTGACCGGGCGGGAGACTGAACCTTGGAGATCATCTACTTCAAGCTGTGCAACAGCCAGATTCCGGTCATCGAACAGGCGCTGGAGACGGCGGCGCTCATGCTGGGAAGCGACAACAGCAGAGGCTGTTGCCCGGAGATCATCTGTGCGGACTTTCTGACGGGAGCAAATCTGGACATACTGCGACCCAGAGCATCACCGCAAATTGCAATTCTAGAAATCAAACCGCAGGGCAAACTGCATCTGCCGCGAGGGTGCGGCAATGGTGATGACGCCAAACTGGGTGGGATTGGTAATGTCGGCCGTGCCCACGTTCCCCACCGCGCCCGGCAGGTCGAAGTTCACATGATTGAACAGGTTGTACGCGTCGGCCCGGAACTCAACTGCCATGTTCTCTCGAACCGGGAAATGCTTGGCCACCCCCAGGTCCAGATTGGAGTAGCGCGGGCCGCGCAGATTGTTGCGGGAACCGGCTTGCAGCCCGAGCGGGCCGCTGTAGGCGGAAAGAGCTTTGGCCTGTTCAGCGAATAACTGCACCGCGCCCGAGGCCGGATCGGTGTGGATCTGGGTGGCGACGGCCGCTTTGTCGCCATCGAAAATCGCGGGAACATTGTTGACGAAGCTCAACGGAAATGCGTTGGCCACGGTTTGGAAGGCGAAACCGGTGTGCCAACTTTCGATGGCGGCAATCTGCCAGCTGCCAATCAGTTGATTGGCCCAGCCGGGAACCTTGCTGGCAAATCTTTGGCCGCGTCCCAAGGGCAGCTGGTAGATTCCGGTGGCCCCGATATTGTGAGTGATGTCGAAGTCCGAATTGCCGCGGCAAACGCGGAGGTTGGTGACGTCGCAGATCAGTCCGCCCGCGTAATTGTCAGTTTGGCCGAAGAGGTTGTTGGCCGGCGCCGAGATGTTGTCGATGGAATGGGCGTAGGTATAGTTAACGTCGAATTGCAGATTGTGAGACAGCCGCTTGTGCAGCGTGGTCAGCAATCCATTATAGCTGGAGAAGGACTTGTTGGTGATGTAGTCGTTGGTAATGAATTGGGGATTAAAGCCAACGCCCTGCGGAATAAGACCAACGCCATTCAACTGCTGTAGCGCATCTCCCAGATCGCCGCGGAACACCAACGTAGCGAGAGCATCGGCGAGAAACTGCGTACAGTTCGGCTCAGGTGAAGAAAAGCCGAACAGGAGTGAGACGCCGCCGCAGTTGGTTCCATAGTTGGCCTGGGCCGCTGCGCCCATTTCGTCTTCGAAGAATTGTAACGGGGTCACGGTCATCACGCCGGCCCTTAGCTGTTTGGATAGCGAGGCGAACGAAGAGGCGAGGAACTGCGTAGGATGGGCCGGGTCCTTGAAGTCCACCACCTGCCCGGCATCGGCCTGGGCCAAGAGGCGGCGGCCCAGGCGGGCGAAATAATTTGCTTCAAAGAGAAAATTGGCGGGCAGCTCGCGCTGGATGCCCAAGGTGAAAGTAAGCGAATACGGCGTCTTGAGGTTAGGATCAATCGCGTAGTTGCCTGCTCCTACAGCCGAGCCGTAGGGAACCCCGGAAGCCACAAAGGGCGTGGCCGGGCGGGTGACGGCGGGCGCGGTGTTGGGCGGCACATTTTGCAGACTAGTAAACCGCGGATCGGTTGCCACGTTACCCGAGGTTGGAGTGTCGACCGTCTGGAAGAACAAATAGGAAGCCTGGTCCTGAATGTAATTGAGGGCGTTGGCCACGGGATGGTCAAAAACCACCCCCGCGCCAGCGCGAATCACGGTTTCCCGGTTGCCCAGCAGGCGCCCCAGAAAGCCACTTGTCGCGCCAGGGTTGTAGGCAAAACTGAGACGAGGGGCAAAATCCTTCCAGTCCGGGTGGTAGAGTCCGGGCGCGTGGTTCGCCTTGCCCCCTAGGTCATAGGTCACAAACGGGAACGGGCCCGTGCTGCCTTGGGTGCCAGCCTGCAAGCGGGGATTCAGGAACTGGTTAAAGTCCTGGCTGGGAATGGCCTCCAGGCCGTTGGTTTCGTAGGGCACGGAATAGTATTGCCAGCGCAGGCCATACGTGATCGCCACATCAGTGCGCATGCGCCAACTGTCTTGCAGGTAGATTTCCGTCTCGTAATACCGGTAATCGCGGGTGTGGCCCGTGCCCAGGGGCAGCGGTTGCAGATTGTGGTCATAGTTGAAGCTCGTGTCGACACTGGCGAACCTTCCCAAGGCCAAGGTGAAGTCGCTATTCCACAGGTTTAAGGCCACCGGATCCTGAAGGATGTCGGAAGGTTGGTTACTGGCCAGCAGGCTCGTCAGATTTTGTCCCAGGCCCACGGTGGCAAAGTTGAAATCAGAAATCTGCGTGGACCGCGTGCGGATGGGCTTGAAAGTGCCGCCCACTTGAATGTTGTGCCTGCCGCGAACGTAGGTGAAGTCGTCGCGAAAGATGGGAACGGGGATAGTCCGGCGTTGGGGGGGACTTGCTGGCCGAGAAAGGGACCGCTCAGTGACCCGAAAGTGAAGGCGTTCGTCCCGGCAGGATTGAAGAGCAAAGGAAAGTTCAGCTGTGAGCGTGTTTCGCCGTAGAAGAACTGGTTTACCTTACTGTTGCTAATGGCCCAAGTGTGCCCAACCACGTAAGCGTAACTGGTATCCACGACCTCACGGGTGAGCGGGTCTCCCGGGAACTGAATAGGCGCCAGGAAATTCTGGTCGTCGCCACCGTTGTCGCGGAGAATGCTGACGCGGCCGAATAGCTTCATCTTGTCGGTCAGGTTGTAATCAATGCGGGTCACGTAGTCGTCAATGCTTCTCCCGACCGGGGCATTGAAGCGAAACCCGCCGGTGTTGACCCCGTCGCCCACCGTCAGATCATTGGCATGAGGATAACGGCTGCTGATGAAGCTCAAGAGGGACGAATCGGGGCCGGGCAGACCCGTGTTCGGGTCCTGGCCCGGATCCAGTCCCTGGGCCCGAATCTGCGCTGTACTAAGGAGCGAGATGCAGCTTGGCTGGGTGTTAATGCGGCTCAGATTTGAGCAACCCGCGTTGCTGTTGATGTAACTGACATTTCCGTTGCGGAAGCGGTCCAGCGGAACGATCGTGATCACGGAATCTGCGCGCGCATCCCTTCTTCCCTGGTAATTGAAAAAGAAGAACAGCTTGTCTTTCTTGATTGGGCCACCCAGGTTCGCGCCGAACGAGTTGCGGTTGAGTTTGGGTTTGGGGATATCGTCCCGGTCGTTAAAAAAGGTATTGGCCTCGGTAACTGTGTTTCGCAGATATTCAAATGCCGAACCGTGCCACTTGTTGGTGCCACTCTTGGTCACAAGTTGAATCTGTGCCCCACTGCCACGCCCACTGGCCGCCAAAGGATTGGCCGTCTCGGCGCGAAACTCCTGGATGGAATCAACCGGAGCGTCTCCCACCGTGAAGAAAGCCTGGCCCGTAGAGAAGTCATTTACATCCAAGCCGTCCAGTGTGACGTTGTTCTGGTCGCCTCGTGCCCCAGTCACGGCTCCCTCACGACTGCTATTCGGGTCATTAGTAACGTTGGTGTCCACCACACCCGGTTGCTGGTCGAGGAGAGCCAAGGGCGACTCGCGCGCCTCGATCGGCAATTCGTGTACCCCGCGCATATCAATATCATTACCAATCACAGTGTCCGTAGTATTCAGACTGACTGACTCATCCGCGGCTGAGACTTGTACTTTTTCGCTGACCTTGCCCACCTGCAGTTGCGCATTCGTTGTATGCGTGGCCCCGACCGCAATGTAGATGTCGGAAATTTTGAGCGCCTCAAAACCCTCACTGGTCACAGTAAGCTGGTATCCCGGGCCAGGCAGCAGCTTGACAAAGGTGTACGCGCCGACCGAGTTGGTTTTGGTTTTGTAGGTGGCGTTGGTTTTCGAATCCACCAGTTGCACGTTGGCGTCAAGGATCACAGCTCCCGTGGGGTCCGTGACCACGCCCGTCAAAGATGCTAATTCCTGACCTGCTGCCCCAATTGACCAGAAAGAAAAAAGCACAGACACAGCGAGAACTGCAAGCGCTGCTTGCTTCATGGAAGGAATCCTTGTCGCCCGATAGTATAGGCCGTTCCCAAATCAGGGGCGCAATTTTATGTCCAACCCTCGACTGCAGCGAATCAGGTGACCAGAGTGAAAACGCCTCCCGATCGCACCAACAAAGTCTACGCAACTCCGGTTCCTGGGTAGAACAGGACGGCGGCATCTTAGGCGCTGCGGGGGGGCAATAGTCAATTGCTCGTATCGAGCCATCAGCGATTCCGTAAATCGCCATCTGCCCACCGGGTACGCCGCTGATTTGACGCCAGTTGTGGCAGCCAAGGAAGCTGAGGCAAGTTGGAATGCTGGCGGGATGGCAGAAGCCGTTTGGAAACTGGAGAGCGTGGTTGATTTTTCGGGTCGAAAAAAAATACCGGACGCCAGGGCGTCAGGGCGGACACCCGGAAAGATTGCCGGACAGGTCGAAGGACACGCGCGGCGGAGATCAACTGGTATTCGGCGAAAGAGCGACGAACCAGTAGGCTAGACTATTTTCATAGTTATTGTAGACCGTAGCTGCAATGGAAGAGCCAAGCGGAGGCATTCTCCGGAGTGATGGCGGCCAGGGCCTCCGCGATGGCCTGTTCCAGGGCTTCGACGGTTCGGGCCTTGGCCGAACGGAGAAGCTGCTTGATCTTCGACCAGGCTTGTTCCATCGGATTGAAGTCGGGGGAGTAGGGCGGCAAGTAGAGCAGACGCGCTCCGGTGGCTTCGATGAGCGGGCGCCCGCCCGCCACTTTAGGGGCCGCCACTGTCATGCTGTAGCTCTGTACACCCGGGCATTCCGGCGAGGGTGAACGCCGATGCCGGAGCGAAGCCGAACGGCGCTCGGAGTGGAACCGACACTTCACTCTTCGTCGTTGCAAAGAGCCGACCCCATCTCGAAGAAACCGCCACTCGTTTGGTGCCGCCCTGGCCAGGTTCTACCTCTTCTTCATCCGCAACCTGCCCTTAACGTGGCGGCGGGCCAGACACTAGGAAATCCTCCCAACTGACGCTACGGATGCCATGACGACGGGCGATCTCTTCGTCACCAGGTGCCGAGATCACCAGCGGAGTGAACTTTGGGTTTCGGCGACAGAATTCCAGCAGCCCCTTGAGGGACTGAGCATCGAACCGGCCAGTTTTGACTTCAATCGCCCATTCACCCCAGCTTCCCTCAAAAACAGCGTCGATCTCTAACGGTTCTTCCCGCCAATACGTCACCCTTTGGCCCTGGTTCACTCCGAATGCCAGGCAGGCGTTCTCTACCCAGAAACCGAATCGCTCCGGTTCACGGGCGGGATCGGGAGGACCATCGGGGTGCATGGCCGACAAGAGAGCGTTGTTAAGTGTTACCAGCTTGGGTGGCGCGGCTCGCCGCCGCTGGGCTCGCGTCGAGAACCTTTCCAGTGGCGCAACCAAGTATGCATCTTGCAGCCGCGCTAGATAGTGAGCTACTGTTTCGAGTGCTCCCTTGTCCTGAAGTTGCCCCTGTAGCTTCTGAAGCGAAACAATCTGCGCCGGGGAGCCTGCGGTGACTGCAAACACCTGTCGAAGTAGCGCAGGACGCCGGATCGTTCCCAGCGCCAGCAGGTCGCGCCCAATCGCCGGTTCGATTATGGCGTCACGGACATAGGCGCGCCAACGTGCCGGATCACCATTCAACGCCACTGATCCAGGATAGGAGCCGAACCGGACGAGACTCAAGGCGGCCTCGCGTGCGGAAAGCTGGAAG
>Ga0181524_10006663_pt1 | contig 10039 bp, 13 predicted proteins | sample PEATcosm2014_Bin_34_FD_119761 | JGI IMG/M metagenome (GOLD analysis project Ga0181524, IMG submission 119761) | Peatland microbial communities from MTU Mesocosm Facility, Houghton, MI, USA - PEATcosm2014_Bin05_60_metaG | ecosystem: Environmental > Terrestrial > Soil > Wetlands > Peat | place...
AGACCATGGTCACGCGCTGAAGGACGTCCATCAGTGCTTCTTCGCTCAGCGCGGAAACCTCGCGCCCCGCCACAAACACCTGCCCCGCGTCGGGCTTCAAGAAGCCAAGGATGTGTTTGAGCGCGACGCTCTTGCCCACCCCGCTTCGACCGAGTATCGCCACCATCTCGCCGCGGCGTACGTCGAAGGTCACGTCCTCGAGCACAGGCAGGTCACCAAACGCCTTGTAGAGGTGGAGGAACTCGATGTACGGCTTCTCGCCAGGGTCGGATCTGGATTCGTTGGTCATGCGAACCAATTATGAATTATGAATGACGAATTATGAAGCCGAAAGAGAGGACGGTCGCGGGAATGCTGCAAAAGCATTACGGCGGACGGCCCTCTGCTACGTGTACCTTGCCGCCGAACAAGGTGTAGGGGGACGGCTTGCCGCCCTCTGGTTCCGCATTCACCATGCGGAACGCCGGGTAGGGCAAGCCCGGCATCTCGTGATTGCGTTCACCCGTTCGAACGGCGCCTGAGGTTGTGTGACCCGAAGGTCGCCACCGTCAATTCGTCTTGGGAATTGACCGTGGGTTCGTCATCGAAGGTAAAGCCCATCATGAGCCCCAACGGGGCGACCTACCTCAGCCCAGGGCAACGCCCTGGGATTCAGCGAGGGAAGACAGATTCAAGCCCTGAAGGGGCGCCCTAGCCATTGCCCCCCTTCACCTTGTGATCGCCATCAACATTTCGGCCGGATGGAACGGTGGGTTCCGTAGATCGCCCCTTCAGGGCTCAGGGTTGAAATCGCTAGGGCCGTTGCACCCAGGCCGTTGGCCTGGGCTGAGGTAGATCGCCCCTTTGGGGCTCAAATGGGTACAAGCCTCGATGTCCTGGACACCGATGTCCGCCAAGCCTTTCGCCGTAGGGGGACGGCTTGCCGCCCCCTGGTTCCGCATTCACCCTGCGGAACGCCGGGTAGGGCAAGCCCGGCATCTCGTGATTGCAGTCACCCGTTCGAACGGCGCCTGAGGTTGTGTGACCCGGAGGTAGCCACGGCCGATTCGTGTTGGTAATTGACCGTGGGTTTCAAAGGAAAAGCCCAGAGTCACGAGGGGTCGCCGCAGCGACGCCCTGGCTACCCGCATGCAACTACGTCAAGGTCTTTGTGTTCTCAAGAAGGTTCATCGCTAAGCTGCTTAGCCTGAGATACTCGTAGGCACGGATAGGGTCGTCTATCTTCGCATCGGAGGTATGACTCTTTTCGTTTCGAAAACGATCTATAGACATGGTTAAGAACTTGACCGCGTCGTTAAAATCCTGATCAACGTTCGGCGCCGCTGCTCCCTCGGCGTGTAGTTTTCCTTTACCGAACGCCTCCGATCCTGTTTCAAAGCCTGTCAGTTTTCGCAGCCTGTCTCTTACAACCTTAAAGCTCTTCTCTACGGCTTCGGCATAAGCCTTCTTCTCGTATAACTCGTGGCACTTTGCGTAGATAGTCGGGTGCAAGCTTGCCAATGGGGCCGCAGCTTCTCCGTGATAAACTTCGCTCAAGCCTTTCATTTCAAGTTCATCGTGAGCCGCAAGCAGCAGCCCACGTGCGGTCTCGAGTTGTTCCAGGTAAGCCTTGTGGTGTTCTCGGTCTATCGCTGCTTGTGGGTTAAAGTTGCCCTCAGGGTCGCCCACACCCCCAACAAGGAAATGTCCCCCGCGCCTCCAAGTGAGTGAGGTAAATGATGAAAAGAACCGCGAATCTCTACCAAACACCTCTTCGAGGAATACAACAACCCTCTGGTGCCACCGGACATGCTCTGCAGAATATGCCGCCACCGCGCGCAATCCGCCTATCCCCGAAATCAGTAGGCATAATTCCTGTTTCGCTGTTCGCTTGCTTCGCTCCATGTTCGCATCTCTTTTATTTGCGTCAAATCTTACTATTCACTGGGAAGTTTGCAACATGATAACCTCAACATGTTTATTAACATCCAGAGATGAAAAAGCCACAGAGCAATCCCGCTCGGCGCGGGATAACTCTGCGTTATCCGCTCTGGCTTACCTCACTTCAGGCTCGGTTGGGTCCCGGATTACCGGCCTCATCCTGCGGAATGCATCTGCACTTGCCAATAACCTGCTAGAAACCACGGTCGTCAGAGTTAAGAATCGGAAGAGATCCTGTCCGACGATACTCAGAGCTGCGGCGATCCGAATCCGGACTTTCAGCATGAATCGGTAAAACCAAACGCGAGGGTCCGGGTTTCTTGCACGCTCCAGTTCATCCCCCAGACAATACTGGCGCATGGTTTCCGCGTATTGGGCAAGGGGTGGCTTGTCCTGAAGATAAAAGACCGTTGCCTCATCCATCATCTTCTCGGAGATTGCGCGTGGGGCCTTCTTATCTACAAGCTGCTTAAGTTCTTCATAGGTCTTCGCCGTATAAAGGTTATACTCAGTCAAATTTGATGCGAACTCATCTTCGCCGAGGACAACAACAGCGAGGCAGTAGTAAGCGCGAAGTATCTCCCCCAAAGCGCCGAGAGCTTCCTTTTCAGAGGTAAAATCGGCCCCCTCGAAGACATCTCGCTTTATGGCCTCCATCATACAGCCCGCCATCATTAGCAATGAACCTGCCAGAGCCGGGGGAGTGACCGGCACCTTGAAGCGCAATAAAGAAGCCACCTTTAGCCCGAATGGACTCTGATGTTTCTTGAGTATTCGCCATTCGAGCCAGTAGATACGTGCAGAAAATGCCGACATAGGCGCGGCGTCAGGCCCTTTAAGTTCAAGCCCCAATTTCCTCGGATTGTCATTTCCATTTCCGGGAAGTCCGTACCTCCACATCTCGACAGCAGCGTTCCGCCACCTCGTCTCGTGGTAGGCATAAAGGGCAAACAAGAATCCGAGAGCGATGCCGGTGCCAAGTGGGCGTCCTCTCCAGAAGAAAAGCATGGCAAACCAGGCTGCCAGGTACACCACAAAAGCAGGAACCGAGGTGTAGAGCATCCCCAGAGGATGGAGAAGCGCCAGAAACGCAGCCAGGTAAGGGTTTCTCCACCTCCACTTGTGGAGAGCCTTCTGCCTCTGCGCCTCGACAAACTCAGGATCGAGATTCAAATCTTTAATCACGCATCTAACTTTCGATGCTTGGCCGGGTCGGAGCCAAGCAAATTACAAAGCCGCAGGTAGTGGTCCGAGCCTTCGACGTAAAAGAAGTGAATTCTAGAATCGCTTACCGGCCAAATGTCCCTCCACACGTAGAGGTCGATCTTTCGCTTCTCCATTCTAATCCGACCTTCTGAGTATTGCTTGAAGATCGGTTCTATTTGGCGGCTGTCCGTGTACCCATTGCCTGTCAGGACCCCGATCAAATCCGAGAACATGCACCGTCGGTCGGAGTTTGCGAATACAAGGATGTTCGGATAGTCACCGGAAGAATTTACGGCGTCGAATTGCGCGGCTGCTTTGTGAACGAGAGTCGTGAGACGGTTGAAAATCGGATCAGGGCGCGCACCGCCGACGATTTCCAACGGGTGCGCGTTTTTCATCTCGTTCTCCAGCCATGCATCTTGTTGAATGTGCTTTGCCTCGCAGTACGCGGCGATATTGTGATCTTTGAAGACCTTGAAGTCCGGCGTTTGAGTGCGGCGCAGTTCGTTTTTGCCGAAGCGCTCTACTGTCATCTTGTGGCTTGCGAAAAACCCGATGGCTAACGTTTCGCCCAAATTCACTCTGGACTTCCTTCGACTACCCTGTTGATCCGGGATTTCCATTTTGGCTCCCGAACAGCTCCTAGTGTACTCCGTGCTGCCTCCCTTTGGAATATTCCCGGCCGGTCTTCAGTCCAGGGCGTTCCCATCGGCTCGCGAGAGGGACGGCGCGTACGCCCGTTTTGCGACGTGTGCGGCGCGAGAAGCGGAAACCCCGGTCCTTGTCACGGCTGATGATCATTTTTTCATCCGATGCAACAGGCGCTCGTAATCCCGCTTATAGAGTGCGTTCTTGGGGTCAAGCATGTAGGCCGCGCGGAATTCCTCCAGAGCACCCCGCCGGTCGCCTTTCTGCTCCAGTGCGAGGCCAAGGCCAAAGTGCGCCATGTCATTATTGGGGTTTAGACGCAGCGCGTCGCGGAATTCCCCCATCGAATCATCCCAGTCGCGCTTGTTTGCCAGCGCGAGGCCGAGGGTGACGTGCCTGGCGTCACTATTGGGGTTCAAGCGCAGCGCCTCGCGATATTCCGCGATGGCACCATCTAAGTCGCCCTTGTCATCGAGCGCGAGGCCGAGTCTCATGTGCGCCTCATTGTTCTTCGGATTCAGGCGCAGCGCCTCGCGGTGCTCCGCGATGGCACCATCGAAGTCGCCCTTGTTTGCGAGTGCGGCGCCGAGGCCGACGTGCGCCGAGTCATTATTGGGGTTCAGCAGCAGGGCCTCACGGTATTCCGCCATCGCGCCATCTGGGTCGCCCTTGTTCCCGAGCGTGGCGCCGAGGACGAAGTGCGCCATGTCATTTTTGGGGTTTAAGCGCAGCGATTCACGTGCTGCGGACTCGGAATCATCCCACTTCTTCTGTTGGCCCAGGACAGAGGCCAGGCTCACGTAAAGGTCGGCGTTTTGCGAGTCAAGCAGCAAGGCCGCGCGATATTCCTGCTCAGCCTCCGCATACTGCGCCTTCTTTGCGAGTTCCGCTCCGTGCGCCACGTGCTGCTGCACCTCGGCCTGTCGGGCCTGCGCCGCCGGATCAACAGTCGCGGGCTTCGTCACCTTGGCGCTCTTGAGCGCGCTAATTAGTTCGTCCTCGCCGCCAGCCAAGCGGACTTCCTGAAGGTAGTCATCAGTGGGCTCAAAATCGATTCCGCGTTCCTGGACCAGCATGGTGACTCGGTGGCTGGGCACTTGGCCCACCAGCAGGGCGAAAACCTGCACCTGGTTCAGGGGCTTCTTCGCGCTGGCGGGCTCGGGCGGCTTGGCGGCGCGCAGGGCGTTAAGAAATGCCTCGCTCGCGCCTGCGGCCTTGAGGGATTGGATAAAGTCTTCAGACGGGGCGAAATCAATCCCGCGCTGCTCGATCAGCTTCGCGCCCGACTCGTCTCCGAATCCGTCGCGCACCATATTGCTGACCTGCTCCTGGGTGAAGGGCTTCTGCTGCGCACCCGCCGGCGTTGCCAGCATAGTGTCACCCGCGACGTAGGGCCGAACGGCGTTCGGCCTCGGCCCAGCGCTGCTGGGCCCTACATTTTTCTGCCGCGCCAGTACGGGCAGCGTCAGAATCAAGGTTGTGACAAGAACCACGCTGGCCGCGATGCGTCGATGCGCCATGGGCACCTCGCGAGGAAAGGAATCATGCCACGGACTCAGAGCCGCAGACCTCAACGGCGAAGCTCTGATGCGCTACGGTAGCTTCTTCTGCGCCTGCGGGCTCGGTCGGTTTGGACTTGTGTAGCCCGCCGCAGTCCCTCACTGATGGTCGATGATGCGGAGCCGTCGAAGCAATCTTTCGGTGGTGTACCACTCCACGCCGACATCCTTAAAATCTTTGTCGTTTGACCACAACGGCACATTCAGCGTGAGCGCGAGGGCAAGGATCGGGATGTCGTCGGGATCGCGCTGACCTATCCGCCGGGAGGCTTCGGCAATCCCGGAAGCATATATCTTACGTTCAATCACGGTTACGGGGAGGGTAGCCACGGCGAGAAGCACCAGATCCTCGTGCAGTCGTTTCTTCCGAGCCAATCGCACCGCATATTCCTGGACTTCATCCAGTGTCTCCTCGGCCGTGAAGATTTCCTCCATGGCCGGGTGTTGAAGGATGAGGTTGGCTCGCCCGCCCAGCACGGCGGAAAGGAGGGCATTAGCGTCGGCGGCGATCTTCACGTCGCTCCTTGCGCCAGCGCTCAAAGTCGGCAAGGATCGCTTCGTCGGAGAGGCCCCTTTTCTTGATCTGGCGAGCCACGGCGCCACTCAGCGTGGCGAACATCTCCCGCTTCAGCTCAAGCGGGATCGACTGCCCGGGGCAGGGGAAGAAAACGCCGGCCACGCGGCCGCGTCGCGTAACCAGGATGGGGTCTTTCGACCGAAGCAAACCGGTTGCTTGGTCTCGAAACTCACGGACCGTGCTGATTCTCATGTGGCCACCTCAGTGCCCATTATACTGCAAGCTGATGGCCGAGACGCGACATTGCCAGGGACTGATCAGCTTTGCGCCCGACTCGTCTCCGAATCCGTCCCTCACCATACTGCTGACCTGCTCCTGGGTGAAGGGCTTGGGCGCAGAGGTCGCTGTCGTAGCGCCGTCGTTTAGGGCGGCATGCAGGACTGACAGATTTACGCCGCCATGGAGAGGTGAACTCGCCCCTACGCCACCATGGCGAGGTGAACTCGCCGCTACGCCGGCACGTGCCGGGCGGAAGCCCTGCGTTACGGGTTCTTGCTGGATACCCCGTACCGTCGTCACCGCGGCCGCACCGGCGACGTAGGGCCGAACGGCGTTCGGCCTCGGCCCAGCGCTGCTGGGCCCTACGTTCTGCCTCGCCCCGGCGGACAGAACCAATGCTGTCGCCACAATGAAAAAACTCAGCGTGTTGGGGAATCTCATTGCCACCTCGCTCGGGGGGCGGGGACCTCGAAGGACTCTAGATTCTACTCCAAACGCGGGGAATTGCTATCTATACCGCCGAGGCGCGGAGGGGCAGGGCAGGCGTCAGGGTCAGGAAAGGCAAAGGAGCAAAGGATAAGCGGGGCAGGTTTACACTTTAAACTTCATCCTTTACCCTTTTCGTCTTGGCCCTGACACCTGACACTTTTACCGGGCCTATGCAGCCCGCTGGGAGTAGGCTCCTGCTCTTGTTTATTTCGCTTGACACTAGTATATGAGTGGTATACAATGGTGGGTGGATTGAACGTAGGTGCAGCCAATGTCGCGTGCATTTTTCCCCACTCTGATTCGCGAACACCGTCCACTGATTCTTTGCTCGAACCGTGCGGATGTGTCGCCAGGCAGAATTCGCGGTGGCGCGGGAGATACTGGAGGCTCGGTAGTGGGGACTCGGGTCTTTGCCTATGGATCTCGTGCTTCAGATCTGGGGCTGGCGCACTGGGGCGGGAGAGTTTTCCAATATACTAGCCTCCAACTACCCGAGCCTTGCGCTGTACCCTTCCACGATATGCCAGAAACTAAATGGGTTAGCTGTTTACCGGCAAAATGTCTAAATGTTCTAAATCATTCAAATAATGAGAGTTATATCGAATTGCGCTAGCCGGAACGGAAAACCGTGTCGAGGCTTTCCACGATGTACTAGAAATTAAACGGGTTAAGTGCGGACGACGGAGATCTTAGAAAAACGCATGTCATTGAATTAAAATAAGTTATCAATCCTTCCCCAGCGAGCCAGTGGAGAAAATTGGGGGGAGAAAAATGAAGGGATATTCCACGATGTTATTGAAAACACATGTAGAAAAAATGACCGATAATTGCCTTTCCACGATGTTGATGAAAACACATAAGTTAAACCCATCCTTCCACGATATTAATGATAAGAAAGGGAGTTATGGGTGCAGGGGCTAGGGGCAGGAACAGGAGGATCGGGTCCTGGGGTCCGGGTTGCGGGAAGGAAAGGGTGAATTTCAGATTCAAAATTCGAGATTCAAGATTCACAGCTCCAGCTTCTCAGTCCTGCGAAACGCATCACGCGGCATGGGAGATTCCAGATTCAAAATTCAAGATTCAAGATGCCGCGCCTGAGGCACACGGCATGGATGATTCCAAATTCAAAATTCCAGATTCAAAATCGCGAACCCTGAGGCCCGAACACCTAATCCCAAACCCCTAATCCTTGAGCATTCAATGTCTCCACAGAAAGTAAACCGTCATTCCCGTTCCGACGGTGATCACCGTGGCGCGCACCCAGCGGGGATCGAGTTTCTGGGCGTAATGAGCGCCGCCATATCCTCCGGCCACGGCTGCGATGATCATCAGGATCCCTTGCGGCCACACCACTTGCCTGGCGACGATAAACGTCACCACTGCGGCTCCATTGATGGCCGTGCCCAACAGGGCTTTCAAGCCGTTCATGGCGTGGATATCTTCGATATGAATCATCTCGAGCATCGCCAGCATCAGGATTCCCATCCCCCCGCCAAAGAAGCCCCCATAAAGGGCAATGAAGAACTGCACCAGGGTGAGGCCGATGATAGTTGGCCAAGTGGGCGGCCCCGTCCTTTTGACCATGTGGCCGAGCTTCGCAGTCAGTCGCTTGCCAAACGCGAAGAGGAAGGTGGCAATTCCGAACAGGTACGGAACCAGGCTCATAAATGTGGCTTGGGGAGTGTGCAGCAATACCACCGCTCCCACCACGCCGCCGATAATGCTGATGGTAATCAGCGGCGCCATGACGCGCGCCGACTTGGGCAGGCAGTGCCAATAAGAGAAGACGCTCGCCACCGAGCCCGGCCAAACAGCTACGGTGTTGGTGGCATTAGCGGGAATGGGAAGGACTCCGGTAAAGAGAAGCGCGGGGAAAGAGAAGAAACTGCCGCCGCCGGCGACGGAATTCATGGCGCCCGCCAGCAGCGCCGCCAGGAAGAGAAGGATCGCGTGAGGGAGAGTCATAATCTATCGGGTGATCGGGAGATCGGGTGATCGGGAGAACAAAGAAACGGCCAAGCCGAATTGGCCCTTTGCTCCCCAGCCTGCTCGATCATCGGCTCGCCCCATGTTTTATCGGGTGATCGGGAGATCGGGCGATCGGGTGAACAAGAAACTAACAAAGTTGAATTGGTCCTTTGCCAGCCAGCTTACCCGATCGTCGCCTTGCGTGATCTGTTCACCCGATCACCCGATCTACCGATCACCCGATTCACGGCTCCGCCGCCTCTCGGCTGCTGGTCAATCCAGTCAGGAGGAATTTACCATCATTGGAGAAAACCGGGTGATAAACCTTGACGCTTTCCGGTTTGGGCAGCAAGAAAAAGTGATCGTCCAGAGCGCCCGCGGGCACTTCCGGCGCTTCGAACACTTCGTTCTGAAGGAACTCCGGCCAGTTGTCCTGGATGAAGTGGCGAAAGGCATCGAGCGTAGGTGCGTCGGCATTCAGGAATTTGGCGGGGCCCACCAGCGCATAAGCGGAAGGGTAATCGTGCAGATGGAGCGCCGAAATAAAGCGGTAGAGCGTGTAATCCTGGTTGGCGGTGTACTCGGTCTTGGCGGGGATGAAGGCCTTCCCGTCCCAATGGTAGACGGTGCGCGCCTCGAAACCTCGATGGCCCCTCGGGGCAACGTGGAGAAACCCCGGGTCAGCACGACCGGTTTCGATCATTTCCGCCGGCGCATCCGCATGGTCACGGAAACTCACCTGGCCTTGCAGGAGGGGTTGGAACCGGCTGTCGTCCGATTGCGCGTCCCAAAGCAGCGTCGCCACGTGGTCCTTAAACTGAAACATGGCCGGGTGCGGTACCTGCGAGTCGCCCTCCTGCATCACCACGGCCACGGCGCGCCCCACCGGCTGGCCCAGGTTAATCAAGACACAATTGAACTCTTCGACTCCGGTCACCAAGCGCGAGGCCTTCCAGCGCGCGCCGTCCCGGAAAGAAGGTAAACGGCCCAGAGGGGACTCGAGTCAGGAGCGGGCGCGACCTCCGCCCCCACTGCGACGTCCGGGATCGCCCATTTCAAGACCATTTCCGGGACGCCGTCTCCGTCCACGTCGCCAATCGGAGCAAGCGTGTTGGGCGGAGCGCCGGCCGCAGCACCCTCCGGCCTCTCGCCAATGTGCAGGGCCTTCGCGAGGGCTGCCGCGTCCGGAGCAGTTACCCCCTGGATTGCCGAATTGATCTGGGGCAGCAGGGAATCTGGGGGTGCTTGGGTGGCTTTCGCTGCCGGCAGGGGAGGTTCTTTGTCATCTTCCTGCGCGAAGGCAGCGGGGGTCAAGATCAATAGGCAGGCAGCTAGAGCCAATCCCGATAGCCGCAAGGAGGGGGCATATCGGGTGAACACCGGGCACTGCTGAAACTCATGGCATTTCATCTTGAGTGGATATTATAGGATAACCAGCAAATGAGAACAAATC
>Ga0181524_10006666_pt1 | contig 10039 bp, 6 predicted proteins | sample PEATcosm2014_Bin_34_FD_119761 | JGI IMG/M metagenome (GOLD analysis project Ga0181524, IMG submission 119761) | Peatland microbial communities from MTU Mesocosm Facility, Houghton, MI, USA - PEATcosm2014_Bin05_60_metaG | ecosystem: Environmental > Terrestrial > Soil > Wetlands > Peat | place...
CGTGGTTTTCTCGGACCTCGGCCATGCGGGCGACGTGTGCGAGATCGCGGCCGTGTCATTCCGCGCAGGCGGCGTCGCCGGCCTCCGCGCGGGCGAAGATCTCGGTGCCGTCGCGCCGCTGCTGAAGAAAGAGTTCGCCGGCCGCGCTCCGGCCGTCCAGCGCGACTGGATCCGATTCATGTGGCAGACCGAGGAGCGCTACTGGACCGGCATGCGCCGGTTCATCCGCGAGGAACTCCACTGCGGCTCGCTCGTGGTCGGCACGGCATCCAGCTACAGCCCCTTTGCGATCCAGGCGGAGATGGACGTCACGGATTGTCATAATTATTGGCAACACCCGCACTTCCCCGGAAGGCCGTGGGACCCGGTGGACTGGATTGTGCGCAACGTCCCGATGGCCGGCGTGCCGGACGGCGGCACGCTGGGCATGCTGCTCACGCGCGCGGCCGGGAAGCCGCTGATCTGCACCGAGTACAATCACCCCGCGCCGAACACCTACTCGTCGGAGGCGTTCCTGCTGCTCGGCGCGTACGCGGCGCTGCACGACCTCGACGGGATTTTCGCGTTCGCCTATTCGCACGGCACCGACTGGAACCACGGCACGTTCGCGAACTTCTTCGACATCGCCGAGCACCCGACGAAGATGGTCGCGCTGCCTGCCGTAGCGGCGATGTTCGAGCGCGGCGACGTCCGGACGACCGACAAGCCGACTGTCGTGCCTTACACCGTGGAAAGTTGCATCGAGGTGATCCGGAAATTCAACGACTTGCCGACCGCCGAGCGCCTCGGCGCGGACCCGGCGGCCGTTTTCAAGGGGCGCGTCGAGCTTGCGCTTGCGCGCGATGCCAGGCCTGCCGCGCCCGCGCGCAACGCGGCAACGGGAAACCCGATCCGGAGCGCCACCTGCGAACTCGACTGGTTGCCGGCGGAAGCAGAGGTGAAGGGCTGCGTAGTGGTGAGGGCGCCCCGCAGCATAGCCCTGATCGGCGCTGCGAACAACTGCCTCAGCGGGACCGGCGTAGTTGAAGTCATGCCAGGCGTGACTATGCAGGGCTGGTCGGTCATCACGCTGACGGTGCTCGACGGCGAGGGCTTCAAGGCGCCCGCGCGCATCCTCGTGACCGCCACCGGCTACGTGCAGAATACCGGGATGATCTGGAAGGACGACAAGCACGATTCGGTCGGCAGCGATTGGGGCCATGCTCCGGCGCTGGTCGAGGGCGTCCCGGCCACGATCACGCTGCCGCTCGAGGCCGGAACGACCATGCGCGCCTGGGCGCTGGACGGCCGCGGACAGCGCGGCGAAGAAGTCCCGGTCAAGGCCGCCGCAGGCAACGCGACGATGGTCATCGGACCCGAGTTCAAAACGCTCTGGTATGAGATCGAGCTGGCGAGGTAAGACGTTAGTATCGAGGAGTTCAAGAATGAAGAAAGCCCGCCAAATCCTGATTGGACTCATAATCTTGTTGGTATTAGTACTGATTGCCGGCCAACTCTCGATTCCGCACTACGCCACCAGAGCCGCACTGGAGACCACATTTCACGATCAAATCCAGCGGTTGCGCGAGATCGCCTACGACACCAAAGGACGTTGGAATACTTCGCTTGAGGGGTGTGTATCCGACCGAAAGTTATTCGATTTTCCTGCAATTCTAAAGGCCTACGTCGAACCGGCCACTACCCAACTCATCGTTGGGAACAAAAACTTCGAATGGGACGAAGCCTGTTCTCTTCCCGATTTGGGTTTCTCCTCAACTTGCGTTTCAAGACAGTGGTATTGGAACGACAAAGGGAGGTTCTCTGTAGTCACTTATCATTCCGAAGTCATTGACAAGAATGATCACTCGGTCGGCATCAATCTGGTTGTCGACATGAGTAAGCTCAAACAGTGAGGAACCGGGTTACCATAAACCATTGCAGGGCGCTGCTAATGAGATTTCTCGCTCCGCTCGGAATCACACGACATTGTGCAACTTATTTCCGGGAAGCCACACTAACGGGGTAAGGAAGAACATGCGCCTCCGGCGTCTGATGATTCTGACGGCGCTTCTGGCGGCAGCGCCGGCGATGCGCGCGCTCGGCGCTGCGGCGGACCTCGACGCCGCGCAGAAACTCACCCGCGATGCCTGCGAGGCCATGTCGCACAAGGACTTCAAGCCGCTCCTGGAACTGGTCCGCAACGGCGATATCCGAAGCGAACTCATCCAGCGCATGCCCGCAGGCTATCCGGCCGATCCGAACGAGCGGGACCGGATCGCCGGGGGCTTCATGAAAATGATCGAGACGGAAATCCCCAGGATCTTCGCTTCCGCCGCGGATACCGAGCGCTACCTGCCGTCGCCGCGCGATGAGAAAGGCTCCCTCGTCGTGGCCGTGCGCTTCGATTCCCAAAACAAGCAGAAGACGCGGTTCACCGTACTCGAGCTCTTCCGTTATCGCTCCTCTCCGGAAGGTCTGCGGCTCCTCAACATCGAGACGCCGCTCGCCGGGCGGGACATCCTTTCGTCGGCGTTGTTGCCGGCGCACTGGCCGGAGTTGCCGGAGGACAAGGAGGCGCTGCGCCAGAAGCAGGGCGTGATTGTCTCGATGTTGCGCGGGTCGCACTTCGAAGCGGAGAAGGCCGCGCGCACGGCGTTGAAGGAGTCGCCCGAGGACATGGTCTTTCGGTTGAACCTGGCGGGCGCCCTGTACTCGATGAAGAAGTACGATGATCTGAAGGAACTGTATCGCGACATGCTCGCGCGCGGCCAGGCCGTCCTGTTTGCGCACTACCAACTGGCGGCGATAGCCGTCGAGGAGCAGCACTACGACGAGGCCGTCGCGCAGCTCCAGTCCGTGCTCGACGGCCTGCCCGAAGACGACTGGCTCCTGGCCCAAATGGCCAACGCGCAGATGCTGGCCGGCAAGACCGCCGAGGCGAAGGCGACGCTCGAACGCGCGCTCAAGATCAGTCCCTTCAGCCGCCACGCCCTGGAGCAGCGCGCCCGGCTCCGAATCCGCGAAGGCGATCTCGACGGCGCCGCCGCCGACCTTCGCACCGTCAAGGAGCACCACGGGCAGAACGTCGTGACGCTGCTGAAGGACACGGATTTTTCGAAGGTGGTCCTGATGGAGAAGTACGGCGACATTATTGACCGCCCAGCCCCGCCGAAGTCGCCGTAGAGAAGTCCGACCGGGAACCGGGCGCCGGTCACGGCGAGGCGCGCAGGAAGTGGATCGAACGCACGCGGTCGCGCGGGATGGAGACTGCGCCGAGAATCTCCGATTGTCCCGTGAGCCGGTCGGCCGAGAGCGTGCAGGAGCGCAGCGTGAACCGGCCTTCGCTGGTCACGACGCGGACCGCCGCCTCGGGCGCGGGCGGTTTGTCGTTCGGCGCGGGAAACCGGATGGACGCGACCTGGCCCGGGTCAGGCTGCGCCTCGTCATGGCCGGTCTGGAGCGAAAATCGGCCATCCGCGAGCGTGACGGATTGCGCCGTGATCACATTGCCGTTCGTCAGCGCGACCCGGACCGATCCAGCCGCCGGTTCCGGCGCGCCGTCGGGGCGAACGACGCCGGGCAGCACGCGGAGGCGCTGGATCGAAACCGGCGCGAACCCGACGAACACAACGTAGAGGCCGGCCTTCGGCCCGGGACGGCCTGCGGTGATCGGGCCCTGCGCCTGATCGTCCTGCCACGCGCGGACCGTGCTGTCTATCGGATTGTACGAACACCGGAGCCGAACGCCGCGCGCGCGCTGCGGGGTGAACCGCAGCGCCTGCGCCCAGTCGCGTCTCGCCGCCGGCGATCCAGTCGAGACGCCGACGCTGTCGTTTCCGCTGCTCCGGAAGGAGAACAGCACGCCGCTTCTCTGGCTCGGCGCGGCGGCCGGGCCGTAGACGGCGGGAGGCCTTTCGCCGATCCATCCGGTTTCGCTGGCGAAGAGGATTATCTCGCAGTCGAGCGGCGCGTCCTCCGAAGTCTCGACGTCGGCCTCGAACGTGACCGCGCCGTCTTGCGGCAGAATGACCGCGATGACGCTGCCGTCGGTCGGATCGCCCGGCGAGGCCAACTGCCCGTTCTCAAAGCCCCACTTGCCGCGGACGGCCATCCACTGGCCCATGCCTCCCGCGTCGAAAGGCGTGTCGAGAAACGGCTGCGGCCCCGCGCTGAAGCGGATTTCGGACAGACGCGGCGTCGGAAGGGTCAGTTCGCCCAGCGCCTCGCTGGCGAGGACCGTTTGCTCCGGGCCGATGGAGCGGACTTCGCCCAGGACGAAGTCGCCGTTCGCCAGCGCGATTCGAGCGCCCGTTCCCGGCGGACCCGCGGTCGCCAGCTCGATGTGGTCCAGGGCCGACGCGCGCACGCGCACTTCGTTCGGGAATTCCGGGCATCGCATGCGCAGCCAGCCGTCCTCGCCCAGGCCGAGCACCGTGCCGGTGAACCGGTCTCCCGGCGCGGTCGTGACCCGGTCGCGGACCGGATCAACCGCCAGCGACCACCCCGCCGCGTCGGGCGGCGGCAAACCGCCGAGGCGGAATGTGACGAACGTGTCCGACACGTCGCTGCCCTTCAACAGCGGCGCCCACGCCGTGCGATAGAGTTCCGGCTGCTCGACCGCGCGCGCCCGGAGGATGTTGGCGGCGAACACCGCTCCCTCGCGCGGCTCGATCTTCAGTTCCGCAAGCGGTATCGCCAGGGCGGCTTCCCAACAGGCGGACCGGGTCGCGCAGGCGCAGCGCCAGGGCGCCGCTTCGGGCATCACCTGTCGAGCCGCGACTTTTTTCTCCGCGTACGTGAAGTCCAGCGCGCGCCCGAGCGGGTTCAGGGCGAACAGGCGCCAGTTGGAGCGCTCCGTCCCGGGGCACAGGAAGATCTCGATGTGGTCGTCGCGGAACAGGTCGTTGCTGCCGCGCGGAGCGCGCGCCACCAGCCGGGCCGGCTCCGGCTCGAGCGCGCGGACGGCGACGTAAAGGCACTGGTCGTCCCAGACCATGGCGAACTGCGTCTGGAACAGCGGCCCGACCTCGGCGCCGCCGAAAAACGTGAACCCGGTCTGCCACGGCACGCCGCGCCAGCATTCGTCATCGAAAGACGCGTCGAGCCGCGGCGGCGTTTTCGCGCGGAAGACCGTGCCGTTGCGCGTCTCGGCCGAGGCGGGCCGGACGAGGACCGCCAGCGCCAAGGCGAGGACGCAGGCGGCGCTGACTGATTTTCTCATCGGCGCTCACCACCCCTTGCAAATTCAGTACGCGGCTTCCGTATTCATTATCCGCTAAGACAGCCGCGCGTGCAACGGCGCCCTCCTTCGGGCCGCCGCGGCAAAGAGGGCGCTGCCGCGAAGAGGCGCTGGACGCGCAACTGCAAACAGGGATGGAACGGCTGCTGAAGAACGTCTTTTGCGATGGGGGCAGCGATGATGACCCGGCGGCGCTCATCGCCCCGATGGCGCACATGGATTCGTTCGTCCCGCTGCCTCGGCGCGGGAGGCGGATGCGCTTGTTGTGAAGGCCGCGCGAGACTAATGCTTATCCCAGACGATTCGGGTCAGTGAGTATGGCCTTATGGCGATCCGCCCCGAGGCGTCTTGCGTCAGTATCTTTGCGGCTTTTCTATCGAGATCGAGAAGGCCGGGCGTGGCGAGGACTTCGACCCGGCTGGGCTTGCGGTCCTGGAACAATGTCGAAGGATCAAAGGAAAGATCGGCGGAAGAAGCGTTCTGCACCAGAAGCGTCGTGTGCCCGGGCGACTCAAAAAGTCCTGCCTCGATTGGAATATAGTATTCAGTCTTCGCCCCGCCGCCCGGAACCGAGCGTTCGTCTGCCTGGACCATGCGCTGGAAAGAACTGCTCCGGTTGGCCGCCTCGCTCAACCAGCGGAACGCGGCAGCCGTGGGAACCGGGGCGTAGCTGCCCTGGCCGTCCGGGACAAACATGGCGTGGGAATCCTTCGGTCTGAAACTGTACATGAACAAGAGCGAGGCCGTCACCGAGGGATGGCGAAGCTGAACCAGGGCCATGCGCGCCGTGGTCAGCATTTCCATCGCAGGAGACATCGGCTCGCCGGCGTCGCCGCGGTCGGTCACCGGATTGGCGCCGCGCGTATTCCATTCCGTAATCCAGAGTTCCTTGCCGGGCAAACGGCGTTCGAAGTCCTGGAGGATGCGGTCCACGCCCTCGTCCACGCGGGCCATCATGGCGCTGAGGCGCGCCGCCGCATTCTCCTCCGTCGGCGGCGTCGCCCCGGCCTCGGGATCGCCCGTCACCTCGCGCAGGCGCGGATAGAGATGCAGCGTGACGGCGTCGAACCACGGTTCCGGATGCAGGTCCTCGTCCCATTTCCGGAGCCGCTGTCCGAACCGGCCCCTTCGCACGTCAGTGGCGCCGGCGGCCGCCTGCACGGCCACTTTGACATCGGCCGGCAAGCTGGGCCTTATCGCATCCAGGTATTGTTTCATGATCTGCATGCTGGCCGGTTCATCGGGCCAGCGTGCCAGGCTGGTCGGATCGTTTCCCATCGCAACCCAGAATTCATTTCCCAATTCGATCCGCCGCGGGACGATGCCCTCGGCCGCCAGGCGCTTGAACCATTCCACCTGGTCCGCGACGCTTGAGGATTCCAGGTTCGGGACGAAAACGACTTGCGCGCCGATGTCGCGCGCAAAGGGTTCGAACTGCTCGAAGGTCACCCCCTTCGGCTTGCCGCGCGCGATGTTGCCGGCGGCTTTGACCCAGAACTTCACATAGGCCGAACTGTCCGGCTTCTCCTGGATTTCGATCAGTCCCGTGCGCCAATTGTAAAAGTTGGAGTCGGAGCCGCCGGGAAAACGCGCCAGCCCTATCTCCATCGTTTTCAGCACGGCGACCTTGGCCGGGTCGTCCAGGAGGCGTTCATAAAACGCCGTCGTCGAAGCGCCGAAAATGGGACCTTGCAAAGGGCGCGGCTTGCCCGAAGGCTTGAGCGTCAGCGTATCCGCAGGCGCAGCCGAGACGCTGATCAGAAGGAGAAACAGCATCGTCGTCCGAAGCAATCCGATCCGCCGCGTCCGAACGTCCATGGCGTTCGAAGCCTCCTGGTCGAGCTGGAATCTACCCAAAGGCCGCCCTCCACCAGACTGACGGGCAAACGCGCCACAGGACGACCAACTTCCCATGCGCGTCGAACCTGGCCGCCATGAGGGTCAGCCCGTTCTTGATATCCTTTGGCGACCGACGTCAAGGATAAGTCGTGCGGCCTCGGGCCTCTTCGCAGCATGCTTGCTGCGGGTGTTCGAAAAAGTCCCACCGTTTACCGTCACCATTGGTACTGCTCTAATCGCCATGGCAGGTACAGGAATGGTTCGGCGTGGCCTTCAACCGATGCCCATTGAGCCACCCGCCGGGCGTCGGCGAGTGTCTCGAATAAACCGTTTTGGTTGAGGCGAATGCCCAACTCCGCACGAACATCCTTTTCACCGCCTGTGCAAAGCAACGTATGCCTTTCCATCACAGCGTCTCCGAACACTTCGAAACCCAGGATGTTCCCGCCATCTGCTGGCGGCAGCCCCAGCTTCAGGACTTCCGTACGCTCCGAGACATAGACATATGTGGCGTCCTTGCCAAACCTTGAGTAGCCATGCACTGGACCTGCTTCACTCAGAAAGGCTTCGAAGAATTCTTTGTGCAGCGAGGTTCCGAGCAGCAGCACGTCCGCGGCGCCCTGAAGGAACTCACGCGCGAACTCGCGCGCTCTGTCAAGCGTCGAAAAGGCATAAGGCCACATATCGGCAGGCTCGGGCGGGTGCCTTTTCATCCAAGGATACAATTCAGCGAGACGATGCAGTGGTACTCCCATCTTAGCCGCAATATCGAGATTGGTCTGATTTGGCGCCTGGTTCAAGTACCAAGAGTCCGGAATCACCTCGGTTACACATGGCGACAGGGAAACTACATTCTCGGGGACCAGTTCTGCACTCATCCATTCTCTTCTGCGGAAGCGCTTCGTGAGGAAGTAGCCTCCGGACGCGTATTCGAGTGACCGTGACATTGGCTTTTAGCCTCACCAGCGCCGAGCAAAAGTTTCCAGTTTGCAGCCGCGAAATTGCACCTTTGGGGAAGATACATTCTCCGTACCTCTGTGCGCAAGCGCGAGACCCAAGGCGAAAGATTGGAGCGACAGGATTTCGACTACCATTGCTCGTAATTCTCCTGATGGCCCCGGCCACACGATGGTCAAGTATTCAAATCATGTTTAGCGACTGAGGCCGCTTCCGTCAAGCAATTCCCCGGCGGGCGCGGCGGAAGCCTCAGTTGCTATTTCATTCGCGGATGGTAGAATCCTGGCAAGCAGGTTCCCAACGATCAACGTGGAGGACGCGCATGCCCAAGGAAACGATGACGCCCCGCGAGCGGTGGCTGGCCGTGCTCCGGCGCGAGAAGCCGGACCGCGTGCCGATGGATTACTGGGGGACGTCGGAGGCGACCGCGAAGCTGAAGCAGCATCTGGGCCTCTCCACCACCGAGGAGGTGTTCGCGCGATTGCACATTGACGCGCCGCTGGACGTGGGTCCGAAGTACGTCGGACCGAAGCTGTCGCCGGGGACGAACCTGTACGGGATCCGCATGCAGACGATCCGGCACGAGGGCGGCGAATACCTCGAGAACGCCGACGCCCCGCTCGCACGTTACAGCTCCGTCGCGGAGATCGAGAAGAACTACCGCTGGCCCAGCATTGATTGGTTCGACTTCTCCGGAATTCGGAAGCAGGTCGAAGGGCAGGAGCGCCGCCCGATCCGCGGCGGCGGGTCGGAGCCGTTCCTCACCTACAAGTCGCTGCGCGGACAGGAGCAGGCGTTCATGGACCTGGCGCTCAACCCGGAAATCGTCCACTACTGCCTCGACAAGCTTTTCGACCTCGCCTATGAGCAGACGCGCCGGACCTACGAGGCGATCCCCGGCAAAGTCGTGATATCGTATATCGCCGAGGACATGGGCGGACAGACCGACCTGATGCTCTCCGTCAAGCACATCCACGAGTTCCTGCTGCCGCGGATGAAACGGATGATCGCCCTGGCGCACAGCGCCGGCGCATACGCCTTCCACCACAACGACGGCTCCTGCTGGCGCATTCTGCCGGACATGATCGCGGCGGGGATTGACGTGCTCAATCCGATCCAGTGGAGATGCAGGGGCATGGAGCGCGAGCGGCTGAAGCGCGACTTCGGCGGCAAGCTGATCTTCCACGGCGGGGTGGACAACCAGTACACGCTTCCCTTCGGCACGGTCGCGGAGGTGCGGCAGGAAGTCATTGACAACCTGCGCATTCTCGGCGCCGGCGGCGGTTACATCATCGCCCCGTGCCATAACATCCAGGTCGTCGGCCCGGCGGAGAACGTCGTGGCGATGTATGAGACCGGGTACGAACACGGGTGGAGTTGACCCGGTTGAAGCCGCCCACTTGCAAGCGGCGAGGCTCGAAGGCGAGGCGCCCCTGACGTTAAGGTCCGCCAGACATGTATCATGCCTGGCGGTGAGCCGCGTGCAGACGCAGGCTCACGCAACGCGGCGGTGCGTTTTCCGCGAAGGTCTGCCGGTATCGTGTCCCGTAAATAACCTGCATAAGTTCAACCGGCGTCATGTTGCGCAGCCCTTCGGCCGCGAGCCATTCGACAGGCTCAGGGCCGTGAGCAGAGTCGAACGGCTCAGGGCCGAACGGCGAAGCATCTCACACGCATAATTTGGTTTATGCGCATGAGCCCCCTGGCTTCGCTCAGCCCGCAGCATCCTGAGCCACACATAGCATTTCATGGCAGCCCTTGGGTCACAGTGGCGCTCCGCTAGTGTAGTGTTTCAACCAGATGCTATATTATCCAAGTCATGCTGAGCGAAGCCCTTCGGCCGTGAGCTCAGGACCGAACGGCGAAGCATCTCACACACTTGACTGGAGTTATGCGCATGAGACCCTTCGCTTCGCTCAGGGTATGATGAAGGCCGTTCCTCCTGCGAAGGAGTACAATCCTTCGCGGCAACAAGTTCTTTTAGGGAGGAACGGCCATGACTCATCGTACTTGGAAGTTGGGGAA
>Ga0181524_10006673_pt1 | contig 10032 bp, 5 predicted proteins | sample PEATcosm2014_Bin_34_FD_119761 | JGI IMG/M metagenome (GOLD analysis project Ga0181524, IMG submission 119761) | Peatland microbial communities from MTU Mesocosm Facility, Houghton, MI, USA - PEATcosm2014_Bin05_60_metaG | ecosystem: Environmental > Terrestrial > Soil > Wetlands > Peat | place...
ACGGGCGGGCGCGTTGCGCCGAATGTCCGGACAATATCTGGGTGGAGCCCCCCGCGCCGGAAGGCCGCGGGCCTGCCGAGACGCGCAAGCGCAATGTGAACCTGATTCTGGAGTCGCGGGCCATCGATCTGTTCCAGCAGGTGCGCAAGGAACTGATTCGGATTGGCATGCACGAGTCCTTGTTGGGTGGCGTGTTTCTGACCGGCGGCGGCGCGAAACTGCCGGAGATTCTGGATGTCGCGGACCGCGAATTGGACTGCCAGGCGCGATTCGGCCTGGCCTTGGGAGTGGAAGGCGGTCCCGGCGAGTTGAAAGATCGCGAATGGTGCACCGCTTTGGGGCTGGCCATGTATTCGGCCAAACTGAAAGACCATACCCGGCAACGCGAAGCGGCGGGCTGGTTGGGGCGCATGTTACGGTAGCAGGGGCTGCCGGTTTTTTTGAAGAGGTAATCTATGGCAACGATGGACACGGACCTGGACGGCTTGAAATACGAAATCGAAGAAGAAGAGCGCAGCGGAACGAAAATCAAGGTGATTGGCGTGGGCGGCGCAGGTTCGAACGCCGTGGCGCGAATGGTGGCGGCCGGCTTGGGCGGCGTGGAATTTCATGTCATGGACACCGATCGCCAGGCGCTGGCCGCGTGTCCCGTGCCCAACAAGGTGCAATTGGGAGCCAGAATCACGCGCGGCCTGGGCGCCGGGTCGAAGCCCGAAATCGGCCGCCAGGCGGCGCTCGAGAACACCGATCAGATCGTGGAGCTGCTGCAGGGCGCGGACATGGTATTCGTCACTGCGGGCCTGGGCTACGGCACCGGCACCGGGGCCGCGCCGGTAGTCGCCAACCTGGCCAAGGAACTGGGTGCGCTGACCGTGGCCGTGGTGACCAAACCGTTCGCTTTCGAGGGCGCCGCGCGCATGCGCCTGGCCGAGGGAGGTTTGGCCCAGCTCGCTTCCGCCCTGGACGCCGTGATCGCGATTCCCAACGAGCGGCTGCGCGCGCTGGTGCCCAAAGGCGTCAGCTTTTTCGAGGCGTTCAAGCTGGCCGACGATATGCTCCGCCAGGCGGTGCAGGGCATCAGCGACATCATTAATACGCCCGGCGTCATCAATCGCGATTTCTCCGACATCCGCTCGGTGATGGCCGGCATGGGCTACGCCATGATGGGCACCGCCACGGGGCGGGGCGAAAACGCGGCGGTGGAGGCGGCCCGCGCGGCCATCAGTTGCCCGCTGCTCGAAGGTGTCCAGATCACCGGCTCGCGCGGCATCCTGATCAATATCACCGGCTCCCGCCAGATGAGTTTCGAGGATGTGGATGACGCCTGCAACCTGATCCGCGAAGCTACGCACTGCGACGAGGTGGAGATCACCTTCGGCGCCATCCTGGACGAGAAGATGGCGGACCAGGTCAAGGTCACCGTGATTGCGACCGGGTTTCAGCCGGCCGGCGCGGTTGTCGCGGAGGGCCCCAAACGAGTGGACGTCGCGCCGCCGGTGATTGCCGCACCCGAGCCCGAGCCGATACCCATGCCGGTACGGATACCCGAGCCGATCCTGGAACCGGAGCCGGTCATGCCGGGACCGGCGCTTCTGGCGGAGGAGGAACCGGCCCTCGATCTGGACGACCTGGATATCCCGGCCTATATGCGCCAGGGGCGGTTGCTGAATTAGGCCGCCTGGTGGCAGGAAGCGCTCTGTGCACCGGCGGCATCCGCATCCGCCGGCGCAATGCTACTTGATCAGGCGTACTGCGATGATGTCCGTGCTGCGGGGCGCACCCGCGATCGATTCCGCCCGGACTAACGCCTCGAACCAGACATCTTCCGGATGGGCCGTTACCTTGCGCAACGCATCCCGGAGCCTTTTTCGCGATTCCACTGTCGCAAGGACCATGCCGACGGCCTCGGTGCCCGCCTGGTCCAGACCTTGCAGGATCAGAACATTGCCCGTGCGGGCCTCATTCGGTAACAGGACGATGGTGGCGTAGCTGGTGCCGGCGGTGGGGCTCCAACGATATCGTGCCTCCTCGCCCGGTTGAGGGTTTTTGTTGAGGAAGTACTTCTCGCCTCGGCTCACCATCTCGTCGTCTTCCTTGAAATTCAGGGAACCATCAAAGAGACTGACCCACGGGTTCACAATCGGGCTACCCAGGAATACGTAGTTCCCGTCGCGCAGGTCGCGTGACCGAAAGTCCCGGGCGAAACGAATGACGAAGTTCGCGCCGAGCGGTCCGGCCAGCGCGGTCAGTACCTTCACGTTGGCCACGTCGGCATAGGAAACCAATGTGGACGAACTCAAATAGTCCAGCATCTTCGATTCGCGCGCGGTCGAATCCGGGGGCAGCAACGCCCGCGGATAATCCTTGCTGAGATATTCCTGAAGCGAATGGTGCCCACCGATCAGATACCGGAACACCCCCAGTTTGGAATCATCCAGCACAATCACGGCCGGCTGGCGGCCGTTCACTATTTGAGCCAATGGCCATGGCACTCGCGCGAACTGCTCCGGATTGCGCTGGCCCTCGAACAGACGGTATCCGAGGACGGCGCAAGCCGCTGCCAGAATCGCCGCCAGCGCCCAGGGCAGGAAAGTGCCCGGCGCCAGCTTCCGTCCGGCCGCTTCGACGCTATTGGGCTGCTGTGCCGGAACCGGAACGGCAGCAGCCAGCGGCGCCTGAGCCGCGGATTGGAACGTCAGCCGGAATCCGCCCTTTGGCAAATCCACCATAATCGGGTCGCTACGCCCTTCGTCCCGGTAGTATTCCAGCAGCTTCAGCCGCAGACGGCTTGCCTGATTCCGTACGATAGAGTCCTCTTGCGGATCGTAGTGCGGAGGTTTCCCGAAGGCTTCCAGCCCGATCGTGTATTCCTTCAGATGGTCGGCCTCGCCCGCGAGGGATTTCTCGGAAAGGTACGTCAGAAGGCGCCGGTGAGTCTCGGACGTCTCGAACATTCTGCTGAGCAATACACGCTGAATCTCAGCACGGGCGGCTTCATCATCCCGGTTGACTGCCATGAACGTCTACATATTCTATCACCATCCCCCAACCATCCCAAACGGCGGAACCACTCGATCATCCTTGGCAAGTTATTGCAAAGACTAACCGTTGATCGGCGCCGTACCCAGATAATGACTATGTCTGTTACTGCCCGTTGTCCTGAGTTTGCTTGACGCTGCGGCGGCATCGTGACACGCTATGGCGTCGAAAGAGAGGAAGTCTAATGTCTGGAAGAAGCGCGGTTTCTTGTGCAGTCGTATTGCTGTACGCGGCACTTCACCTTTCCGCTCAGGCTCTGGGCAACGTCGTCGGCACGGTAACCGATCAGGGCGGCGCCGTGGTTCCTGGAGCGACGGTGACCGTCGTCAACGACGGCACCCGGTTTGCCCGCACAACCGCCACCAACGAAAGCGGCCAGTTCGTGGCCGATTCGTTCCCCACAGGACGCATCAGCGTGACCGCCGAGCATGCCGGTTTTCAAAAACTCGTCCGTTCCGGTCTGGAACTGACCGCCGCGGACACCATCACGGTGAATTTGCAGCTCTCCCTCGGCGACGTCCAGCAGACTGTCGAGGTGCAGGCCGAGGCGGCGCTGGTGCAGTCTCAGACCGCCACCGTCTCCACGCTCATTAACAGCATCCAGACCATGGAGATGCCCTTGAACGAGCGGTCTTTCACCAACTTGCTGCAACTCACCGCCGGCGCTTCGCCCTCGACCCCCGGTATGGCGGCCTCCCTCACGGGCTATACCATGCGAGCCAATAACGCCATCAGCATGAACGGCGCCACGGCCAACGACAACTCGTACCTGATTGACGGGCTGTACGATCGCCAACTCTGGATCAGCACCCTGGTGATGAACCCGCCGGTCGAGGCGATCCAGGAAACCCGCATCATGGGCAACGACTACTCCGCGCAGTACGGCAACTCGGCCGGCGGCGTGACCATCGTACTGACCAAGTCCGGCACCAACCAGCTTCATGGGAGCGCCTACGAATACCTCCGCAACAACGCCACCGACGCCAACACGTTCTTCAGCAACAAGTCGGGCCAGCCCAAGGCGCCCTACCGGCGCAACGAATTCGGCGCCACCATCGGCGCGCCCATCCGCAAGGACAAGACCTTCATCTTCGCCGATTACGCGGGAATCCGCCTTGTACAACCCACCACCCAGGTGGACACCATCCCCTCGCTGGCGCAGCAGCAAATGGTCCAGACCGGCAATTTCAGCCAGTTCCCGGTCACCATTTACAACCCATACCAGACCACCGTGGGCGCCAACGGCGCCACGGCTCGGGTGCCGTTTGCGGGCAACCTCATTCCCAGCCAGCTCCTGGACCCCGCGGCCGGCCAAATCATGGGGTTGCTGCCGGTGCCCACCAACACGAGCGCGTCCAACAACTTTGTCTTCAGCCCGGATGGCTCGCAGCGGGACGACCAGTACGACATCCGGGTGGATCAGAACATCGGCAAGGCCGACCGGCTCTTCCTCAAATACAGCTACGACAACGCGCTGGGCTATGCAGCGGGGGTGCTTCCCGTGGGACCCAACACCAGCGGCGTCAATGTGGGGCAGTATCTCCAGACAGGTAGCAACGGCGGCCCGAGCAGCACGGCCAACTGGTCGGTTACCGGGAACTTCACCAAGGTGATAAGCCCCACCATGGTGGACGAATTTCATTTCGGCCTTGTGCGCGACTGGCTGAATATCTTCAACAGCGAGACCGGGCACAACACCGCCGCCAGCCTGGGGATCCCCAATATCGGCATCAGCAATTACAACCAAGGCATTCCCTACCTGCCTATCAGCGCGTACACCGCCATTGGAGACAGCAACTCCTACCCCGAGTTCACGCATTCGGTTTCCATCCCGTTCGAAGATATCCTCACCGTGGTGAAAGGCCGCCACACGATGAAATTTGGGGGCGGGTACACCCGCCACCGCTTCGACGGGCATACGACGACCGCTCCGGAGGGCCAGTACAGCTTCGGAGGGCAGTTCACGCGCCAGATAGGGACCAGTTCGGCGGCCTCGGCCCTGGCGGATTTCGCCCTCGGCGCCAGCACCGTCATCGTGCGCAGCGAAGAGTTTGGCGTTTTCGGCATGCGCATCTGGGAAGGAGCGGCCTTCGCGGAGGACTCCTGGCGCGTGAATAACCGGCTGACGATCACCTATGGACTGCGATGGGAGCTTCAGGCGCCTCCCTATGAGGCTCACAACCAGTGGGCCGATATCAGCGTCGTCACCGGCCAGTTCGCCGTTGCCGGCACCCCCACTCAGAACGTGAACGGCGATTGCGGCCGCTCCCTGGTGTGTCTGGACAAGCACGACTTCGGGCCCCGGCTAGGCGTCGCTCAACAGCTTACCAAGGACGGAAAGACGGTGTTGCGCGCCGGCTTCGGCATGTCGTATTTCGAGGGTTTCAACGCCGGCAAGATGCTCGAATCGAATCCGCCCAAGAACGTGATCCAGCAGTTCACTTACGACCAGAACGGCGCGCCCGGCCTGCTCCTCTCGCAGGGCATTCCCCTGCCCGTCATACCCAACCTGAGCGACCCGACGCAGTTGACCGGCCTGTACTACGACTACAACCCCCACATGAAGCTGAACCGCTCGTTGCAGTTCAACGGTGGAGTGCAGCGGCAACTGTTCTCCAGTCTCCTGCTGGACGTCGGCTACGTGCGCACGCTGACCGAGGATATGACCAATTCGACGGTCGGGAACCAGGCGCTGCCGGGCCCCGGAGCGCTGGGCCCCCGGCGGCCGCTCTACTCCATCAATCCGGTGCTGGGGGACATCGATTTCCGGACCAACTGGGGGATGGCGAAATACAACGCCATGCAGGTGAAAGTCAACAAGCGGTACAGCCGGGGATTGACGGGGACTCTCGCCTGGACTTGGTCCCACAACATGGGCCAGACCAACGGACCGGGGAGTTCCACCAGGCCTCAGAACAGCCTGTGCTACGCCTGCGAGTGGGGCGATCTGCCCGAGGACCGGCGCCAGATGGTGGTGATCAACCACGTTTATGAGCTGCCGTTCGGCGCCGGCCGCCAGTTCGTGCAGAAGGGGCCAGCGTCCTACCTCATCGGGGATTGGGACATTTCCGGCATCTGGACCATGTACACGGGCATGCACTTCGGGCCGTCGATGGCCACCTCCGTTTCCAACGTGCTGACCGGCGCCAGCGTCAACGTCTCTCCCACGGAGCGGCCGAACCTCAACGGCCCTGGCAACCTGCCGTCGGATCAGCGGACCATCACCCACTGGTTCAACACCGCCGCGTTTTCCATTCCGGCGCAGTATACCTGGGGAGACGCGGGCACCGGCATCCTGGTTGGACCGGGCTACTTCAATTTCGACCTGGGCATTCACCGCAATTTTCCGATCAGGGAGCGATTCAAGCTCATCTTCCGGGCGGAGATGTTCAACACGTTCAACCACACCAATTTCAACAATCCGAGTGCCAGTATCGGCTCCTCGAGCGCGGGCGTTATCAGCGCCACCTATCCGTCCAGGATCATGCAGATGGCGTTGAAGCTGTCGTTCTGAGGGAAACCGAGCCGCGCGAGACTGCGAATGCACATGAGCAGAAGAGGTTTCCTGGCCGCCGCGGGGGCCGCCGCCTGGGCGCCCTCCGCACCGGCGCAAGGCGGCCCGGCGAAGATCGGCGTCGATCTCTACAGCATCCGCTTGAATAACTGGACGCCATTCCAGTACCTGGACTACCTCCATGGAATCGGCGTTCAGCTCGCGCACCTCTCCACGGTGCGCGAGTTGAGCGCAATGCTCTCCGACGAGGCGGCCCTCAAGCGGGTGAAAGCGCACGCGGCCGGACTGGGCGTCGAAGTCGAGCTGTCCATGGGGTCCATCTGCGCTTCGGCGAGGGAGTACAACGCCAGTCTCGGCACTCCCGAGGAGCAGATCGCGCGTATCCTCAATGCCGCGCGCATCATCGGCGCGGCGGTGGTGCGGTGCATTCTCGGCGGGGCGGGCGAGCGCACCAAGGCCATGCCCATTGAGGCCCACATGGAGAACGTGCTCCGCGTCCTCCGAAATGCGCGTTCCCGCATCCTCGATTCGGGGGTCAAGCTGGCCATGGAAAACCATGGCGGCGATTTCCAGGCGCGCGAGCTGAAGACGCTTGTCGAAGAGGCGGGCAAAGGCGTTCTCTATGTATGTCTGGACTCCGGCAATCCCCCCTACAACCTTGAAGACCCGCACCTTACGCTCGAAACCCTCGCGCCCTATGCCGCCACCACCCACATCCGCGACACCGCCGTGTGGCTCGAGCCGGAAGGCGTCGCTACCCGCTGGGTGCGCATCGGAGACGGCAACGTCGATATCGCCGCCTGGATCCGGAAGTTCCGCCGGATGCGTCCCGACGTGGTCGTTTCAGTCGAAAACATCGTGTCGCCGAAGCCCCAGATCGCCGCGATCTACGATCACCAGTTTTGGGACGCCTATCCCAAGATGCCCGCCTGGGAATTCAGCCGTTTCCTGGCGATAGCAGCGAAGGGGAAGCCGTCGCCTGCGGCGCCGCCCACACCGGGCAAGAGCCCCGGTGAGCAGCAGTGCGAGGATCTCGAAGCAAGCTTGCGTAATTTGCGCGGCATCCTTGCAGCTTGAGAAACGGAGCACACATGAAAAAGACGGTGCGCACATAAGACTGGGCTCAGATGGAAAAGTCTCCGTCTGAACGAGAAGATCCAATATGAATCGACGCGAACTACTCAGGTCCAGTGCCCTTGCCGGCGCTGCGGTGGAACTTCCTGCTGCCGCCCAAGTCCCCCGTTCCGCCCCCACCGACCGCATCGGCGTCGGCATCATCGGCTGCGGCGGCATGGGCTCCGTGGATCAGACGGATTTCCAGCGAAACCCCGAAGTCGTGATCACCGCCGTCTGCGACGTCAACCAGGAGAACGCAGCCCGCGCGCGCGCCCGTGCCGGCGGCAAGGCCCAGTTATACTCCGATTACCGCAAGCTGCTTGACGACACGTCCGTCCAGGCCGTAATCGTCGCCACTCCGGATCACTGGCATGCCAAGATCTTCGTCGACGCATGCAATGCCGGCAAGGACGTCTACGTGGAGAAGCCGATCTCCAATTCCATCCGCGAAGGACGCCTGATGGTGGAAGCCGCGCGCCGTAACAACCGCGTCGTCCAGGTCGGCCTCCAGCAACGCTCGGGCAGCCACTTCCTGCGCGCCGTGAAACTGATCCAGGAGGGGCGGCTGGGCAAGGTCCATTTCGTCGAGTGCTTTTATCGTGCCGTCTCCGCGGCGGCTTCGACCCCCGCGCCCAACTCACCGCCCCCCGCCGGATTAGATTGGGATTTCTGGCTCGGGCCAGCCCCCAAGGCGGGTTACAGCCCGGTCCGCCAGCGCCGTTGGCGCTCTTTCTACGATTACGGCGGGGGAATCATGACGGACTGGGGCGTGCACGTCATCGACATCGCCCTCTGGGCCATGAAGGCGGACGCGCCGCTCACCGTCTCCAGTGTCGGCGCCCGATTCCTGGCGCCGGACCCAAATGACTATTCGCTCGGCGATACGCCGGACACGCAGGCCGTGCTCTACGAGTTCCCCGGATTTCTGCTTCAGTTCACGAAGCTCGCCAATAATAGCTTCGGACCGCATGGCAAAGTTGGCACAGACAAATTCGGCGCTTACGGGACGCTTTTCCATGGTTCCCTGGGTACTCTTTTCATCGACCGGGCCGGTTACGAAGTGTTTCCCCAGTTATTCGGCGGGCGGGATCCGGACGCGGCCGGAGATATACAGGGCGAGTGGGGCCAGTCCATCTCGGACCGCACCGACGACGGCCTGGCGGTCAGCTACGTTTTCGGCAGCCAGCGCGGCGCCGAAAGCGGCGGCCGTTCCTACACCCACTTTCCCCACGTGCAGAATTTCCTGAAGTGCCTCAAGACGCGGCAAGAGCCCGTGGTGGATATCGAAGCAGGACACCGGGCTGCCACCACCTGTCACTTGGCCAACATCTCGGCACGCACCGGCCAGAAGTTGGTCTGGGACGCCAAAGCCGAAAGAATCGCCAACGTCGCTGAAGCCAACCAGTTGCTCACCCGCGCCTACCGATCGCCGTGGCGATTGGACGGGCTGTAGCGGGAAGATCCAACATGAATCGAGGAGAAGAAACGATGCTCCACAATGACGCCAGCTTGCGGCTTGCCGTTTGTGCTGTCCTGGCGCTGGTGGCGGCGCGCATTGGGTGCGCGGCTTCAGCCAACCAGCCCCCCGGATTGCTGAACGACGTGGTAGATGTGAGTAGCGACTTCCGCAGCAATTCGAACGAATATTTTCTGGCCGATCGCCTGGCGCGCTTCGACCCCGGAACGGGACGAGGCGAAATCACCTGGTTGCGCAATCGGATCTACCCGCGGATGTCGTTCGACAACATGGAAAACGTCTGGCGGCCGTTCGCCGGCATCACCATTGCTGAACACGAATACCAGGCCAATCCCACGCTCCCGTTTTCGCTCGAATTCATCACCTCGCGCACCGTGCGCATCCGCATACAAACCAAGACGGCGATGAAGAGCCTGGAGCCCTCGCTCATGCTGGTCGGTGAGCCGCCGCGCGACACTTCCTGGAAACTCTCGCGCGTGGAGGGCGGCTATCGCTACACCAACCGAGCGGGCTCGGTAACCGTGCTCGAGAAACCCTGGCACGTCGAGTTCCGCGACCCCCAGGGAAGTCTTCTTACCAAAACCGATCATTCGTCGGATAACGAAAACTCGATTGACCCCGTGCTTCCGTTTGGCTTCATCCGGCGGCCATCCGATTACTCCCAGAGCGTGGCGGCCGTGTTCACGCTGGCGCCCGGCGAAAAGCTGTTCGGGTGCGGCGAATCCTTCACCAGGCTCGATAAGCGCGGCCAGAAAATGGTGCTCTGGGTGAACAACGCAAACGGCGTCGAGACCTCGCGGATGTACAAGCCCATCCCGTTCTTTCTGAGCAGCCGCGGCTACGGAATGTTCGTTCACACCGCGGCGCCCGCCACCTTCGACCTGGG
>Ga0181524_10006674_pt1 | contig 10030 bp, 8 predicted proteins | sample PEATcosm2014_Bin_34_FD_119761 | JGI IMG/M metagenome (GOLD analysis project Ga0181524, IMG submission 119761) | Peatland microbial communities from MTU Mesocosm Facility, Houghton, MI, USA - PEATcosm2014_Bin05_60_metaG | ecosystem: Environmental > Terrestrial > Soil > Wetlands > Peat | place...
ATTCCGGGTCATGGGGGCTTGATGGACCGCCTCGACGGCTTCCTGGTGGCCGCCTTCGCCGCCTTGCTCATCGGAATTATTCGCGAGGGAACAGGTACGCCGGCCCGCGGCTTCCTGGTATGGTAAGCCGATGAAGCAGAAGCAGCCGCGGGCCAGAGTCGAGCTGGCGCCCGTGCCGCGCACGGTGACGCTATTGGGCGCCACCGGCTCGATCGGGTCGAGCACGGTCGATCTGTTGCGGCAGGATCCCGCCCGCTATCGCGTCGTGGCGGTGACCGCGTACCGCAACGGCGCCGCGCTGGCGCGTCTGGCACGCGAGCTCGGCGCGAGCTTTGCCGCTGTCGCCGATCCCGACGCTTACGCAGAACTGAAAGCCGAGCTTTCCGGCTCCGGCATCGAGGCTGCCGCCGGTGCTGCGGCTGTCGTCGAGGCGGCGCAACGGCCCGCCGATTGGGTGATGGCTGCGATCACCGGTGCGACCAGCCTCGAGCCGACGCTCGCCGCGGCCGAACGCGGAGCGACAGTGGCGCTGGCCAATAAGGAATGTCTCGTCTGCGCCGGCGCCCTGTTCATGCGGCGGGCGGCTGCCGCCGGCGCCACGGTCCTGCCGGTCGATTCCGAGCACAACGCGATTTTCCAGGCGTTGGGCGCCGGCCGCCGCGAGGATGTGCGCCGTATCGTCTTGACCGCTTCGGGAGGGCCATTTCGTACCTGGCCGCTCGAGGCCATCCGCAAGGTCACGGTGGAGCAGGCGCTCAAGCATCCGACCTGGTCCATGGGCCCGAAGGTGACGATCGATTCGGCCACCCTCATGAATAAAGGCCTCGAACTCATCGAGGCGCACCACCTGTTCGCGTTGGAAATAGAGGCGCTCGACGTCGTGGTCCATCCGCAATCCGTGGTCCACGGCTTGGTGGAATTCCGCGATGGTTCGGTGGTCGCCCAGCTGGGGTCTCCCGACATGCGGATTCCGATCGCCCATTGTCTGGCATGGCCGGTCCGCATGGATACGCCAGCGCCCCGGCTCGACCTTGCCCGCCTTGCCACGCTGACCTTCGAGGAGCCCGACCCCGTCCGCTTCCCGGCGCTGGCGATTGCGCGCCGGGCGCTCGCCGCCGGCGGCGCCGCCCCGACGATTCTCAACGCGGCCAATGAAATCGCCGTGCGCGAATTCATCGGCGGTCGCCTCGGTTTTGCTGGAATTCCCGCCCTGGTCGAGGCAACGCTCGACGCAGCGGAAGGGCGCGGCACGACGGCGGAGCCGCAATCCGTCGAGGACGCGATCGCTATTGACCATAATGCAAGAAGGTTGGCGGCCGAACTCTTGCCCGAAATTGCCGCAATGGCATCTTAACGTTAAGAAGTGGGTCGGAATATTAGGGGACGGGGTGGGCGAGGTCATGGAGTCCTATTTTTTGTCGCATGTGCATGCGCTCGGCGGCGGCCTCGTCGGGTATGTCATCCCCTTCGTCTTTGTTCTCAGCCTCGTCGTCTTTTTTCATGAACTGGGCCACTTTCTGGTCGCGCGCCGGTGCGGCGTGCGGATCATGGTGTTCTCCATCGGCTTTGGGCCGGAAATCGTCGGCTTCGATGACCGCTATGGGACGCGCTGGAAAATCTCGGCGATTCCTCTCGGCGGCTTCGTGAAGTTCTTCGGCGACGACAACGCGGCAAGCGTTCCCGATACCGCTCGCATCGCCGCCATGGACGCGCAGGAGCGCGCGCAAAGCTTCGCGTTTCAGCCGGTGTACAAGCGCGCCGCCATTGTCGTGGCCGGGCCGCTGGCAAATTTCGTCTTGGCAATCGTGATTTTTGCCGGCGTCTTCATGCTCTACGGCAAGCAGACAATGAGCGCGCGGGTGGATTCCGTACTAGCGGACAGCGCCGCTGCGGCAGCAGGTTTCAAGCCCGGCGATCTCGTCGTGGCGATCGACGGCCGCCCCATCGACAATTTCGCGGAAATGCAGCGTATCGTCAGCACGAGCGCGGGCGAGACCCTCACCATCGCGGTGGATCGCGGCGGCGTCCAGCAGGTGCTCAAGGCGACCCCGGCGCTGAAAGAGGTCAAGGACAATTTCGGCAACGTACAGCGCGTCGGGGTTCTCGGCATCAGCCGCTCGATGGCCCCGGAGGACCTGAAACTGCACCCGGTTTCTCCCCCTCAGGCCATTTGGATGAGCGTTCAGGAAACCTGGTCTGTGATCGATCGGACGCTCGGCTATATCGGCGGCGTCATCGTCGGCCGCGAGGCCGCAAACCAGCTCGGCGGCCCGATTCGTATCGCGCAAATGTCCGGACAAGTTGCCAGTTTCGGCTTTGTGCCGCTGATCCAGCTCGCCGCCGTCCTGTCGGTGTCGATCGGACTGTTAAACCTGTTTCCGATTCCGCTGCTCGATGGCGGTCACCTTTTGTTCTATTCGATCGAAGCTCTGCGCGGCCGGCCGCTCTCCGAAAGAGCTCAGGAAGTCGGCTTCCGCATCGGTCTCGCGATCGTGCTAATGTTGATGATATTTGCAACTTTCAATGACATCGTTCATCTGACGACGTCCTAAGGCGATCGCCGAAGGCAGGCAGGGGTGTATGGGTGAAGGAGGCTGGGTGTCCCAATCAAGCGGAGAGCAATATTCGGCGGATTGAGACGTCAAACAGAGCTCAGGGGGACTGCGACTAACCCGCCACTGGGGCGGCCACGAGGGGAATAAGGGCGCTTTGCGCATGGACATGTGTGTGCGGGTAAGACGAGGGCTTGTCGTGGCCGGCTTGCTCCTCGGCGGAGTATTGCTTGGATTTGCGCCCGGTGCGGCATTTGCGGCGCCGGCGGAAACGGGCGCGACTGCGGCGTCGATTGTTGTCCAGGGCAACCGCCGCGTCGAAGCCGACACGATCCGCTCGTATTTCAAGGTGGCGCCGGGCGAGCCGCTCGATGCCGCCAAAATCGACGCCGCGCTGAAGGCACTTTACGCCTCGGGGCTGTTCGAGGACGTTCGCATCTCCCAGGCAGGCGGCCGGCTGGTCGTGACCGTGGTGGAAGCGCCGGTCATCGATCGACTCGTCTTCGAGGGCGCCAGCAAGATCAAGGACGAGCAGCTGCAGCAGGAAATCCAGTCGAAGGCGCGCGGTACGCTGTCGCGCGCAACGGTGCAGGCGGACGTTCAGCGCATCATCGATGTTTATCATCGCAACGGGCGCTTCGACATCCAGGTGGTGCCGAAGATCATCGCTCGGCCGAACAACCGCGTCGACCTGATCTTCGAGATCAAGGAAGGTGAGAAGACCGGCGTCAAAACCATCAACTTCGTCGGCAACAAGGCCTACTCGTCCTACCGACTGAAGGACGTGATCAAGACCTCGACATCGAACTTCTTCAGCTTTCTGCAGACCACCGACGTCTATGACACCGACCGCATCGAAGCTGACCGCGATCTGATCCGGCGCTTCTACCTGAGCCATGGCTATGCCGACGTGCAGGTCGTCTCCGCGACCGGCGAGTACGACCCCGCGCAGAAGGGCTTCATGATCACTTTCACGATCGAGGAGGGGCCGCAGTACCATTTCGGCACGATCGACATTCAGTCCAACATCCGCGCCGTCGATCCGCAATCGCTGCGCTCCATCCTGCGCATGAAACAGGGCGACGTCTATAATAGCGACGCCGTCGAGAAGACGGTCGAGAACCTCACCGTCGAAATCAGCAAGCACGGCTATCCGTTCGCCACGGTGCGGCCGCGCGGCGACCGCAATCCGCAGACGCGTACCATCAGCGTGGCGTTCGCGTTGGATGAAGGGGTGCGCGCCTATATCGAGCGTATCAATATCCGCGGCAACACCAGGACTCGTGATTATGTGGTCCGGCGCGAGTTCGATATATCCGAAGGCGATCCGTACAACCGCGCCTTGATCGATCGCGCCGAGCGACGGATCAAGAACCTCAACTTCTTCAAGACCGTGAAGATCACCAACGAGCCCGGCTCGGCGCCGGACCGGGTGGTCATCAACGTCGACCTCGAGGAGCAGTCGACCGGCGACTTCTCGATCATGGGCGGCTTCTCGACCGCGGACGGCTGGATGGGGCAGGTGTCGATCTCGGAAAAGAACCTGCTCGGCACCGGCCGGTTCGCCAAGGCTTCGCTCACCTACGGCGAATATATTCGCGGCATCGAGCTTAATTTCGTCGAGCCTTATCTTCTCGACCAGCGGTTCTCCGGAGGAGTCGATTTGTTTGCTCGGGAGTCGTTGGCGAACCCTTATATTTCGTACGGAACCGAAACGATCGGCACCAGCTTGAAACTGGGCATTCCGCTGCGCGAAGATCTCACGATGCAGCTACGCTATTCGGTCTATTGGCAGCAGATCCAGCTGCAGTCGAGCATGGACGATTGCAACAACATCAACCCGGATTTGGCGACCACCTTTCCGACGGTGGCCGCACTTGCCACAGGGGCGTTCAATGGCTATGGGCCCTATCAGAGCGCTTTCGTTGCTGGCAACCAGACGAACTGCCTCCTCAGCGGGAATGTCACCGGGAATGCACTGATCGGTCAGGCCTCGTTGCCGGTCCGTGAGGAGCTTGCCCAGGGCGGCTATCTGACCTCGCTGGCCGGATATGGATTTACCTACAACACGCTCGACAACAACAAACATCCCACCAACGGCATCCTCGTCAGCTTCGGTCAGGATTTCGCCGGTCTCGGCGGCAACGCGGCCTATATTCGCACCACTGCCGACTTCCGCAGCTATTACGAAATCGTCTCCGATCTGATTGGCATCCTGCATCTGCAGGGCGGCGACATGCTCGGCCTGACCGGCTGCCCGACCAGCGGCACATGCGTTTCCAATGGCGGCTATGTGCGCATGCTCGACGATTTCAAGATGGGCCCCAATCTGGTGCGCGGATTTGAGCCGGCCGGTTTCGGTCCGCGGGATATCACGCCGTGGACGGCCGGCGATCCGCTCGGCGGCACCATGTACTGGGGCGCCAGTATTGAAATGCAATATCCGTTCTACTTCCTGCCCAAGGACTCCGGCTTCCGCGGCGCCGTCTTTGTCGATTCCGGTTCGGAGTGGGGTTACAAAGGAGAGACCCAGTATCCGGCAACCGGCGAAATCAATGGCACTATCATCAGCTCTGCCGGAACCTTCGTTTGCCAGTGCGGCATGCAATACGCCAACGACGCGACGCCGCGCGTGTCGGTCGGCGCCAGTCTGATCTGGGACTCGCCGTTCGGTCCGCTGCGGTTTGACCTCGCCTATCCGATTCTGAAGCAGCCCTATGACCGCACGCAATGGTTCCAGTTCGGCGGCGGCACGCGGTTCTGATCGCCGCCGCGACCCTCGTCAACGGCGGGCGCATGCCGGACTTCTTTCCAGTAGAACGCGAGCTGACGATCGGAGAGGTCGTCGCGCTCACGCATGCCAAGCCGCGCGCCGGCACTCCGCTTGACCGGCGTATCGGCAACATCGCTCCGCTCGACACGGCGCGAGCGTCCGACATCGGCTTCCTCGACAATAAGAAATATCTCGGTCAATTGGCCGTGACGCGCGCCGGAGCCTGCCTGCTGAAGCCGCATTTCGAGGACGCCGCGCCGGATGCGCTCGCGGTGCTGGTGACGGCGGAGCCGTATTGCGCCTTCGTCGCGGTGGCGCGTGCGCTGTTTCCCGAGGCGTTGCGACCGTCCTCGCTGTTCGGCACGAGCGGCCGCGCGGCGAGTGCGCAGGTGCATGCCACGGCGCGGATCGAGGCGGGCGTGACGATCGATCCGCTGGCGGTGATCGGGCCCGGCGCCGAGATCGGAGCCGGCACGCTGATTGCGGCCGGGGCGGTGATCGGCCCCGGCGTCGCCGTCGGACGCGACTGCGCGATCGGCGCCGGTGCCACGGTGCTCTGCGCCCTGATCGGCGACCGCGTCATCGTTCATCCCGGCGCGCGCATCGGCCAGGACGGCTTCGGCTATCTTCCGAGTCCGAAGGGGCATCAGAAAATCCCGCAAACCCGCCGCGTCATCATTCAGGACGAGGTCGAGATCGGCGCCAACAGCACGATCGACCGCGGCAGCACGCGCGACACGGTCATCGGCGAGGGCACCAAGATCGACAATCTGGTACAAATCGGACACAACGTCTCGATTGGGCGGCACTGCCTGATTGCCGGGCAAACGGGCATTTCCGGCAGTGCGCAGCTGGGAGATTTCGTGATGTTGGGCGGCAAGGTTGGCATTGCCGATCATGTCACGATCGGCACGGGCGCCAGCCTCGGCGCGCAGAGCGGGGTGATGGCCGATGTTCCCGCAGGGGCGCGCTATATCGGTTCCCCGGCCCAACCCGTGCGCGATTTCATGAAAGGCGTGGCGGTTCTGCGGCGGCTTGCGCGCGGCGGCAAGCGCGAAGGAGAGGCGGAATGACCGAAGAGACGCTCGGCGTCGCCGACATCCACGAAATTTTGCGATTGCTGCCGCATCGCTACCCTTTCCTGCTGGTGGACCGCATCACCGGCATACGCGGCGACGAGCATGGCGTTGGCATCAAAAACATTACGATCAACGAGCCGCAATTTACGGGGCACTTTCCGGAAAACCCGGTCATGCCCGGAGTCCTGATAATCGAGGGCATGGCGCAAACGGCGTGTGTGCTTTGCCTGCGGCAGATGCCGCCGCGCGAAAAATCGCGAACGATGTTCTTTATGACCATCGACAAAGCCAAATTCCGCAAGCCGGCGCTGCCGGGCGACACCATCGAATATCACGTCAACAAGATCGCGCACCGCCGCAACATGTGGTGGTACCGGGCCGAGGCCAAGGTAGGCGGCGTGCTCATCGCCGAGGCCGAGCTCGGCGCATTCATGTCAGAGGCCTAGATGCCCATCGATTCCACGGCGCGCGTGGCTGACGGCGCGCGCATAGGGGAGGGTGTGGAGATCGGGCCCTATTGCATTATCGGGCCCGATGTCCAGCTCGGCGGCGGCGTGCGGCTGATCGCGCATGTTCACGTCACCGGCGTCACCACGATTGGTGAAGGCACCGTCGTCTATCCTTTCGCCTCGCTCGGAACCCCGCCGCAATCGGTCCATTATCGCGGCGGCGCGACGCGACTGGTGCTCGGGCCGCGCTGCCAGGTGCGCGAGCACGTCACCATGAATACCGGCACTGAAGACGGCGGCGGCGTGACTCGGGTCGGCGAGCGCTGCTTTATCATGGTAGGTTGTCACATCGGGCATGATTGCCACATCGGCAATGCGGTGACCTTCGCCAACAACGTCGTGCTTGGCGGCCATGTCTCTGTTGGCGATGACACATTTGTCGGCGGTCTGACCGCCGTCCATCAGCACAACCGTATCGGTGAAGGCGCTATGATTGGCGGAATGACACGGGTTCGTGCCGACGTCATTCCATTTGCCTTTGCTTATGTGGAGAACTTGGTCGGACTTAACGTTGTCGGCTTACGCCGCCGCGGCTCCACGCGCGCCGACCTGCGCCGGCTGCGTCGCGCTTATCACGTGCTCTTCCTCGGCGAAGGCGTATTCGCCGATAGAGTTAAAGCGATCGCAGGCGAATTCGCCGGCGATCTGTTGGTGGAAAAAATTGTCGCCTTCATCCGTGCCGGCAAAACGCGGCGTTTGATGCGACCGCGTGGTGGACAAGAGACCGATGCGAACGGCGAAGATACGGCCTGACGAGCCAAGCACGGTTCGCGCATCCCCTGGCGGCGAGCCGCTAGCGGTCATTTGCGGCGGCGGCAGCTTTCCCGGCGCGGTCGCCGACTCCGTGGCTCGGCGAGGCCGACGGCCGGTGATGTTCGCCATCAAGGGCTGGGCCGATCCCAAGGTGGTCGAGCGCTACGACCATCACTGGATCGCGATCGGACAGGCGGGGCGCTTCTTCCGGTTGGTCCGCGCCGAGCATTGCCGCGAGCTGTTGTTCATCGGCACGCTGTTGCGGCCGCCGCTCACGCAAATCCGTCTCGACTGGCGGTCGATCCGGCTGCTGCCGCGCATGATCCGCATGTTGCGCGGCGGCGATGACCGCCTGTTGTCCTGGGTCGCGCGGGTGGCGGAAGAGGGCGGCTTGCGCGTCATCGGTGTCCAGGACGTGGCGCCCGACATCGTCGTGCCCGATGGCGTGCTGGGCCGCTATCAGCCGTCGCCGCGCGACCGTGCCGACATTGCGCGCGCGCTCACGGTGATCGCAGCGCTCGGGCCGTTCGACGTGGGCCAGGCGGCGGTGGTCGCCGACAACCACGTGCTCGCGGTCGAGGCGGCGGAGGGCACCGATAATCTGCTCGCCCGCATTGCCGATTTGCGACGCCAAGGGCGGGTGGTGACGCCGCCCGGCGTCGGCGTTCTCGTCAAGGCGCCAAAGCCGGGCCAGGATCGCCGCTTCGATCTGCCGGCGATCGGTCCGCAGACAGTCGAGAATGTTTCACACGCCGGCCTTGCCGGATTGGCAGTCGCCGCCGGCGGCACGATCATCGCCGAAGCGGGCCAAGCCGTCGCTGCCGCGGACCGCGCCAAGATTTTTCTCTTCGGGGTGCGCGAGGAAGCGACCGGATGAAGCATGATCCGCAACCACGGCCGCTGTCGATTTACGTCGTTGCCGGGGAGGAATCCGGCGACGCGCTGGGCGCGGCACTGGCGCGCGCGCTCGAGGCGCCGGGTGGCGGAGCGGTGAAGCTCTCCGGCGTCGGTGGGCGGGCGATGGCGGCGGCGGGAATTGCCAGCCCCTTCCCGATCGACGAGCTGTCGATCATCGGTCTCAATGCGATCCCGCGCCGGCTGCCGATGATCTTGCGCCGCATCCGCGAGACCGCGGCTGCGATCGTCGCCGCACAGCCGGACGCTCTCGTCATCATCGACAGTCCCGACTTCACCCACCGGGTGGCCCGCCGGGTGCGACGCGCGGTCCCTTCGATTCCGATTCTCGATTATGTCTCGCCGTCGGTCTGGGCCTGGCGGCCCGGACGCGCGCGCGCGATGCGCGGCTATGTTGATTGCGTGCTCGCTATTCTGCCATTCGAACCCGCCGCGCATGTCCGGCTCGGCGGACCGCCCTGCATCTATGTCGGTCATCCGCTGCTCGAGCACGTCGCGGAGCTGCGTCCCGATGCGGAGGAGGCGCAACGCCGCCGCGCCGATCCGCCGCTTGTTCTCGTGCTGCCCGGCAGCCGCTCGAGCGAGATCGGCCATCTGCTGACGATCTTTGGTGCCGCTATTGCGCGGGTTCGCGACCAATGCGGGGCGCCGGAGCTGGTGTTGCCGACACTGCCGCATCTGTCGGCGCGCGTGCGAGACACGGTTGCCGGCTGGCCAATCGTGCCTCGGGTTGTTGTCGAGCCCGCCGAGAAATGGGCGGCGTTTCGTTCCGCACGCGCGGCACTCGCCGCTTCCGGCACGGTGACACTCGAGCTTGCGTTAGCCGGCGTGCCGACAGTAGCCGCCTATCGGGTAACGCTGTTCGAGGAGATGGTCGCTCGACTGGCGCGGTTGCAGGCACGGCTCACCACCGTGATCCTTGCGAATCTCGTTATCGGCGAGAATGTCGTGCCGGAATTCCTGCAGAGGGACTGCATCCCCCAAAAACTTGCCGATGCGCTTGTTCCGCTCTTGTCCGATACGCCGCAGCGACTGCGGCAGGTCGAGGCGTTCGGCAGGCTCGATCGCATCATGGCGCCCGACGCCGCGGTGCCGAGCGACATGGCCGCGGCGACCGTACTCGATATGGCGCGCCGCGGCCGCCGCAATCTTGCTGCCACAACCGGCGCAAGTTAACAGCTTGTTGTCAGCAGTGCACTATCTATGCATTAACCAACTGCTAGCGAGAGCCGCGGTGTTCGAGCAAGCCCAACGGTTCAGGGGCGCATGACGAAGACGCCCAAACTGCAAAAATCCGCGGTCCGCGCCGCGATTACCGGGGTGTACGGTTACGTGCCGCCCGACGTGCTCACCAATGCCGAGCTGGCGCGCATGGTCGACACCACCGACCAGTGGATCGTCGAGCGCACCGGCATCAAGGAATGGCATATTCTCAAGGGCAAGGGCCTC
>Ga0181524_10006676_pt1 | contig 10029 bp, 10 predicted proteins | sample PEATcosm2014_Bin_34_FD_119761 | JGI IMG/M metagenome (GOLD analysis project Ga0181524, IMG submission 119761) | Peatland microbial communities from MTU Mesocosm Facility, Houghton, MI, USA - PEATcosm2014_Bin05_60_metaG | ecosystem: Environmental > Terrestrial > Soil > Wetlands > Peat | place...
GCTTCTGAGTCGACTGGCAGAGACGTCATATAAGCAATTCAGATGATTCTCATGCCTGAGACCGACTTGGCCCACCCACGCACGTCTGCTGGTCACCCACTCCGAAGAGGTCCGATTGGACAGAACCGAAGGTTCCAAGTCACGAAGACCCCTGGAGCCAGCTGGTCGAGCAAAATACTTCGCAGAATCCTCGGAGAAGAAGAGTCAAAAGACTCCAAGAGGAGACGATTGCCCAGATGCGCAAGGACAGCGACTTCCTCGGTAAGGACGTCTTGAGCATTAGGGACTACAAACGAGACCAGCTCGAGCGTCTCTTTCACTCCGTCGAAGACCTCGAGAAGAGTCCGAACAGCCTTGACGGTCTCCTGAAGGGAAGCCTGGCCGCGCTGCTCTTCTTCGAGCCCTCCACGAGGACCTACTCGAGCTTCCAGATTGCCGCATCTACCCTGGGCATGCAGGTCACCGGCTTCGCGAGCCCCGCCGGGTCGTCAGTTTCGAAGGGGGAGACTCTTCATGACACCATTCGCATGTTCGAGGGGTACGGCGCAGACTGCTTCGTGATACGGCACCCTATGCCGGGAGCCGCGAGATATGCCGCCGAGACCACTGACAAACCTGTAATCAACGCGGGGGATGGCAGCCGCGAGCACCCAACCCAGGCCATGATTGACCTCTTCGCGATAAGGAAGGCGTTCGGGAAGTTGGACGGCCTCAAGGTGGGCATTCTGGGAGACCTGAAGTACGGGAGGACCGCATCATCGCTGGCCTACGGACTATCGAACTACGATGTCGAAATGATATTCGTAGCGCCTGAAGCGCTCCAGATGCGTCCTGAGGTGCAGCACTTCCTTAAGCAAAGAGGGATCACCTTCAAGTCCGAGAAGGACCTGAGGAACGTGGTCGGTGAGCTTGACGTGCTCTACGTGACCAGAATCCAGAAGGAGAGGATCCCGGACCCGACAGAGTTTGAGAAGGTGAAGGGGATGTACCAGGTCAACCTGGAAACGCTGAAAGAGGCGAAGCCGTCTCTGAAGGTCCTGCATCCGCTGCCCAGGGTCGATGAACTCGCTGCGGAGCTGGACGCGACCAACTTCGCCGACTACTTCGTGCAGGCCGCGGCCGGACTCCCCCTAAGGATGGTCCTGATGAGCCTGGTCCTGGGAGGCGGAAGCTAGATGGCCGAGAAGCAGAGGGAGGAGCGGATGCTCGTCAGGAAGATCGAGGAGGGGACGGTCATAGATCACATACCCGACTGGAAAGCGGAAACCGTGGCAAAAGTCCTCCGGCTGGACAGGCTGGCCAAGATGCAGCCCAACATTTCGGTGGCGATTCTGCAGAACGTGAACAGCAAGAGCCTCGGGAGGAAGGACTTAGTCAAGATCGACAAGTGGCACGTCGACGAGAAGGACGCCGACATCCTTTCTCTCGTCTTCCCAACGATAACCGTCAACTACGTGAACGAATGGAAGGTCTCGAAGTACCATCCGAAGGTCCCTGACGTGATCGAAGGCAGGATCAAGTGCCCCGAAGTCCTGTGCATCACTAATGCGCAAAGAGAGCCCGTGGTCCCCAAGTTCATGACGCTGAAACGCGGCAGGATGCTGCAGTGCGTCTACTGCGACTCCCTGCTCGATTTCGACAGCGTGCCTGACCATGTAAGGTCGTAGCCTGCATGAAGCACGACCTCGTGGTCGCAGGGAAGGTCGTGAGCTCCGCTGGCGTGCGGGAAATGGAAATCGGTATCAGCGACGGGAGGATTGCGGAGATAAAGAGACAAGGGCTCGTTGGGACGAGGACCATCAAGGCGGGGCGCGCGCTGATCTTTCCTGGATTCATCGACGTCCACGTGCACATGCGCGAGCCAGGGTGGGAGCAGAAGGAAGACTTCAGGACCGGGAGCGAAGCGGCGGTGCATGGCGGAGTAACGACAGTAGCGGACATGCCCAACAACCCTCGACCCACGACAAACCGCGCTGCCCTTCGAGAGAAGGCGAAACTTGCCAGCAAGAAGGCCATCGTAGACGTGAGGTTCTATGGAGGGGTCGTTTACAAGGAGTTGGATGAACTCCGGAGAATCTCGAGTCTGGTCGTGGGATACAAGCTGTACTTGGCGAAGACGACCGGGAATCTGACGTTCCCGCCCTCCGAGTTGGAAAAGGCGTTCAGTCTCATCGCGGGCACCGGAAGACCGGCAAGCCTCCACTGCGAGGATCAGGGGATTATCGACGAGAGGATGGGGGAGCTTGCCCGGGTAAAGAGGCCCGACGTCTATAGCGACATGAGGCCCCCCGAGGCCGAGGTGGAGTCCGTGAGGAGGGTCGCTGCCGCCCTGAGGACAGCCCCGAAACTGCGCGCGAACATCTGCCACGCCTCGACCGAGGAGACGCTTTCCATCGTGAGCTCTGCAAGATCCAGAGGCTCACACCTGCAATGCGAAGCTGCACTGCACCACCTCTATTTCGACCGGCGCAAAATGCTCGAGAACCCACTGCTCAGGACGAATCCGCCGCTGAGGCCAGAGAAGGACAGGGCGGCGCTTCTAGAGGGGCTCAAGGACGGCAGGGTATCATTCTTGGTCACGGACCACGCTCCGCACCTTCGAGACGAGAAGCTCTCCGATGGGCTGAGCGGTGTCCCAGGTCTCGATGACTACGGGCATGTAGTATCGTGGCTGATCAGGAAAGGAGAGGTCGACCCGACGGTTGTGGCACGCGTGGCCTGCTCGAACCCCGCCTCGTTCATCGGTCTGAAGGACAGGGGACAGATCAAAGTGGGAAAGAGGGCTGACTTCTCAATACTTGACATCTGGTCACCCGAGGTGGTCAGAACCGAGAACGTCCGGAGCAAATGCGGTTGGTCCCCATATGAAGGGATAGAGTTCCCCGGCAGGACAAGGTGGACGATCCGGGGCGGCGAACCGCTCCTAGACGACTGCGAGCAGGTCAGATAGCGGTTGCTGCGGGCGTCCCGCCTGCCGGCGCGGGCGGGGTCCTTGCTGCGGTGACCATCCTGCTGGACCCTCCGACGTAGACGTAAAGCAGTATCAACGCCACGATTGCGATCAGCACTAAACCGATCGTGTATCCGGCCGGCAGAAACGCAAACAGAGATAGGAATGCGAGGACAACGCCCCATCCGCTGTAGTACCACATGTCCTTCCGCTCGACGAGGAACAGGGCACAGACTATCGTCCACAGGCCCACAAGGAGTAGTCCGAGGGAGATTGTGTGGTCAAAGCCGAGGAGACCGAACGAGTAAGCAGCGGCTGACAAGAGAATTGCAACGATTATCCCCACACCCCAGCCTAGCCTCGGATTTCTCACACCTCGCCTCGATGAGGCCTGACTATTAACACCTCGCAGGTGGAACCCCTCAAGCCGCAAGAGGTGGGTCAGGGTAGGGACCGTATTTCCCCTCAAACGCGTCTGCGAACCTCAGGAGCCCGGCTTCTTCAAAGGGCCTTGCTACCAGTTGAACTCCGACGGGGAGTCCCGCAGCGAGGCCCGCAGGGATGGTGAGCGCAGGGAAACCGACGAAGTTGAAGGGGAGCGTCAGCCTGTTCAGGGCGGTATAGACATCCACGTGCTTCCCGTCAATCTCAGCGGAGGTCTGTCCGATGGTCGGCGCCGGAATCGAAGTAGTCGGCACGGCCATTACGTCGTAGTCCTTCATCGAGGAGGCGAACCCCTCCATAAGCAGGGGCCTCGCATTCTGGGCGTTCACGTATTCGACGGCCGTCACCTGCCTTCCCAGCTCGAGGCTCTTCCGGACATCGTCGCCATAGAGGCCGGGCGAGCTCTCGAGCCACTTCAGATGAAATGCGGTGGCCTCGGCCCTCCTGATCGGGAACCACGAATCATAGGCCTCCTGAATGCCGCCGAAGTCGGCTTCCTTTGCTTTGAAACCTAGCGATCCTGCCTTGCCGATGAACCGGTCGAAGACCTCTTCCACTGATGGATCGTTCGAATCGTGGAAGTAGAGCTTCGGAATACCGACCCTAGCGCCCTCAAACGGGGTTCCCATCCCTGACGTGTAGTCAGGGACCTCCATCGCCGAGGTGGTTAGGTCCTCGACGCTGTGTCCTGCGAGTACCTGCAAGAGGGCCGCCGAATCCCAGGCGCACGCAGTCAGAATTCCGACGGTGTCGAATGATGAAGCGAGTGGCACGACCCCGAGCCTGCTGATACGCCCGTACGTGGGTTTCAGGCCGAGAACCCCGCAGAGGGAGGCCGGAATCCTAACCGAACCCGCAGTGTCGGTCCCGATCGCCCCGACCGCCATCCCGGAGGCGACGGCAGCCGCAGAGCCTCCGCTCGAGCCGCCCGACACCCGCGTCTCGTCCCACGGGTTCCTGACGGGCCCATAGTGAGGGTTGACGTTCGTGACTCCAGCCGCGAACTCGTCGAGGTTGGTCGTCCCTATGAGGACAACACCCGCGGCCTTGAGCCTCCGCACTGCGCTTGAATCGTACGGGGCGATGTTGTTAGCCAGGATCTTCGAGCCAGCGGTGCACTTGACCCCCTGTATGTAGAAGAGGTCCTTAACTGCTATCGGGACGCCGTCTAGGGGTCCGAGCGACATCCCTTCCTTGAATCTCTTCTCGGACTGCTCCGCCTCCGAGAGCGCGGAATCCCCCAGGACAGTGATGTAGCAGTTGATTCTCGGATTCAGTCTCTCAATCCGGCGCAAGGTCTCCTCGGTGATGGCGACGGGAGACACTGACTGGGTCCTGAAGACCTTGGCAAGATCTCTGATTGTTTTCAATGCGTCCGCGGGAAATACCGACTATCGCGCATTTAAGAGTCTAGCAGGGGATCCCTATTGCCATCTGTGGTACGCAGGGTGCCCTTCCTTCACTGCCACAAAGAGTCCTGACATCTTCGCCGTCTCTTGCCCGTCGGCCTCGACTTCCCCTTCGACGAAGACCTTGTCCCCGTCGATCCTCGTGGGCCAGGCCTTGAAATGCCAAGTCTTGTTAAGGGGCGTCGGCTTGAGGAACCTCACCGTGTACTCGGCGGTCACGGTGCCTGGCAACGAGGAAAGCCCGCGCGACTTCATGAGCGAATACGCTGCTGTCCAGTTCCCGTGGCAATCGAGCAGGACCGACATTATCCCACCGCTCGCGAAGTTGGAGAATGCAGTGTGGTGCGGCTCGGGTGTCCAGTCAGCTACGAGAGACTCTCCCTGAGGAATGCTCTTGATACGCAAACCCTTCGAGTTCTTGGGTCCGCACCCGAAGCAGATGCTGTTGGGGGCGTACCTGTCCTGCAAGCTTTCCATGTAGTCGATTCCTAGCCCGTGGGGGTTGCGGGAGGATGCCTCTTCTGGATAATACGGATTGTGGTTCGCAAGATATCATTGAGAAGGCAGGCGAGGGGAGAAGGTACCTTCGTGAAGAGTAGTTCCCAGCGGGAAGCATGGACCCAAAGGTCGAGGCCGACATTAACTCGTGAAATCGGGAGGCAAGAGAGTGATTGTCACCTCGCTCAAACAGATGAGGGCCGTCCTGTCAGGTGAGGCCTGAAAAGAGGTCTCCGCGAAGTAGAGCCGCCATTCTCCGACCCTAGGCTGCCAACTCGAGAACCATGGCCATTCCTTGGCCTCCACCAATGCACATGGTCGCCAGACCGTATCTCGCGTTCTTTCGTTTCATTCCATGGAGCAGTGTGACAACAACCCGCGCGCCAGTACATCCTAACGGATGGCCGAGGGAAATACCGCTGCCGTAGATGTTCGTCCTGTCCGACCCCAGTCCCAATTCTCTCATACAGGCTATTGCCTGCGACGTGAACGCCTCGTTCAGTTCTATGAGGTTAAGGTCGTCCAAAGAAATGCCTGCGTTTCTCAATGCTTTCCTAACGGCAGGTATGGGCCCCAATCCCATGTATGCTGGATCGACCGCCCCAGACGCGAAACCCAGGATTCGTGCAAGAGGTCTTAGACCATCCCGCGCACACTCTTCCTCTGACATGAGAAGAACAGCAGCAGCAGCATCGTTGATCCCTGAAGCATTGCCTGCGGTGACAGTGCCGTCTTTCTTGAATGCCGGCTGGAGATGTGACATCTTCTCCATCGAGGTTTCCATCGGTCTTTCGTCCGTGTCGAAGTTGGTCTGCTGGCCCTTCTTCTGGGCAATGGATACAGGTGTGATCTCTTCCTTGAAGATGCCATCCCGGATGGCTTTGCGGGCTCTCTGGTGACTCTGAAGTCCAAGTTCATCCTGCTCCAACCTGGTTATTCCGTATTTTTCAGCGATATTCTCAGCTGTAATACCCATGTGATATCCGTACAGAGATTCGAGCAATCCGTCAAGAACCATGGGGTCGTTTACTTCACCCCGCGCATCCATATCCATTCTGTACCCCCATCTTGCCCTGGGCAATGCATACGGTACGTTGCTCATATTTTCCATTCCGCCGGCGACGATGACTCTGGCAGACTCCGTCACGATGGCCTGAGCGCCGAGAGCTATCGCCTTCAACCCTGAGGCGCACAGCTTGTTGATGGTAAAGGCGTTCACTTCCTTTGGGAGTCCGCCGATTATGGTTGCCTGCCTGGCTAGGTTTTGCCCTTGGCCTGCCGGCAGGACGTTCCCCATGATGACTTCATCCACGGCGATTTCCTTCGAGGATTCATCCCAGGCATAGTACTTCTTCTCAAGCTCGGTCAGTCCCGTGTCCAAGAGACTGGGCTTGAAATCTACGTTGTCTTTCGGGGGAACTGGTCGGAGGCCCTTCCTTCTAAGGACCTCACCGATGACCTTGCTCCCGAGCTGAACCACGGGGACGTCCCGAAGAGAGCCGCCGAAGCTCCCTATCGGTGTCCTCACACTCTCAACGATTACTACTTCCCTTAATCTCAAGACGTCTCGTTCCTCGAAGCCGTTGGTGACCTATGGTTTGTGAACTACCACCGACTGAAGGTCGGGTGGCTTCCTGTCTCGACCACTGGGCTTGCCGAGACTCCTGGGATGCTATTGAAGTATCCCAACATCTCAGTAGCGGCCTTTGTGTCCACAGGCGTCAATTCCCTGCGTTCCGCAGGTACTACATTCCATCGGCCGTCTCCGTCTTCCCTGGCGTTCAGGATACAGGACGTGGAATTCAGGTTCCTGTCTATTCGGAGGCCGCATCTTTGACAGACAAAGACGCGTTCTTCCAGACCGATTTCCTGCACGTTCCCGCATTCGCTGCACGTCTTCGTGGTGGGCACGAACCTTCCTACCACAATCGGAGTATGCGCTCTCTGCTTGAGGGCGCTCATTACCCCTCCGATCGCGGAAGTCTGGACTCGTCGTCCCCACATCATCTGCCATCCCGCTATGTTTTCGTCCTGCACGTGAACCGTCTTGGCGGTGGAGACGATTCTTGAAACGACCTTGTTCTTGACGTCCCTTCTCTGGTTCGTGATTCTGTCGTATTCCCGGTTGAGTTTCAGGTTGGTCTTGAGCCAGTTCGTTCCATGGACCTTTTCTCGATTGGTAAGTTCCCGATGGAGCCGCGTGATCTTCTTGGTGACCGGGATACCTTCCACGACGTCTATCCCGTTGCTGATGGTCAACTGTTTGTTGATTCCAGCGTCGACACTGATATCTTTCAACGGGAACCGTTTTGCGGCCCTGGGCTGATATACAGTCACGTGGACAAACCAATCTCCGTTTCTCTGTTCCAGGGTCGCGCTGGTCAATTCTGCTCCTTTCGGAATTTGCCCGACCCCCCTGATTCGGAGAGGTTGTTTGATGTTCTGGATTCCGATTCTGTTCCCTTTGAGCCTGTAGGTCACACCATTCTGCTTCAGCGGGATGGAATTGATTCTGCTTTTGAATCCGAGCGCCCCGACCTTGTGCCCGCGTTCTTTGAGAATCGCAAGTCCAACGATGGCGTCTTTTGCTCGGTCAATTACCTCCTGCCGCATCTGAGAGGAAAGATGGGTGAGGTCTCTGGTCTCAAAGAGTTTGTCCTTGTTCCTGACCAGAACCGTCTTGATAGCATAGTCGGCGTCCCAGACTTCACCTCGGGCAATCAGATGGTTGTAGAACCACTTGGCTTCGAGAAAGAGCCTCCGCAGAACTTGCGCCGTCTCCTCGGAGAGGTGGGACTTGTCAACCTTGAATTCGTACGTCTTGCAGACCATCTTCTTGTGTCTGGCCACGGTCTCCTTTCTGGTCTTCGAGATTTGCCTGTTCTTGGCGAGCCGTTCTCGTCGGTTCAAAACTTCTTGCCCCACTGGTTCTCGATATATCGTTGGATTGTCTCAGAAGAGACGTTCCCTGCGGTAGAGAGGAAGTACGACCTAGTCCACAAAGTCGGCATTTTCAGGAGTTCAGGGAATTCTTCCCGTAGCACATGCGAACTCCTGCCCTTGAACCTCTTGACCACAATCTCTGGTCTGGTTCGAGTGTCCGCAGAGATGAACAAGTGGACGTGGTCGGGCATGACCTCCAGAGCGATTATCTCCCATTTGTTGTCTCTGGCCACGCTCTGTAAAACTTCGATCAGTCGGGCCCGAATTTCGTTGACCAGTATGCCTCTGCGATACTTTGGAGCGAATACGACATGGTAGTTGACGAGACTCACAGCATGTGGCGAATGCCTGTATTTCGTTTTGATGGCCATATCCACATCAAAGATTGGCGCTTAAAAGGTCTCGGCCACCATTCATCCCCTGATTCAAATCAGGGGCTTTCTGGTCCAAACTGGTAGCGCCTATCGGGGCGATAAGGAATTGCTGGCCCTTCCACCGGCCTCGGCGGCGGTTATCAAGTCGATGAAGACGAATGGGTCCTTGCCGATCGTCCATGCATCGTGGCCAGGGTGTACGTCAAACCCATCGCCCGGTCCGACCTCGAGCTTCGCTCCGTCGTCCATCGCAAAGCCCATTCGGCCAGAGACCACGTATCCGATGTGACGCACCTGGCAAGTCTGAGTCTTCGCTATCGGCTTCATGGAGGTTGACCACCTCCACCCGGGTTGAAGGGTGCGGAGGCCTATGGTGAAATCCCCGACCGTGATCAGCTGCAGCCTGCCACCAGGTGTATCCTTCACCTCGTCGGGCTGATTCATGCTCTTCTTGGAGGCTGCCGTTTCCAAGGCTCGCTTTCCCATTCGAGTGACTCTCACAACCATCTTGGTGCAGTCATCCTCTCGTCTGACTTCGACTAGCTGATTCCCGCTCTTCAAAGTCCAGGCCTTCACGTCGGCGTCTATGCCGGGTTCCGTAGCCCACAGCTCAATCTCATCCCCAACGCTCGCTTCACGCCACGCCTTGAACAGATCTGTCAGCGGTGTGGGAGGGCACCATGTGCCCCTTGAATCGACGACCTTCCTCTTGGAGATTGCACCTTGCAATTCGATTCACCAATGGTGAGGCATGGTTCATTTATACACGTGAAGTCAATTCTCATGATTGAGAAAGATACCTGAGCTTTAGTTGCCGCTCGAGTCGCACGATGGAGAAGCGAGCATTCCTGGGCTGAGCGCAGGCACCAGGACAACTTCGACCAGCAGGCTCGGAACGTCGCCTTACCAAGTGAAGCCAGAAAGCCCCGGAATGAATTCCGGCGCGCGCGCGCGTGCTGAAGCGAGGAATCGCTCAGGTAGGGCAGGACAGGACTCCAAGCGAGTCCCGGACCGGGAATGAGTCCCATTCCCGGACCGTGCCCGAACTCAAGCCCGTGGAGATCAGGCCTCTACTCGTCCAGACAACTGGACTGGCAAGCCAGGTCGTTGAAGCGGGAACTACACGTGGTGGGGTGCATGCTGCCCAAGCCAAGCCCCGCCGCTGGAAGCCCACGAATTCATTCGTGGGAGGATGTCACTCATATGCGGGGCCGCGCGCGCGCGAGATTGTCTAAGATACACCAAGAAGCCAAGAAGAGGAGATGGGGTGCTCGGAACAAACTGGCCCCATACCAGCGCAGAGAGCGCCGGGGGTAGGATTCGAACCCACGCGACCCGAAGGTCACGGGCTTTCCAGTGGCATCTCAAGGCCCGCGCATTAACCACTCTGCCACCCCGGCACATCCAGCCC
>Ga0181524_10006688_pt1 | contig 10021 bp, 4 predicted proteins | sample PEATcosm2014_Bin_34_FD_119761 | JGI IMG/M metagenome (GOLD analysis project Ga0181524, IMG submission 119761) | Peatland microbial communities from MTU Mesocosm Facility, Houghton, MI, USA - PEATcosm2014_Bin05_60_metaG | ecosystem: Environmental > Terrestrial > Soil > Wetlands > Peat | place...
GCCAGCGCCTTGACGAAGGCGTGATGGGCCAGCACGAGCCGCGCGACCTTTGTTTCGGTTGACGACATGACTATCTCACTAACCATTATCCCGCGCGAGCCTTCGATTCCTGACATGAAAAGTTAATTCCATCATGCACAGCTTCACTGCCGCATCATCGGCTGTGCTGTGCAGACGGTTGCAGTTGCAAGGTCGAGGAGGAACGAAACTCTGTTCCAACCAATTTGCCCCTCACTCCTGTCTGCCCGCCGTCGTCTGCGTGATCACGGCCTTGCCCGATTTTACTTCAAGGTGCAGGCCGGAATAATCGAGATTCGTCGCGTTTTCAACCGTCAGGCCACGTTGCGCCGTCAAGTGGCAATTCTCGAAGGTGAGGTCCCGGATCGGGCTGTCACGCAAACCGTGGATGATGCCCGCGGAATTCACGGCGCCTGAAATGTCAATCATCCTGACGTTGCGGACCACCGGCAACACCTTGGCCGGCGGCGCCAGCGGCGGGACCATGCGCCATTCCAGGTTGAACTCGAACGCCTGCCGCGTGCCACGCAACTCCAGGTTGCGGTAGGTGATGTTCTCCACCACCCCGCCGCGGCTCGGCTGCGACTTGAAGCGGATCGGCGCAAGGTTCCCGGCTTCCGCCACGCAGTCACGCACCTCCACGTTCCGAATCCCGCCGGAAGTCTCGCTGCCCATGGCGGCGCCGCCGTGTCCGTATGCAAACCGGGTTTTTTCGATGACAATCTCTTCGCACGGCCGGTTCACCCGCAATCCATCCTGGTCCTTTCCCGACTTCAACGAAATGCAATCATCGTTGCAGTCAATGTCGCAACCCGTCACCCGCACCTGGCGGCACGAATCAATGTCGATGCCGTCCGAACTGGGAATCGTGTGCGCTGCCCGGACAGTGAGGTTTTCAGCCAGCGCGTCCTCGCAGTAAATGAACCCCACGCACCACGAAGCCTCGTTTTTGAAGTGCAGACCCGAAACTCGCACGGCGCGGCAGTTCTGGAAGACCAGAGTGCGCGGACGGCCAAGGCGCGCCCCGCTTAGCGCCACTCCGGCTGCATTCACCGTCGGCAGCTCTCCGGGCGTGGGAGCGAAACTCAGCTTCGCCGTCGTCGGTCCTGACGAGGGAAAATCGTGCTCCGTGGCAGGACGGGCCGGGGAAACCGCGCCATTGCCCGAGACGGGTTCACTGGTTGCGACCGTAGTCGAGTTGGTAGCCGCGCCACGGCCAGATCGATTCGGCCACGCCTCTCCCGAACCGTCGATCATGCCTTCGCCGCCGACTTCGACGTTTGTCATGCCGACAAAGTTCAACAAGGCCGAAGTCCAATAGCGCTCAATACCCTCCCAACGCGTGTAAATCGGCGGATAGTCCGCCTGGTTGATCGTCCCTTTCAGCACGCCGTCCCGTTCGATCTGCAAATTCACGCCGGGTTTGAAAAACAGCGCGCCCGTCAAGAATACGCCCCGGGGCACGACGACCATGCCGCCACCGGCGGCAGCGCACCGGTCGATGGCGCTTTGAATCGCCTTGGTGTTGAGTGCCGTGCCATCGCCGACCGCGTTGTAGTCCGTGATGAGGTGCCGGGCTTGGGCTCCCGCCGGCAATTGCGAAACGCAGCCCATCAGCGCCAGCACGCAGGGAAAGACGTATTTGCTTCGCCCGTTCATGAGTCACACCCAGCGCAAGGCTGTTCACCGTCTCAACACGATGAAACGCGCTTCCTGAGGCCCGAGCGACAGCGGCACGGCTACGGTGCCCGACCCTGCCACAATGTTGTCCAAAGGACGAATTGTCCCGCTGGCCGCGTCCCACACCTGAACCTGGCCGCTGCCGGCCACCGTCGCGGTGCGCGTCTGGGTCTGGTTGCATTCGTTGAAAAAGAAATACTCTTCACCGTCCTTGAGGGCGCGGTGGATGTATTTTATCGGCGGGCAGGCGGCGTCGAGTTTGACATCCGGCCGCGGCAGCGCCGCGACCACGCGGTCGGTGATTTCCGGCGTGGATTCGAGGGTGGCAAAGCCCAGGTCCGGCGCCCCCGCCTCGGGATTCATGAAAGTCCGGTCCACCACCATAGTCGGCGCGCGGCCGACAAAGACGACTTTGCCGCCCCCGGCGGCGAAGGCCCGCAGTCGCTCCAGCACGCCCTTTTGGATAACTGTCGAGGTTGGGACCACCACGGCCCGATAGATTTGCCCGCTCAGGTTCTTCAATCCGCCTCCCTCGAGGGTGCAGACTGTGGCCAGCGTATCCGCGTCAATGTGATCGAAGTCGATCTGGTGCTCCATCAGTTGGGTCACAACCTTGAGGGTAACGCCGTCCGATTCACGGTCCCCCATCCAGATGCTGTCCGTCGGATGCAACAGCGCGACCTGCGCCGCCGGCCGCCCGACCGCCAGAAGGTATTGGGAGCGACTGACGTACCAGCCGATGGCGGCGTCCGGGTCTGGCCCGGCCGCGCCACCGGCGGGAGGCGCGCCGTTGAGGCCGCGGATGTTCATGTAGTTGATGCCGCGAACGAGTTGGTAATCGACGACGAATTTCCCACTTGTGCCCGGGCCGCCACCCTCTTCGTCCCAGACCAAAGGACGGCCGAACAGATGGGCCGCCGAGCCGGCCAGCTTGGGAAAGTCGGCCACGATGCCGGGCCCGATCTGGTTAAGATTATCGACCCCTGGCACGCCGACATAGCGCATGTCGCGGAAGAAGGAGCCTTCGCTGCGGATCAGTTCTTCGGCGCGCTCTTCGTGGTTGAGGTGAAGCATGTATTCCATGTTCCGCGCGTTGCACCAGTCTTGCTGGGGCTTGTAGAAGTTGTCCCGAAACATGCCGCTCCAAACGTCCCAGTAGTCCGCCCTGGCGCGTTGCGCCTCGGACGGCGCCCCCCTGGCGAAGAACTGGGCGATGTAGGGCTTCAAGTCGTAGCCCTTTTCCCGTTGAAAGGTTTCGAGCAGCCTCGGCGTCCAGGGCATGAAGCCCGTGTAATCGGTCTCGTCGCCTCGAAAGCCGAGGATGGTTTTGCCGAACTCCTCGCCGACGATCTTCTCGTAAACTCCATGAATGATCTTCAGATAGGTGGCGGTGGCCTGGGGATCGAGATAGTCGATCAGCGAGTAGAGGCTGTCCTTGTCGTAGGTGCGGTCCTCGCGATTCATCATGCGTGTGGGCGAACTGCGGTAAACGTGTCGGACGAAAGTAATCTCCCATGTCCCCGTGCCAGGCGCCGTCCATTTAAACTGTCCATCGGCGGGCAGCGGCAACACCGTGCTCGATGGAGCGACCCCCTGGGCCCCTCCGCGCCCGCCCCCGCCCCGCCGCCCACCCGCCCGGGCATCCGCCTGGATGCTCGTCGTATCAGGAGGCACCTGAATGCCGAGTGTCTGCCCGGGGACAACGCTGTAGCGCCCTTCGACGCCGTTTCCCCGGACAGTCACCTCCCATGTCTGATTACGTTCCCCCCCGCTCGGCGCCGTCCATTTGAACCTCCCGTCAGCAGGCAGCGGCAGCGCTGTGCCTGGATGCGCGGCCCCTTCCGCACCCGGTGTCGCCGCCCCGGCACGAGGATTGGCCAGTATCCCCAGCGTATCCGTGGGCAGCGGGATAGTGAGCGTCTGCCCGCCGGCAACTGCGTAGTGGCAGTCGGCAACGATGCCCTGCATGCCCAATTGCGGATAGTCCCTGCTGATCATCCCGCCGGCGAATCCGTCGGGATAACCGTCGTCGCCTTCGATCCAGACTTTCATGCCCCGTTTCTTACACTCCTGGACGGTGAACTTCACCAGATCGAGATACTCGGGCGTGAAATACTTCGGCAGCACACCGCGCGAGTTGTTGATCATATAGGCGCCGCCTCCATTGGCCTTGATTCGTTCGATGTCCGCCTGGATGCGGTCCTTGTTCTGCCGCCCTCCCCAAATGGCCCAGTGGATGGCGCGGCATTCCATCGGCGGCTCCGCAAACGCGGAGGCGGCCTCGGCGACCGTCGGCATGGTAACCTGCCGCCATGGCTGGGCGGCCCGGAGTTGCAGCGACAAACAACCCAGCACGGTTAATCGCAACAGAGTTTTCATCAGAGTAACGGCATTTTATGGACTGGGTTTGTTTTGCCGGCGGGGAAATCTCCTGTCGAGGCAGCGGCCATACGCGACCGATGCGTGCTTTTGCCTGTTCATGCAGCGACCTTGCAGCCGACTGTTTCCCGTGTCAACCTGAACTTGCCCATCGTCCGGTGAAGACGGACTGGTTGCCGCCACGGGTGGGATAAGCTTCCAAAAAGCCGCCGTTCGGCTATGGTCGGGGCATAAGAAATGGGCTGACAGATCGATGAAGAACTCACCTGCAAAACAAATCGCTGTTCACTTTGCCGCGGTGGCCTTGCTGGCCGGTTCGCCGGCCGCCACGACGGGCTTGGCTGCCGAACCGGACAGCACCACCCAACTGCAACGGGCCTTCGTCCAGCCGCCCGACGATGCGCGCATCATGGTCCGCTGGTGGTGGTTCGGGCCTGCGGTGACCGAGCCTGAACTCGAGCGCGAGATGCGGTTGATGAAGGAAGGCGGCATCGGCGGCTTCGAAGTCCAACCCACTTACCCGCTCGCCCTCGACGGCGAGCGGCCCGGACTACGGAATCTGAAATTCATGTCGCCGGAGTTCCTCGACGCCCTGCGCTTCACCGCTGCCAAAGCCAGGGAACTCGGCCTGCGGATGGACCTGACCCTGGGCAGCGGCTGGCCCTACGGCGGGCCGCAGTTCTCCGCCGAGGAAGGCGCCACCGCCATTCAGACTCAGAGCGTGCCCGTGCCCGCCGGCCAGCGCAGCGCGCCGGTGCCCCCTCTTCGCCAAGGGCAATCCCTCATCGCCGCGTTCGCAAGGGTCGGCGAAACCTTCAAGGAAGCGCCGGTCGTTGACAAAGCCCTGCAGCTCCCGGCGGGAGTGACGGGCGAGGCGCAGGTCCAATTGTTCTTCAGCCGGGGCGGCATCATGGCGGTGAAACGGCCCGCCTACGGCGCCGATGGACGAGTGATCGACCACTATAACCCGAGCGTCATCGAGAAGTTCATCAAGGAGATCGCCGAGCCGGAGATCAAGGCGTGCGAACCCAATCCGCCTTACGCGGTCTTTTGCGACAGTCTCGAGGTGGGCGGCGAGAACTGGACGCCGAACTTCCTGGTGGAGTTCAAAAAGCGGCGCGGCTACGACCTGGCGCCATTGTTGCCCGCGCTCTTCAACGATATCGGCCAGAAGACGCTCGATATCCGCCATGATTGGGGCCAGACGGCCACCGAGCTTTTCAACGAGTACTTTAACAGCCGGTTCACCAAGCTGGCCCATGATCATCGGACGCGCTTCCGCATCCAGGGCTACGGCACGCCGCCCGCCGCGCTCCACAGCTACGCCTATTGCGATTTGCCCGAAGGCGAGGGCTATCAGTGGAAGGGCTTCTCGGCCACACGCTGGAGTTCATCGGCCGTTCATCTGCTCGGCAAGCCCGTAGCCTCGTCGGAGACCTTCACCTGGCTCCACTCGCCAGTCTTCCGCGCCACGCCGCTGGACATGAAGGCGGAGGCGAACCTGCATTTCCTATGCGGCATCAACCAGATCATTTGCCACGGCTGGCCATACACGGCCCAAGGCGTCGCCTATCCCGGCTGGAGTTTTTACGCCGCCGCCGTTTTCAACGAGAAGAATCCGTGGTGGCTCGTGATGCCGGACGTGACGAAATACCTCCAGCGCGTCAGCTTCATCTTGCGGCAGGGAACCCCCGCCAACGATGTCGCGCTGTTCCTGCCCAACAGCGACGCCTGGGCAGCCTTGGGCCGCAATTTCAGCCTGAGCGACGCCCTTGGGAGAAAGGTGAGCGGCCTGGTCCGTGCGATTACCGATGCGGGCTACAACCTCGATTTCTTCGACGACCAGTTGCTTGCAATGCGCGGTGAGGTGAGCGGCAACACGCTCGCTTTCGGCAACGTCCGCTACCGCATCGTGGTCCTGCCCGGGGTCGAGCGCATCCAGTTGGCCACGATGCAGAAGCTCGAGCGTTTTGCCCTGGGTGGCGGCATCCTCCTCGCCACGCGTCGGCTTCCGGACCTCGTGCCGGGCTGCAAAGCCGCCGATGCGGATACCCAATCCGCCCGCGACATCGCCAGGCGGATGTTCAAGGATGTGAACGCGCCGGGCATTTTCGTCGAAGACGAAACCTTGCTCGGCGCCTCGCTCGCACATCGACTGGCGCCGGACGCGGCGATGTCGCTTGCCGCTCCGGAAATCGGTTTCGTCCATCGCCATACCGATGGCGGTGAAGTCTATTTTGTAGCCAACACGAGCAACCAGCCCAAGAGCGCGAAGGCATCCTTCCGCGTCGAAGGGATGCGGCCGGAAATCTGGGATCCGATGAACGGCCAGGTCCGCCCCGCAACGGTTGCCGAAGGATCAGCCGGCGCAACGGCCGTCGATCTGAACCTGGCCCCGTATGGCTCGACCATTATTGTCTTCACACATCGGCCCCTGCCGGCTCCGAAGCCTGCGCCAGCAGTTGCCGTCTTGCCGCAGCCCGTTGATCTGAGCACTGGCTGGACGGTGAGGTTCGGCAGCGATGGCAAGCCTGTCGCCATGGACAAACTCACATCCTGGAGCGAAATACCGGGCCAGACCAACTTCTCAGGCATTGCAACCTACGAGAAGACCATCACGCTGGCTGGCGACATGCTCCAGGACGGCCTGTCGTTGTCCTTTGACTTCGGCCAACCGACGGTCCTGCAAAGCAGCGGAGGCGGCGGAGGCGGTGCAGGGTTTCACGTTGCGCTGGAAGGGCCGGTTCGCGAAGCCGCCGTCCTTTACCTCAATGACGAACGCATCGGGTCCCTGTGGTCGCCGCCCTATTCAATTTCTGTGAGCGGGCAGCTCAAAGCCGGCAAGAATAAGGTCCGCATCGAAGTGGCGAATCTGGCCATGAATTACCTGGCCGGCATCAAGTTGCCCAGCTACAACTACGCCGGTGTCACGCAACGCTTCGGCAACCGGTTCCAGCCGCAGCACCTCGATCTGGTTCAAGTCTTGCCCTCCGGTCTGTTGGGGCCAATCCGGCTCGTTGCAGCCGCGCAGGCAAAGTGATCGGCCAGGCCTTTCATTCGGCGCAGTTGATCTCGACGACGGGCTTCAACTCGGTCAAGCCGGCCCTGCGCATTTCGGCGGGGATGGGTTGAGAGTCGATCCAGAAACAGCCATTCGCAGAACACTCTTTAACATGACACGTCCGTGTTTTGCTGCTTGAATGCCTGGCATGAGCACAAGAGCAAAGAGACTGCATCGAATCTTCGAGCATAACCTGGAGACCGGAACCCTCACCTGCGCGTTGGCGGCTGCGGGTCTCCTCTGTGGAGCCGCTTTCCAGGCCACCGCCCAACGGGGCGGCGACGGGGGCCGGGGCGGTATCCTGTCCATGGAGGACCGGACTGCCGTGCAGGAGGCCACCCGGGAGCAAATGACCAAGCTACGGGCCGACCTCCAGGCCGCCCAGGGAGCGGCAATCCAAGCCGCTTTGTCCGAGGACGCCACGGTGGAAGACATCAAGGCCAAGCTCGAGGCGGTGTTCAAAATCCAAAATGACATGGCGCTGGTGTACTGCCAGGCGGTCAGAAAAAACGTTAAGTTCACCGACGATCAGACGAGCCTGATGAAAGCCGATACGGGCCTTGGACACATGACGCTTTTCGGCGCAGGGAGTTTCGGTGGCGGCCGAGGCGGTTTTGATGGAGGCCGCGGGCGGGGCGGCCCTCCGGGTGCAGGCGGCCCTCGCGGTGGTGGCGCAAACAACTGGGTTGAGCCTGACGAAACGGAGCCCCCAGGGACCCAATACCGTCTCTTTGCCACACCTTCACGCGGTGCCAACACGCAAGCGAGTTACCTGGTCTATTTGCCCCCCGACTACCAGACCAGCGGCGCCCGCCGTTATCCCGTTCTCTACTGGCTGCATGGCGGCGGCGGCAATCAGCAGCAAGGGGGATGGATGGTGGAGCAGTTGGACCGCCGGATTCGGAGGGGGGCGCTGCCCCCGTTCATCGTGATCCTGGTGCAGGGGTTGAGGGATGTGCGCTACATCAATTCCAAGGATGGCACTCGCCCCGTAGAGGATGTCATCATCAAAGACCTGATTCCACACGTGGACGCCACATATCGAACCATCTCCTCACGGGAGGGCCGCGCCGTTGAGGGGTTTTCAATGGGCGGATACGGCGCCCTGCACCTGGGCTTCGCGCATTCCGAATTGTTCGGGATCGTCTCCGCGCTCGCCCCGAGCATCGGCGAGATGAAGGACGAAGCTCCGATAGTGACCGAAGTCTTCGGCTACGATCAGGTATTCTACGACGCTGTCGGACCCTGGACCAACGTCAAGGAGCATGCGGCGGCGATTCGAGGGCGCACCGAAGTGCGTCTGCTGGTCGGAGATCAAGACAGGCTCCTGCCGGTCGTCAAAAAGTATGACCAACTGCTCGGCTCGCTGAACATCGAGCACCAGTTCGCCGTCGCACCCGGAGCCGATCACAGCGAGTGGCAAATCCTGCAGTCGCTCCCGTTTGATGGGTTCGCCTTCTGGAAGACGGCGTTTGCTCAAACGCAGCCAACCCCAAGGGTGCTGCGGGACCTGGCCTACGTCTCCAACGGCCATCGGCAGCAGCACCTGGACCTCTACCTGCCTCGGAAAGAGGGCAAGGCGCCCCTCATCATTGTCATCCACGGCGGCGCGTTTATGGGGGGTGACAAGGGCCACGAAAACGTGGCGCAGTTCCTCAACGCGGGCTATGCGGCGGCTTCCCTGAACTACCGGCTTAGCGGCGACGCGATCTTCCCTGCGGCGGTCCAGGACTGCAAAGCTGCGGTGCGCTGGCTGCGCGCTCATGCCGCGGAATACAATCTCGACCCGGATCATTTCGGGGCCTGGGGGGCATCGGCAGGGGGCAATCTCGTCGCGATGTTGGGCGCGACTGGCGAAACCAGGGAGTTCGACGTGCGTGAAAACCTGGAGGTTTCCAGCCGCGTCCAGGCCGTCGCGGATTACTTCGGTCCGACCGATTTCCTGCAGATGGACGTGCACCGATTGGCGGACGGGCAGGTCCACGACGCCGCGGACTCGCCGGAATCCCGTTACGTCGGCGGCCCAATCCAGGAGCACAAAGACAGAGCGGCCAAGGCCAACCCCATCACCTTCGTGAGCGCAAAGAGCCCGCCGTTCTTCATCGCGCATGGCGATGCGGACCCGCTTGTGCCGCACCATCAAAGCGAGCTGCTGGAGGCCGCACTCAAGAGGGCAGGCGTCCCCGTGACCTTCTATACCGTGAAGGGGGCGGGCCACGGGTTCCACAGCCCTACCGCTGACAAAATGATGATGGACTTCTTCGCGGAACATCTGAAGCCCGTCGAGACGGAGGCGAAGTAAATGGCTGACGGCGGTTCTCGGCCTCGATGGTTTTGGGCTTGAAAGAGGGTGCCGTTGCCTCTTCCTATTCCCGCACTATGGCAAAAACTCTCCCGATGAAACACACATACGCCCTCGGGGTCGGAATGATTGCGTCCTTAGCCACTTTCGTTGCACCGGGCATTGGTTCGCATGCCGAGCTCGCAGGAGCCGTTCGCGACATCGCCAGCTTCGGGGCCAAAGGCGATGGCAAGGCGATGAACAGCAAAGCCATCAACCAGGCCATCAGCCAATGCTCCCAAAGCGGTGGGGGCACAGTCGTCGTTCCACCCGGCGAGTATCTCAGCGGGCCCATTGTGCTCCTGAAAAACGTCACCCTGGACCTGGAACCTGGGGCGACGATCAAGGGCAGCCCAAGGTTGGAAGACTATGACATCGAGCCGGACCGGGCAAGCGGCGAATCACCAAGGGTCGGGCTGAGGGCGCACGACAGAATTCTTCGGCTAGACCGCCAGGCTGAGGCAATCGTTCTCGGCCGCATGAGTGTTGAGTCGCTCTTTCCAGAATTGATCCCGCCGGTGGCTGGCATAGATACAGCGCAA
>Ga0181524_10006693_pt1 | contig 10017 bp, 7 predicted proteins | sample PEATcosm2014_Bin_34_FD_119761 | JGI IMG/M metagenome (GOLD analysis project Ga0181524, IMG submission 119761) | Peatland microbial communities from MTU Mesocosm Facility, Houghton, MI, USA - PEATcosm2014_Bin05_60_metaG | ecosystem: Environmental > Terrestrial > Soil > Wetlands > Peat | place...
TAAAGCATCTGCTTCAAACCGCCTCATTCTTTTATTGGAGCCTGTACGTCCTGGCAGCACTGGCGCTTTACGAGTCTGCGCCCTGGCTCGTCACCAAGTGGATCAACCTGGATACTCTCAGCCCTTTCACCGCCACGCAGATTCTGCGCGTGCTCGGAATGGCTTCGCTCCTTGCGCTGCCTCGCTCCTTCTATGCGAGCACTCTCCGGGGTATTCAGCGCATGGAATTCACCAATCTCATCGATGTGGGGGCCAGTGCCCTGCAGCAATTCGGCGCCGTCGTTGTCCTCTTCCTGGGTGGCGGCTTGATTCAGGTTACCCTGTGGATGGCTGGCTGCTATCTATTAGGCCTTGTCGTTTACCTAATGGTGTGCGCTGATTTTTTCGGCTTTAAGGTATTTGTCCCCAGGATTTCGACTTCAGTGGTCGACCGGAACGCCGGATATACGTTCAGGTTGGCTGGGATCACAGTCCTTTCTATGATTCATATGCAGTCAGACAAAGCCATAGTGAGTAAGCTTCTGTCTCTCGGCGTTTTTGGGTACTACGGCATGGCCTACAGCGCCGTGTCACGGGGGATGCTGGTGTCAGCCTCGGTTTCCCAGGCAGTATTCCCTTCTTTTTCCGCTTTATACAAGCAGGGCAACCGTGATGGGCTCATGCGCCAGTATAAGAAGTTACAGGATCTTCTGTGCTATGCGATCGTACCCATGTTCGCGGCCATTCCGTTTGCCGCTCGTCCTCTATTCACTTTCGTGCTGAATGCGGAAGCTGCGCGAATGCTCCTTTGGCCGGTCACATTCTTGTGTATCGGCTTTTGTATGAATGGAACGATGAGCATTCCCTATGTCTTTTCCCTGGCGGTGGGTAAGCCTGAAATTGCGGCCCGTACAAACTACTACGCGCTGTTCGCAGTTTTGCCCGTGACCGTTTTGCTCGTATTTCATTTTGGGATCGCCGGTGCTGGATTCTCCTGGGTCTTCTACCACCTTTTCGCCTACGCATATATGATGCCGCGCGCATGTTCTGAGTGCCTGGGGATTCCTGTTTGGGGATGGTACCTGCATGTATTCAAGGTGTTTGTAATGGCAGGCCTAACATACGGTGGGGCCTGGGCTATTATGACGTCTCTCGCCTCGTTTTCGAATCTGTCGTTAGGGTTGGGCTATGTCTTGGCTTCAATTGCCTTTGTGGCGGCAGCTTATCGACTGATTGGTGATGAGTTACGCGAAACGCTACGCCGGCTGACTTTCCAGAAGCCAGCGCCAGCCAGCACCTCCCTGCTCGTATAGGTGCAGTGAAGGGGTACCTCTTAGCCTTAGTACAAACGTTGGACAAGCGGCTCTGGGGCGAAATTCTGCTAAAATAGATGGGTTCTACTGCGCGACTAGTCAACCTGTCGGTCCAGACCATGGAGGGGAGATCTTAGGTGGGCCTGAATCAAATTCCAATTTGCCCGAGGCCGGCAGTAGTCTTCAGCCTAAGGCGGCACCTTCCGCCTGTTGGGGGCGACACGCCCCGGGTAAGCCGCCTCGGGAAATCTGTCATTGGTGGAGGGTATAGCCAGAGATGAGCAACCATGGTAATCCGTTGTTGTCAGTCATCATCCCCACGCGGGAGCGCGCCGAGACGCTGCCGTATACACTCAGGACAGCGCTCGACCAGGGCAGCAAGAACTTTGAGGTCATCGTAAGCGATAATTTCAGCCAGGACAACACAGCGGAAGTTGTGAGGAGCCTTTCCGACCCGCGAATACGATTGATTAATCCTGGCCGACGCCTCTCCATGTGTGACAATTGGGATTTCGCTCTCCTTCACGCGGCAGGCGATTATGTCATGTTCATCGGAGACGACGACGCGGTTGTCCCGGGTGCGCTCGACAAATTGGAAGAGTCCATCCTGGCGACGCATTGCAGTGCCTATCGTTGGCCAAGACCTATTTACATATGGCCTATGGATGGCAAACCAGGCCGAGTCTTCCATATGCCTCCCACAACTCAAGCCTCGGAGATTAATCTCGAGAAGTTGGCCAAGTTCATCGTCTCAGTGGGAGGCTGGAAGTCCCCTCTCATCCCGTGCATGTATCACTCAGCAGTTGCTAAGCGCATTCCTGACTCCATTCGAGAAAGGACGGGCAGAGTTTTCCATTCCATGGCGCCCGACGTTTTCATGTCATTGGCAGTGCCTGTTTTCGCTAAGACGGCTATGGATTTGGGCTATTATGTTTCGGTCGCGGGAAACTCGCAGAAATCTAATGGCGGACTCATTGGGAGGCCGGATCGGCGTGAGCACTTTGATAGATTTATTCAGGAATATGGAGGCTACAAGATTCATCCGACCCTTTTTCCCGGGATCCCCATAGGTATTAATGTGGCTCCCGATAGCCTTTTGGTCGCCATGGACAAGTTCCCTGAATTCTATGGCGGGATGAAATTCAACTATGTCGCTATGTGGGCACTTCTCTTCCGACTCGATTCAATAACGTTCGGGTACGGCCTGCGCAGGTTGGATATCATCCGGAAAAGGCGGCAAATCCGGCGCTATCACCCTTTCGACGTAAGCCGCTTCTTGCTGTATTCGGTATTTTACGATTTACTGGCGCTACGAAGGCGGATGCGTCCGAGGATTCGCAGGTTCCGCGGACTAATTGAACACCCTCCCGACAACATCCATGATTTTGCCAAAGCGCTCTCTCTCGCTGGAGCCGGCTTCGACGTGGCGCAGGTGGCTCAAAACAACTCGTAAGTCGGCGGAGGATGAGCGTATCCCCTCCGAAGCTGGTGCATGTGCGGCGCAAGTCGCTCCCCTTGCTCAACAAGACCAGTTACGTGAAGTCATTTATGATGGACCGGCGGGCGAAGGTGGCGGCTGGGGCACGCAAGCTCTTCGAAACCGAGGAAAGACGGAGGAGAGGGGTCCTGATACGCGACAAGCAGCAGGCGGCGCACAATCGTAAACGGCTTCCCGGACCACTTCGGGCCATGGCTCGAAAGGTCTTACGCTCCCGCACGGTGAAGAGGGTCCGCCGATGGTTCCTTCAACCTGTCCCGGGGTTCGAAACGTACCGCGCTCATCTTGCAGGGAAGCGAGGCCTTGAAATTGGCGGACCCAGCGGGTTTTTCGCCGATGATGGCCCCCTCCCCGTGTACCGTGTGCTGGCAGGTTTGGATAATTGCATCTTTTCTCCCGAGACAATTTGGGAAGGGGAAATCAAGGCAGGCCGCACATTCGAATACCAACCCAAGAAGGAACCGGGGATTCAGTTCATTTGCGAGGCAACGGAACTGAAACCCATTCAGAACTCCACTTACGACTATATCCTAGCGTCTCATTGTTTAGAGCATATGGCCAATCCTCTTCACGCCCTGGACGAATGGAAACGTGTCTTGAAGCAAGATGGCGTTCTATTGCTAGTCCTGCCTCACAAGGAAGGGACTTTTGACTGGCGCCGAGCAACCACGCCACTCGCTCACATGATCGAAGATTACAGGGATGAGGTCGGCGAAGACGACCTGACGCACCTTCCTGAAATCCTGGCATTGCATGATCTGGCTAAGGACAAAGCAGCAGGTTCTCCAGGGCAGTTTCGCCAACGGTGCCTTGAGAATTCCCTCAAAAGGGCTATGCACCACCACGTTTTTGATACGCCCGCTGCGCTTCACTTGGTTGATTATGCGGGTTTCGACGTGATTCGGACCGATAGGATCAAGCCCTACCACATTGTAATTCTCTCGCGGCGGCGATAAGCGGCGCCTGAGAACGGCGCAAATGCCAAGTATCACCGCCGCAGCTCGCTCTGTTTTTGAGACGGCGGATGGCCCAATGAGGTTGGTTTTCCCAAACGAACGCTTGTGTCTAGGGTGACGCAACTGAGTTCAAGGGAACTAATGAGGACTGCGCAGCCCATGAAGGTTGAAGGGTCCATCGCGAGCGTCACGGTTACATGGAATCCTGGCCGGGTTATTGAAGGACATATCCGGGCTCTTCTGCGGCAGACTCACCCGCTGGAGGAAATCGTAGTCGTCGATAATGCCTCGGTTGACGGGACGGCGGAACTTCTGAAGCGCGAGTTCCCTAAGGTCACAGTCCTGGCCGAAAGCAGGAACACGGGTATAGCCGGAGGGCTTTGTGCGGGACTGGAGTATTCATGCGCGAAGCGGCACGATTGGATCTGGCTATTCGATCAGGACAGTGTTCCGGCTCCGACGGCTCTCGAGGAACTGCTCAATGCGCTAACTTCGATTTGCGAAGGAGGGAATGAGATTGGAATACTGGCCAGCCTTCCGGTCGACCCGGGGAGTGGGACCGAGCACAGGGGACTGCTGTGGCGCAACCGGCTGATTCCTCTCCCGGCAGAGCGCGCGCGAGAACCGATCTGTTTTGTCGATTCGGTTATTTCCTCGGGAAGTCTGATCCGGCGCGACGTCGTCACAAGAGTAGGCCTGCCGCGGAGGGATTTTTTCATCGATTTTGTTGACCACGAATATAATCTTCGGATTCGTAAGATGGGTTATAAGATCGCCATGGTTCGCGCCAGCGTCCTCTATCACCACTTAGGTGACGTTTACCGTGTGAGGAACTTCCCCCTGGGAGACTTTCGAATGCGGTCGCGTGAGCCCACCTGGCGCCACTATTTCATGAGCCGAAACGAGGCTTTTACGGTATGGCGCCTGTTAGGCAATACTAGATCACGCGCATTTCTTCTAACCCGTTTTCTCCGACGCGCGGCGAGCATCCTCTGGTACGACCGAGACAAACTCGCCAAGCTTCGCATGCATCTAACAGGGTTCGCGGATGGGCTCGCCGCCGACCTGAGCAAACGAAGCGCGTCGGAGCTGCGAAGGCGGTAACCGATGAAGAGATCAAAACCCTAATCCGTTGATAGGGCCGTCAACTTTCTGTAGGATAAGGTGCAGAAATTGTTTTCGCAGTCTCCACGCCTTGCAATCGTCATTCTAAATTACAAAGGGTACAAGGACACGATTGCTTGCCTCGAGAGCGTTTGCTCTGGTCCGCCTATGAGTTGCGTGGTTATTGTAGTTGACAACTTGTCACTGGATGACTCGGTACCGGAACTCAAACGATGGATGGGAACCTACTTGCCGCCCCTGACCGAGAGTTCGTGGGGCGGGATGTTGAAGACGTGTACCATCAACGACGGGCAAGCAAGCACAAGGCCCGGGATAACATTATTGGAAGCAAGGAAAAACAGCGGCTTTTCAGGCGGAAATAATTTGGGTATTCGATATGCTCTGCAACTGGGAGCAACCTGGATATTGCTACTGAACAACGATACTATTGTTGGATGCGATGCTTTGGAGCGCTTGGTCAAAGGAGCGGAGGGCGCAGGCGCGCATTTGGCGGGTTGCACCGTTTACGAGTACGCCGACCCCTCCAAAGCCTGGTATCTCGGCGGTAAATTCAGTTGGTGGGGAGACAAAGATCTCAAATCCTTCCGGAAGGGCGCCACGGAAGCTCAGGGAGCAATCGATACGGACTGGATCACAGGCTGTTGCATGCTGGTGAGAAGGGATGTCTTCGAGCGAATAGGGTTGCTTGACGAGAACAGCTTTTTATATTGCGAGGACGCCGATTTCTGCCGCCGGGCTGCAAGGGTAGGTTTTCGTCGTATACTGGTGCTTGGGTCAAAAATCTACCACAAGGTGGGGAGATCAGCGGGAGTGGAATCGGCCCTCGCTCGTTACCATTTCACACGCAGCCGTGTCTATTTCCATCGGAAGCATTATTCGCTTCCTGCTCATGCGAGCTTCTTATTCATATTCTCCTTGAGCCGGTGTTTAAAGGGCTGTTGTTGGTTGCTTCAGGGACAATCCGACCTGGCCAGTGCTACGTTACGCGGGCTTTGGGATGGAATGCTAGGGAAGGTAAAGGCAAGTTGCCCTTAGGCCCCGGCGCCCAGCAACAGCGTACCTTGTGCGGCGCGGAGGATATGGGGGGAAGATAAGCGAGATGCTGACGCTTGACTTGATTATGCTGGTGGGTTGCACGGCGTGGGTGCTGTGGCAATACCGGCGCACCAAGATACTGCTTACCCCCAGCAATGCCTTCCTGGTCAATGCCATCATCCTGCAGGTGTTCGTCGGCTATCTCTTGGCCCTGAGTCCGGAGTCCCTCGCAGCTATCGGACAGTCCCGCCACGCGTTGTCTATGCAATGGGCAGCAGACGAGCTCCTCCAAGTAATATGCGTGGGCACAATCTGCATGCTGCTGGGGTATTGGGCTGCCCCGCGCCTGTTCCCGCGCCTCGCCGGAAAGCGGCCCGAGCTGCCCCGCTCGCCGCGTGTTTCCCAGAGCCAACTCACCATGGGAGCTTGCGTCGTCTGCCTTGTCGGGGTGGCCAGCGTGTGGATTTTCTTAATCAAAGAAGGGATGATTCCTCTCCTGAGCTCAATACAGCACGCCCGCGAACTTCTCGAACTGGGACATCCCCTGCGATACATTTACACCGGCGGTTTTATGCTAGCTAATACTGGGGCCATATTTCTGATGGGCGGCTTGTCCCTCGGGAAGATACGTGGATACAGGCCCCTGTGCTTCTTTGCAATTACAGCGGTCACAATTACGAATCTTTGTACGGCATCTCGGGGCAATTTGCTCGCCCCATTCGTTTCCGCTGGGCTGATCTATTTCTCCCTAAAAAATGCTAAGCTGACCCCGTTTCGCGCCTTGATCTTGGCCGTTCTCCTGCTCTCCAGCGCCAGCGCTCTCCAGCTTATCCGCAACCACATCGGCCTCTCATTGGAAAGGTTATGGGACGAGGTAATTTATGGGAGCACCTTCTTGGGCAATCTTCGCGATTCTAGCTGGGTGCTGATGGGCTTCGAGGCGAATCGCTATCCCCTATTTTACGGCAAGACAATCCTCGCCGGCCTGCTAGGGTTCATACCCAGGAGCCTTCTTCCCTTCCGCGAGCAATACGCGTGGGGCCCCGTCGCTCTGGACATCCTAAACCGCACTGGTGACCCATTCTTCTTCGGGCCGGCCCAAGTGGTGTTTGCGGACTGGTATCTGAACTTCGGGACTGCGGGCGTGGTGCTCGAAGGATTGGTGATCGGTGTTTTGCTGAAATGGCTTGACGTTCGATTGTTTCACATAAGGCGCAGGGAAAAGGGCGCGGCGCCGGATCAGTATTTCCAACTGTTCGGGCTCTGGTTCCGTTGGGGAATATTGGGAAGCCTCTGCGCCAGCGCCAATGTGATGCTCATGTACCCGCAATTGCTGGCATATATGTTGATTCTTGCTGTCGCTTATGGTGTACGCCAGATCTTCGGTGTGTTCCCCGGGGTTGGAGGAGCCATGTTGCGGCAGGCGGGCATTAGCGCACCTCTGGAGCCCCCACGTAATTAGCGGGGCCGTAAGTTTCGGCATGGAGGCAAAATGAGATTGTACCCCTTGAAGATGGCTCTCGTTCTCTCACTGTTGGTAACGACGCTCTGCAATATTCCTTGTCGATTATTGGGTTCTCCCGCGGAACCCGGTCCGGCGGGCAAGGCAGCCCACGCCGCCCTGGATGCTGCCCGCACGGGCGACTCCAAGGTGTATTGGGCAAGCGACTTTGAGGGAAGGGACATGGCGGAAAGGATTAACCACGCCATTGCCGCTGCCGCGCCAGGATCCACCATCATGGCTCCTGGTGGATCATTCCTTCATTCTTCGCCAATAAGGATCGACAAAACGATTCGTCTCGAGGGAGCCGGAAGCGCCGAAACCACGCTCGTGTCTACCGGCTTGGCAAGCGACCAGATCGAAATTGTAAAGGGCGGTGACTACTCCACCGTTGCCAATTTAGGCTTGTACACTCAAGGCAACTTGGCCCCCACGGCCGGGGCGGGAATCACCGTAAGCGCCAGTTTCGTCCATGTCTCGAATGTGCGCATCTGGAACCAATATAACGGTATTGTGTTTAATGGGCCGCAAAACCTCTATATCAATGACTGCGACATCCGATGCCTCGCCAACGACCTCTGGCAGACGGGCGGGGTGAACCTTTCTGTCCGCGATACGAAACTATATGGAAGCAGCGGCCCAAGCACGGGTTTGCACCTTACCTGTGGAAACGCGATCTGGCTGAACGATGTGGAACTTCACGGAAACGCGCGGGGTATTGTCATCGATCCCGGGCAGCATGAGACTGTCGGCCAAGTGTTCGCCAAGGGTGTCGTAGTGGATACCACACATCAGCAGGATGGGATCCTGATCGGTGGCAGCGGAGCAGTTTTTCAAATTGACTTCGCCGAATCATGGACGGGCGGTTCAGAGAAAGGATATGGTATCAACTTTAATAACAGCAATACCAACGGTTTTACATGGTCCGGCGGCTTTATCCGAGAGAACTACCTCAGTGGGATCTTTATTCAAGCAGGAGAAAACATTCAAATTTTAGGTGCGCAAATATCTGCTAATGGCCACAACAATACAACGGGGCACGATACTTATGGTGTGAGGGTCGCCCCCGGCGTAAGTCATTTTATGATTGCCGATTGTCTTATTGGGACAATTGGTTTCGACGAGACGGGGGGGGGCACGATGCGGCAAACCGTTGGCATCTATATTGCGCCCGGTGACAGCGACTTCTTTGAGGTGATAAACAACATGGACGCTGGAAACACGGAGAGACTTCTTGTGGACAATTCCCGGGGGAAGCGCAAGGTCATGTCGGGAAACTTGGGAAAAGTGGCGGGTGAATGAATACTTCCTTCGGGTGCTGCGCTCGGCGTGCTTCACCCGCGCCCAGCCGGTTCATTCCAGACGGTCGTCACAGAGGCCGCATAATCGGTGATCTCGGCATGCGAAGCTACTTACCTAACCTGCGGAGGGGCTTGCCACAATTTCATGCGCAATGTCCTTTGAACTCATATGTCCCGATAGTGGATCGGAATTTCTCCATCTTACCCGGAGCATGCCGGCCACAGTGGCGAATTCACCAATCCATAGATCGAGGGGAAGAGAGGATTTGCAGCTAAGAGAGTCCTGCAGGAATCGCTAAACACAGGCGCCAACATTGGCCTGGGTACGTGTGGCCGTAGCGGAGGCAATATGCTTAAGCCCCCAAGCAATGCAAATGTAGCAGACCGGCTTGCCCGAAGGGTCGCTAGGGAACAACATAGTTACGACGAGGATAGCGTGCTTGAAGAATCCGTGAAGCTTCACGACAGGTTTCGGCACGTCTTTCACTGCCCCAACACCCGTTTCTGTGAACAGTTCATGCAAGACCGGATTGACGAGCTCGTGCCCGACCGAACCGTATTGGATTACGGATGCGGGAACGGCTGGAACTCGGTCCGGCTTCTGGGTCTTCGTCCGAAAAAGCTGGTCGGGATTGACATCTCGCAAAACGCCATCGAGGAGGCCGTTAAGCGCGCAGGGGACAACGCCGAATTCCGCGTAATGGACGCGCATAAACTTGAGTTTCCCGATAATAAATTCGACCTAGTCGTCGGACGCGGGATCCTTCACCATCTGGAATTTCGGATTGCGATGCAAGAAGTCAAACGCGTCTTGAGGAAGGGGGGCTACGCTCTCTTCGCGGAGCCCTTGCTCGACAACCCCTTAAGAAAGGTGTATCAGTGTATGACACCGTGGGCGCACACCCACGACGAGCTGCCGCTTTCGCGGAAGCAAATCCGATGGGCAGATTCGCTGTTCGAGGCTGACGAGCACGTCTTTTGCGGTTTCTTTTCGACAGCAACTGGCATGCTTACATCTTTGCTACCCGTCAGCGAGGATAATTTGCTGTTGGTGATCGCTGACAAGCTTGACCGCTACCTGATGAAGACGCCTGCCCGCTATTGGATGAGGTATGTGTACCTGACCTGGCGTAAGTGAACAGTGGTCATTTAGCCCAGCTAAGCTTCATTTCGGACTACTTAGCCGAAGATCTCCGGGCACGTTGCGCGAAGATGCAAGATGGCGGGCTGTAGCAGAGCACTTTCGCAGGATAGTACTCAGCGAGGAGACGGTCTGGATCAGTATTAGGCCCGACGAAACGGATGAGCA
>Ga0181524_10006699_pt1 | contig 10015 bp, 4 predicted proteins | sample PEATcosm2014_Bin_34_FD_119761 | JGI IMG/M metagenome (GOLD analysis project Ga0181524, IMG submission 119761) | Peatland microbial communities from MTU Mesocosm Facility, Houghton, MI, USA - PEATcosm2014_Bin05_60_metaG | ecosystem: Environmental > Terrestrial > Soil > Wetlands > Peat | place...
TACCCGCAATTACCGAGGTCGAACCCTGGCAGCAAGTCGGCCAGCAGCCATACGAATTCACTTGGACACAGCGCGAGCAAGACCCGCACACGCTGGTGGACTTCGAAGACATGCAGGGCTGGACCCTCGAGCTCTACGATGGCGCGCAGGGAGAATTGCGGCGCAGCCGTGAGCAACAAATGTGGGGCGAGTACGTGGCCAAGATTGTCTACTCCGGAGTGCGTCCCGAAAGCCGCGTGATCGCGCGCCCGCCGCAGCCCATTTCCATTCCCGGCCGGTTTGATTCGATCGATTTGTGGGGGTATGGGAATCGCTGGTCGTGGGTAGCCGATCCCACCACGCCGCCCGCGGAGGTCGCGGTTCTGATCCAGGACGCGCACGGGAAGGAATTCCGCGTTCAACTCACCGCCATCCTCTGGAAGCAGTGGTGGCTGATTCACCGCCGCATCCCTCGTGAAATCCTGGACCAGATTGTGCTGCCTGCGAGTTTCACTGGAATCGAGCTGGGCAAGGCAACCAATCAGCAGCCGCGCTACTTCTTCTGTGATTCCCTCGTGATCTACACAGAGGAACTGAAGCCGCTCAAGTTCGCACCACAACCGAAACGCAATTTAAAGCCGTATCGCGACGAAATCGCGGGAACAAACACGGGGCCTGGAACCTTGCCTTTCCCAACCCGCGAGGAGACCATCCTGCCGACGAATTTCGAGAAGATTTTCAAGGTGACGCTGCAGGAAATCGGGCCGCGCCGCTTCGAGCTGCGCTATGTGGGGCCGGACTCGACTGTTGTTTATGAATATCACCCTGAAAAGGGTGGTTTGGGTGAGCTGACGGCACGCGTGAACGGCGGTTCGGCGTTTAAACCCCTCGAAGGCGGAGGGGTTCGGTTGGTGGGCACGCCCACGGGGAGTGTAGCGCAGGGTGAACTCATCGACGCCGACTTGGCGAACAACGCTGTGCAGGCCAAGTTTCGCATGGGATCGCAGTTGGTGGACTACCGGCTGCAACTGTGGCAGAAGTCACTAGTGTTAGACGTCTGGTGCGAGGGCGGCGAAGCCACCGAATTGAGCTTCGGGCGTGTCTCCGGCGTGAGCCACCCCCAGCTTATCACCGTGCCCTACATCACTTACGGTTACGCGAATCCGCGCGTCCTGATGTCGGGCGAGGCGGCCAATCTCGCCTTCACCTCCATCTGGTTCGATTGGTATCGCTCCAACGCGTCTGAACCGTATTTCACCGCCCAGCCGAAAGTGGCCGGCGATAGCGCCGAGATCAATGGCGGGATGCGCTATTTGCCGAAGACTGACGGCTTTAGAAACAATCTCTACGAGAGGATCTTCATCACCAATTCCCCCAATTACGAGGAAACACTTCCCTCCATTCCGAATCCCCGCTCGCTGCGCCAGGCGGAGGGCAAACGGGTTCTCTGGACCGTGACGGAACCAGAGTCATTCCAGAAGGATCACGAGCGCTGCGCGCGCATCCGCTCGTACGGTCTCGACCGGGTCATGCAGCACAGCCACGAGGTCACTTGGCGCGACGAGGGTGACAGTAACACGCTCAAGCTGCACGCCGCGCCTCAAAAGGGCGGAGACGCCATGCTGAAATGGTACATCCAGGCCCAAAACGACCTGGGATGGCTTCAAGGCGTTTACACCAATTATTGTGACTTCAATACCGTGAACGAAAACTGGAACCCCGACGATGTGCAGCGCGTGTCAGAGGGTGAGTGGCGGCGCGCCTGGCCGCGCAATTACGCCCTGAAGCCTGCCAAGGCCACGGAGTTCGATGACTTCTATGCGCAACGCATCAAGAAGAAGTTTGGCGTGAAGATGTCCTACACCGATGTGCACACGGCGGTTGGACCCTGGTCCTACTGCGACTTCGACGCACGTGTACCCGGCGCGGGAACCTTCGCTGCAACCTTCTACGCCTACGGACAACTGCTGCGCAACGACCAGCAGGTCTATGGCCCCACGCAGTCCGAAGGCACCTACCAGTGGCTGTACGCGGGATTGACCTCGGGAAGCTACGGCTGGGTTTACACCAAGGTCAATCTGCTTACCGAACCGCCCAATGTGTCTTTCAAGCTCAGGAAAATCAGCCCACTCGAGTGCGATTACGGCGTGGGGGACACCGGCTACTACCTGAGCCAGCTTGACAAGGACTGGGACACGTCACCGAAGAAGCGCGCCTATCTTGACCTTTTCCTGGCCACGACGATTGCTTACGGGAACATGGGCTGGTTGCCCACGGAATTCGACCCCTCGGGGCCTTTCAACATCGAAGCCACGGCGCGGTCTTACTACCTAATGCAACAGTTACAGCAGCAATACGCTTTCAGTGAACCCAGAATCATCGAATACGCGGACCGCAGTGGGAAGTTCCTCACGCCCAGTCAGGCGCTCGCCACCGGAGCGCTGGCGGAAGCCCACCTGCACGTCGTGTACGAGAACGGAACCGAGGTCTACGTCAACCGAGCCTCCAGCGGGACGTGGAGCGTGAAAGATCCGTCCGGGACGCTTTTCGAGTTGCCCGTCTCCGGCTGGCTGGCATTCAACGTCAGAAACCACTTCTTTGAAATCTCTTCCGATGTCGGTGGACGGCGGCTTGACTATGTGCGGTCGCCCGAGTTCGAATTCCTCGACGGGCGCGGGCAGTGGACAGAGCACGGCGACGTGGGGTCCACGGGAAGTGTGGCCCTGCGCCATCGGGACAGCGGCTTGTTGGAATTGATCGATATTTACGGCAATGACCGCATCGCCTTCCGGGCCGGGGCAGGAACGACCTTGATGGCCTATGACCCCGAAGGCAAGAGCTTGGGCAAAGTCGAGTTCACATCTCCGCGGGACGGCTGGCATCAGTTCAAGCCGGTACCCGGCGGCCGGCGATACGTGTTTGCAGCCGCGCCGTAAGGATCCGCTTGCCCGTATAAGTACCTGATAACTCGATTGGACCTTGCATTCCGAGGCGGTCGGGCGTAAGTTACCGGTCGGCCGGAAAATGAAAAAGGAAATCCCAGATATTACCCGCTCCGTCTTGCGTGGCGTAAGGTGTGTTCGAAGCGGGGTGTGAAGGGTTGCATTTCTTCCCCGTGAACTTCCAGGAGGGAACAAAGCCATGAATCGAAGAGAGCGCGTCCTCGCAGCCCTCAACCACTGCGAACCGGACCGAACTCCTGTCGATATCGACGGATATCGGTCCTCGGGGATTGCCGCCGTGGCCTACGTAAAGTTGCGGAAATACCTCGGTCTCCCCGAGAAAACAGTCTACGTCTATGATCCTATTCAACAACTGGCCAGGGTTGACGAGGATGTTTTGGAGCGCCTCGGTGGGGACACTATTGAGATGGGGCGTGGATTTCCATTGGGCGAAAGCGCGTGGGCTGACTGGGAACTGCCCGATGGCACTTCTGGCAAGATTCCAGCCTGGGCCCTGCCCGAACGTCATGACGGGGATTGGGTAATGCGCTCGAGAAGCGGAAGAATCCTCGCACGCATGCCTCAAGGCGGGTTTTACTTTAGCCAGGAGTACTTCCCGTTTGCCGACCAGTGTGACCTGGAGAATATTCAAGGCGCGATGGCGGAGTCGATGTGGACGGGCATATCAATCCCTCCCGGTCCATTGGGTGAAGGGCCTGAGGGTCTCAAGAAGTTAGCCGAGGGCGCCAAAGCTCTGAGGTCACGGACCGACCGCGCCATTATTGGAATATTTGGTGGCAGCCTTTTTGAAACCGGCCAGTTCCTTTTCCGAAATGACAACTACTTTCTCCTCTTGGCGGGTGAACCTGCCAAGGCCCATGATTTTCTCGATCGGCTGGTCGAGATGCACCTGGCGAATCTTGAGAAGTTCTTGGGAGCCATCGGGAAATACATCGATGTGATTCTCTTCAGCGATGACTTGGGAATGCAAACCGGACCCCAGATATCGCCTGCCATGTACCGGGAGTTCTTCAAGCCCCGGCACAGGATGATGTGGGAGCGGGCGAGGAAACTGGCGGAGGTGAAAGTCAAGCTGCACTGCTGCCGTGGAGTCCGCGAACTCTTTCCGGACCTGATTGAAGCCGGCCTGGACGCTATCAATCCAGTCCAAATCTCCTGTCGAGGTATGGATGCGAGGGAGCTGAAAGCCGAATTCGGAAGAGATATTGTCTTGTGGGGTGGTGGCTGCGATACGCAGGATATCCTGCCCAACGCCACCCCAGAAGCGGTCAAGCGGCATGTGCGGAGACAACTCGAAATCCTTGGCCCGGGCGGGGGTTTTGTCTTCCAGCAGGTTCACAATATTCAGGCCAACGTCCCGCCTGAGAACATTGTGGCGATGTACGACTCCGTTAACAGCCGAGCGTGAGAACCCCCTCACAGTGCGGCGGGATGCGGTGGCTTGAAAAGGTGCCGGTTGCACTCAGGCCCGTTAATGGAATCTTCGCGAACGATCATTTTAGAAAGTGTTCTTCACTCTAATCATGACGACGCCGTGGTTGGGGACCGTCGCCTCAAAGCGGTCCGTGAAAACACCCAGCTCCTTATGCGCCCAAAGGTCCCGCACCAACACCTTCTCCCCCATGTCGATATCACTGAAATGCACAGTGATGGGATTGGCGGAATAGTGCCCCCGGTTGAAAAGGCCCACGGCTTTACTGCCGTCAGCAAGAGGTTTCATCCAAACCTCCAGCGGCCCTTCCTGCGCAACCCGACGTCCTTGGATGCCCGCCGGGTCCTGATCGACGGTGATCGCTTCGCAGTTGGTTAAGATGGCAAGCAAAGCCGGAGTCAATTTGGTGAGGTCGGTGCTGGTGAGCAAGGGTGCGGCTAGCAGACACCACAGACTCATCTGGGTACGATACTCTTCGATGGTCATGCCGCCGTTCCCGACCTGCAGCATGTCAGGATCGTTCCAATGGCCCGGTCCGGCAAATCGCTCTAAGCCGTTCTGTCCAAAGCCCGCCAGCGCCATTGACTCCCATTTATCCTGGATGTCGGAGGTCGTCCGCCAGACATTTCCTCCCACGGATGCACCCCACGCCCAAACTCGGTCCATGTCCGTGGACAGACACAGAAGGTATACCATGGGCCGTCCGGTTTTCTTGATCGCTTGGTGCATTCTCTCGTAAGCTATGATCTTATCTTGGGTTGCGCGGCAGTTATCGTACTTCAAGAAATCGACTCCCCAATCGGAGTAACTGTGGGCATCTTGTTCCTCGTGCCCCAAGCTGCCTTCTAAACCGGTACACGTCTTGACCTCTGGGGAAGAATACAGACCAAACTTCAAGCCCTTGCCGTGAATGTAATCTCCGAGGGCCTTCATGTCAGAGAAACGTTCGTTCGGGTGCATGAAGCCCGCCGCGTCGCGCTTCCCAGCCCAACAATCATCGATATTCACGAATTCATAGCCGGCCGCTTTCATGCCGTTCGATACGATGGCGTCCGCCTGCGCCCGCACGATTGCCTCAGTCACCTTGCAGCGGTACGCGTACCAGCTATTCCAGCCCATCGGCGGCGTGCGAGCAAGCTGAGTTCCCTGAGCGAATAAGGTCCCGCCCGCGAGAAGAAAAATCATGAGGACCAAACCGGAGCAAACGCCCCAGTGGCTACTTTTTGTTTTCAAAGGTAACTCCCCCACCCGGTGCCTGAAAGCACAAGGTCAATGGTCGATATGATCGAGGATTTCCATTTCGGCATTCTAAGCCACGGCAGTATACACCCCCCCGGCTGGTTCGCGACCGCAATTTTGCACCGCAATTTTGCATCCCAGACGCCAGCGCGCCATTGGGCAGCGAGGCGTGCGCCTTCGGGATGGACTCAACCGGCGCCTTGACCCATTTCCCAAGCGATTTCTCGGACACCTCTTGTTTTCTCCTCTTCCTTTCAGCAACTACCTCGTGACAGATGCTTCTGACTTGTGCTTAAATTTGTGGTAGGGCAAAGTCACGTGGAAGGATCTTTACCTTACGCGACGACTGCTGTATACACAAAATCTCAACGCATGGAGGAGCTATGAAACGAATGCTGATCTCGTGGGCGGTAGGGCTGGCGTTACTGGCCGCTACTACATTACCGGTGGTTTTTCACGCGCAACCTGGATCTCCCCAGCCCAGCGCGCCGGCGGCGACTCCCCGCGCAGCCGCGGCTAGTCCGGCGCCTCAGCGTCATCCGCGGATTGAGGCGGCCATCCAGCACCTGGAGGAAGCCAAGCGGGAGCTTGAGGCTGCCGAAGGTGGTTTCCATGGGCACCGGGATAAGGCCATAGGGCACGTGAACCAAGCGCTTGAGGAATGCCACAAGGCGCTTGAGTCTGCCAGATAGTCTCTATCCCCCAGGCCAGCTTCTTGCTTAGAGCTGGTCATCCGCAGTTGACCCGGTTCGGTCCTCGTCACGAAAATGGGATGGGGCGGCAGCCCGTAATGCTGCCCCATTCGACCCTTTCTTGCCAATTCCTTTCACTCCAGGTCAGAACACACCACTTCACAAATGGGCATGCGTTGAAGGGTAACTTCCGCCCCTCCTGCCCGCGTCCATGGTAGCGGTGCAGTTTGGCGTAGTGCCGACCTTCAGGTCGGCACTTTGGGGCGGTGCCGGGCTGAAACCCGGCGCTACAAAACCAAACTGCACCACCACCGCGTCCATATATCACTTGACAATAGGCGAAGAAAAAGCGAATATAGGTTTACCCTATTTCTGGAGCTTCTCGATGGCCTCAATTGCGCTAGTGCCCCCTCGCCCCACACGGGCGGATGGATTGGTAGGGATCGCTCGCCTGGCGGCTGATAGTCCCCGGCTCCGCGAGCGCGCCGAAGTCGAGTACTTTGCCCTGCAAACCCGCTCTACGCTCAACCGCGAATCGAGCGGGCGTATGCCCTTCGCCTGGACCATCAACCCCTATCGGGGATGCGAGTTCGGCTGCAAGTATTGCTACGCCCGCTATACGCACGAGTTCATGGAGATGTGGGACGGAAAGGACTTTGAGCGGAAGATCTATGCCAAAGTCGGGGCGCCGGAACTGTTGCGCGCGGAACTTCGCCAAGCCAAGGATAAGGGCTTGCCCATCGCTCTCGGTACAGCCACCGATCCCTACCAGCCGGCGGAAAAGCAGTTCGAGATTACCAAGCGCATGCTGGAAGTCTTCGTCGAGTTCCAAGGGCTCGAATTTTCCATTACCACGAAGTCCGCCCTGATTCTTCGCGACCTCGAGTTGCTAAGGCTGGTCGCCGCCCGGCACCGCTTCAGCATTCACATGACAATAACCACCACAGATGAACGCTTGGCGCGCCTGCTCGAACCCAAGGCCCCACCCGCAGCAAGGCGGCTCGAAGCGGTGAAGCAGTTGTCTGAAGCCGGGGCCATCGTGGGCGTCAATGCCATGCCGATCCTGCCTGGATTGAACGATTCCGACAAGTGTCTTGATGCCCTGGCGCGTGCCGCGTCCCAGGCTGGGGCAAGGTTCCTTTACGCGAACATCCTTTTCCTGACGCCTTCCGCCATGAAACAGTTCATGCCTTTCCTGGAAAAAGAGTTTCCGCGACTGGTCAAGCAGTATCGCAAACTCTACGCTCACTCGGCCTACCTGAACGGTGAATACAAAGAGCACATGACGAAGTTGCTCGCGGGACTCCGCGCCCGATACGGATTGGAAGGCAATCACGGCGAACCGCCACCGGCTGCCCAACACCCACAAATGGCTTTGCCGTTCGAGCCCTTGGACGGAAGCGCATCTCGCCGCCTGCTCACACCCTGCGCTTAGAGATAGCACGTGTCTCTGTTAGATGGGATCGACCTTAGCCACTAACCACTGTCTCATTCATACCGCAGCGCCACCATAGGATCGACCTTGGTCGCTCGGCGGGCTGGCAGGTAACCGGCGATTAACGCCACGACCGTGAGAACGCCCGCGGCCAGGAGCATTGTTGTCGTGTCGCGCGGCCCAAGGCCAAACAGCATTTGTTGGAGTACGCGCGTTGCAGCCAGCGAAATCAAAACTCCAGCAGTCAAGCCGCCGGCCAGGACTGCGACCAGATCACGCATAACGAGGCCCAAAATCGAGCTACGCGTCGCGCCCAGCGCCATCCGAATGCCAAACTCCGTTTGCCGCTGCGTTACCAAATAGCTGAACGTTCCAAAAAGGCCGATCATCGCCAGCACCAGAGCCAGCGCGCCAAAGAAGCCCGAAAGAAGCGCCAGCAGACGCTCCTGAACCAACGAATCATTCACCTGCTCGGCCAGCGTGTGGAACTCGAGCGGGATTACGCTACTCACTCCAGCGACCGCGGCCCGAATCGGCGCGACCAATGCCGACGGCGGTATCGCTGTCCGCAACTCGAAAGTTTCCTTATATCCAACCACCAGATCGGATGCCTGCTTTAGGGGCCAACAGACCGTGGCGCGCGGTTCCTCACGGAGCGAGTAATACTTGGAGTCCTCGATTAGTCCCACAACTTCGACGGGCCGAGCGGGTAGGCCTTCCATGTAGGCCCTGCCCACAGGGTTCAACCCAGGAAAGAACCGGCGCCCGAAAGTCTGGTCAACGATGGCCACAGCATGCGAATTTCGCACATCGGCGCTGGTGAAATTGCGCCCCGCCAGCAATCGCATGCGCAGCGTTGGCAAATAACCCGGCGATATCCAGTCCAAATAGACCCAGTACTTGGTGTCGCCGGCAAGGCCCCTTTCAAAGTCCGACGGCTTCGTCCACTCCGTATAGACACTGTTGTTCATGCCCAGCCTGCCGCTGATCGGAGTAATCTCCGAACGGCCGACCGAAAGGACGCCAGGCAAGCCGCTCAAGAGGCTTTCGATCTCTTCGTAGGTAGCCATCCACCGGTCCGGCGGCACATTGGCCGCCTTCAGGTCGGTGCCTACTAGCAAGACGTTGTTGCGGTCAAACCCGATGTCGAGCGTTGCAAGCTTCACGAAGCTTCGCAGCAACAAGCCGGCAGCCACGAGGAGCAGCAGTGAGAGCGCCACTTGTGACCCGACGATCCACTGGCGACCGCGAAAGCCCAAATCCCGACCTGCTTCAGGAGACTGGCTACCCTTCATGGCTGAACTCAGCGACACCCGCGTCGAGCGAAGCGCAGGTAGCAGGCCAATGAGAAGAGAGGTGAGCGCAACTGTCGCAAGGACGAATCCAAGAATGCGAGCGTCGGGGGAGAGGTCCAGGAAGATTGGGTTCCGTGATGTCGAGATGATGCGGACCAGCAGGGCCGCACTCCAGTGCGCGAAAAGGATGCCGAGCAGTGCCCCGGCCGAGGAAAGCAGAAGGGACTCAGTGAGGAGTTGCCGAATCAGACGTGTGCGGCTGGCCCCCAAAGCCTGCCGCACCGCGATCTCTTTGTGGCGCGCCGCGGCGCGTGCCAGCGTCAAGCTTGCGAGGTTGGCGCAGGCGATGAGCAGTACCATTCCGACCACCGCCATCAGGATCTGAAGGGGCTGGCTGAATTTGCCCCGTAGACCGGAAATGCCCGTCGCCGCGGGAACGATCCGCAAGATTATTTTCATCAAAGCTTCGCGTTCCTCTGGTGATGCGTTCGGTGGCACGAAGAGCCTGGTCGAAAGGATTCGGAGTCGCGCGGTTTGCTGCTCCCTGCTTAGCTTCGGATTGATGCGCCCCCCTACGTTCAGCCACAAAAAGTTGTTATTGTCCAGACGTGGCTGCTTTCCGTCGAAGATCGCCGTAGCGCAGATCGGCGCCGCCACGTCGAACTTCCCACCCACTTCCAAGCCGAAAAAGCCCGGCGGCGTGACGCCGATCACTTCAAAGGTATGGCTGCCAAGGGACAGTGTGCTGCCAATGGCGCTCTTCGCCCCGTCGTAGCGTTCCTGCCAAAATCCATAGCTGAGCACGGCTACTGCCGGGCAGCCGCGCCGGTCGGCCGAATCGGCAATCAAGCGTCCTGCCGTGGGGTGCAGCCCGAGGGCGCGGAAAAAGCCACCGCTGACCCAGAATCCATTGACAGCACGAGTCGTGCCCCCTTCAGCTAGATAGAAGTTATTGCCGCCCCAAGCGAAAGTCCTGGAGA
>Ga0181524_10006700_pt1 | contig 10013 bp, 7 predicted proteins | sample PEATcosm2014_Bin_34_FD_119761 | JGI IMG/M metagenome (GOLD analysis project Ga0181524, IMG submission 119761) | Peatland microbial communities from MTU Mesocosm Facility, Houghton, MI, USA - PEATcosm2014_Bin05_60_metaG | ecosystem: Environmental > Terrestrial > Soil > Wetlands > Peat | place...
CAGCTTCTCGATGAGGTGCTGGTCCTGCAACAAGACCGGCCCGTCAACCCCGGCGGTCTGGGAGTTCTGGTTGTCGGCGACGGGGGCACCGGATTCGGTGGTGAGGATGCGGCGATCGGGCATGGTCAGTCTCCTTGGCTGATGCGCCAACGATATCCAATCCTCGTTCTCTCAGCGCCCCGGCGCTGGCGACGATTCTCCGTTTAGCAACGGCCGCCGGAATCGCTCTCCTACCCGGGAGTCCTCGTACCCTCCGTGGCGTCGACACGACAGGCACGACGCCACGACCGAGGTAGGTGATTACCTCGGCCGAAGGCACCGGCCACGCGAAGTGCTTCCATGACGGGGCGGAAGGCGTCCGCCCTCAGCTGACGGCGCGCTTCGCTCTTGCGGACGGCGTTCCAGGTGCGCCAACCGGGCAGCCCGACGGTTCGGTACACCCCGAGCTGGACAAGGCTGTCGAACATGCTGGCCATGAGCTGGGGCGTGAAGTGACGCACGAGCATGCGTTCGAACGCTGAGGCTTGGTCCCACAGCTCGGGCAAGACGGCTCGAGCGAACGACAGGTGTCGAGCGGATTCTCCGTGCCTTCTGCTCGGCTGTACCGTTCGACGGGCTGTCTAGCCGGTTCCAAACACGATGAGCGTGGCCGTTCTGCGCGACGATCAGCGCGCGCCGGGACAGAGGCGGTTCCATCGATACACGCCGAAGAGGTAGAGCGCGGGCACCCCGAAGATCAAGAGACACGCGGCAGGTGCGATCGCCGTCGATCCCAGGCTGTGGCAGATGTCGGACGGGATACTGTCAGCCAAGAACGACCCTGCAACGCTCTGCTCGTGGGCAGGATCCACCTGAAGGAGATCGCGAACTTGACGGCGCTTGATGTCAGAGTCTGATCTCAGGCCAGCCCTGGCGTGAGCGGGGAGAACGGTGACGGCAACTGTCTACGGCCGAACCGAAGTGAGGGCACGAGCGCGGCGACAGCGAGGCTGAATATGAGGAGTAGGTCGTCGACAGCTCCCAGGTGGAGGACGACCTTTGTCATCCCCAGCACGGCCGCCACACCGATGAAGGCGCCGACCACCGATAGCGCTATCACCCAGCGGCGCAGACGACCGGCGGCCACCGCCGCCAGCACCACGAGCCCCCAGCTCAAGTACCAAGCCCAGAGGATCGGACCGAGGAGGGCCAGGACGAGCAGTGTGAGCCCGAGCCCTCGAACCAGCCCGGTGATCGGTGAACGCGTCAGGAACCAGATTCCGAGGCAGACCGCAACAGCGAGGCCGAGACCATCGAGGACGCTACGCACCGTGTGCAGGGAGAGATCTATCCCCGCCAGGTGGGCCATGCCGCTCATCAGACGAGCTGTCGCATTGACGGGTGTCACCCCTGTCGAGATCTTCGCCGGGACACTCAACATGCGAACCCATCCCCAGCCGATGCCCGACACTGCCGACAGGACTGAAAGACTTCCCGCTGATACGGCCCCGGCAGCGAGGGTGTGCAAGATCCGAGCCCGAGTGGTGGCTCTCGGACCTGCCCAGTTCCATCCTATGAACAGAGCGCCGAGCGCAGCCGGTGCTTTCACCCCAGCAGCCAGCGTGCACAGGATGATTCCCGGGACCGGTCCGATCCGCCGCGCGACCACGAGCCCCGCTACCAGCAACCCGACCATCAGCGCGTCGTTGTGCGCCCCGCCGACGAGGCTCGTGAGCACGAGGGGGCTACCGACACCGAGTAGCACGACCTCGACCGGCTCTCTACCGGTCTCGCGGGCGAGAGTCGGGAGGCCGGCCACGACCAGGGCCAGACCGCCGAGCTCGATGAGCCGTAACAACGCGAGGTCAGGAAGGATCTGGTGTTCCGAGAGGTCTGCGGCCGCGCCGTCGAGCCACAAGAACGTGGGTCCGTAGGGGGCCGGAGTGCTCTCCCACAGCGGACCGGCTAGGGCGTTGAACGGCGTGGCACCCAAGACCCCCGGCCCGTAGACATAGGGATCGATGTGGTGGCTCACCATCTCACCCTGCCCCGCGTAGCTGTAGACGTCACGGCTGAAAAGTGGCGGAGCGAGCATGAACGGCAGCGCCCACAACGCTATGACGCCGAGGACTCGGCGCACCGGCACTCCTCGATGCCGTGAGATCGTTCGGAGCAGGGTGACCCAGGTGGAGGTCAGGAGGACCAGACCTCCGTAGACGGCTAGCACCGCCAACAACCTGGGGTGCTTTCCTCCGGCCCCCAGAGAGCCCAATGGCCCCCCCGGGGTGCCGAAGAACCAGGCCCCGGGTAGATGGGACATGAAACTCGAGCCCCCGAGGACTGCGCCGAAGACGACCGCACAGCTTGCTGCGAGCCCGCTGAGCGCCGGGCGCATGAGAGAGACCTGCCTGCACGGCGGCTGAAGGCCGGTAGCGCGAGGCGAGATGTCGTCGCCTGCACAGCGGACCATGGAATCTCGCGGCATCGGAGCACTCTGCTCGATGAAGCTGTGAGATTGTTTGGAAGCGCTCATGGCACCGCCAAATGTCACCGGTGGGTTTGACCTTAACCGAACGACGTCTCGTATTGTGACCCGGATGCAAGAGAAACCGTGCCAGGCCTGCTCAGCTCTTCACACCGCCTGATGGCTGCGACCTCCACGACGACCGGCAGCGAACGCGAGCAGGTGCCGACCGCTGGGCTCGGTGGCTTCATGTCGGAACTCAGCCCGTGGCGACTCGTCACCTTGAGCATGCTGATGCTCTTCCTCGAGCTGGCTCTCATCCGCTGGACGGCCGCAAACAACGTCCACCTGGCCAACATCACGAACTTTGTCCTGTTGGCGAGTTTCTTGGGTATCGGGGTGGGATTCCTTCTCGCCGGTTCGTCACGAAACCTCTTCCGCGTGACGCCGCTGTCACTGGCTGTCCTCGTGGCGTTCGTGCTCATCTTCCCCGTGAAACTCGTCACGCTTCGCGGTCCACATGAGTTCGAGGGCCTCTCGGGGCATCATTCTCTGTCCCAGTGGGTGAGCCTCCCGGTGATCTTCGTGCTGGTAGTCCTGGTAATGGCAGGCCTCGGACAGGCCATGGCTCGGACGTTCGCTCAGTTCAGGCCGCTCGACGCCTACCGCTTCGACATCATCGGCAGCATCGGCGGGATCGTGCTGTTCTCGGCGCTCTCCTTCCTCGGGCTGTCGCCGATTTCATGGGGGGCCGTTGTCGTCGCAGGCTTCGTGATCCTTCTGGGGCTACGTCAACGATGGTGGCAGTGGGTCGCGATCGCCACCATCGTGGTGATGCTTCTGCTCGAGTCGCTCTCAAGCGTCGACATATGGTCCCCCTATTACAAGATCACCACGAGCCATGTCACCTCGAGCGTGCGCGGTCACCTGTATCGCGGGTTGGCGGTCTCCGCCAACAACATCCCGTACCAGACGTTGTACCCGATCTCAACATTGCACAGAATCGAGTCCTTCTACTTCTTCGCCTACCGACATGTGACGGCGAGCTCGCTCTCAAACGTGCTCGTGATCGGCGCTGGTACCGGAAACGATGTCGGCGTGGCCCTCGCCGAAGGTGCTCGCCACGTCGACGCTGTCGAGATCGACCCCGAGCTCGTAACGCTCGGAAGGAAGCACAACCCCGAGCACGCCTACGAGAACTCACGCGTAAGCGTCTACGTCGACGACGGGCGGGCGTTCATACAGGACACGACGAAGCGGTACTCGCTGATCCTCGATGCGCTCCCTGATTCCCAGACAGCCCTCACGGGACAATCTGCACCCGTGGGGCTCGAGAACTACCTGCTCACGACCCAGGCCATTCAGGCAGCAAAGGACCACCTCGCCCCGGGTGGGACGTTCGTCATGTACAACTACTACCAGCCGTTCCTGCTCGACCGATATGCGACCGCCCTGGACGACGTGTTCGGCTCTCGTCCCTGTGTGGAGCTGGGTAACACCTTGAGCGGCCGGGCGCAGGCGGTACTGACCGTCGCCCTCGACGGTCACACTCCCAACTGCTCGAGCTTCTGGAACGGACAGGAGGTGGCGCCGGTTCCCGACGACCGCCCGTTCCCCTACTTGCCGGTTCCCTCGATCCCGAACTTCTACCTGTTGGTCGTGGGGCTCATCCTCGCGGGGTCCCTGCTGATCGTGCGGGCGACCGGTGGACCACTCAGGAAGATGGCGCGATTCGTAGACCTGTTTTGCATGGGGGCGGCCTTCATGCTGCTCGAGTCCAAGAACATCGTGCAGTTCGCTTTGCTCTTCGGCACGACCTGGTTCGTGAACTCGCTCGTGTTCGCGGGCGTGCTGCTCAGCATCTACGCGGCGGTGGAGACTGCGCGCCATTTGAAACTCCCGCGCCCGACGTTGCTCTATGGGGCCCTGCTCGTGGCGCTGGCCATCTCGTACGTCGTCCCGCAGGGCTCGTTGCTCGACCTGCCGATCGTCTTGCGCTTCGTGGCGGGGGCGGCGCTCGCGTTCGCCCCGATCTTCGTCGCCAACCTGGTCTTTGCCCAGCGGTTCAAGGCGGTGGCCACTTCCACCACCGCCTTCGGCGCCAACCTGCTCGGGGCGATCGTCGGCGGAGTGCTCGAGTACCTGTCACTCGTGACGGGGTTCCGGTTCCTACTCGTGGTGGTGGCCGTCACCTACGGCCTGGCCTTCGTATCAGGGCGGCGACACCTCGCCTTGCGCTCCTGACCCGAAGGCACTCGGCGACGGCGCATCCGGTGGTCCTGGACCGACGCGTCGGCCTTGGTGTCGAGCTGCACATCTAATTGCTGCCCGCAGCTGGATGCCCAGCAGCCGATCCGGGACCCGTAATAGGTGCTTTCGCAGTTGGCGTCGAGGAGCGTGGCTCCGATCCTGTCCTACGACAAAGACCCCCACGGCACCGAGCTCGCATCTCCACAGGATCTGGGCGAGGAAGCTCTCGAGCCCGACGGCAGAGGCGAGGGCGAGAACGAGTGCGAACAACGGTGAACGATCAGCAGCTGCACCAAGCGGATCGTCGACGAACTCGTCCACGGGAGTCGTCGTGAGGGCCTGAGGTGACAGCACTGCGCAGGGCCGCTCTTGTTCGAGGCAGGGTGTGGACACAGGGCGCCCGTTCGCCCGGCGAATCTTTGTTCAGACGGTCGTCGTCTTCGAGACCCCCAGCACATTGCCGCTAGCGTCGACCGCCTGGACGGCGAGGTAGCGAGGCGAGCCGCAGAGGCAGATCACCGTCTCGACAGACTTGTTCTGCTCTGGGTAGATCGGGTCGTCAGGCAGGCTCGAATGTGACCGGGTTCCCCGTAGCGTCGACACGACAGGCACGACGCCACGACCGAGGTAGGTGATTACCTCGGCCGAAGGCACCGGCCACGCGAAGTGCTTCCATGACGGGGCGGAAGGCGTCCGCCCTCAGCTGGCGGCGCGCTTCGCTCTTGCGGACGGCGTTCCAGGTGCGCCAACCGGGCAGCCCGACGGTTCGGTACACCCCGGGCTGGACAAGGCTGTCGAACATGCTGGCCATGAGCTGGGGCGCGAAGTGACGCACGAGCATGCGTTCGAACGCTGAGGCTTGGTCCCACAGCTCGGGCAAGACGGCTCGAGCGAACGACAGGTGTCGAGCCTCTTCCAAGCGGTGATAGCGATTGACTTCGCGGATGAAGGGGTCGGTCTGAGGATGCTCGCTCGAGCGCTTCTGAATGAGATCGGGCCCTTCTTCACCGGTGAGCACCATGACGCAGAACAACGCCTCGAGCTTTATGACACGAGAGCTCAAAAAGCGGGCGAGGGATCGCAGAATTCCACGGGTGAGCACGTTCTCAGCGGTGGGATCGAGCTGCTCGATCACCCGAACGAACAAGCGCGAATGGCGCGTCTCCTCTCCGACCTCGTGAAGGATGTATGTGACCCTGGGGTCGACGAGGTCGCGCCGGTGCGCGAGCATCAGCCCGAATCCAGCCATCAGCATCGATTCGAAGCGGATGCCTGAGTCGAATACCGACGCGACCTCCTCACGAGAGAGCACCGTCCACTGGTCCTCGGTGAGCTCGAGGTCGAGATCGCTCACGCTGAGCAGCTCGTGCGGTAGGACCATTCCCGGGCCTACGCATCCGACGACGTCGGTATCGGGCTCGATGACCCGCCGTAGCGAGGCGACAGAAAGCTTCTCGATGCGTTCCTCCACGAGTGCCGTCATTCCTCAGGATTATCGTTGAATTGAAGGAAACGGTAGCGGGTCAGATTGAAGCAAACTGACCCAGTGCCGAGAATCCCATCCACGGGCTCTGACCAGGAGGTCGTGGAGACTCACCTCCTTAGGTCGTGGAGGCTGCCCCGACGTCACCACTTAGACCCTGGCCAGGGCGTTTCGCGAAATCGTTTCGGGCCTGTGACGGTGAGTGGGTGGCGCTACGCGTCAACGTCCTCGACGACGAGTCCGTCTCGCAACTTGACGAGACGGGTCGCGTGTTGCCCCACCTCGGGGTCGTGGGTGGCAACGATAACGGTCACACCGTCCCTCTCCTGGAGCTCGATCAGAAGCGCCATCACTTCGCCCGCGCTCTCCGAGTCCAGGTTGCCCGTGGGCTCGTCGGCCACGATCACTTCGGGGCGATTAGCCAGCGCCCGCGCTATGGCGACGCGCTGTTGCTCGCCACCCGACAGCGATGAGGGCAGGTGCTCGAGACGATGGCCGAGCCCTACCCGGGTCAGCAACTCCTCGGCCCGTTCCTCGCGCTCGGCCTTCGACGAGTGCTGTGGGGCCATGGCCAGGGCCACGTTCTCCGACGCGCTAAGGGTCGGGATGAGGTTGAACTGCTGGAATACAAAACCGATGCGCCTCGACCGGATTCCGGTGAGCACGCCGTCGCCGACCGAGCCGAGCTGCTGGCCGTCCATCTCCACCGTCCCAGCGGTGGCCGTGTCGAGAGCGCCGAGCAACTGCAGCAGCGTGCTCTTGCCCGAGCCGCTCGGCCCCTCGATGCAGACGAACCCGCCCGCCGTGATGTCGACGTCGACGCCGCGAAGTGCTGCGACCTCTGCCTCGCCCTTCAAGTAGCGACGCTCGACGCCGCGCAACCGATAGAGAGGCGGGGTCTCGACTGACACTGGCGTCATCGGGTCAGCCATTGTCCTGCTCTTTCTTGGTCGTCTGGCGTCTCGCCCTATGTCTTCGGGATTGCCGTACGGGGTCATCCGAGATCTCGCAGGGCCGATGTGGGTGACAATCGCGCGGCACGCCAGGCGCCGGCGAGACCGGCCAACAATGCGCCGAGGATGGCGATGACCGCCGCTACGAGCACTGTCAGTACCGAGAGCGATGTGTGCAACTGGATGCTCTTGGTAGCCGAGGCGGCAGTGGCAGTCGCCTGATGCACGAGCCCACTGGCCGACGAGGACCCCACTACGGCCCCGGCGATGCTGTAGGACAAGGTCGGACCGAACGCGTCCACCAAGCCACACACACCTAGACCGACCACTACTCCGACGGCAGCACCGACCAGACCGATACCTAGCATCTCGGCCAGGATCTGGCTGACCACCCGGCCCCGGGACCATCCGATGGCACGTAACGTCCCGATCTCCCGGACGCGCTTGGCGATGTTCGACAAGGTGAGCAAGGCGGCGATGAGGAGAGCAGCGATGAGGATGATGATGCCGAGCGCCACGCCGAGGTCGGAGGCCAGCTTCTTGGCGTTCGCCAGGCTACCGTTGACCTGGCCGGCTAGTTGCTTGGACGTGAGCACCGTCGCGCCCGGCAGCTCCTTCTTGATGGCGGCGGCCACGGCGTCCACGTTGGACGACTTGTTCACCTTGACCAGCACCTCGTTCACCCGACCGGGCTGTGACGACGCCGACTGCAAGGTGTTGATGTCGAAGTAGATGTCCGAGGTGTCGCCCGTGAGGGTGGGGTTCACCAGCCCGACGACCTTGTAGGGCGTCTTGTTGATCGTCCACGTCTGGCCGGCCTTGATGTTGTTGCTGCTGGCGTAGGCCGCCGAGACCAGGATCTCGTTGGTTGGACTGGACGTGAACCAGGTGCCCGAAACGAGCTGCGCCTTGGTGATCAGCCCCGAGGTCGAGTTCGACGGGTCGACCCCGGCCACCGTGTAGCTCGAGGTCTGCGTGTTGGTCGTCGGTGGGTTGAGCACCCGGGTGATGGTCTGCTGGGGCACGACGACCTGGGCTTCGTACTGCTGGTAGCTCGCCGGGAGACATTTCGTGAACGCGGCGCCGAAGCCCGCACCACCACCACCACCGAATCCACCGCCGCCGCCTCCGGTGCTGTTCGTCCCTGAAGGTCCTCCCGAGGACACGCCGCTGGCCTCGAGGCAGTTACGGACCGCCGCCTCCTGGGCGGCGGTGAGCGGGGGTGGCCTCACGGTCTGCGTGACGGTCTGCCCGCCGGTCGTAACGGTGTCCGTGATCGTGGGCACGGTGCCCGTCTCGTGGAGCGCTTGCAGCGACAGTGCGGGCACCGCGGCCTCGACACCCTTGATCTTGGCCACGTCGGTGACGGCCTGCTGCGGGAAGGTGATGAGCGTCCCGTTCACGAAGAAGTCATTGCTGTACTGGGTGCCCGGAGGCCCGAGCTTGGAGAGGTCGGTGAGGATGGAGGAGTTGTTGTTGGCTAGCGCCGTCCGGTCCGAGGCGTTGGCACTGGAATTGACGCCACCGGCGAAGAAGCCACCACCACCACTACCACCACGGCCACCGAACCCACCGGCAGGGGTCGTGGTCGTCGTAGTCGACGACGTCGACGACGTGTTGGCCACTCCCACCGTCCGCTCGACGACGATGTCGGTGCCCACCGACGACAAGGGAGACAGGACCTGGCCCTGGGCGTTGGACAGCCCGTTGGAGACCCCCACGATGCCCATGACCAGGCCGACGCCGGCCGCCAACCCGAGGGCGGTGACGAGGGTGCGGCTCCAGCGGCGCCGTAGCTCATGCCACACATAACCGATCGAGACCATGGGGGCGACCCTCTTTTCTTGTCGCTCCCCTCACAGGGGATTCGCCACCATCCGCAGGGGTTGTACCACTCGTTCCTGTCAAAAGGCTGTGAGGAACCTAAGCGCGCCTTATGAACGCGACCGGCGAGAGCCTCAGGCCGTCTACGCCTCGTAACTCGGCCGGGCGCCCCGGGCACGTTACGGTCAAGGCGTTACGGTACCGTCATGTTCGTCGTGCCCACGGAGCGATTCGAGCAGCTCGTGGCCGAGGCGCTCGACTCGCTCCCACCTGAGCTCGGTACGGCGATGCAGAACGTCGCGGTACTCGTCGAGGACCGGGCCGAGGGGCGCTCGTTGTTCGGGCTCTACGAAGGCATCCCCCTGACCAAGCGAGGTCCCGAGAGTTACAAGGGAGTGATGCCGGACCGTATCACCTTGTATCGACAGACCATTTGCCAGGTTTGCTCCACCGAAACGGAGGTAATCGCCCAGGTTCGCAAGACTGTGATCCACGAAATCGCCCACCACTTCGGAATCGGCGATCCTCGCCTGGAGGAGCTGGGGTGGGCGTGACCGAGACCCTCGACGCAACGGCCCGCCACCGTCAGCCGATCGTGTCCTCCAGGCGGAACCCGACCTTCATCGTCACCTGATAATGCGCGATGGCATCGTTCTCGAAGTGCCCACGGATCTCGGTCACCTCGAACCAGTCCAGGTGATGGAGCGTCCGGGCGGCTCTAGTTGCCCCCACCTTGATCGCCTCGGTCACTCCGTCGGCCGACGACCCCACGATCTCGGAAACACGGTAAACGCCGTCTGGCATTTGCCACTCCTTTGCTCGGGCGTGCTGGACACCGAATGGGCCCCGCGTTCGCATCCATATCGCCATGTTTGCCCCAAACGCCCGATCTCGACAGTTCATGGCTGTCCGGCCGGCTGACTAGGGAGTTGACCATGGGGTGACGTCCTAGCCTCCCTGTAAATCGAAGCGACCTGAACCACCATGTCGTAGCGCTAACAACGACAAGGAGGCCCAGGCCATGAGGAGAGTACCGCCGTCCGTGATCGTTCGCGAGGAA
>Ga0181524_10006701_pt1 | contig 10013 bp, 4 predicted proteins | sample PEATcosm2014_Bin_34_FD_119761 | JGI IMG/M metagenome (GOLD analysis project Ga0181524, IMG submission 119761) | Peatland microbial communities from MTU Mesocosm Facility, Houghton, MI, USA - PEATcosm2014_Bin05_60_metaG | ecosystem: Environmental > Terrestrial > Soil > Wetlands > Peat | place...
CGGCACCTACACGAGCTTTCAGGAGTTTCTATCCGGCCGGCTCATTGGCGCCCAGGCCGAGTTCAACCGCATCGACACTTCGAATTCGAGCTATTACAGCTTTGATAAAGGCCGCTTCGTTGTGGCCCGGAATACGCGCTACGGCCAGGTGCGCGCCTTCGGCGGCGGATCGAGCGAGTTGATCCCGCTTCCTGAGCGGCTTTACGCCGGCGGCGCTGTTTCGCTGCGTGGGTTTTCGCAGAATGCCGCTGGCCCGCGCGATCCTGAGACCGGCTATCAGATCGGCGGTGCCGGAACGCTTACCAACAGCACCGAGTTGCGCCTGCCTTCGCCCACTCTGCCCTGGCTCGGCAATACGGTGAGTTTTGTCGTCTTTCACGATATGGGTAACGTCTTTACGAACGCGGGGGATGCGTGGGCCAGCGCCCTGCGCGTTCGCCAGCCGGACAGCAGCGCGTGTAGAAAACTGGCTACAGTCGGCGATTCCTCGACCTACGTGCCAAACGGCGCCACGACTTCAACCGGAGTGCAAGGTCAGTGCAGTTTCAACGATTTTTCTCATGCGCTGGGAATGGGCTTGCGCTATCACACGCCGGTAGGGCCAATCCGTTTCGATTTCAGCTACAACCTGAATCCGCCCATCTACCCGGTCAACATCAACTACTCGATCCCCATCTCGTCCACCACTCCGCTCGGTCCCTATCAGGCGCCGTACGTGGGCCAATCCCCGCATATCAACTTTTTCTTTAGTCTGGGGCAGGCCTTCTGATGACTGCGCGCACCCCAATCCGAATCGAATTTGCCCGCAAAGTGGCTGTCATCCTGAGCAGAGCGTGGCACGCCGTCGCGCCGCGCGTAGCCGAAGGATCTGCGGTTGCTTTTCCGAGGCCCGGTGCGTCGAAACTGCTCGCTCTTGCGCTGTTCTTTTCTGCTCTGGCGTCGGCCCCCGCCCAACAGACAAACTCGACCGCGCCCGTTGTCCTCGACCGTGTCGTAGCGGTGGTCAACAAGCAAGCCATCCTGGACGGCGATCTCGAAGACGAGATCCGCCTCTCTGTTCTCGATCCCAACGGAGTGGGCCAGGGGCAGCTCACGCCGCAGCGGGCGCTCGAGCAGTTGATTAGCCGCACCCTGATCGAGCAGCAAATCCGCCAGGAAGACATACCGGCCATCGAGCCTTCACAGGCGCAAGTGAATGCCAGGCTGGACGATCTTCGCAGGCAACTGCCCGCCTGCGTGCATCGGGACTGTGCTTCCGATGCTGGATGGAAGGCATTTCTTGCGTCGCACGGACTCACGCCGGAGCGCGTCGCGGCTTATCTCCGCTACCGGCTTGAGATTCTGAGCTTCATCGAAGAGCGATTCCGGCAGGGTATTCAAATCTCCCAGGAGCAGATCGAAACCTACTATCGCGACACGCTCGTGCCGCAGTTCGCGCCCGGCGAAGCCGTTCCACCGCTCGATCAGGTGACCCAGCGCATTCAGGAAATCCTGCTGCAACAGCAAGTCAACGTGCTCTTCGACAACTGGCTCACGAACCTGCGCCAGCAGGGCGATGTCGAAGTGCTTGATCCCGAACTGGAATCCGCCGCATCTCAGCAAGGCGCGGGAAGAGGAGACCCATGAGCCAATTCGACACTGCGCCCGTCTCTCCGGAACCTTCCCTCCCGCCGGAACCTTCTCCGCGCGGCGCGCGCGCTCGTCTGCGCAGGTTCTTCCTCCGCCACGTCCCACTCACGATCGCTGCCGCTGCGCTTCTGCTCTCCCTCACGACCGTCGTTCTCTATTTCGCCGCCAGTTCCGCCGCATTTGAAAATGTTGTCCGCAAGCGCCTCATCGCTCAGATCGAAACGTTGACCGGAGGACGCGCCGAGATCGGGTCCTTCCACTGGCGCCTTCTCCATCTCGAGGCTCAAGCGGACGGAGTCGTGATTCACGGCACGGAAGTCCCCGGCGAGGCGCCTTACGCGCAAATCGGTCGCCTGCGGGCGCAGGTGAGCGTATTGGGCTTCTTCAGTCCCCGCATTCTGCTGCGCAGCCTCGAGATTGCCCGGCCCAGGCTGCACCTCATCGTCTATCCCGACGGATCGACCAATCAGCCGCACCCACGCAGGCCGGAAAAACGCGGCAAGTCCGCTATTGACACGCTCTTCGATCTCAAGGCGAACCATATCGCGGTCGAGCAGGGCACCCTCGACTACGACGATCGCGCCGCCGCCTTCGACAATCGGCATCGCTACCTGCCGCTGGATTTCAAGGCCGACGACGTGTCCCTGGTCATGAACTACGTGCCTGCCGCATTCGACGCGCCCGAGCGCTATCGCATCGAAGGCGCCGCCACTGACCTCGTGCTCACCCGCGATCTCCCGCAAAAACAAACTCCGCCTGTGCACGGCAAGTTGCAACTCGACCTCGACCTCGAACGCAATCGCGTCTCCTTGCGCGGCCTTCAGCTCACGGCCAGCAGTCGCGGCGCCGAAGATCGCACGCTCCAGGTTTCCGGAGCGTTGGACGATTTCACCCACCCGCGCTGGCAGGCCAAACTTGCAGGCGATCTCGACATGCGGCTCCTCGATCCCATCACTGGCTATCCCGACGCGCCCGAGGGCATCGCCCACCTCAATCTCGCCGCCAACGGCATCGTGCCCGCTTTTCACATCGCTGGCAGCGTGCACGTCGATGGAGGCTCCTACCTCGGCGCCGGTATCCACGCCACGGACGTCAACCTCGATGCGCGTATCGATGCCGATTCCGGAAAACTGCTCATCACGCAGATCGTCGCCCGCCTGCGCCAGGGCGGCCAAGTCGAAGGCACGGTCGCGCTTGAGCCCTGGCTTCCCGGCGCCAGAGTTGTGCCCGCGCAAGTCACTGCTCCCATCACCGCTCCTGGTTCTGAGGAATCGCGAGCCGCCCGCAACGTACTCGTGCGGGCCGCGGTCGGCCCTATCCCGATGAACGGCAAAGTCACCGCCAATTTCACGGGCGTTTCTCTCGACACGATTCTCGATATAGTCGGTGCGCCGGCATACCGGCGCCTGGGCTTTGACGCCCGCGTGAATGGCCCGGCAACAGCAACCTGGTCGGACGGCGATAACCGCACCGTCTCTGTCACTGCCGCTCTTGATCTCAGTCCCTCCGCGCAAACTCCCGCTGGCGAAGTGCCGGCCAGCGGCGCCATGGATGCCGCCTACACGCAGCGCAACGGCGCGGTCAACTTGCGCAAACTGGAGTTGCGCCTGCCCGCCAGCGATTTCGAAGCGCAGGGCGCCATCGGCGCTTACCCGGCCAGCAGCGCGTCGTCACTTTCCATCGACTTTCATTCCCGCGACTTGTCGGAGTTCGACGCCGTACTGCGCAGCCTGGGACTGAAGCGCAATGGCAAAACCGGAATCGCGGCCCTGCCCGTGGCCCTGGCGGGGCAGGCCGATTTTCACGGGTCGTGGACCGGCTCATTGCTGAAACCGCATCTCACCGGCACGCTCAAGGCCACGCATTTGGATGTCGAAATGCCATCGCCGGCCGGCAATCCTGGCCAGCCGCAGTATGTGCGTATGGACTCCGTCGAGGCGCTGGGCAGCTACTCCCCATCCCAGATCGCCATCGAACACGCGCAGCTCGTCCGCGGCAACTCCAGGATCGCGATGAGTGGAACGCTGGACGCCTCGCTTGGCCCCGGGCCCCCAACCGCTGCTGGCTCAAAGAGCCGGGGTCGTCGGGGTGGTGGTCCGCAACCGGCATTCGACGCCAACTCCGTTCTGCACGCGCGCGGAAACGCTGTCAACATCGACGTCGCGGATGTGCAGCCGTTTCTTGTTGCGAACGGCCGGCGCCTGCCGGTGACAGGCGAGTTCAACGCGCAAATCCAGGCTGATGGGCCGCTCCATGTGCTGTCGGCCTCCGGCTCGCTGGAGATGGATCGCGGCGTCATCTATGGAGAACCCGTTACGCAGGTCAGGATTCAGGGCGCGCTCGCCGATCGCGTGCTAAAGGTGTCTTCGGCCCGGCTCAGCGAAGCCGGGGGCACAGTCTCCGTGTCTGGCAGGTACGACTTTGAAGCCGGCGTCTTTAACGTCGATGCAAATGGCGCTGGAATCGACGTCTCCAGGATCGCCTGGGTGAGCCGCCGGAATTTGGAGATGACGGGCAGGCTGGGTGTCTCCATCGCCGGCTCAGGCTCGCTCGACGATCCGCACCTGAAGGCTCGCGCGGTCTTCAGCGCCCTCACGTTGGGCGGACAGCGGTTCGGCGCCTTCGAAGTTTCCGCGAACACCGCCGATCGCACCCTCGCTTACAACGCAACCACGCAGTTGGACGGAGCCGAGCTGCGCCTGCAAGGTCAGACGGCTTTGAGTAGCGGCTATGAAACTCGTGCTCGGCTCGATTTTTCCCGGTTCAATATCGGCGCCCTGCTTCGCATGGCGCGCGTAGAGGCCTTCAGCGCCGGCTCCGCGCTCGCCGGTACGGTCACACTCGAGGGTCCGCTCGCCCATCCCGATCGGCTTCGTGGCGAAGCGCGGCTCAGTCAGTTGGCGGTCGACATCGCCGGTGTCAATCTGCAAAGCGAGGGCGGCGCGCACGCCATGTTGGCCAATGGCGCGATCCGTCTCGATCCCCTGCACGTGACCGGCGAAGATACCGACCTGCGCGCGCAAGGCAGCGTCTCGCTTCAGGGCGCGCGGCAACTGGATCTTGCCGCCAGCGGCTCCATCAATCTCAAGCTGGCTGAAACGCTCGATCGCGATCTGACCGCGAGCGGCCTCGCCACCTTCCAGGTGGAAGCGCACGGGTCCCTGCAACATCCCGGCCTGCAGGGCCGCATCGACTTCCAGAACGGCTCGCTCTCGCTCGAAGATCTACCCAACGGCCTGAGTCAATTGCACGGCACGCTGGAATTCAACCAGAACCGGCTTGAAGTGAAGTCGCTGACCGCCATGAGCGGCGGCGGATTACTCAGCCTGGGCGGCTACCTCGCCTATCAGCACGGCATCTTCGCCGACCTCACGGTCACTGCGAAGGGGGCCCACATCCGCTACCCCGAGGGCGTCAGCTCTCTGGCCGACGCCAGGCTGCAGCTTCAGGGGCCCCAGAATGACCTCCTCCTCAGCGGCGATGTACTCATCACCCGTTTTGCCGTCAGCCCCGATCTCGATCTCGCGTCGCTCGCCGCTCAGGCCGGTTCCTACGTGCAAACCATCGCCCCGCCCAACGCTCCGTCAAATCACGTGCGTCTCGACGTGCACATCGTCTCATCGCCGCAGCTCAACTTCCAGAATGCCTTCGCCAAGCTGGCTGGCGATGTGGATCTGCGCCTGCGCGGCACCCTGGCCTCGCCTTCGCTTCTGGGCAGTGTCTCCATCACCGAGGGCAGCGCCCTGATTGCCGGAACGCGCTACGATCTCGAGCGCGGCGACATCACCTTCACCAACCCGGTCCGCATCGAACCGGTCATCGACCTCAGCGCCACGGCGCGCGTTGAGGACTACGACATCTCTCTCGAGCTGCACGGCTCGCCGCAAAAGCTGTCCGTGTCCTATCGCAGCGATCCCCCGCTCCCCGAGGCCGACGTTGTGTCTTTGCTGGCCCTCGGCCACACCGCCAGCCAGCAGCGCCTTTACACACGGCAGCAGGAACAGGCCATCGCCAACCCCACCACCGACGCTTTGCTTGGCGGCGCGCTCAACGCCACGGTCTCGAGCCGCATCCAAAAGCTCTTCGGCGCCGGCTCCGTCAAGGTGGACCCCAACTATCTTGGCGCCTTCGGCAACTCCACCTCCCGCATCACCGTTGAGGAGCAGTTGGGCCGCACCGTCACCCTCACATATGCCACCGACGTCAATACCACCAGCCAGCAGTTGCTCCAGGCTGAAGTGGCCATCAACCGGCACGTCTCCCTGGTGGTGGCTCGCGACGAATCCGGTGTCTTCTCCATGGTCATCAAGGCCACGCGCCGTTACCGCTAGCGCATTTCTCCCAGTGGTGTCTACGGATTCAAGGCCGCAAAGTGGACGCGAACCCCAGTGAGCGGCAACCTTCTTGAGAATAGGTGCACTACTGGATCGAGAGAAATGCCGTTACGCCGGAATCGCCCCTTTTCGCACAGGGCGAACGTAACTTTTCCTGGGAAAAAGCATCAAAGAGGTGTGGGAACGAGTCGGTTCCGGAGAAGTCTCCAACCAGCCCGCTCAATCGCTTACGGCAACATCCAGGAGGAATTCACATGACGAAGACGATGCGCGGAACCGGGACTTGGATACTGGGTGCGGCGCTCGCCGGAGTCCTCCTGAGCATGCCCCAAATGTCTTGGGGGGCAGCCCGGAGTTCCGGCGCGGTCGCACAGTCCCAATCAGACAACACTTTATCGAGCGAAGCTACGGCGCGGCTCGACAAGAAGCAATTCCACGACGTAAAGGTCACCGTCGACAACGGCATTGCAACGTTGACAGGCACGGTTGATCTCTATGAGTACAAGGGCGATGCAGGGACGCGCGTGCTTCACGCCAAAGGCGTCACGGCGGTGCGAAACGAGATCCAGGTCGCCGGCCCCAGCGTGTCCGACAGCCAGTTGCGGAATGAGCTATCGAAAAAGCTGACCTATGACCGCGTGGGTTACGGCAACGTGTTCGACGCCATCACCGTTGAAGTGGAGAACGGAGTCGTAACGCTCGGCGGTCATGCCCACGACTACCCGAACCGCAACTCCGCCTTGGCCGTAGTCGCTACCACGCCCGGTGTCAAGGATCTGATCGACAACATCGAAGTCGATCCCGTTTCACCGATGGACTGGCAAACTCGCGTTGCCGTGGCGCGCGCCGTTTATGGCTATCCGGCGCTGAACAGGTACGCTATCGATCCCGCCATGCCCATCCGCATCTCGGTGCAGAACGGCAATGTCGCGCTTTACGGCGAAGTGGACTCGCAAGCCGACAAAGAGGCGGCTTTTCTTCGCGCCAACGGCGTCCCCGGCGTCTTTAGCGTGAAAAACTACCTGCAGGTGGCCGGCCAGCCCGCGGAGAAAACAAAGTAAGGCTGTGCCATAGCCCTTCCTCCCGGTCCCGGTTGCTTGTTCGCGGCCGGGGCCGTTCCGTCTTTTGAGAGCTTTCCCTTCGACCCACAGCCCTCCGTCAACGGGCCGGAAAGTCACGGCGTCTGCGGAGGGACCGCGCTTCAGGAACTCAGTAGGCTCTTCTTCCGTAACAAGATTGATCCCTAGTACAATTCAGCGACCGGGTATTCTTGCGTGCGAAGGAGGCTCAATGGATTTAGAGTCGCCCCACTCTCTCGATGTGGCGCAGTCAAAAGAAGAGAGCCCGCCCGCTCCTCCAACCGAAACGTGCGTTGCGCCACAGGCCGGGTTGCCGTCCGCCTCCGTCCCTTCTCCCGGATCAGACCACGGCTTGCTCTGGATCTTCGTTGGCGCCAAGGGACTGCGCGCCGGCTGGTCGGTACTGTTCTTTCTCGTGCTGGGGTCGATGTTCTCAGCGGCCGCATTCTTTGCCTTCTTTCATCTCCACCTCTTGGGCACAGAACACCGCTTCACTCCCTCGGAGTCGATCTTCAGCGAACTCGCCATGGTCCTGGGAATCGTGGGGGCGGCGGCGATCGTCGCTCTCATCGAGCGCAGGCGAATCCTCGACTACAACCTGAGAGGACCGCACAGCCCCCGGCACTTTCTTTCCGGTCTTATCGTTGGCTTCGTTGCTCTTTCCGCGCTGGTTGGCGCGCTGGCGGCGGGCGGCTGGATCGGCTTCGGGCCGGTCGCGCTCTCAGGCGCGGCGATTCTTCGTTCCGGCGCCCTGTGGGCCGTCGCCTTCGTGCTGGTGGGTTTGTTTGAGGAAGGAACCTTCCGCTGCTACCTGCAATTCACCCTGACACGCGGTCTCAACTTTTGGTGGGCGTTGGGCGTGGTCGCTTTTTTCAGCATTGACTTGGTGCTCAAGGCCTGGATCAATCTGGACATTCTTGCCATTCTCACCCTCGGCGTTCTCAGGACCGCAGTGGGAGGCGCATGGGGAGTCTACGCCTTCGCCGCGCTGGGCTTCTTCCCTTGTCTCATGCTCCACCGAAGGGCTGCCCCGCGCAGCGCGTTCTGGCAGGCTGCCTGGGCTACGTCCACACTCTTCGGCTTCGTTCACACCGGCAATGGCGGCGAGAATTGGGTCGGCATCTTTGCCGCCGGGTTCATCGGTTTTGTGTTCTGCGTGAGTATTTGGGTGACCGGCTCGGCCTGGTGGGCCATCGGCTGCCACGCCGGATGGGATTGGGCGGAAACCTTCTTTTACGGCGCCGCCGATAGCGGGATGCGCGGACAAGGCCACTACCTGACCGCGAACCCCGCGGGCAATCCGCTCTGGAGCGGCGGCGCCGACGGCCCCGAAGGCAGTTTGCTGGTCCTGGGCGCTATCCTGCTGCTGCTCCTGTTTCTGCTCGGCCTCTACGGACGAAGGAACCGGGCAGTGCCCGACAAGCCCTCTTCGCCGCCGGCGAATTGAGAACGGCGGGCGGCGCATGGGCGAACTTCTCAATCAGGCGCCGGAAGCAAGTCCGTTCCAATCGGGAAACGGGAATTTTTTGACATGGCCTTTCGGCCGTGCACGCGGCCGAGCGTGCGGCATCGGCCAACCGCTCGGCGTTATTCTGTTGCTGACCAATGCCCGATACGCATCCGTTGAACTCAGCGCCTTCGCGCGCCGCCGCTCCTATAGCTCCTCCACGCAAACGCCGCTGGCCCCGGGTTCTTGCCTGGTCCTGCAGCGGCCTGCTGGCGCTGCTCCTGCTTTCCGCGGGCGCGGGTGTCTTGTGGCTTCGCTCTGCCGCCAAAGCCGCGCTGCCTCAGCTAGACGGTGACATCCACCTCTACGGCCTCTTTGCCCCTGTTATTGTCCGCCGCGACGCCCACGGCGCGCCCCACATCGATGCCGCCACGCAGGACGACTTGTTCGTAGCCCAGGGCTACGTCACCGCCCAGGACCGCCTCTGGCAGATGGACAGTCTGCGCCGCAGCGCCAACGGCGAACTGGCCGAAATCCTTGGCCCCGAGCTTCTCCAACGCGACAAAACGCAGCGCGTGCTCGAAATCCGCCTCACCGCCCAGCGCATCTACGGCCACCTGCCGGCTGACGACAGGCGGCGTCTCGACGATTACGCCCGCGGCGTCAATCTCTACGTCGCGCAGTGCGAGAGCTCGAACACGCTCCCCGTCGAATTCCGGCTGTTGAACTACCGCCCCCAACCCTGGCGCGGGGTAGACTCTGTGAGCGTCGGTCTCGCCATGGAGCAGACGCTCGATCTGCGCATCGTCTCCAAGCTTTCCCGCGCCCGCATCGAAGCCAAACTCAACGATCCCCAGCTCGTCGCCGATCTATACCCCGTCGGCTCCTGGCGCGATCGTCCGCCCACCGGCGTCAAAGTGAACCTCAGCGAGCCGCAACCGATGCCCCCGCGCTCACAAGACGACGACGATGACGAAAACACCGAAACCCGCGCCGTGCCCGGCAACGCGATCGCTCCGGCGGCATTCGCCGCGACCGAGGATTCGCACGCGCTCACGACTCTCCTCGGCCAGCCCGATTGCGATGGCTGCGCGGCTGGCTCCAACAACTGGGTCGTCTCCGGCAGCCACACCTCTAGCGGCAAGCCGCTCCTCTCCAACGACATGCACCTCACCCTCCGCGTGCCCGACACCTGGTATATGGCCGATCTGCGCGCCCCCGGCTTTCACGCCGCCGGACTCGCAATTCCCGGCCTGCCGCTCATTGTCGCCGGCCACAACGAGCACGTGGCCTGGGGATTCACCGCGCTCTACGCCGACGTGCAGGATCTCTACACCGAGAAGCTTGACGGTAAAGGCAACTACGAAAGCAGCGACGCCCAGTGGCATCCTCTCGCCGTCGATCGCGAAGTCATCCATGTGCGTGGCGGCAAGGATGTCGTTCTCGACGTCCAATCCGCCGCGCACGGGCCGCTCATGAACCCGATTCTCATCGCGAGCGATCCGCCCATCGCCCTCAAGTGGA
>Ga0181524_10006710_pt1 | contig 10004 bp, 6 predicted proteins | sample PEATcosm2014_Bin_34_FD_119761 | JGI IMG/M metagenome (GOLD analysis project Ga0181524, IMG submission 119761) | Peatland microbial communities from MTU Mesocosm Facility, Houghton, MI, USA - PEATcosm2014_Bin05_60_metaG | ecosystem: Environmental > Terrestrial > Soil > Wetlands > Peat | place...
TTGTTGTCTTTTCTTAGAAAGGCTTTTTGTTTTGGTTTTCAGGGGGTCGCAGGGGAGAAGCCCCCGCCGGGTGCAGGAGGGTTTACTGCCACCGATTCACCCACGAATTCCTCCGAGGAGCCAAAGGTAAAAAGAGTATTGAACCCTTTGAACCGGTACTTCTGGTGATTATTCCCCAAGGCTTCGCGGGTGATCTGGTGGGGCTGCGGTGCGGGGCCGCACGTGGTTTATGCCACCCAATCCGCCGGGAACTCTCGCAGGGTGGCCAGTGAAGCCCGCCTGTCCTGGCGGCTGTCCGGCTGGCCCCGTCGGGGCCGCCTGGGGGGATGCCGGCAAAGTCAGCACGCCTACAGAAATCACTACTCCCAAACATATCCTTCCGAAGATCATGGCTTGTTTGTCTTTCATGGTTCTCATGGGACGCTCTTTCCGTTCCCGTTCCCTTTCCCCTTCACCTCACAGGCGATGTTGCCTGTAGAGGCGGCGGCCCCGGACACAAGCTCAAAAGCGGCAGCGGGATCTGGCCTGTATCGGGGCCGCAGGTTGCTGAGAAACCTATGCCAAAGCGTCTGCCGCGGCCTTCCTCAGATCGCGATCATGGTCGTTCTTCACTTCGCACTTCTTGTCGAAGCACATCGTGGGAGATTGGGCAACCGTAAAAGCCGGCCAGTGCGGGAGGCCTCCGTGGTTGGGATCACCTGTGCGCGCGAAACTAATCCAAGCATTGCTGATCCGTGCAGCTAAGTCCCGGGCCTCGGCAGTGCCCCCGGTGGCAAACGCAGAGAGGTCGGTGTTGTCGAACACGTAGGGTACCTCGCTGAAATGGAAGGCGCGCGGCCTCGCATCGAGAACCGGTGTGTGATAGCAGAACAAATACAGGTACGCCGGCGCCGTACCCTGAGTGGCTTTTCGTTCGGCCTGAGTGACAGCGTCCGTTCTTACACTGGAGATCAGGGACAAGACCTCCACGGGTTTTACGGACGGGTAAACTTTGCGGCACGCGTCGATGACGCTCTGGGCCTTGTCGCCGTATCGCTCCGATGCCCGTTTCTTTAGCTCGTCCTCGTTCATGGATTCCAGCTCCGGATAGCCCATGCTGGGCGAGGATTCATTCATGACTGTGCCGATCATCATCGGGATCTGGGCTGAGACGGCCGGCGCCGTGGGATCGAACGGATGTGCAGGAAGATTCTTGCCGTCGACTATCGGTCCCCATCCGATCCAGGGAGGGCCTCCCCTCCGAACTCCTCCCATGGGCCCTCCCAAGCCTCCGGGAGGTCCCGGGTTGATCTTTCGCATAGCGCCCGCGGCTGCATCCATCAACACCGGGATCGTCACCGTGTGAATCTTTTCGATCTGAGACCTGGTCAAGTTGAGTTCCGCAAGCACGGCGGCCGCCAGTTTGGCAGCGTCGTTGGGCGAGCCCTGCCGCAAAGTAGCTCCGCTTTGCACCACGGCCCGGTGGTACAAACCCTTGGCCGCGGGCATGGCCAACAGGGTGCTTACTTTTTCGCCTCCCCCTGATTGCCCGAAGATCGTGACATTCGAAGGGTCTCCTCCGAAGCTGGTGATGTTGTCGCGCACCCAACCCAAAAGCGTCACGATGTCGAGCATGCCCACATTACCCGAATCGGCGTATTTCGAACCATAATCGGCAAGATTTAGAAAGCCAAAGATGTTCAGGCGGTGATTGAATCCGACCACCACGACATCGCCACGCCTGCTGAGATTCTCACCGTTGTAGGCCGGGTGCTCGTTGCCTGAGCCGTGCGTATAGCCGCCGCCATGGACCCACACCATCACCGGCCGCTTCTTGTTGTCGTTCAGGCCGGGTGTCCACACGTTCACCCGTAAGCAGTCCTCGCCCGGCTGCCCGTCGTCCCACTGGGAAAGAAAGGAAAGCTCGTCGTTCGCCCACGTTCCCCGAACCGCCTGCGGACTGACCTGCCCGTAATACATGGAACTTCGGAGGCCGGCCCAGGGTTTTGGCTTGGCACAGGGGACGAAGCGGCCCTCTCCGGCGGTGGTAGCGCCGTAGGGGATGCCTCTGAATCCGTGAATGCCGTTCCGGGTATACCCCCGGACCTTGCCTGAATTCGTTTCTGCGACCGCACCGGAGTCTGATGCGACGATCAGGGGACCGCCAGTTCCCCCAGCCGATGGAGCGGGACTGGAACAGCCGGATTCGATCAAGGGGCCTGCCACTGTACCTCCGGCCAGTGTCACCGCACCTTTGAGCAGCGCCCGCCGGCCAAATTGCGTGTCGTTACTTTGGTTCATCGTTGCGTTCTCCTTAGCTGAGGTCACCAGGAACTTTCGTTTTGGATTCGTTGGGTGCATCAAGTTACAATTCCAACTGGCTCGCTTGAGTACACTATCGTCTCTATGCAAGATTTCCATTCTGCCGTTTTGGTTAGATGTCGATTATACATTCAACCGTCTATTTTGGAGCTATTTCTCTCATGTTTTTCATGCTCTTCAGGTTGAACTCCACGTTTCGCGTCGCCGATCCGATCTGGGCCTCGACACGGTAGAGAGTACCTCGTCGAGGTTCCACTCCGGAATAGCGCCCGGACGGCTCGCCACGATCGCTCCCACCCGGTTTGCGAATTCAGCGATCGTACCCGCTTGCCAGCCTAGGATGAGGCCGTGCAGGAAGGCCGCCGAAAACGCATCGCCAGCCCCCACGGTGTCGGAGACCTGAATCGGCAAACCGTCCGCTTCGGCGTATGCTCCCCCAACCCAGATCGCGCACCCGCGCGCGCCTAGGCTCACGGCCACGGCTTCCCAGCCGTAACGCGCTGAGCCCGCGCGGCAGAACGATTCCATCCCGTCGCGAGGCACGTCCAGCAAGCAACCAATCGTCTCCAGTTCCTGCTCGTTCAGCTTGACCGCGTGCGCTTTTGCCAGCAGATCGGCGACAAGCGGTGCCGTGTAGCAGCCGGACCGCAGGTTGACGTCATAGAAACGTCGCGTGCTCGGGAGCGCCGCCAGCAACCGCTCCAGTGTGCTTCTGGCCGACCGAACGAAGCTAAAGAGCGTCCCGAAGTAGACCCAACGCGGATCCTGTGCCGACAAGCCCTGGAGTTGTTCGTCGGAAAGCTCCAGCGCGTCATACGCCGCGGGGCGGTGGATCGTGAAGTGCGGCTGCGCGGAGTCACTCAGGTCGACCGCCGCGGTGCCGGTCGGGAATCCGGCTACGGTCGGCAGCACACTGTCCTCGAGACCGAGCCGCGAGATTTCCCTTTTTGCATCCACGCCAAGCTTGTCCGCGCCCACGGCGCTGACCAGGGTGGCCCGATGACCCAACCGGCTGAGGTGTGCGGCGAAATTCAAAGGAGCGCCACCCAGCCGGAACTGATTGCCGAAGATGTCCCAAAGTACTTCACCTATGGCGACTACCCGAGCACTGCTGATCACCTGACTACCAAGATGCTGTCGAGTCAGATATTCCAATTCTGTAATATCCACTGAGACAGAATAAGCAGATCCTCCAGCTCTTGTCAAGCGGATTCATGACTTCCGCAGGATTTCCGGACAATTAAATGGAAATTCAGCAGGATATCCCGAGCGGGGAGATCCGGGTTACGCAACCGCTGCACCATCGCGGCGACGGCTGTCATTCCGATGTCGGTGCAAGGCTGGTGGATGGTGGTGAGCGGGACGGGCAGGAGACTGGCGTACTTTACGTCGTCGATGCCGGCCAAACGTACGTGGTCGGGAACGACGACCTTGAGTTCGTTGAAGGTTTTCATCAGGTTGGCGGCAGTGAAATCGTTGGCGCAGACAATGCCGTCCGGCCGGATTTCTTCCAGGGCCCGCCGTACAGCCGCGGCGTCCCACGGTTCGATGCGGCATACGAATTCGGGACGGAACTCCTCAAGACTGTCAAGCACCGCTTCGCGAAAGCCCGCAATGCGCGCATCCACCGTGGGCGCGGACTCTGGCCGCCCGACAAAGATGACGCGCTTGCAGCCGCAGCGCAGCAGATGCCTGGTAATCACGTATCCAGCCCGCCGGTTGTCGATACCCACCAGGTCGTAGCCGCTGCGCTCGGGGTACGCCACCAGGTCCCGGTCAAGCAGCACCACCGGAATCCCGGCATCGTCGAACTCCTGCGCAATGGTACGATTGATGGCGTCCTTTTCCGGGGTGAGTTCGAGCGGCGCGAAAAACACGCCCGAAACGCGCTGTCCAATCAACTGCTTGCACAGTTGCTTCGCCTGCGCCGCCTTGGTGCCGGAATCGTCCAGCGACTTTCCCCACAGGAGGGCATGGTGTTCAACCTGTTGCGCCTGTGCCATGCCGCGACAGATCGGTTCGAACACTTCGGTCTGCCCGAGTTCCGGGATCAGCAGTCCAAACCTGTAACCCTGCTGAACTTGGCCGCAGACATAGCTGCCCGAACCCGCGCGGCGCTCGATCAAGCCAGCCAGCTGCAACTCGCGCAACGCGCGATTTACGGTGATTCTCGAGACAGCGAAAGTTTTCACCAGTTGGGATTCACTGGGAAGTTTCCCCCCCCGGGCATAGCGGCCAGTTGCGATTCCATCACTCAGATTCTCCAGGATTTGCTTGTACTTCGGCACTCCGATCATGATGTCTGTCATAACTTGATAATACAGCATTTGATTCCTTGCTGCAAGAATTTTCTTGACAAAAAACTTGAACCGACATATACTCCGAAACGAAGTGATCAAGTTGTATTAAGACTAACCATATCAGGAAGCGGAATCCGAGGGCTTCGCTCGCGCGATTTACCTCGTGTCGTCGCTGTTGTACGAGATACGGAAACGTCGGATTGGCGTTTCATAGGAGGTCGAAGATGCGTCGAGTTTTGCGGTTTGCTCTGTTGGTGGCTGGATGCACCAGCTATCTTCTTTTGGGACAGGTGGATACCGGAGCCTTCTCGGGACACGTCTACGATGCCAGCGGTGCCGTGATTCCCGGATGTGCGGTGTCGGTTAAGAATGTGGGGACGAATTATTCCCTGGATTTGACGACGAACTCCGATGGCTTTTATGTCTCGCCCCCTTTGCCCACCGGCACGTATCAGATTGCGGCGAAGCAGGTCGGCTTCGCGCCAGAAGCGAAGCAGGTCGAACTCCGGATCGCGGATCGTCTCGCTATCGACTTCAAGCTGCAACCCGGCTCCGTGGCGGAGAACATAGAAGTGCAGGCTCTCGCTGATATCCTCCAAACGGAAACCGCCACGCTCAGCACAGTTCGATCCGACCAGGAAATCCAGAACCTGCCCAACCGAGGGCGGCTGTTTTCCGAGGCTATCCGCTATAGCCCGGGAGACGTCCCCGGACAGGAACAGAGCAACGGGGGACCCATTATCAATGTTCGCGGCGATACTGCAAACGCCTTCAATGGCGCCTCCTGGCTGGACAATAACTTCTTGGTGGACGGAATTCAGGACAATGATAGCCACCAAGGTTATGGCGTCTTGATCTTTCCGGAAATCGAGGCCATTGAACAATACCGGGTGGAAACCTCCGTGCCGGACGCCCGCTTTGGCCGGTCGGGCAGTACGGTCAATGTCGCATACAAATCCGGTACAAACAAGTTTCATGGAGTGCTGTACGAGTTCCTCCGGAATGACAAACTGGAGGCGAAAAACTTCTTTACTGTCGGAAACAAGCCGCCGTACCGAAGAAATCAGTTCGGTGTCACTCTCGGGGGGCCTATCGGTGGGTCCGGCGCAAAGACCTTCTTTTTCCTGTCTTTCGACGGGCAGCGGGTTGCGCAAGACGAGAACGACACCAGCAGTGTTCCAACCGTGGCGACGCGGGGCGGTGATTTTGGTCAACTCCTGAGCCAGGGAAAACCGGTGCAGATCTACGATCCTTTGACCGGCTCGGGTCAAGTTCGGAGTCCGTTTCCAAACAACGTGATCCCGGCAAGCCTCTTCAATCCAGCCGGCTACAATGTGCTCAACTTTTATCCCGAACCAACTGGCCCGGGCCTGGGCAACAACTTCTACTTTGTATCTCCGCGCCCCGCTTCGACGAATCAGGGGACCGCCAAGGTCGACCGGGACTTCAGCGGGGGCTCGCGAGGCTTCTTTCGTTTCACGCAAGGGAGCGGAGACTTCACCAACGCCACAGTTCTCGGCCCGGTTGCAACTCCGGCCCTCGTAGTCCACGCCCCGTCCGAGCAGGCTGTCGGCAGCTATACCCGTATCTTGTCACCGACGTTCATTATGCAAGCCAGGCTTGCCGCTACCAGGGAAAACGCGGGGAGCACGTTCAATAACGGCGGCAGAGACACTTCTCAACAACTGGGCATCCCGAACGTAAATGTGAGTGCCCTTACGGCCGGACTTACATTGATGAGTGTTTCCGGCTATACAAATTTGGGCGAGCCGCAAAATCAGCCGGCGATTATCGCCATGAACAGCTATCAGTTCAGCACCAACTTCGATCTGATCCGTAGTGGCCATAGCTTCAAGTTTGGTTTCGATGTGGTCCGGCGCCAGACGAACGTTTTTCAGGAGGTCAATCCTCGTGGCCTGGCCACTTTCAGTACTATCTATACCAATAATCCCGCCCTCCCGTCCGGGACGGGCTCTTCCGTCGCCGACTTGTTGTTGGGCAAACCTGACACGTTCGAGGTGGACGTCCTAGATGGTACGCGAGCACTGCGCCGCACGGACATCGACTGGTACATTCAAGACGACTGGAAAGTAACTCGCACACTGACCTTGAACCTGGGGCTCCGCTACGAACTCCCCTATGGATATCCGAATTACGAAGCCCGTGGACGGCAGATGCAGTTCGATCCCTTAACCGGAGAAGTGGCGCCAATTGCTTCGGATGGCTTCCCCGGGCCGGGCGGCGTTCACACCGATTATAAAGACTTCGCTCCACGCGCGGGCCTCGCCTATCAAGTCAGCCGGAATACGGTCGTCAGGGCTGCCTATGGAATCTTTTATGTCATGATTCCGATTCAGATTGCAGAGAGCCTCGCCGCCAATCCGCCGTACATGTACAGTACGACCGTCACGAACGATCAGGCGAACTTCATTGGGGCACGGGCGCTTAGCGACGGGCCGATGCGCACCGCAGATATCAACGCGCCGGGCCAGAACTATGTCGGCTTCGACCCGAACATGCGTACCGCGTACTCGCAGGAGTGGAATATTGCGGTGCAGCGGCAACTGCCTTTCCAACAACAGATCAGTGTTGCCTACGTTGGGAATAAAGGCACCGATTTATACCAGGCGTTCAACGCCAACCAGGCCGTGCCCGGCGCGGGCGCGGTGAACACGCGGCGCCGCTGGCCAAACGATGCGCTCGTGACCTGGCGCAATTCCGAGAGAAACGCGATCTATCACAGCATGCAAGTGCTGCTCAGCAAACGGGTGTCGCGAGGTCTGCAGTATCAATTTGCCTACACCTGGAGCCACGCCATCGACACGTGGCAAGACGGCACTTCGGTAGGCACGAACATCCTCGTTCCGATTACGAATCTGACCCTCAACCGGGGCAATGCGACTAACGACATGCGGCACCAGGCTCGCCTGACTTTACTCTATGAGTTTCCCTTTGGGAAAGGGAAGGCGCATCTGGGCAACATGTCTCCCGTTCTCGACAAGGTTCTTGGGCAGTGGCAGCTTAGTAGCAATCTGACTCTGCATTCCGGCACGGTAGCCGATGTGGTGGCCGGCAGTAACACGCTGAACATTGGTGAGTCGTGCCGGGGAAACCGCCTCCGCAACGGAAATCTCCCGCCCGGCGAAAGAACGATACAGGAATGGTTCGATACCGGCGCCTTTGTCAATCCCGGCCCCGGACTGTGGGGTAACTCAGGCCGCAATGTGATTATCGGGCCCGGAACCAAACAATTGGATTTTACGCTTTTCAAGGACTTCAGGATGAGTGAGAGCAAAGTGTTGCAATTTCGTGCCGAGGCTTACAATCTGACTAATACGCCGCAATTCAACAATCCCAATACCACGATCGGATCGCCCGCATTCGGCCAGATCAGTAGCGCCGGCGCTCCCAACACAGGGCAGCGTGAGCAACGGCAGGTACAACTCGCGTTGAGGTTTCAATTCTAGGTTGTTAGCATGGGCGGCTCTGAGTAGACCGGGAATTCTTCCCGGCATCCAAAGAAGAAGAAGAGGTAAGGCTGTGTTGATAACTCGACATGAATTTTTGAAACGTACGGGAAGCTATGCCGGGGGGTTGGCGGCATCCTTGGTGTTTGGCCGTGCGAGTCGCCTGCTTGGGCAGCGCGGCAAGCGGCCGAACTTCGTTTTCATCCTCTCCGACGACATGGGTTGGGGCGATCTTCCCAGCTTCGGTCACCGCTCGCAGATAGCCTATGGTGGATGGATCGTCCGGGGCGAACTCCAAATGCCCAACCTCGACAAGATGTCCCGTCAGGGCATGCGGTTCACACAGTTCTATGAGGCTCAGCCGGTGTGCTCGCCCAGCCGCTGCGGACTCCTGACCGGGCAGTTCCCCAATAGGCTTGGAATCCACGATTATCTGTTTACACACGAGCTGAACAAGGCGCGCGGAATGCCGGACTTCCTGGACCCGAAGACGCCCACCGTAACAGGACTGCTACAAAAGTCCGGTTATGCCACGGCACATTTCGGGAAGTGGCACTTGGGCACAATCGAGCAGATGGGCGGCGCAATCGGGGACCCGAACACACCGAAGCCGGAAGCCTACGGGATCGATAAGTATGATACCGGCATTCACGGTCCCGACGGGCGGGTGAGGTCAAGCGAGGTCATCGCGGACGAAACGATCGAGTTCATCGAAAAGAACAAAGACGCCTCTTTTTACATCAATACCTGGGTGTACGACCCGCATTCACCCCTGCATCCAACCGAGGAGATGATGGCGCCCTACAAGGACCTATCTCCCGGCTGGGGGGATCACAAAGGCGCCCTCCAGGTGTACTACGCTGTCCTTACCAACCTTGACAAACACATCGGCCGTATCCTGGACACGCTTGACCGGTTGCGGCTCAGCGAGAACACGGTGGTCGTTTTCTCGAGCGACAACGGGCCAGAGAACAGCATTATTCCGTTTACCTCGCACTACGGCGGCGCGCCCTCGGTAGGACCTTTCCGGGGCGAAAAGCGAAGTCTCTACGAGGGCGGCATCAGACTTCCATTGATTGTCCAGTGGCCTGGAAAGGTTCCGGCCGGGAAAGTGGACAACTCCACCGTCATCGGAGGTGTCGACTATCTGCCGACGGTATGTCATCTGGCCGGGGTAGAACTCCCAGCCAAGGCGGCGTTCGACGGGGAGGATGTGTCCGGGGCTTTCCTGGGAAGACCGATAATAAGGAAGAAGCCGCTGATGTGGGAGTGGCGGGAGCCGGTCTATGGCAGCATCCTGAACAACGCTCCGATGCTGGCGATCCGCGAGGGTAAATGGAAGCTGCTGATGAACCCCGACCGGAGCCGGATCGAACTGTATGACATTCCGAGCGACCCGAGTGAAGTCGACAACCTGGCCGACCGTGAGCCGGCAGTGGTAAGACGGCTTTCCAGGCAAGTATTGGCTTGGCAGATGACACTACCCAAGGGACCGGTGGATCCGGAAGCCGGGAAGAAGAACTATCCTTGGCCAAGGAACTACTGAGTCAGAGAGGCCCTTGGGAGATTTCCGCGGCGCAAACTGCTGGCTGCTTATTGGAAAAGATGAAGAAAGGATTGTCGATCCTTACGCGACCATCCCCAGCGCAGTAAGCAAGTCTCGCATAGCGGCCCTGAAACGTCCGTAATGGTGATTATTTCGGACAACATGAAACGCTGCGCGTGCCGCGGTCGCGCGACTCGCTTCAAGTGCAGCCGGCTTTCACCCATTGCTTGAGCCGGTTTCCAAGAACCGCCCGGGCTATTCGAAATCAACCGAGTGCGCGCCGTCCCAGGTTACGGACTCGGGTATTGACTCCGCGATGGCTACGAATGCGCAATACTCCACCGTCAGGCGCTCCCTTGCAGGAAGCCATCGGTAGGCAGGTACGCCAAA
>Ga0181524_10006712_pt1 | contig 10002 bp, 8 predicted proteins | sample PEATcosm2014_Bin_34_FD_119761 | JGI IMG/M metagenome (GOLD analysis project Ga0181524, IMG submission 119761) | Peatland microbial communities from MTU Mesocosm Facility, Houghton, MI, USA - PEATcosm2014_Bin05_60_metaG | ecosystem: Environmental > Terrestrial > Soil > Wetlands > Peat | place...
CACGATCGCCAGCAGCGGCCGGCCCGTGTCGCGCCCGCGCGCGGCCAGGAGTTTTTCCGCCTGCGCCTCGTCCTCCGGCGCGGTGAACACCTCCGGCCGCTGGTCGCCCGCGCCTTCGCAGCCGAGGTACTCGAGCAGGCTCGAATAGACCTGCACTTTGGGGACCAGCCGCGGATGCTCCCCGCGCCCGGGCCATGGCACGGCGTCGGTGAGCAGCAGGCGCCGCCCGTCGCGCGCATGGCCGACCCGGCGCTTCGCCCGCGCGAGCCGGGCCATCAGCGCCGAGTTGAACGACTGCGTCAGCAGCAGCGCCAGGTCATAAGGAGGCGCATGGCGCAGCCGCTTGGCCGTCGCGAAGAGCCCGGCCAGTCCGCCGCGCGGGTCAACCTCGACGACCTCATCGGCCCACGGCGCGTGGGCGATGACCGGCTGGACATACGCCTTCAGCAGCAGCGCGATGTGCGCTTTGGGGTAGTTCGAGCGCATGCAGCGCAGCGCCGCCGTCGCGGCGATCATGTCGCCGATCCAGTTCGGGCAGCGGATGAGGATTCGTTCGGCCGGGTATCGCAGCGGCAAAGCTGGCGCTCCGACGAAAATGCGCAGTGCGAGTCAAACCTATCACATCGCCGCCGGAGTTGCAACGAGCGGGCGATTGAGCCGCCCAGTTGAACGCGACCGGAGGCTTGTGTTAGCATCGCTCGACGCCGTTGAGGAAAAGGTTTTCATGAGATCGCCCGTGTTCCCCAGATGGCTCCTCTGCGCGTGCCTCGCGTTCGGCGCGGCGCGCCTGTTTGCGCAGGACCAGCCGTTGGCCGTCACCGCCGCGCTGCAGGCGGTGGTGGACCGTCATCCCTTGCGCGGCGCGAAGGTCGGCATCGTGGCGCGTCGGATCTCGGACGGCAAAGAGGTCTTCTCCTTCCACGGCAACGAGCTGTTCGAGCTGGCCTCGAACACGAAGATCTTCACCACCTCGGCCGCGCTCCTGAAGCTGGGCGCGGATTACGAGTTCCGCACGACGCTGATCGCCAACGGCACGGTTCAGGACGGCGTGCTCCAGGGCGACCTGGTCGTCGTCGGCGGCGGCGACCCGAGTTTTTCCGGCCGCGTCCATCCCAGCGCTATGACCGTCCCGCGCGAGTTCACCAAGGCCATACAGGCGGCGGGCATCCGGCAGATCACCGGCGACCTGGTCATGGACGACCGGCTGTTCGACCGCGTCTATCGCGCGCCCGGCTGGCCGAAGGCGGAGTGGCTCTGGTGGTACGCCGCGCCGATCAGCGCGCTCTCGTTCAATGACAATTGCGTCGAGGTCAAGGTCACCGGCGGCTCCGCCCCGGACGCGCCCGCGGCGATCAGCACGTACCCGTCTTTTCCCGCGATGCACTTCGTGAACCATTGCTTCACCGGCGCGAAGGACCGGCCCGCCGACGTGACGTTCGAGCGGGCCGACGACGGAGCGATCGTGGTCTCGGGCCGGCTGCCGGTCGGCGTCAGCCGGTCGGAGACCCTTGCCGTGGAGGAACCCGCGCTGTTCCTGGCCGCGGCGCTCCAGGCGGAGATGGCGAAGGCCGGCATTCGCCTCGACGGTCGGGCCCGCCTGGTGGGCGACTTTGAAAAGCCGCAGCCGGGCGCGCACGAGATCTTCGCGTGGAAATCCAGGCTGCTCGACTCGATCTCCGCCGCGAACCAGCGGAGCCACAACTTCTGCGCGGAGCAGATTCTGAAAACGCTGGGCGCAGCGCGCTTCGGGAAGGGCAGCTTCGAGTCCGGCTCGGCCGCCGTGCGCGAGGTCACGCGGGCGGCGCAACTGCCGGACGAGGCGGTGTCGCTGGTGGACGGCTGCGGCCTGTCGCCCGAGGACCGCGCCACGCCGCAGGCGGTCTCAGCGTGGCTGGAGGTGATCTACCGCAGCAAGATCCAGGAGGCGTTTTTCGGCTCGCTCGCGACGAATGGCCAAGCGGAGACCACGCTGCGGAACCGCCTGACCGACCCGGCGATGCGCGGGCGCATCCACGCCAAGACCGGCACGATCAAGGCCAACGGCGCCAGCGCGCTCAGCGGCTACGCCGAGGCGACCGATGGTGAAATCTACGCGTTCTCCATCCTCGTCAATGGCTTCCGGTCCGGCGCCGTCGGCGCGGCTACTGGGCTGGAGGACGCGGTATGCTGTGCGTTGGTCGGTGTTTCCGAGAAGCCGACGGAGAGCAATAAGAGGAAGTAGATTGCGGAATGCGGATTGCGGAATGCGGATTGCGAAATATGGATTACGGATTGCGGAATACGGGTTCGGTTTTAACCGCGCGCGCGAGGGGGCTCAAGGAGGATGTCTGTTATGAGAAGCGATGACCTTAAGCGGCGAATGCGCGCCTTCGCACTACAAGTGATTAGGCTAGTCAATGAACTCCCTCCCGGTAGGACGGCGGACGTGATCGGAAGGCAATTGTTGAGATGCGGAACATCGGTCGGCGCGAATTACAGATCGGCTTGCCGGGCGAAGTCGCCGGCGGACTTCATCGCGAAGATGGGCATCGTGGAAGAGGAGGCTGACGAGTCACAGTATTGGCTCGAACTCCTCGTCGATGCGGGACTGATCCCGCGCCAGCAAGCGCTGGGCCTTCATAGGGAAGCCGGCGAGTTCGTCGCAATCGCCGTCGCCTCTATTCGGACTGCGCGGAAAAGCCAGGAGGAGAAGAAACGAAGTGTAAGCGGCTTGAACGGCCATCGGCGTTCAGCCGGCTTGGATTCCGCAATCCGCACTCCGCACTCCGCAATCTGAAAAGAGAGGGTCTCATGAGCTACATTACCGTCACCTGCGACACGCTCCCGGAGGCTTGGGAACAGGCCGTGCTTCGGTGCTGGGAGGAAGGAGATCGCATCCGGACGGAGTACGACAAGCCCGCCGACCCGGAGAGCCGCGATTGCACGGCCATGATCGTGGCGCGCAAGCCCTTCCAGGAGCCGCGCATTCACAAGGCGTTTCCCGGCTCGCTCGAGGACCTGGAGATTTACCGGCAGGAAGTGGTGGAGGGCATCCACGACCACTGGGTGAATCCGGAAGAGGGGAAGTGGTCGTACACGTACCATCAGCGGCTGTTCGCGTACGACCTGTTCGGCCCGGGCGGCAAGAAACGCGCCATCAACCAGTTCGACTACATTATCGAGAAGCTCGCCTCCGCGCCCCATTCCCGCCGGGCGCAGGCGATCACCTGGAAGCCGGACGTGGACCCGGGCGTGGACGATCCGGCCTGCCTGCAGCGGATGTGGTTCCGCATCCACGGCGACGAGTTGCGGATGAACGTGCACATGCGGTCGAACGACGCGTACAAGGCCGCGTTCATGAATATGTGGGCGTTCACGGCGCTGCAGCAGTACGTGGCGGAGGCCGTGAGCCGTCGCGCCCACCGCACGCTGAGGCCCGGCGCCTACGCGCACATCGCGGACAGCTTCCATATCTACGGCTCATACTTCCGCGAGTTCGAGGGCTTCCTCAACTCGGTGCGCAAACGCAGCTTTGCCGAGCGCACCTGGGACAGCACCAGCGATTTCGTCCAGAGCGCGTTCGAGTCCGCGCGAGCCCAGATCGCCCAAGAGAAGGCGCGCGAACGCGCGAAACCTTGAGTCTGCGCGCGGGCGACTTGTTTCCGCCCCGGCTGCGGCAATTGCCGCGCGGCGAGGCGTCTGCTAGAATCCGGCTGATCGAGCGCCGGAGTTTTTCGGTCGCGCATTCTCGAGAGACGGCGGCATGATGCGAAAGGACTTCCTGGTTTTCGGCGCGCCGCTGATCTCGGAAGACGAGATTGCGGAGGTCGTCGCGACCCTTCGCAGCGGCTGGATCGGGTCCGGGCCGCGCGTGAAGCAGTTCGAGCGGCGCTTCGAGGAGTACGTCGGCGTCCGCCACGCCGTGGCGGTGAACTCGTGCACCTCGGCGCTGCACCTGGCGCTGCACGTGCTCGGCGTCGGCCCCGGCGACGAGGTGATCACGACGCCGTACACCTGGTGCTCCACCGCGAACGTCATCGTGCACCGCGGGGCGCGGCCGGTGTTCGTGGACGTCGACCGCGCGACCGGCAACCTGGACCCGGCGCGGATCGAGCCGGCCGTCACGAAGCGCACGCGGGCGATTCTGCCGGTCCACCTGGGCGGGCGCGCCTGCGACATGGACGCGATCATGGAGATCGCGCAGCGGCGCGGGCTGAAGGTGATCGAGGACGCGGCCCACGCGCTGGAGGCCACCTGGAAAGGGCGGCGCGCCGGCTCGATCGGCGACTGCGGCGCGTTCAGCTTCTACGCCACGAAGAACGTCACGACCGCCGAGGGCGGCATGGCGGTCACGGCGGACGCGGCGCTGGCCGAGCGGCTGCGCACGCTCTCGCTCAACGGGACCTCGGCCGACGCGTGGAAGCGGTTTCAGCCGGACGGTCCGCCGCTGGTGCAGGTGGTCGAGGCCGGCTACAAGTACAACATGACGGACATCCAGGCCGCACTCGGCCTGAAGCAGCTCGAGAAGGTGGAGCGATACCTGGAGTCCCGCGAACGCCTCTGGCGGTTCTACGACGAGGCGCTCGCCGGCCTGCCGCTGATCCGTCCCGCGCCGGCGGTCTCCGGCTGCCGTCATGCGCGGCACCTGTATTCCCTCCTGGTAGACACGGAACGCACGCCGCTGACGCGCGACGCGGTGCGCGAGGAGCTCAAGAAGCGGGGCATCGGCACCGGCGTCCACTACATCGCGCTGCACCTGCATCCGTTCTATCAGCGGGAGTACGGCTATCGCGCGGGACAGTTCCCGAACGCGGAGTATCTGTCCGAGCGGACGTTCAGCGTGCCGCTTTCGCCGCGCGTGACGGAAGCGGACGCGCGCGACGTGGTGGACGCTCTTCGGGACGCGCTCCGGTGAGCCGCTCGTCGTGTGCCGTCAGGGCATACGAAGCAGCGCCTGACGGCGCCACTACAAGCGACGCACTCGCACTGGCAACGCGCGTATGCCGCACTTTTTCAACGGACTGACAAGGGCTTGCCGGCTGCCGCTGTGCGGGCGCCCGGAAATCATGGAGCCAGCGACATGGCGGGCAATTTCAAGACCACCCTCAAGGACCTGCTGCGGCCGTCCGTATATGAGGTGAGGAAATGGCTGCCGGCTCCAGGCTGGACGAGCCGGCGGCCGCCGAGGGTCGCCATGACCCTCTTGTGCAAGAATGAGGCCGATATTATCCGGCAGCACATCACCTACCATCTGCCCAAGGTTGATTTTCTCATCGTCACGGACAACGGCAGCACCGACGGCACTCGCGAGATGCTGGCGGCCTTCGAGTCCGAACGGGTTATCGTCGGCGACGATCCGACGCCGTTTAATATGCAATTCAAGCACGTTGACCGAATGATCCGCATGGCCCGTGATCGGGGCGCGGATTGGGTGGTCAATAGCGATGCCGACGAGTTCTGGGTGGGAGATTTCCAAGCCGTCGCCCAAAGGTACCGGCGCCGGTGGTATTCCGCACTGTGGGCGCCGTCCTTCCGCATGCGCCCGTGCTGCGCCGAGAATGCCGGCGAGACGGACCCGATTGCGCGCATGCGGTGGCGCGAGCGCGCGCCGGACAAAGGATTCCGGAAAGTCTTCCATGAGACAGCCCGCTACTTGAAGATTGACCAGGGAAACCACAACGTTCATATTCGGGGAGGCCGCAAGGTCGAACTTTTGCCCGACGAGATGCGAATCTGCCACTACCAGTGGCGCGGCTTCGCGCATTACTTGCGGAAATGTGTGGACATCTCCAAAGCTTACGAGTCCAGCGGCCTCCGGGAGATTTATGGACAGCATTTGAAGCGCGTGTACAACGTGTGGAAGGCCCAAGGCGAGGAAGGTGTGCGCGACCTGTATCAGCGCGAGGTGTACGTGCCGGAGAGCGGCATGGGCGAACTGGTGCGCGATGACACGGTCGCCGCCGCACTCGGGCTGATGAACTCCGCGTAACAGGCCCGCCGACCCGGCCCATGCGCGCGAACTGGAGTTGACCGCGTTCATGCAAAAACCCCGAGTGCTTCACGTATTGGCGATCAACGGGGTCGGCGGCGTGGAGAGCATTTTCGTAGACTACCTCACCCGGTCGGACCCCGCTTGCGCGGAGCAGCACGTCCTGGTGACGCACGGGCGCTGCCACCGGTTCTGGCGCGCGAAGCTCGAGGCGCAATCGAAATCCATCCGTTACGCCAACTATTGGCGCGGGATTAAGGTTCCCTCGCTGGGCGGCTTGCGGCGGCGGCACATCCTCAGGGAGATCTCCGCCGTCAGGCCGGACGTGGTGGTCATCTGGAACGCTCTGGGCGAGATGGACCTGGCCGATGCGGCGTCCTGCGCGCCGGCGGTTTACATCGAACTGGGCGCCGCCTGGGGGAACCCTCCTGAAGCAGACGTGGGGCGATTCCTTGGGAAAATGACGAAGGTGATCGGCAATTCTTACGCCAGCCGGCGCATGCTGGAACTGCGCTGGAAGGCGGACAGCAAGAAGAACGTCGTCCTTCTCAACCCGGTTCGCAGCGACCTGGCGGAGGGCGCCTTCGAAGAACGCCGCAGCGGCATGCGCACGCCGCTTCGGCTCGGCATCATCGGGCGCATGGTGGCGTTCAAGGGATTTCCGCTCGCTTTCCACGCGGTGGCCCATCTCCTGCGCGACCGCATCGCTTGCGAGTTGCACGTGGCCGGGCAAGGCCGCGATGAGGCGGCTTTGTCCGAGCTGGTCAAGAAGCTATCGCTGGAAGACCATATCCGTTTCCTGGGCTCGTACGCCAATCCCGCCTCGTTCTACCGTAACATTGACGTGTTCCTTTGCCCGTCCATCCGCGAACCGTTCGGAAATGTGGCGATCGAGGCCGCCTACGCCGGCTGCCCGGTCGTGGCTGCGGCGGTGGACGGTCTGCCCGAAGTGGTTCAACACGAGAAGACCGGGTTGTGCATCCAACCCACTCTGCCGATTTCAGACTATCCGCAGTTCGGAGGCTCGCCGGACCAGTGTCCTCCGTGGGTCTACGATCCGCTGAAGGACGCCCTTCAGCAGCCCAGGCTCCTGGATCCGCGGGCGATAGCGCAGGCGGTGAAGGCCATCATCAATCCTCCCGAGCGATGGCGGGCGATGAGCGGCGCGGCGCGGGAACGCGCCTTGCGGGGCTTCCGAATGGACGACTTCGCGCTTCGGCTGAACCAGCAGTTTCTGGATGTCTGCCGCCATGACGATTGACGCTGACAGCGTGAAGCAGTGGTCGGCGCCATACCGAAACTGGCATTACTATCCTGGGCACGTCATCCCCGCGAAACCCGACATCAAGGGTTTCGAAGATGTTCACTCGACGGATGTCCCCACCGTCTTTCAACTGCCGAACGGCAAAAAATGGCTCATGACCTTCATCGGTTTCGACGGCGACGGCTACCAGTCGTTCGTCGCCGAAAGTGACGACCTGGCGAACTGGTCCAACATGCGCCTGGCCATGGGCTACGGACCGGAAGGCGCCTTCGATCACGGCGGCGTTGTTCTGGGCGCCTTCCTTTACGAGGACTACGGCATCAAGGCTCGAAGGATTCTGAAAAAACATAAAGGGAAATACTGGTCGCTTTACGGCGCCTATCCCCGCCAGGGCGGATACGAGTTGCGGCCGGGTTATGAAGGAGTCGCATCCAGTGAGGACGGCCTGACCTGGCAGCGGGCGAAAGAGGGGCCCATTCTTTCAGTGCATCAGCCGGACTGCGGCCCATGGGAAAAAGACTGCATTTACCAGCCCTGGCTTCTGGAACATGAGGGGAAGTATCACAATTTCTACAATGCCGCCGCCGGGGACATCGAACAAATGGGACTGGCTCTTTCGGACGACCTGATCCATTGGAAACGATTCGCGCGCAATCCTGTGATCCCCAACGGCCCCGGCGGCAGTTACAACCAGACTTTCTGTTCGGATGGGAAGGTTTTCCGGGACCGGGACCACTGGGTCATGTTCTTTTTCGGCGTGGGGCGAGGCGGCGCGCACATCATGACCGCCTTCTCGCGCGATCTATTGGATTGGACCGTTGATCCCGACCCGATCTACAAGAGCGGCGGCAACCCATCCGGCCTGGACAGTGAATTTGCGCACAAGGTCTCTCTGGTCTGGAATCCTGAGAACGGCGCCTACTACATGTTCTACAATGCGGTGGGGAACAAGGGCAGAGGCATTGGTCTGATCACCAGCAAGCCGCTCGTCTAGTGTGGCATCCCGGAATTAAGTTGCACGATGTCGGGTCATTCCGAGCGGAGCGAGGAATCTCATACGCCGCGTGTCGGCAGCGGTTTAAGGTGTGAGATGCTTCGCCGTTTGGCCCTGAGCTCACAGCCGAAGGGCTGCGCTCAGCATGACACGGTCTGGACTACCAGGATAAACAGAGCGAGTTTCCCGGCGCGCCTCTGGCGAAACCGGCGCCGTGGTTGTATAATCGCCGGAAGGGGCTGCCGGGCCGGCTGAGAGGAACCACATGAGCGATCATCGGAAAGCGGTCAAGCTTCGTTGGATTGCGGCGGCGGCCGTGCCGCTGATTTTCATGTCGGCGGCGCGCTTCGGTCTTGTCGCGGACCGCGCGTTTGCGGCGAGCAAGAGCGACCCGAGCGGCGCGTCGGGCGCCGCGCCGCAGATGTCTTCCGCGAACCCGCTGCTGGACAAGCTGTGTTTTCCCTGCAAGGGGCCGACGACCATCAAGGGGAGCGAATGGATCACCGTTGACCCGATCAAGCGATACACGCTCACGGGCTGGTTCAAATCCGTCGGGAAGGAGCCGAGCAACCTCTATTTCGGCTACATGTGCTTCGACGCGGACAAGCGGCTGATCGCGCCCGAGCACGTCAGCGTCGTCGGCGCCACCGAGACGACCCTCTACGAAGACTGCAAGAAGGAGGATACGCTCCTCAAGGTGGCGCACGCGTTCAAGTGGAAAGAGGACTCGCACGCGTGCATCGCGTTCGAGGTGGACGACTCCGGCAAGTACGTGGACCTGCCGAATCGGAACCTGAGCGGCTTCGGGATCATCAAGCTCGAGGAGAAGGACGGATATTGGGAAGTCCGGCTGAACGAGCCCTGCGGGCGCGCGTATCCGGCCGGGACGAAGGTCCGGGAGCATTTCGCCGGGCCGGCTTACCTGTACTGCGCGGCCGCCGCGCAATCGGTGCCCGCGGAGTGGACGCAGTACAGCGGCAGCGTGACGGGCCTGTCCGTGGCGGGCGCCGGCAACGCGCGCTGGTGGCAGGGCACGAAGTACGCCAAGCTGGTCCTGCTGCTCAACTCCGAACAGAACGAAGACTGCATCGTGCTGGTGGGCGGCCTCGATATCCGGTCCGAATCGCCGTGATTCACTTCGCCCCAGCGCCTCTCCGCCGCACTGCATCTCTCCCGAAGCCGGACACCTTATAGCTGGCCTTTTCCGAGCAGTTCGAGGATCTCTTTCGGGCGCGTAGACATGTGGATCATGTCCTCGCGCGTGATCTGGTCCTCGCGGTAGAGTTTCATGAGCGAGGCATTGAGCGTGCTCATGCCTTCGGCAATGCCGCTCTGCATGCTCGAGTAGATCTGCTGGACCTCGCCGGAGCGGATGAGGTGCGCCACCGCCTGCGTGGCGACCATGAGCTCGAACGCCAGCACGCGGCCGGTGCCGTCTTTCTTGCGGAGCAGGTGCTGGACCATGATGCAGATCAGGACGAGCGAGAGCTGCGTGCGGGCCTGGGTCTGCTGGTGCGGCGGATAGGCGTCAATGATGCGGCTCAGCGCCTGCGGAGCGTCGCCGGTGTGAAGCGTGGCGAGGACCAGGTGCCCGGTCTCCGCGAGGGTCAGCGCGGTCTGGATGGTCTCGAGGTCGCGCATTTCGCCGATGAGGATCACGTTGGGGTCCTGGCGCAGGACGTGGCGCAGCGCCTCGTGGAAGGAGAGCGTATCGTCGTGCATTTCGCGCTGGTTGACGATGGACTGCTTGTGCCGGTGCAGGTGCTCGATGGGGTC
>Ga0181524_10006718_pt1 | contig 9997 bp, 9 predicted proteins | sample PEATcosm2014_Bin_34_FD_119761 | JGI IMG/M metagenome (GOLD analysis project Ga0181524, IMG submission 119761) | Peatland microbial communities from MTU Mesocosm Facility, Houghton, MI, USA - PEATcosm2014_Bin05_60_metaG | ecosystem: Environmental > Terrestrial > Soil > Wetlands > Peat | place...
CTGCTGGTGGGCGGCAGCCCGCTGCTCGAAGACATTGCCCGGCACATCGAAGAACACCCCGAGCTGGCTCTCCAGGTGACCGGCTATGTGGCCGACGCCCAGGAGCCCGGCACTCCGCTTCCAGGCGGCAAGGTCCTCGGCCCAATCAGTTCGCTCACCGAAGTGGTTCAAGCAACCCGCCCCAACCGCCTGGTGATCGGCATGTCCGAGCGGCGGCAGCGCATGCCCGTGGCGGAACTCCTCGATCTGCGTTTTGCCGGCCACATCATCGAGGAGGCCGCCACCACCTTCGAATACGTGTGCGGCCGCGTCTGCATCCGCGAACTGCGTCCTTCGCAACTGATTTATTCCGGCGAGCTCGGACCGCGCATGCGGACCCTGATCCTGCAGACCGTGTCCAACCGGCTGCTCTCCGCCATAGGCCTGGTAGTGGCCTCACCCATCATGCTGCTCACGGCGCTCGCCGTGCGGCTTTCCTCGCCCGGCCCGATTCTGTATCGCCAGGTGCGCGTGGGGCTTGACGGCGAGCTGTTCACGCTTTACAAGTTTCGGTCGATGCGGGCGGATGCCGAAGCGCAAACCGGCGCCGTGTGGGCTTCCAAAGACGATCCCCGGATCACCAAAATCGGGAAAATCATCCGCAAACTCCGCTTCGATGAGTTACCCCAACTGGTCAACGGCCTGATCGGCAACATGTCCATCGTCGGTCCGCGCCCGGAGCGGCCCGAATTCGTGCATTCCCTCTCCGAAAAAATCCCGTACTACCGCGAGCGCCATTGCGTCCGTCCCGGCATCACGGGCTGGGCTCAAATCAACTATAAGTACGGCGATACACTCGAAGACACCATCACGAAGCTTGAATACGACCTTTACTACATCAAGAACATGTCCTTCCGTCTGGACACGTACATCGTCTTCCACACGGTCAAGGCCATGCTGCTCTCGCGCGGCGCGCAGTAGTCGTGGTACTCGGTAGCCCGTTTCAGGGGCCCGGCGGCTTGACACGCCCCGCACTGCCGCGTCAGACTTTGAGTTGCTGCTTATTCTAACGGAGGAACTCGAGTGAATCCGGCTCGCGCACTGTTTACCCTGGTTTTCGTGCTGCCCGCCTTCGGCCAGTACGCCGGTCCCGCCATCCTCTCGCGCGGCGACGCCCCCGCCGCCATGGAAGCGCCCCAAATCAAGTTCCAGCCGTTTCTGTCGGTCAGCGCCTCCTATACCACGGGCCTTTCCGGCGTGACCGTCAATGCGCAGGGCAACCTCGCCAACGCCAGTGGTTATGGAACCACGATCGCAGGCGGCATTAGCGGCTCCCATAGTTGGCGGCACACGCATATCGGCCTCGACTATCACGCCAGCTACGCCTTTTATCCCAACGACACCAGCTACAACTCGTTCAGCCAGGCACTGGGTCTCGGTCTCTCTCACCAGGTCACCCGCCACATCAAGTTCAGCCTCCGGGAATCCCTCGGCTGGTTCTCATTCAGCAATCCGAACGTGGGGCTCACCCAAACCGTGCCCTTCGATCCCTCCCAAAGCGCCATCCCCGCCAGCGACTTCTATTACACCCGCACGATTTATGCCACCACCCAGGCCGACCTCGTCATTCAAAAATCCACGCGGCTCTCCTTCGATCTGGGCGGCGGTTTTTTCATTAATCGCTACGCCTCCACGGCGCTGTACGGAGTTACCGGCGAAAACGCCATGGGCGATTTCCAATACCGGCTCTCGCGGCGCGCCACCATTGGGGCGCAATATAGCTTTACCCACTACTCTTTTACCGGCATCCTCTCCTCGAGCGACCTTCACGGCGCCGCTCTCACATACGGACTGCGGATCTCCCGCACCGTGGAGTTTTCCGGTTACGGGGGATTCATGCACGCCGAAACCAAGTTCATCCAAAGCGTGCCCGTCGATCCCAATGTGTCCGCACTGCTCGGTTTCAGCAACACCACCGCGCTGGCTTATCACGTCAACTGGGTTCCCAATTTTTCCGGGCGGCTGTCCAAGACCTTTGCCCGCGGAGTAGCCTATGTCGGCGGTGGAGAAACCGTCCTCCCCGGAAACGGTCTTTTTCTCACGTCCCGCACCGCTTCGGTCATGGCCGGATACGGATACACCGGCCTGCGCCGCTGGAGCCTGGGAATCAACGTCACGTATATTTCCGCCCTTTCCATCGGCAACGTGAGTGGCAGCTATGGCAACATCTCCGGCTCTTTCAGCATGAGCCGCTCGCTCGGCCACTCCCTCAGCTTTGTCACCAGCTACAGCGCCAACCAATACCGAAGCCCCAACTTCACGCACTACAATCGCTTGATCTACACCGGGTCGGTGGGCATCGGCTGGTCCCCGGGCGCCATCCCCTTGCGCATCTGGTAGCCCGCGGCGGACGCGCGGAACGTACCCTTTCTCACGCATCGGTACCGCACCAGGGTCCACAGGGCCTGGAAACCGTCCCTCGCCCGGATCTTCTTGCCTTCCGCGATGCCCCGCGGATTGTATGAAATGGGTACCTCGTGTATGCGGCAGCCCAGGCGCCGCAGTTTGGCCGTGACTTCCGGGCAGAACTCGAAGCGCACGCACTCCAGCCGGACCAGCCGCACCACGCTGGCGCGAAATGCCTTATAGGCGGTTGCCTCATCCGTGATGGCGGCGCGGTAGAGGAGGTTGGCCGCCAGTGTCAGAATCCGGTTGGCCAGCCGGTTCCGCCACTTCATCCCCGCCCAATTCCGCGACCCGTACACCACGTCGGCGCGTCCTTCCACAATCGGCTGGAGCAGCAGCAGGTAGTCGTTGGGATCGTATTCCAGGTCTCCATCCTGCACCAACACGATGTCGCCGGTGGCTTTGGCCAGGCCGGTGCGCAGGGCCGCACCCTTGCCGCGGTTGGCTTCCGCATGATGGACCACCAGCAGCCGCGAGCCGCCATATTGCTCCAGCAGTGCCGCGGTGCCGTCGGTGGACCCGTCGTTCACCACGATGATCTCCTTCTCGCAGCCCGCCGGCAGTTCCGCGCGGATCACCCGCTCCAGCACTTGCGGCAGCGTGGGGAATTCGTTGTACACCGGGATGAGGATGGAAACCCGCAAACAGCCTTCCCTGTCCGCCATTCTACTTCCTCAGCACGGCCAGCAGCGACTGCCCGAAGGGCGGCGGCACGGTGGCCTCCAGGCGCTCCAGCAGCGGCGCCAGCAACCGGTCGAACACCGCAATCTGCCGGTCCGATTGCGCCTCGCGTTTCCAGACGTGCGCATTCATCCACCAGCCCGCCAGGCCAATCGAGTTCAGGTAGTGCGCCTTGCGCACCTGGAGCCCGGCCCGTTCGGCCAGGCGCGCAATCGCGCCGCGGCGGTACCGCCGGTAGTGTCCCAGGTTCCGGTCGATTGGCCCGTACAACGCCTCAAACGCCGGAACCAGCAGCACGATCACTCCACCGGGCGTCAGGATCGACGCCATGGCGCCGAGCGCTTCAGCATCGTCCTCAATATGTTCCAGCACGTTCACGCACAGGCACGAATCCGGCCGGAACTCCGCCAGATCGCGAAACTCCGGCCGGGCCGTGTCGCACACCAGGGTTTGCAGGTTTTCGCGCGGCCCGTAGCGCTCCCGCAGCCGCTCCACGCAGGCCGCTTCCGGGTCCAGCGCGACAACCAGCTCGCGATCCAGCAGCAGACCGGTGAAGTTGCCGATGCCGCACCCCACCTCGACCACACGCCGCCCGGCTTCCCGCAACACCAGCCGGCTCTGCCAGGCAAAGTAGTTCCTGGCCCGCGTCATCTGGCGCTGGTCTTCGAGAGTAAAGGCCGTGGATGGCTGCGGCACTTTGCGCCGCGGTGGGGATTTCACCTGACCGCAGTTTCCCACGGCGGCTGGGCCAGGGACCAGTGGCACCGGGACGCCGGCGAGGCGATTATGCGGAACGCGGGGGCGAGATCCTGGGCCGTCCTGATATCGGGCACCGGGAGCCGCATGGCAACAGCCTTCCAGAGAACAGGCCGTCTCGCCTTGCCGGACGCGGATCTTCCACACGTCACCCCGCCTCAATACGGCCGCTTCCCCTGCCAGTTCCCCGGCGGATCGTATTCGCACACCCACACCTCGCGCCCGCCGCCTCGCGCCACCGCGCATCCCACCTCTTTGGTGTCGCCCCAAACAATCTGCGTGTAGTGCCCGCACACGCCGCTACATTTATTAGAGCCGTAGTCGTAATTGCGGGCTTCCGCCGCCCACCCATCCACCACCTGCCCCGGCGACGCGCCCGCACCAGTCACATCGAACAGATTCTCCCCATACTTCGAGTTCGGCCGATGGACAAACTCCCTGCGCGCCAGCAGCGTATCAGCCCAATTCCGCGCCACGGCCGCCAGCCGCTCGGACCACGCCAGCGGCGCAATTTTCAGGCGAGTCCGCACCGCGTTGTGTGCCGCCAGCATCTCGCGGGAAAGAGAAGATGGCGCGGCGTCCGTTTGCCTCGCATCGAAGTGCTGCCATTGCGCACCGCCCTTTCCCGCAAGAAGAATCAAAAGGCACACCACATGTCGCATACTTCCCATTAGACGCCCGCGCCGCACTTATCTTCAAAACCTCCAGTGATTAATGGCACCAACCGGGATGGACACCCTCGGACAATCGGCCTATACTTGGGTCGTTGACAGGTAACGGATATGATGGTCTTAAACCCGCGATACTGCTTGCTCCTGGCTGCTGTCGCGTGCATTACGGGATGCGGCAAGCAAGAGCGGATTGAAGCGGTTCAATTTGCCAAGGTGCTCACGGAACAAAAGCCTAACTTCACCAGCGCGAGCACTGTCGAAAAGGAGTTCGTGAGCAACGCTCGTGCCTGGTGCGGCGACGTCACGGCAAACGGGGCAGGCCGCGGAGCCACATTGGATCAAAACGCCACCGTGGCTGCGGAACTGGGGAAAACCGCAGTGGCGATCAGCGCTCAATTGAGTCAGTTGCGCCACGCAATTGACGGCCAGCCCCTCAAAGAGGAGTATCCACGCCAGGTCCGCGACGAATTGACTACCCAAATGACCAAGCGGCAGCGGCTGCTGCAGGACATGCGTGCGTTGTTGGAGCAGACCGCCCCCCAGTTTCTGGATTACAAGCACACTAAGGGCTACGTGGGAGACACGTACCCGGACGGCATTGACAAGCTGAATGCACTGCTCGGCGCCTACAAGCCACCGGACGACGCACTCGGCGCCGCGCTAGCGGCCTTGCAAGCGAAATATCATCTCAGCGACAGCGAGCTCTGAAGAAGGCCCCCACGGGACCTCTCGAAGCCCCCGAGAATGTTCCCCGCGGACGAGAAGCCGAACCTTGCCAGCGGATTGCGAATGGAAACCGCCTTGTCGTACACTCGACCGACTGGTCCGCCATCGTCGGCCCAATGGAAGCAAAGCCCACGGCCCCAATCGGGCGGGGCCTGGCGGGAACCACATCTACGGTTAGGGGTTGCACGTCAACTTCACCCGTCCGCCCAGCTTCCGGACGGCGCGTCGTACGCCCCCATGCTCCCGCAAGACTCGGGGGCATCAAGTTTCAGACGCTCGAAGCCGTGCCCAGCGGAGAGAACGCCACATTTGCACTGTGACAATCAGATACCAGAGGCCGACGGCAGGCCCCAGATCCACTAAGCCGGCACTCGCGGGCGGAGTCGGAAAGGTGTAGAAGTTCAGAACCAGCAGAGCTACAGCAATGGCTAGCCCTGAAAGTGCAAAGACTCGCCCAAAGCAGGGGTGTCTGAGCATGGCGAGCGCGAAGCAAATGGTCCCGAGACCGATGTAAGCGTCCCAGGCCACATCCAGACCGAGCCAAATGGCGCGAACCTGGCCCGACACTTTCTCGCCACCAGCCGAATAATGAACTGCCATTTGGACCAGAGCCATAGCGGAAAACAGCGCTCCAGCCAATGCATTCAAAAGCCAGGCCAAGGCACTCGACAGCAGCGGTGCCTTCAAATCGAGCAGTTTTCGCAGACCGAAACTCGCCACACCGAGTGCAGGACCGAAACAGGCTGCGAGCGTAGTTGTTGCCAGCTTTGGGAGAGGCACAAAGACAAGCACCGGGTACGCTAGGCAGGTGAACAGTCCCGCGACGATTCCAGTTTGCACGGCTATGAGGCTCGTCGTCCCTGCTGGGGCCTCGGCGGAATCCAGCATATGGTCTCCCACTCCCGCGTGATGGTCAGGACTGTCAACCCGGCGGGCGCTCAATACCAGGAAGCGGCTGAAAGATCATAGTAGCAATTGTGGAGGTACCCCGACACCAGCCCATCTCATATGAATTGGAAGGCGATCAGCTATCGCTCAACGCCACTTGTGACGGAGTAGCGGCTCTGATCGGTTGGTCGGCCAACCGGGAAGCAATTCCACGGGAGCGGGTAGTCGCCGACTCGTCGAAGTGCCGCCGCAATCTGGCCACCGCTGGATTCCGCCGCGTGTGGTCGCACCGACGCTTACCTACCGGGGGTGCGGGGGAGTGCCCGCAGGATTGGGGCCGTGAAACAGGCATTTCGGAATCTGGGGTCCAGCGGCAGCCAACTCGGTCCGGAGGCCAACGCCGCTCGTCCACGCCCGCTCGAACGCCCTCAATTCACGGCATGCAGCCTCACTCGCTCCCTCGCCTGCGGTGGCAAGGAGCGCGGGCCGAATGGGTCGGCGGCATGGCGCGCGCGGCGGCCGGCGGCGCGCATCTTTCCCAGTTCGGGTTCACCTGCAAAGAGGTTTTTCAAGCCGTATAACGCCATGTCCAGCCGGTCGTTCATTCCCAGTTTGCGGAACAGCTTATAAAGGTAGACCTTCACGGTGCCTTCGGTGATTCCCAGCGAGAAGGCGATCTCCTTATTCTTAAAGCCCTGCGACACCAGCGAAATAATCTGTCCCTGCCGCTTCGTCAGGGTAATGCGTTTTTGGAGCAATACGCTGTCCATCAGTTCTCTCTCAAAGCACAATACGCCCCGATGGACATTCCGGAGCGCCGCCAGCAGAGCATCCACCGGCGTATCGGCGGGGAGAATGCCGTGGATACCCAACTGCATCGCCTGAAAGGCGAACTCGCCGGCCAGCCCCTGGCCCCACAGGACAATTTGGCTGCGGCCGGCGGCGGAACGCAGCTCGTGCAGATCCGACAAGCTGATGCGCGACGCCAGGTGAACCAGGACAATGTCCGGCGCGGCGGACCGCAGGAATTCGAGGGTCCGAGGCAGGTTATCGCAACAGCCTGCTAAACCAAAATCCCGCCGGCCGTGCAAGACGGCGGCGAAGCCCCGGACGACAAAGGGTTGCCGGGTATAGAGCAGAACTTGGATTCTGGCGGTCGAATTCACATGGAATAGATCGGCGATCGGAGTGCGGAACTTTATGGGGCCTAAACCCGTGGAGGGTTCCAGCCGATGATTCCGGCATGCAACGTGAAGGACGTGGCTGGCGACGCCGCGCAACTCGCTGGATCCTCTTGGGGGCGGCCGGTGTCGGGCTCCTCCGGCCGCAACCCGCCGGCAACCTCCTGGTCACGGTGGGCAAATCGCTGAGTATCGACAGCCCGGTGACTATCAAGCGCTTCTCGACGGCCAATGACAGCCTGGTGGACACCATCGCGATTGGGCCGAGAGAAGTTCAAATCAACGGCAAGGCGCCCGGTGAGACGTCGCTGATCATCTGGCAGGAAAACGACGTCCGCCTGGTCTACGATCTCACCGTGCGGGCCAGCCCCATGCGCCTCAACGCCGTGCGGGAGCAGATCGCGCGTGATTTCCCGGACGCGGGCGTCAATGTGACCTTCGACAACGATACGGCCTTTGTGCGCGGCACGGTGAAGGACGTGATCTCCGCCGACCGCATCATGGCGATGGCCTCCACGCTGGGCAAGGCCATCAACCTGCTGCGCGTCGAGATTCCGCCCGTGGAGCCGCAGATTCTGTTGAAGGTGCGCTTCGCCAACGTGGATCGCTCCGCCAGCATGGACCTGGGGCTGAGCCTGTTCAGCGGCGCCTTCAACCAATCCAGCGCGCTCGGAACCGGTCCGCCCATCAGCCAGAACGGCGCCCAGCCCTTTACGTTGAGCCAGGCCATCAATATTCTGCTGTTCCGCAAAGACCTCAATCTGGCAGCGGCCCTGCAGGCGCTGGAGAGCAAGAACCAGCTGGAAATGCTGGCCGAACCGAATCTTCTGGTGATCAACGGCACGCCGGCCAACTTTGTGGCGGGCGGCGAGTTTCCCTATCCCATGGTGCAGCCGGGGGGCGGGACCAACTCCATCACCATCGCTTTCAAAGAGTATGGGATCCGCCTCGGCTTTCTGCCGGTCGTCACGCCGCGCGGCACCATCCGCTTGCAGGTTTCGCCCGAAGTGAGCGCTTTGGACTACACCAACTCGGTCACCGTCGCCGGCACCACCGTGCCCGGGACATCCACGCGGCGCGTACAGACCGAGGTGGAACTTTTGAGCGGCCAGAGCTTCGTGATCGCCGGGCTGCTGGACAACCAGACCCAGGAAAGCTTCTCCAAGGTGCCTGGCATCGGCGATATCCCGCTGCTGGGAAAGTTGTTTCAAAGCAAGTCGGTCACGCGCAGCCATACGGAGTTGCTGGTCATTATCACGCCGGAAATCGTCGGCCCCATACCGGGCGGGCAGCCGGTACCGGAGATCCGTTTCCGCAATCCGTTCCTGCCGGCCAGCACGGACACGACCCTGGCGCAGCCAGCCACCGGTGCGCCCCCGCTGCATCCGTCTTTGGACAGCGTACCGATCGAATTGCTGACGCAGCCGCCGAAGAAAGCAGCGCCTCCAGCCAAGTGATGGGCTGGCGCCCGAGCCAAGGCGGGTCAACTCTGACGTGGGTCCGGACGCTATCCCCGCAGCCGCAGGCCGAACCAAACCAGGCCGAACGCCAGTAGAGCGCCGGCTAAGAGCTTGTGTACCACCCGCGGCAGCCGGCACAGCGCCAGCCCCAGCAGCGCAATTACCAGCACTTCCGCGAAGGCCGCGCCGCCCAGCACGTATCCGGCATGATAGCCAGTCGCCTGGAGGAACAGGCGGAGATAGAGACCGTGGAACGCGCCTAACACGCCGACGATGGCCCAGCGCGCGCCGGCTTGCGGCAGCAGCAGAATCTCGACGGCCAGATAGGCCACCGTGAGCGCGCCGGCAGCTTCCACAAATCGCGGCGCCGGTTGCCACAGCGCGTGCGGGGCCACCAGCGCGGAGACCGCCTGTCCCAGCAGGAACATGGCCGCCAGAGCCACCAGTTGGCGCCGGTCGCGCGCCGCCAGCACCAGCGCGGCAAGGAAGAGCAATTGGACGGCGCCGCCCAGCGCACGCATGGCGCCGGCGGCCGATTCCGAAATCGCGATCTCCGCCGCGGTGGGCGGACGGAACCGCAGGGTGGCGCGCGTGAATGAGATGTCGAAGAGCGCCTGGTCGTGCTTGCCGTCCATTTCGGCGCGCAACAGGTGGACGTGGTTGGGAACGGTAGCGGCGGCCAGGGTACACTCCACGTCCACCGCCTCAACCGGCGCGGCGAACTGGTAATCGGCTTCGCAAACGTAGAAGCCGCTTTCCGGATGGGCCGCGCAGCTCGCGTTCAGCAGTTGCGCGCCGGAAAAGCGCACGTGACTGAGCAGCGTGCGCTCGGGCGAGGCGACGTGCGAGATCTCGTAAAGCGGCATGCGGAGCTCGTAATGGGCGCGCGCGCCGGCGATGGCGAGCGAGCCGGAGCTGAAGCTGACGGCGTGCGTCCACGCGGGCGTGGCCGGCAGGACCAGCAGCAGAGCCACAAGTCGCCCTCTATTACACCTGCTCAGTTTCTTGCTCTCCTGCAACGAATTTCAGCACACCTGTCGCGATTCCCCTGATCTCAGTTTTCTCCGCGCCTCAGCGTCTCGGCGGTTCAATTCTCCGGTCGTTTGGTCCCCGCCCTTACTGCTTCACTTCGGCCTCGATGGCTTCGAGTTCCTTGCCGGCTTCGGACCACTTGCCTTGGGCGGCTAGC
>Ga0181524_10006720_pt1 | contig 9996 bp, 8 predicted proteins | sample PEATcosm2014_Bin_34_FD_119761 | JGI IMG/M metagenome (GOLD analysis project Ga0181524, IMG submission 119761) | Peatland microbial communities from MTU Mesocosm Facility, Houghton, MI, USA - PEATcosm2014_Bin05_60_metaG | ecosystem: Environmental > Terrestrial > Soil > Wetlands > Peat | place...
GCCTGGGGATGGAAGAGACGGTCCCCTTTGTCTTCAGTGACGGGGTGGGCAAAGCCGCGCCGGCCGTGAGTATTGTGAGTGGCACGCCGGTAACCGCCGGCTGCCGGATGCGCAAGACTGGCCACGAGATCGAGTTAATGCGGCTCGCGACACAGGTTACCATCACCGCCTACGAGGCGGCGTGGCGAGCACTCCGACCGGGCATGACGCAGCACCAGCTCCGTCAGCTTGTCGACGCGGCCTACTCCCAACTCGGATTTCCCGGCGAAGCCAGCATCAACGTCGGCCAGTACTCGGCGCTGCCGCACGGCTCGATTCGGCCGCAGACCATCCACGAGTGCGAGATCGTGATGATCGACGATGGTTGCGTCGTGGAAGGCTACGGTTCCGACATCACGCGGACCTTCGTGCTCGGCAAGCCCACCGGCAAGATGCGCCAGGTGTTTGACATCGTCCATCGCGCGCAGAAGGCAGCGCTTGACGCCGCCCATCCCGGGGTCGAGGCCCAGGCGGTGGACGCGGCGGCGCGCAAGGTGATTGTCGACGCCGGCTACGGCCCGGATTACAAGTACTTCAAGCATCGCCTCGGCCACGGCATGGGCATGGACGGGCACGAGTGGCCGTACCTAGTGCGCGGTAATACACTCAAGCTCGAGCCGAATATGACGTTCAGTGATGAGCCGGGCATCTACATCCACGGCGAGTTCGGCGTCCGCCTGGAAGACGGCCTGCATGTGACCGAAAACGGGGCCGAGCTGTTCACAGGTCAGAGCGCGTCACTGGAGGAACCGTTTGCGCAGAGTTAGAAGAAGGTCGCGTATGGTCAAGGGGCGAGCGACGGCCTCTCACCAGGACGCTGCAACCTAAAAGTGCGGCAGGAAAGAGACGGGTTGGGTTAAACTAAGCGTTGTAAGGAGGCAGGTCCAATGCAGGATATTTCTTTCACCGTCCATACGTTCAAGGAAGGGAAAATGTTCGTCGCCTATGTGCCCGAATTGGACCTATCGAGCTGCGGGGCCACGGATGAGGATGCGCGCAAGAACATCCGCGATGCCATTCGGGGGTTTCTAGAAACCTGCGCTGAGATGGGGACCCTGGCGGAAATTCTCGAAGAGGCCGGCTACGAACATGAGGGAGAGACGTGGCGAGCGCCGGAATTCGTATCACTCGATCGATTGACCATGAGCGTCAAGTAGATGCCGCCCCTCCGCCCCATCGACTACCGGACGCTTGCCAAGGTCTTCGAACAGGACGGCTTCATTTTAAACCGGCAACACGGCGACCATCTCATCTACACCAAAACCGCAGTGAAACGCCCTCTTGTGATCCCGATGTACAAGGAAGTCCCCGTTTTTATCATCAAGAACCTCCTCCGCACATCGGGAATGAGCCGTGAACGATATTTTGAACTTCTCGCGAACTCCTAATGTAGGGAAAGCAAGTCAAAAGGCAAAGTGCAAAAGTGAAACGCCCTTCGGCCCAATATCGGGGCCGGTGGTGAATCTCAAATTTGACAATTCAGGTGCTCGCCCCCGCCCCTCAAGGTGTCGTGACGAGCGGCAGCTCAATGAAGCTTGAATGGTTGGGCGCGTGATAGATCCGCTGCGTGGCCTTGCGATAATCGGCCGGCTTGGCCCAGAAGATATTGGGTACGAACGTCTGCGGATTGCGGTCGTAGAGTGGGAACCAACTCGACTGGATCTGCACCATGATCCGGTGGCCGGGCAAGAAGACGTGGTTCACCGTGGGAAGGGCGAAGCGGTAGAGCAGGGGTTTGTCGGCAGCTATGGGTTTGGGTATTTCCAAACTCTCGCGATAGCGGCCGCGGAAGATATCGGCTGACACCATCAATTGATAGCCCCCCAGTTTCGGCTGGCCCGCCACTTCATCGGGATAAACATCGATCAGCTTGACCACCCAATCGGCGACCGTGCCGCTTGTCGAGGCGATTAAATTGGCTGCCGGCTGCCCGCTGATCTTCACGGGCGAGGTGATAACGTCGCTGGCAAATGCGAGCACATCCGTGCGGCCGGAGGCTTCCCGTTGGTCTTCCACTAACCAGTGGGGCCAAGGGTGATCTTCGTCGTAGCCCATCGGCCGAATCGGCCGCGGAAGGTAGGGCACGGGTTTGGCGGGGTCAGAGACATATTCGTCGAATGCCGCCTCGCCCGGATTCGGCGACGCAAAACTCAGCTTCAGACCGGCATTGAGATAGAGCGGCGTCGAGTGGATCGTGCATCCGCTCGCGCAACCCGCCGGCCAGCGGGGAAGGCGTCGCCAGGTATTCGTTCCGGTTTCATAGATCATGACAGGTGCGATGTCGGCCTTGGGTGCGTCATCCTTGAGGTAGTGGTCAAGGAATGGCCGCAGGATCTCGCGGCGGAAGTGGAGGCCGGTATCAGTGTTGAACCGCAGCGGACCGAGCGTACTGGCGTCGCCGATCTCCCGGCCGTGGTTCCATGGGCCCATCACCAGGAAGACCGTGTCATTGTTGGTGTCCTTCGGCTTGATCGCTTTGTAGACCGCCATGGCGCCGTAAATATCCTCCTGGTCCCAAAGGCTCGCCACCAGCATCACCGGCACTTTCAGCGGTTGGGCTGCCAGCACCTTATCAACGGCCTGATCGCTCCAGAAGGCGTCGTAACTCGGATGCGCCAAAATCTTGCGCCAGAATCCCACCTGTTCCAGCCCGTGCCTCCGTCCGAGCTCGCCTGCGGACCCGGCTTCCATGTACACGTCATAGTCGTCGAAGTGACTCGTCCACCATTTCACATCGGAGGAACGCGACGCCTCCTGGTCGTGGATGTAAACCATGTTCTGTTGGCGGAAGGCGCCATAGTGAAACCAGTCGTCGCCCATCCAGCCGTCGACCATGGGGTTCATGGGCACGGACACTTTGAGGGCAGGGTGAGGGTTGACGAGCGGCATCAAGGGTAGAAACCCATCATAGGAAATGCCCATGATGCCGACCTTGCCATTCGATTCCGGAATGTTCTTCACCAGCCAGTCGATGGTGTCGTAAGTGTCAGTCGAGTGATCGACCGGGGTTGGGTTCTGTGGCCCGTGCAGGGGGCGGTTCATCACGTAGTCGCCCTCGGAGCCGTACTTGCCGCGCACGTCTTGGACCACGCGGATGTAGCCACCCTCCACGATGACCTCCATGGCGTTGTCATAGCCGTCAAGGATCGGCCCGAGGTGGGCGCTTTCCGCGTGGCTGGTCTGCGTTATCGCGTTGTAGGGCGTGCGCGTCAGGAGGATCGGCGCGCGCTTGGCGCCCTTCGGCACCAAGATGACGGTGTGCAGCTTCACCCCGTCGCGCATGGGGATCATCACATCACGCTTGATGTAGTCGAAGCTGTCCGTAACAGGCTCGAACTTGGCCGGCATTTCGCTGGGCAAATCGGGGTACTTGGGCTCGGGCGCGGGGGTCTGGGCATTGGAAGGTCCAACAAACATCAGGGCGCCCAGCATCGGCGCGGCCAAGCCCAATATGGCACCGCGCCTGAGTTTATGAACGATTGTTCTTAAGCCACGGAAAACACCTTCTGCTATGCATCCTACGTTCTCGATTCCCACTGATGACCCTCCTGTGCGGTGTCCGGAATGCAAGGCATCGCCGACCGGCGGAGCTGCATAAGGCCGTAGCGCCGTCCTTTGGGGCGGCACATGCCGGGCCAAAGCCCGGCGCTACAAGTGTCATTTCTAACGCACTCGCGCATCAAAGTTCGATACGCTTATCAATCTTAGGTTGGCGGCGGCCGCCCTTGAAGAAGTCGGATGAGAGGCGGGTGAGGAGACCGAAAGCTGCGGCAAGATTGGTTGGCTGCTCGTGCCGCTCATTCTCGCTCTCGTGCTTGGTAATCTCCGCTTGCTCTGAGTGAACTCTGAGGTTCTTGGGGATCCGCACGGCCTGCCTATTTCCTCTTCGAAAAACCTTGGTGATCGCCATCGCAGAATTATGAACAAGGCGTTGCTTTGAAGCAAGAGCCAAGAAACAGATGCCCTGTTTGCGGCCGCCGAGCAAAAGGGGAAAGGTTATTCTACCCTAGGAAAACAAAAAGGGCGGGGAAGCAATCTCCCCGCCCTTAATCTTCATGCCTTCTGCTCAAGTTTACTGCCGAAAAGCCGAGGGGCCGAACCGCGGGTCATCCCCTGCCCATCCTGATTTTTGCTTGTCGATGGTCAACTGTCAGCATTCAGCAGTCATTAGCGCATTTGTTTGGCTTCGGATTCAGAGCACTTCAGTGATCGTTGTATTCACGGTAATGCGCTTCGCTTTCACACGGCCGGCGAGGTGTACGAGTTTGTTGCCTCCGGAGTTGTATTGATCAAGCGTGAATGTCCCCACATAGCTGTTGTGGTCAGAGCTCAGCGTGATTTCTTCGCGGATATTCGCAGGGCCCAGTAAAGTCTCGTCGGGATTCCAACTTAACGGAAAGTGATTGAGCTTGTACTTTGATGGTCCGGTTTTCTCCCACACTCCCAGGCAGAAACTTTGGGTGTCGGGCGCCCGCGATGAATTGAGGATTTCCGTTCCGTCGCTGTGCCACTGGGTAAATCCCGCATCGAGCACCGTACCGTCGGGGATGCCGGCATTGCCCTCGGAAATGAGGTCCACCCTCCAGAAACCCACGATGGGATCCTGGTCGATCACGGGCAATTCTTCTGTATCGCTGTAAGCCGCCAACTTGAACCACGCTGGACCGAACCCACCGGTCCAGGACTGGTGTCGGAAGACAGATGCGGCCTTTTTGGTTACGCCCACATTCATGCATTGGGCATTCGCCAATGAGGCGAAGACGGTTGCGAGCAAAGCTACTCCGATGGTCGCCTTCAACACTCCGAACATTGTTTTCATTGAGATTCTCCTTTTTTTGGGATTTGGATTTCCTCTGTCAGCCTTTCCGAATCAACTCCGGGCCGCAATTACCCCAGCCCGCCGGCACCCGTTTTCTGGGTTCCTGGGCCTTCGTAATTGCCTGTTCCTCTTCTTCCGCTTCGGGGATTCGTCTGTCGAGTCGGGGCGACATCCCACATCCGGGAAGTAGGGGCAGAGCTTTTCTCTCGCACCCGACTGCGGAGAGCGCTCCGCCCCCAACCCCGCACCCGACCACAGGCTTACTTCTTCGCCATCAAAATCGGCAGTCGCTGGGTCAGTACGGGGGCCTGAGCGAGGATCTGCCCTTCAGTCCTGGGCGCCGGGAAGAAGAGCACCAGACCGACATCCGCCAGACGCAGGGTGCGAATCGTGCCCCTGTCTCCCTGCCGCTCGACAATCAACTCGTTTTTGCCGGAGAAGCTGTAGTCATGCGCCAATGGCACAATCATGCATGGCGAGCCGTTTTCCCCGCGGACGAACACGGTGTTAGCGGGAGAGCTGCCACTGGAATTGACGGTGAACGAATAGTTTCCGGGGGCGATTACGGCCTGTCCCCAGCGGACTTCAAAGGGCAAGCTGAACTTACCCGCAGCAGTCTGCGCGCTGGCCAGGCTAGCGCCTATACACGTGGTCAGCAGAGCCAGAACCACAAATTTCACCAGTTTCGAGCTTCGATTCGTGTTCATAACCATCCTCCTCATTGGAATTGGGCAACGACGCTGCGTTTGTTGCCTCACCTCTTAAAACGCAAAGGGGCCGCGAAAACTGTCATGCCCGGCAATGTTTTTCCGGCCGATGGCGAGCAGATGTGGTAGGTTGTTATTAATCGGGCGCAAGACGATGATTAAGAGAGTTCGGGAGCCTGCCATGCTGAGGGCAGCGAGCGGCGCACACCTTTTCTTATCTATACGAAAGGTAAGTGCCTTGCTGCGCTCGGCCTGACAGGACAGGCTTTTGGATTACAACCACCACCGGTGCACGGGCATGCTGCCCGTGAACGGTCATGGCCAGGATGGCCATGACCCACACCCAGGAGGAGGCATGGCGGGGACCGCGACACACGACATCACGCAACTGCTTCAGGCCTGGAGCGAAGGCGACGAGCGGGCGCTCGACCAGCTCATCCCGCTGGTGTACCGGGAGTTGCACCGCATGGCGCAGCGTTACATGGCGCACCAGCCTCCCGGCCACACGCTGCAAACTACCGCCCTGGTGAATGAGGCTTACCTGCGGCTGGTGGATGCCGGAAAGATGAACTTCCAAAACCGCGCCCATTTTTTCGGCGTTTCCGCCCAAGTGATGCGGAGTATCCTGGTGGATTTCGCGCGCCGCCAGGGTTCCCAGAAGCGTGGGGGCGAAGTACAGCGGGTATCTTTGGAAGAAAGTATGGTGGTTTATGGGGAGCGCGGCGCGGATTTGGTGGCGCTCGACGATGCTCTTCGGGCCTTGGCCGCCATCGACCCCCGAAGGAGCCGGGTGGTGGAGCTGCGCTTTTTCGGCGGACTGAGTGTGGAGGAAACGGCGGAAGTCCTGCGAGTCTCACCCGAAACCGTGCTGCGCGACTGGAAGGTGGCCAAGGCTTGGATGGGGCGCGAGATGAGTGGAGAGAAGCGGGATGAAACCTGAACGTTGGGAGCAAGTGGCGCAGCTATATAGTGCGGCTCTCGAGCGCGAGGGGAGTGAGCGCGCGGCTTTCCTGCGGGAAGCCTGTGGCGGGGATGAGGACCTGCGCCGGGAAGTGGAATCGCTGCTCGCCCGCGAAGGAAAAGACGCGAGTCTTATGGAATCGCCCGCCCTGGAACTGGCAGCCAGGCAGTTGGCGCGCGGGCAAGCCGAGGTGCGCGAGCGTCCGTCGAGCGCGGGCATCGCCGACCTGAGGGGGAAGACGGTTTCCCACTACCGCATTCTGGAGCGGCTGGGTGGGGGCGGCATGGGGGTGGTGTACAAGGCGGAAGACCTACGTCTGGGCCGGAAGGTGGCGCTGAAATTCCTGCCCACGGGTCTGGCGGGAGTTCCCACGGTGCTGGCGCGATTCCAGCGGGAGGCGCGGGCCGCCTCGGCGCTCAATCATCCGCACATCTGCACGGTGTATGAAGTTGACGAGGCGGAGGGGCAGCCCTTCCTGGTGATGGAGTTGATGGAGGGCGAGACCCTGAAGCACCTGATCGCCGGCAAACCTCTAACAACAGCCCAAATCCTCGACCTGGGGATGGAGATTGCCGAAGCGCTGGAAGCCGCGCACGCCGAGGGCATCGTCCATCGCGACATCAAGCCGGCGAACATTTTTGTGACGAAGCGGGGAGAAGCCAAGGTCCTGGACTTTGGGCTGGCCAAGTGGACGGCGAGCGGCGAACAAGCCGGGAGGGGGGAATCAGCGGAGACTTCCACCCGGGCGAGCCTCGATCCCGAGTTGACGGTTCCGGGCGCGGCGATGGGGACGGCAGGGTACATGTCGCCGGAGCAGGCGCGGGGTGAAGAAGTGGACGCGCGCACCGACCTGTTCAGCTTCGGCGCCGTGCTGTATGAAATGGCGACCGGCCAGCAGGCATTCAGCGGGGCGACTTCAGGAAAGATTCGGGAGGCGATTCTGGCCCAGGAGGTAACTCCGGCCCAACTCTTGAATCCTGCCCTCCTGCCGGGGTTGCAAGCGGTCATCAGCAAGGCGCTGGAGAAGGACCGCGATCTGCGTTACCAGCATGCATCGGAGGTGCAGGCGGACCTAAAGCGTTTGCGTCGCGACACCGATAGCGGGAGAACCACAGGCCGTCCGAAAATCCCAGGCGAAGAAGCAACCGCTCCCGCTGCGCGCCTTCATCGCGTTTACCTGCTATCGATCCTGGCGGTAGCGGTAGTTGCCCTGCTGCTTGCGGGCCTTTTCGTTTACCGCTCGCCGCAAAAGCGGTCGGGCGCGCCTTCGGAGTGGGTGCAGCTTACGAATTTCACCGATTCGGCAACCTCGCCGGCGATTTCGCCCGACGGGCGGATGCTCGCCTTCATCCGCGGGGCGCAGACCTTTCATGGTCCAGGGCAGATCTATGTGAAGATAATCCCGTCGGGCGAGCCTTTTCAGCTCACCCACGACACCATGGAAAAGATGAGCCCGGTATTCTCTCCTGACGGCTCGCGGATCGCCTACACCGTATTCCCTCCCTTTAACACATGGGAAGTCCCGGTCTTGGGCGGAGAACCGCGCCTCATGTTGCCCAACGCTTCCGGGCTCACCTGGATTGACGGCCAGCGCCTCCTTTTCTCGGAGGTCAAAAGTGGAGCCCACATGGCCGTGGTCACCGCGTCCGAGAGCCGAGCCGAACAGCGCGACGTTTATGTGCCACCCCGCGAACGCGGCATGGCTCATCGTTCGTATCTTTCGCCCGATGGCAAATGGGTGCTGCTGGTGGAAATGGACAATGGTGGGTGGCTGCCCTGCCGGCTGGTCCCGTTCGACGGGAGTTCACCTGGCAGACAAGTAGGCCCCCCTGGCGCCGGTTGCACCAGCGGCGCATGGTCACCCGACGGCAAATGGATTTACCTTTCTTCCGATGCCGGAGGGCAGTTCCATATCTGGCGGCAGCGTCCTCCCGATGGCGAGCCGGAGCAGGTAACGTTCGGACCGACCGAGGAGGAAGGCATCGCCATGCATCCGGACGGCAGGTCGCTGGTTACCTCAGTGGGCTTGGAAGAAAGCGCGGTTTGGATCCATGATCCGAACGGCGAGCGCCAAGTGTCATCGGAAGGTTATGCCGTGGACCCTCACCTTTCCCCCGATGGTACCAAGATTTACTACCTGGTGCGTCCCAGCGGCCCCACCGGCTCATTCAACAGCGGCGAGCTCTGGGTTGCCGACGTGAGGGGCGGGCCCCCCGGGCACCTTCTTCTGGGCTTCGCAATCGCCGGGTATGACATATCACCGGATGGCGGGCGGATTGTGTTTGCCGCCCAGAACCGCGCAGGGGAATCGCATTTATGGATCGCCTCTCTCGACCGCCGATCTCCTCCCCGGCAGATTCCCTCCTCCACGAAAGATGACAGCCCCTTTTTCGTGCCCGGCGGCTACGTTTTCTTCCGGGGTGCGGAGGGCAGTTCGAATTTCGTCTTCCGGGTGAACGAGGACGGTAGCGGACGCCAAAAAGTTTCACCCAATCCGATCTTGGAGTTGTTCAGCGTTTCCCCAGACGGCGAATGGTTTACAGCTCTCGCCCCACTCCAGACGGGGGATATCCCTGTCGCCACTCGGGCCTATCCCGTGGACGGACGCGCGCCGGTCAAGATCTGCGTGGGTTATTGCGTAAACGAGTGGGATCGCGCCGGAAAGGTCTTCGGTTTGACCCCCGAAAGGGCCCGGGGCCATGTCCCCGTGCAGACTATCGTCTTTCCTCTGCCCACCGGCAGAGATCTCCCGACACTTCCGGATTTCAACGTCGACTCCCCCATTGATCCGGGAAAGATACCTGGAGTGAAGGTCATTGATGCGGCGATTGGGCCGGGGCTCACCTCCGCGGCCTACGTTTACACGCGCCAGTCCGTCCATCGCAACCTCTACAGCATCCCGGTGCCGTGACCCCTCGATTGCCCGTTGACTCAGCAGCACCAAGCCGAGGTTCAATGCGATGGCCTTGTTGAGTTCTCAGCAAGAAAACAAGAAGGGCGGGGAAATCGTCCTCCCCGCCCTTGGTTCTTACTGTCGACTGTCAGCTATCGACCGTCAACTATTCTTAGTACATCCCGCCGCCCATGCCGCCTCCCGGAGGTCCGCCGTGGCCGCCGCCCTTTTCTTCCTTCTCAGGGTATTCGCTGACCAGCGCCTCGGTGGTGAGCATCAGTGAGGCAATGGAAGCAGCGTTTTGCAGTGCGGTACGGGTAACCTTGGTGGGGTCGATGACGCCGGCTTCCACCAGGTCGCCATAGGTTTCAGACTGGGCGTCGAAACCAAAGTGCGCGTTGTTGTTGTTGCGAACCTTCTCCACCACCACGGCGCCTTCGTGACCGGCGTTGGTGGCGATCAGGCGTAGGGGCTCTTCGAGCGCCCGCTTGACGATGTCGATGCCGATTTGCTCATCGCCCGTGGCCTTGAGTTTGTCAAGCGCGGGGATAGAGCGAACCAGCGCCACACCGCCGCC
>Ga0181524_10006723_pt1 | contig 9992 bp, 9 predicted proteins | sample PEATcosm2014_Bin_34_FD_119761 | JGI IMG/M metagenome (GOLD analysis project Ga0181524, IMG submission 119761) | Peatland microbial communities from MTU Mesocosm Facility, Houghton, MI, USA - PEATcosm2014_Bin05_60_metaG | ecosystem: Environmental > Terrestrial > Soil > Wetlands > Peat | place...
CCGAGCTTCGTGATGTCGAACAGCTTCGCCAACCAGACGCTGGCGCAGATCGATCTCTGGAAGAACCGTGACACCTACAAGGTGAATGTGTACACGCTGCCCAAGAAACTGGACGAAGAAGTGGCGCGGCTGCATCTGGAGAAGATCGGCGTGAAGCTGACCAAGCTCACCCAGAAGCAGGCCGACTACATTGGCGTTACGGTGGATGGGCCGTACAAGGCAGAGCACTACAGATACTAGAAGCTGTTTCATAACCTGGTTTTGAAAGGGCACGGCTTTAGCCGTGCCGCAGACAGAGCAAAAAATGGGGCTTTAGCCCCCGAGGGAAAGCTCGAAAACGATCAGAATTCGGTTATGAAACAGCTTCTAGGGAACAGCGATCGGTGATCGGAACTGTTCCGAGTATTCGATTCGGATGGTTCGCGTATGCATGCGAAGCTTAGCTTTTCCTTCGAGCTGTTCCCGCCGCGCACGCCGGAAGGCGCAGCGAAGCTGCCGGCCACGATCGCCCAACTGGCGGCGTTGAAGCCGAACTATTTTTCGGTGACGCATGGGGCGGGCGGTTCGAATCAGGAAGGAACGTACGAGACGCTGTTGACGGTGGTGGAACACACCGGCGTCGAAGCAGCGCCGCATCTGACCTGTGTTGGCTCCACGCGCGCCCATGTGGCGGAGCAGCTTGAGCGCTACCGTGACGCGGGCGTCAAGCGTATTGTGGCCCTGCGCGGCGATCTGCCCGCCACAGCGCTGAGCGCCGCGGCGCCGGGCGAGTTCCACTACGCCAACGAACTCGTCGGCTATATCCGCGAGAAGCACGGCGATGCGTTCACGATCGAAGTCGCAGCTTATCCCGAGATGCATCCACAGGCGACGAGGCCAGGCGAAGATTTCGAACGCTTCCGGCGCAAGGTTGAGGCCGGAGCCGACGCAGCCCTAACCCAACTCTTTTACAACGCAGACGCGTACTTCGATTTCGTGGAGAGGTGCGACAAGGCCGCAATCCAAATTCCCATTGTGCCCGGTATCATGCCCATCACGAGCTACGCCAACACCATGCGCTTCTGCAATGGTTGCGGCGCCGACCTGCCGCGCTGGGTGCGCCTGCGCCTGGAAGAGCTACAAGATGACAAGCCCGCCCTGCTCGACTTCGGCTTGAGCGTGGTGGCGCGCCTGTGCGAGACGCTGCTGCGCAACGGGGCGCCGGGATTGCACTTCTACACCATCAATCAGGCCGGGCCTACCCTGCGGTTGTGGAAGAACCTGGGGCTGGCGGTTCCTGCCTGAGGTGAGCCTCGCTTGATACGGGCCTGCCCCGAAAAAATGCAGTCGCAAAAACAAAATCGACGGTATGATCGGGGCTGCAAGGGGCTGCGATCGCAGCACATGAAACGGTCCCCATCCGGTGACTTTTTCAGTGAGAGGCCGGACACGAGGAGAACAAGAGCGCGGATTCTGGAAATGTCCGGGACTGAATGAGTACCGGGGAACCGGCGCTCCAGGTTGTCGCGTTTGGGGGCTGAGTTGGAGGTGTGGCAACTCCGATGGACACGAATACGAATTTGGAACGCCACCCGGAGCCGAAGCCGTCCCTGCCTGGAATTGGGAAAGCGATCTTCGTGATCGTTTTCTTTGTCCTGGTCCTGCTGCTTGGGCTCAGCATGGTGCATCACCGCTTTTTTCAAGGTGAAAGAATTCATCGCAACGGGTCGGTTGGGCAATAGCATGGGTTGGCGCTCACTGCGCGCGGGTGATTGCCAGGGCGCCGGAGTGCTCCGAATACCCGTGAATGGCGCCACCTGTCCGGTTTACCCTTTGCATGGAGGCGAAAGACCGGATGACCCATCATTGGATAGCAATCGTTGCGCAGTACAGCAGTGTAGTCGGCTTCATGATCGGGCTGCCCATCATGGCGGGCACCTACTATGAGTCGGTGAAGGCACGACGCGAGTTGAGGCGCGTGCGTGAGGGAACGCTGCATAGTCTCAACTGCCTGGAATTTGTGGCCGGTGACGGAACCTGCATCAACCTTGTGCCGCTGGAGACGCTGCACTCGCTTCCTCGCGAGGGCGACGTGCTGCTGCTGCCGGGCGATGGCGTGAGCGCCGCGTCGGTCTTCCTGCCCGGAGCCTACCTGGTCGAGTCGATCGAACATTTCTACGCGCCGGCTGAGACGAAGGGCGCGCGGCCGCACGAGGCGAGGCTGACAAAGGCCGTGGCGCGCGTGACGTCGCTCAACCCGGCGCTTACGGCGGAGTAGCGCGGCCATCGAATCCGGCGCCGGGCGATCTTACCGGTTGTTGCGCCCGGCGACCCGGCGCCAGAGCCTCCACAATGCGTTGTGCAGCAGCCGCGTCTGCTCTGCTTTGAGGGCCTTGTAGGAGCGCTCGACGTAGATGTCGAACTCCGGCGGCCAGCCAATCATCGAGCGGCGCTCCGAGTAGTCGCCCTCCGCCCACTTGGAGAGCATCGCTTTGTAGCCCACCACGTGAGTGACAAAGTCGAGCAGGCATTGCGGCATCTGCTCCTCGACGATCAGGTGGGCGTTCTCGATGATGATTTTCTCGCGAATGTCGTTAAGGGGCATGAAGATGGTGGTCATCCACAGCACCCACTCCTTCAGATCCTCGTCGCGGATGGGATGGCACTGCGTCTTGCCCTGCTTGCTCAGCAGCGATTTATAGGCGATGTTGCCCGCCACCGTGGCTACATAAAGCGGGCCGTAGAACTCGTTGAGGCGCTGGTTCACCTGCCGCAGCCTGTCGGAGCGGCCCGCCATCATGCGGTTGCTCATGAAGGTGACTAGGTAGCCGGCGAAGGCCAGCACGATGGTGAGCACGGCCGCGTTCTGCAGCGCGCTCGTGCTCAGGAAGGATGACGGATCCATAACGTCCATGGTGTGCTCAACGTACCCCGCCGAAAGTATACGCGCACGGTGGTCGGCTGGAATGTGATGTCGGAGGGGCGCCCCGTCAGCAATTCCAAATTGATATCCGATGTGGTGGAACGGGACAGACCGGCTAGTCCGCCGGTCCGGCGTCGTCGGCCATCGTCGCCTGGACCGGCGGGTTGCTCGTCAACCGGTTGCCGATGGTCGGAACCATGCGCGCCTCCCCGCCTCTGGATCTGGCTGGCGCGATTCCTACCGCCCGCCGTGAAATCCCCCGAAGACGCGGGCAAGATTGAGCGACATGACCAATATGCCTGCGCCAAGAGCGACCGCTTGCCAGGTGTTGTGCAGGCTGAAGCTGCCCACGCAATCGACGAGCACGTAGGCAACGGCGAGATTGAAGAAGCCCCACAGAACATTCACCGTCGATGACGACAAGCCTTTCCCCGGCGGCTTGGCGAAAGGACTCTGGAATGCGCGCCCCGAGATTCCGTTGATGAGGTGGGGCAGGGAATTGGCCAGAAAGGCTCCGCCGAAAAAGTAGGCGATATAGTCGTACCAGTGCATTGCTGCTCCTTATCGTCGAGCGAGCAACATGGTAGCAGATTTTAGCTCGCGCCGAGGTAGATGAAGCGGGCAAGAAAAAGCGCGGCGAGGATGTAGAGCAGCCAGTCCTGCCGCCGGACCTTTCCCGCGAACAGGTGCAGCACTGCCCAGGAGATCACTCCGAAGCCCAACCCGTTGGCGATGGAATAGGTGAGCGGAATCAGAACCAGCGTCAGGAACGCGGGAACGGCGACCAGCGGATCGTGCCAGTGAATCTCGGTGATGGTGGCCAGCATGAGCGAGCCCACCAGGATGAGCGCGGGCGCAGTCGCCGCCTGGGGCACAATGCCGGCGAATGGCGCGGCGACGATGGCTCCCAGAAACAGCAGCCCTGTCACGACCGCCGTCACGCCTGATCGCCCGCCCGCGGCCACGCCAGCCGTCGACTCCACATAACTGGTCACAGTGGAGGTTCCGGTCAGCGAGCCAAAGATGCTTGCAGTGGCGTCGGCCATCAGAATCCGGTTCAGCCGGGGGATCGAGTGGTCCGCGCCGATCAGCCCGGCGCGCTTGGTCACGGCCACCAGCGTGCCCAGGTTGTCGAAGAGATCGACAAAGAAGAAGACGAAGATGATCTCGAGCAGGCCCTTGTTCAATGCCCCCGCGATGTTCAGCTTGAACGCCGTCTGGGTCAGCGCGCCCATGCCGCCCGCGGTTGGCGTCCAGTGGGTCATCCCGAGCGCCCAGGCAATTCCGGTGACGGCGAGCACGCCGATGAGAATGGAGCCCTTCACCTTTCTGGTTTCGAGGGCGACCATCAGAATCAGGCCCAGAAGAGTGAGATACGCAGCAGGGCTGCGGATATTGCCCATGCCGACCAATGTATTCGGATCGCGCACCACGAGTCCCGCGTGCTGTAAGCCGATGAACGCGATGAAGAGACCGATGCCGCCGGCGACAGCGGCGTAAAGCTGATGAGGAATCGCGCGCAGGATCACCCGCTGGAGGCCGGCCAGGGTGATGGCCAGAAAAATGACGCCGGAAAGAAATACCGCGCCCAGCGCCGTCTGCCAGGGCACGTGCATTTTCAGGCAGACGGTGTAGGTGAAGTAGGCGTTCAGGCCCATGCCCGGCGCAAGCGCAAGGGGATACCGCGCAATGACGCCCATCAGGATGGAACCGAAGGCCGCCGAGAGGCATGTAGCCACAGTGACCGCGGGCTGCGGCAATCCCGCATCGGCCAGCACGGCCGGGTTCACCAGCACGATGTAGGCCATGGTCAGGAACGTCGTGACGCCGGCCAGAATCTCCGTGCGCCAGTTGGTTCCCAGGCGGGCAAATTCAAAATAGGCTTCCAGTTGCTTGCGCATAGGCGGGTTCTAGCTAGAAAAACACACCGCGCTGGGAATCCAAAGGTTTTTTATTCCGGCTTTATTTCCGCGGTTCGCCAAACTTCTCCAGCAGTGCCTCGCACGGCCGTGGAGTGACTACGCCATCAGCCTGGCCGCCTCCTTGGCGAAGTACGTGACAATGAAATCCGCTCCGGCGCGGCGGATACTGACCAGTGATTCAAGCATGGCCCGCTTGGGATCGAGCCAGCCCTTCTGGAAGGCAGCCTGAAGCATGGAATACTCGCCGGAGACCTGGTAGGCGCCGATGGGCACGCCCACCCGCTCGCGGGCCGCGCGCACCACGTCGAGGTAGGGCATGGCGGGTTTCATCAGGATCATGTCCGCGCCCTCCTCGATGTCGAACTCGATCTCGCGCATCGCCTCCCTGAGATTTGCCCCATCCATCTGGTAGCTCCTGCGGTCGCCGAACTGCGGCGCAGAGTCGGCAGCCTCGCGGAAGGGCCCGTAAAAAGCGGAAGCGAACTTTGAGGCGTAGCTGAGGATGGGCGTCTGCGTGAAACCTGCGCTGTCGAGAGCACGGCGAATGGCGGCTACGCGGCCATCCATCATGTCGCTGGGGGCCACCACGTCGGCCCCGGCTTTGGCCTGGCTCACGGCCGTGCGGGCCAGCAGATCGAGCGTGGCGTCGTTGTCTACTTCGAAGCCGTCGCCGGTTTTCACCACCACGCCGCAGTGGCCATGGCTGGTGTATTCGCACAGGCAAACGTCGGCGATGAGAACCAGCTTCTTGCCGGCCTCGGACTTCCTCAGCGCATGTAGCCCCCGCTGCACTATGCCGTTTTCTTCCCAGGCGCCGGTGCCCTGCTCGTCCTTCGACTCGGGCAGTCCAAAGAGCAGCAATCCGCCCAGGCCCAGCCCTGCGGCTTCCTCGGCCTCGCGCACCGCCTCGTCCACCGAGAGATTGAAGACGCCGGGCATGGAGCCGACCGGGTTCCGCACGCCCTTCCCGGGGCAAAGGAACAAAGGGTAGATCAGGTCGCCGGGCGTCAGCGCGGTCTCGCGGACCAGCGCGCGCAATGGTTCCGTGCGCCGCATCCGCCGCATCCGCATAGCTGGGAAGCTCATGGTTCGATTGTACTTCCAATCCGCCCTGTTGTGAGTAGCAGGACGGAGCACGATTGACGGCGGGAAATGTTTAGGAGTAATCTGGCTCCCATTACTCCCTGAGAAGAGGAATTTGCGGGATAGACAGGAGGATTGCGCCCAATGATGCGCCATCATGTCGGAATGGCTTTCGCCACCTTACTCGGTTGTTCTCTTTTCGTAAGCGCCGTTTCTCGCGCGCAGCAGCAAAAAGCGATGGACAACGTCACCAGGGGCCGGATCTCGGATATGCTGCGCACCGCGCACGATGAGGTCCAGAAGCACTACTACGATCCAAACTTCCATGGCCTGGACTGGGACGCACGCTACAAAAAGTATGCCGCGGCGCTCGCGAATATCCAGGATCCCGGTGAGGGGCTAAGGGTTGTAGCCGCCTACCTCGCCGGCCTCAAGGATTCACACACCTACTTTGATCCGCCGTCGCGGGTCAATCGCATCGATCTGGGATACCAGATTTCGCTTGTTGGCGACTCGTGCTTTGTCACGCAGATACGCCCGAAGACCGATGCCGAAAAAAAGCTGCACATCGGCGACCAGATCTTGAGCGTGAACGGATACACAACCGAGCGTAAGGATTTTCAAGATCTGATTTACATGATCGAGGTACTGGTGCCACAGCGATCCCTCGAGCTCGGCCTGCGGTCGCCGGATGGCAGCGAACGCATGGCCGCCGTGGATTCCATCGTCATTCCTGAGCGCGCGCTGCTTGACTTCTCGCAGCCAGACAATGAGATCTATGATCTGGTGCGACAAATCGAAAATGAAGATCGCGTGATGAGCACCCGCTGGGTCGAACGGGAGGATGCCACGATTATAAAGATGCCTGAGTTCAACCTCGACATGAATGAGGTGGAGAAGGCCATTGGCGTCGCCAGCAAGCACAAGGCGCTGATTCTCGATCTGCGCGGAAATCCCGGCGGTTACGGTAATACGCTCAAGTGGATGGTCGGAGAAGTGTTCGACCACGAGGTAAAAATCGGCGACCAGGTCGGCAGGAAGAACACGAAACCGATGATTGCCAAGCCCCATGGCAAGAGGTTCGACGGAAAGCTGATTGTGCTGGTCGACGGCGGTTCCGCGTCGGCCTCGGAACTATTCGCCCGCGTGGTTCAGCTCGAACACCGCGGTACGGTCATCGGCGACACGACCGCCGGCGCAGTGATGGAGGCGCAAGATTATTCCGAGTCCGCCGGAACCGACTCGGTCATTCCTTACGGATTGAGCGTGACCAGTTCCGACTTGATCATGAGCGACGGAAAAAGCCTGGAGAATGTCGGCGTCACACCGGATGAACTCATTCTTCCCACGGCTGCCGATCTGGCCGCGGGCCGCGATCCAGTTCTGGCCAGGGCTGCGGAACTTGCCGGTATCAAGCTGGACCCCGTGGCGGCAGGAAAGTTGTTCCCATTTGAGTGGATGCCACTGGTGCGGTAACCGGCTTACGCTAGGTCGCTCACCGCATGGTTTTGAACCATCATGGGGTTTTCCAGGTCCCGATTTTGGGGTCTGGGAAACCAGCCGCAAAGGTGCGAATTCACGCGGTCAGGGGCCTGGTTGATCGTAGAGCGCCGAATTCCGGTAGCCGAGCAGAATGACCAGCGTGGCGACGCCCAGGGCGGTGCCGAAGGGTATTTTGATCAGGCATACGATGGCGGCCACAATGGCCACGATGCGTCCCCATTGCGCGCGTTCCAGCAGGCCCCATCCGGCCACGGCGCACAACACGGCGCGAATCGATAGAACCAGCCAAGCCAGATGAATCCAGGCAGGCCCGAACCACCCCGGAAACATCGGGCCGTGCATCCCCCAGGGGCCGAAGCCTCCCTGAAAAATTCCGCGCACAAAAGCCAGCCCGGCGAAGCCCAACAGCAGAGACAGGCCGGCATAGATCAGCCACAAAACGCCCAACACCCTCACTTTGCCGGCGTAGCGCTCCAATTCGAATTGGAGGTTGGGAACGGGCGGGATCGGCGCTGCCGGCGTCACCGGCCGGTTGCACTGCGGGCAAACGGCCTGTCCCTGTTCCAACACACGGCCACATCCGCTGCAATACATGTTGCCTCCTCCATGTTGAGAATAAGTTACGCAATCGCGCGGCGGATAGTTCCCGAAGTCCTGCCCAAAGACCGCCGGACAGGCGGCTCCACGCTGCCGGGCCCAGACAACCAGCAAATAGTAGAGACCCTGCCGCCAGGAGTTAAAGCAGCTCCCAACGGCAACCGCGAAGCCGCTTTACTTGCCAGCGCCAGCCGCCACCTTCACCCACCGTTCTTCGTGGCGGCTGTCGCGGAGGATGAATGCCGTCACGCGGCCCTGCGTATCGCGTTCAAAGGTCAAGTGGACGTTGCGCGCGCCAGTCGTGTCGCCTGGCCGGACGAACGTATCGGCAGTTTCCGCCTCCAGCCCCATGATCTCTCCGCCGGTGCACCTTTCGAAGAGCTGATCCCCCTGCCGGAAGATGGATTCGGAGGCGTGCCCATTGGGTTCGCGGTAATCGCCGGCCAGACTGTCGAGCTGCGCTGCAGACAGCTTGATGGTAGGCGGACGCAGCGGAACCATGAGGAATTCGGCCATGGTCTCGGGCGCGGCGGGAATGCGCTGCGCCAGCAGCCAGCGCGGCAGCTCCGGCTCGTCGTAGGCGCGCGTCCAGCAATCGTGCTTGAGCCCCTGGTAAATCCATAGGCGGATGTTCCCCCCGGAGGCCTTGAACGCGTCGAACATCGATTCGCTCTCTCGCGGCGCCACCACGGCGTCGAGGCTGCCGTGGAAGAGCCACACCGGCGTGCGCCCCGCGGCGCGGGCGTACTCCGCAGGCAGGGTCGAGGCCTCCTGCCAGCGCTCCGGCTCATAGCTCCAGAAGACGCCCCCTGCGGCAATGGCGATCGCGGCCCAGCGATTGGGATGCAGGCGCGCCAGCTCCCAGGCCCCATAGCCGCCCATCGAAAGGCCGGTCAAATAAGTACGCGCCGGGTCGCCGTGGAACTCGGCCGATTCCCGATCTAGCGCGGCCATCGCCAGCTCCATCATGGCGGCGTCGGTCCAGTGGGCGTTTTGCGGGCACTGCGGCATCACGATGACAAACGGCCAGCGGTCGGGATGGTTGCGCACCGCCTCGGCAATTCCGATCTGCGTCTGCCACATGCCCTCGGAACCGCGCTCGCCCCGGCCGTGCAGAAACAGGATGACCGGCCACTGCCTGCCGTCGTCGCGCCGCCAATCCTCGGGCAGGTAGACCTGAAAGCGGTAGGTGACCCCGTGCAGCTCGATGCGGCGGTTGAGGAAACCCGTGTCCTGCGGCGGCTCCGGCTTGGCGGAGCGAGCTTTGGATGCGGTTGCGCCGGCCCCAGCAGGCCATGTTGCGCAAGCCAGCGCCAGGCCAGCCGCAATGATGCAAAATTTTCGGGACATCTTGTCCTCCATCATAATGAATCCCGGCGGTCAATCGGGCTCTTCGGTAGTGAGTCAGCTTGGTTGTGTCTTGAAAGGGCACGGCCGGGGCACCCACCCAGTGGGTGGGTCGCGTGCCGCAAATCGTGCCAAATGAATCGGGGCTTTAGCCCCTGAGGGAAAGCTTCTCCAAATTGACCCACTACCGGATCTTCGGCGCGGGACTGCGAGAGAGGGCCCCCAGCCGCCGCACCCCCCTCCAGACGCGACAGGCAGACCATGCGCCGGCGTTCGATTTCGGTCCCCTGGCCGCGTTTCCTTGCGGTTTTCTTACAAATTGCATGTCACAATCGGAACTGCGATGCTGACCGCAGTCATGACCACGCTCGAAGCTGGAGACACCCTGGACCACTACCGGCTTGACGCTGAGGTTGCGCGCGGCGGCATGTCCACGCTCTTCCGCGCCACTGACCTGCGCAACGGCCGGCAGGTAGCCGTCAAGGTTCCGCATCCGGAGATGGAGGCCGACCCGGTCTTGCTGGAGCGCTTCCGCCGCGAGGAGGAGATCGGCCAGGAAATCGACCACCCCGGCGTGGTCAAAACCTACGACGGCGAAGAGCGCAGCCGCCGCTACATGGTTATCGAGTGGGTCGAGG
>Ga0181524_10006728_pt1 | contig 9988 bp, 12 predicted proteins | sample PEATcosm2014_Bin_34_FD_119761 | JGI IMG/M metagenome (GOLD analysis project Ga0181524, IMG submission 119761) | Peatland microbial communities from MTU Mesocosm Facility, Houghton, MI, USA - PEATcosm2014_Bin05_60_metaG | ecosystem: Environmental > Terrestrial > Soil > Wetlands > Peat | place...
AAAGAACACCAATCTTCGCCACCGAGCGGCGGCGGAGGGTGCGTGGATTGAGTTCGATGGCATCTCTGAAGAAAGTTTGAACCAAAACGTTGCATGGGTTGTGGAGATGAAGCAGGCAGGATATCTTCCGCACGTCCTCATTTCCCAGGACGCGGGATGGTACCACGTGGGCGAAGCAGGGGGAGGGAGTTTCCGCGGTTACGACTTAATGTTTACCCGGTTCCTACCAGAACTCCGCAGGGCGGGGCTTAAGGAGAGCGACGTTCGAACACTTATAATTGACAACCCCCGTCGCGCTCTCACGCTCTCGCGATGAGAGAGAACCCCCTACTCGCATTAAACCTGGGCAGCCGAGTGCGTCAGTGTATGTGAACACAAATGACCTGCTCACTCACTTCCGGCAGATTAGGATCTTGGACCGCGCGGTCGGGGGCATTGTCTTCTCCACTCTCGGGAAGTAACTTTCCAAGACCTCACGCTCGTGGCGAAGGAAGGTAATGGCTCGCCCGGCGCCGATGACGGTGAGGCGGAGGTAAAAGAGGGCTCGCACAATGGGGCTGGAGGGTACGTCATGTTCCATCATGAGGAAGGCTCCCCTTGGCTTCAGGATACGAAGAACTTCTTGCAACGCACGGTCCCGCGTTTCCCCCTTGAGCTCGTAGAAGGCGTGCGAACAGGTGACGGCTTCGAAGGTTTCGGTTCTGAAGGGAAGGCGCCCCGCATCGGCTTCCACGAGGTGGACATTGGGCAAGCTACGGGTCTTGGCGTAGGCCATGTTCAGCATGCCACGAGAAAAATCCACGCCGACCACCAGCCCATCGCGGCCGACTTTCTCCTGGAGATGTGAAAGAAGAGTACCCGTACCTGTGCAAACGTCGAGAACCGAGCCCCCGCTCTGCACCGTTGTCCGATCCGCGAGGACCTTCCTGGCTAGGCCTTGCGGGTCGCGGGAATGAAGAGCGACGAAGCGGTCGTAGAACCTTGAAAACTTGTCGTAGTACGCCCTTCGGAGCTGTCTCATCGAAGCAGTGCCTATCTAAGCCTTAGGTACTTGCCAGCAAATCCCGAACGATCTCGACGGCGTCACGAACGAACCCTGTGCACCGCGTCCGAAAAAAACCCTCGTGTGCCTTGGCCCTCCCTTCTGGTGTGCTGATGTCGCAGCCCAATAGGTCCAGGCACACGGTAGAGTTGTTGCGTTTTTCAAATGCTTCCATGAACCGCCTGCACACGTCGTAGGTTTTCTCTCTCTCCGAGCGGTTTACCTCTGGGCTGATCTCGCTCTGCGCCAAACCGATTGCCATAATTGCGTCGGTCACGCAGCCACAGGTCCGCGCCGACCCCGCAATCCCGCCCCCGAAACCAGCAGTGACTCTCAATGACACCTCGGGATCAATATTCCAGCGCTGAGCCAGAGCCGAGAAGACCGACTGCGAACACGAATATCCCTCCCGGAATCTTGCTTCCGCGATATCTATCACGTCCATGGCAATCTCCTTTTCACGCCAGCGGCTCTCTCACCATGATTAACCTTCAAGATGTATTCCCCCCTCATCAGTGCCTCTGCATCGTTTCCCAGGGCAGGTGTGCGCGTTTGCAGCCGGGCTTCGATGTTCGCCCATACGGCGCGTATGTCCGTAGCGCAACCATCCCGCTGGTACTCGATCACCGTCTTCCTTCGAATCTGGGCTTCGGTCACGCCGGGGTCGTAGCGTACTTTGCCGGCAAGGCCCAGTCCCATTTGGCGCGCGCTCGCCTCGATCCGTTGGCAAACCTCCGGATTGAGGTCCCATTTATTGACGCAAACGAGCGTCGGAATTCGGAAGTGCCGGGTCAAGGCTGCCACCCGTTCTAAATCATGCAGGCCGCTAGGCGTTGGCTCGGTTACCACCAAAACCAAGTCCGCGCCGGTAACGGAGGCGATTACGGGGCAGCCGATGCCTGGCGAGCCGTCAATCAGCACAAGATCCATCCCGCGCTCTTCCGCGATCTGTTTGGCGTTCGAGCGCACCGTGCTCACCAGCTTGCCGGAGTTCTCCGCAGCAATTCCCAGCTTGGCGTGAACCATCGGCCCAAAACGGGTCGCTGAAATGAACCACTCGCCGTTTACGACGGGACCAAACTCGATTGCCTTCACAGGACAGATAAATGCGCACACTCCGCAGCCCTCGCAGGCGAGCGGGTCTACGCGATAGGTCTTCGCAACGAAGTCGTTTCCGGGGCCGTCTAAGAGAACTGCTTCGAAGCGGCAGTTCTCTTTGCACTTGCCACACGCGGCGCACTCGTCTGGCCGGATCCTGGCTCGTTTACCCCCAATGAATGGCTCACTCCGAAGAACTCGCGGCTCGAGCACTATGTGCAGATCGGCGGCATCAACATCACAGTCGGCCAACACGATGCTTTGCGCCAAAGCAGCGAAAGCGGCGACCATCGAGGTCTTGCCTGTTCCTCCCTTGCCGCTGATGACGGCAAGTTCCTTCACCGGCTTGCCGCCTGGGGGCTGGATGGTGACCAAATCGCTCACTGACGTGCCTCCCGTGGGGTTGTCATCGGCGAGTCTGGGCTGAATTCGCCGAGTCGTGCCAAGAGAGCCTCCATTTGCGCCCGGAACTCCGGCACTGCCTCACACGCCAGCATGCCGCGCGAATACGCTTCCGCCACACGGCGATCATCCGGGATTTCCGCCAGAACCTCGAAGCCCTGGTGACGGCAGTATTCTTGAGTCTCTTCACCGCCCAGGCCTGCGCGGTTGATACACACAGCAAGCGGTAACTTCAAAGCACGAACCACCTCGACTGCGAGTTTCAGGTCGTTCAAACCAAAAGGAGTGGGCTCCGTGACCAGCAGGACGAATTCGGTGCCCTTTATGCTCTCGATCACCGGGCAGGACGTCCCAGGAGGCGAGTCAACAATCACGAATTCTGCTTCGGGCGCAGCGGTTTTCACCTGCCGGATCAAGGGGGCGCTCATGGCTTCCCCGACGTTAAGCACACCTTGAACAAATTGGATCGGCCCTGCGGCGCCCACTTCGAGCTTGCCCGTCTTGCGCGGCGCCTCCGCAATTGCTCCGGGGCGGCAAACCAGCGCACACCCACCGCAGGCGTGACACAGCTCGGGGTGGACGAGTACCTTGTCTCCGATGCAGACAATCGCGCTGTACTGGCAGATCTCCCCGCACAGGCCACAGTGCGTGCACTTCGCCTCATCCACCAACGGATGCAAGCGCACCGCCGGCGCGCTTGAACTGATTTCCGGGTTGAGAAAGAGATGGCCGTTCGGCTCCTCTACGTCGCAGTCTAGATATACGACGCGCCGCCCTTCGGAAGCGGCGACCCAGGCAAGGTTGGTTGCAACCGTGGTCTTGCCCGTTCCGCCTTTGCCGCTCGCGATAGCTAGTTTCATCTTAGTAGGAACGCCGTCCTCTTCCGGACCACTTCGGAACCCCCTGAGCGTCTCGCAGGGTGAAGTCCTTGCCGTTCTCCTTTATCTCTCGGGCAATAATCGTATCAGCGCCCCCGAGTTTGACCTTCGAACCGGTAACTTCGATCTGGTCTCCGGCGGAGAACTTAAGACCGATTTTCGACAGATAATCGGACGGGCCGACATGCACGTCGTATGTCTGGCCATCGGTCTGTAGAACGAGATGCGTGCCGTTCCAACCGATTCTGCCAGTGACCTGCGATACCTTCTCGACCTTGCCTTTGATGGTAGTTTCGGTACTCGGATCGTACAATCGCCGAGCTCCGCCGCCCCTTGGGCAAGAGCTGAACTGGCGAGGCATGCAATCATCACTAAGGTGACGAATAACGAATTTGGAGTGACTCTCATCGGACTCCTCCTAACAGAACATGTAACCTTTACGCTGCGCAAGAACAGTCAGCGCAAGGCGCTTATCTCGTGCCCTTTCGTGGGAGCCGGAATGCTCGGACTCCGGCTCCCCGCTGCCATGCCGGTCAACCGGCGTATCCGGGCCAGGATACTTACTCCTGCTTCGGTTTAGCTTCCAGTTCTTCGATCCGCTTCCGCATTCGGCTAAGAGTTGTCTGTAACGACTCTGCCTGGCTTTTCAGCGCCGTGAGCTCGCGCTCCGGCTCCGCCGCGGAAACTTCGGCAGCGTCGGGCGGCACAAACGCCTGCCGCCCGCCACGCCCGCGTTGCCAGCCGGTTAGTCCGGTTGCATAGAAGCAGTTTCTCCAACCACGACCGGCTCCTCCTCGGCCGCGGCCAAACAATCCCTGGCCGCCGCCCCGGTTCATAGAACCGGGTACGCCGAATCCACCACAAAAGCCAGCGCCACGGCCCGTTCTGGGGCCCTGTCCCGCTGGTCCTGTCCTATCTCCAAATGGCATGTTTTGTTCTCCTTTCGTTTCACAATCTGTGTCCAAGATTCTTTTACTCTTACTGTTAGCCCTTCGGCCACCAGCAACGGCAGCGGCAGCCGCAACAGGGCCATCCTCGTACGTCCCCCCAACCACTAGGAGAGCTGCGGCCCTTTCCGCGCCCCGCCCAAGCCGGAACCCCTAAAGCATTGCGCAGCGTCAAGGTCTTACGCCCCTTAGTCACATCTCGCGCAATCAGAAAGGCGGTTCCCTGGCAAGTGAATTTGAACCCGCTTACTCGCAGTTCGTCGCCCTTCGCAATGTTGAAGTTGTTTTGTGAAAGGAAAGGCGTGGGTCCCAACTGGACGATATAGGTGTCTTTATCTGCTTTCAGCGTCACTTCCGTGGCGCCCCAGTGGCAACTGTACGCGTTGGCCTCGACCGTTTCAACGACACCGTGAATGACCGTGCTGCTGGAACCATCGTAGTAGTCGGGACCAATGCCCATCCCCGGCCCCATCTGTCCCCGTACCTGGGACACCACCAGGAGCGGTGCAGCAAGCAGGCAAAGCATCAGCAGGAGCACTCGAACCCGAGAAGTTGTCATGTCCTTATCTCCATTCTCGCGGGCCTAAGCTCGCATCATTTTCGCACCGCACTTCGGGCAAGCCATCTGCTGGCATGGTTGCCCCTGTGCGTGTGGTACTTTCTCGCCACAGTTGGGACAAACACACTGCCCACCCGGTCCGGCGGCGGACGGACCGCCCATCCTGCCACACCCGCCCCCGCCGGCGCCGCGGCCCTGACCACCTCCGCCGCGCCCCGAACCCATTCCATAACCTCTTGGCATGACATTACCTCCTTGTCGTCGGCGCCACCCCTGGCAGCCCGGCATCACGAACGTCCGGCTCGCTAGGTCGCCCTTTAAGAAAGCCCCCAGCACATCGTCAACCGGTCCGCATGTGAAAGCTATCACCCGCACCCTGGCTGAGACCAATCTGGCTTCCATCGGCGCTGAAATCGCACCGCAAATCAGGACGTCGGCACCGAACTTCAGAAATTCGCCAGCCCGAGCCATGGTGGCTGTTCGAGTCAGTTGCCGTTCCTCTCGCTGCCGCTCTCGCCCATTCTCGACGTCGATGAGTAGGACGCTTCCCGCTGAGTCGAATACGGGCGAGACTCGGTCCTGCCAGTGCGGGATGGCGACTTTCATAACAAACCCAGGAAGCAATCGCCTCGCCAAGGCACCTAGCGCCGGCTTTTAGGCCGACACCTAGTGTTTCTGGATTTTCTCCTCGCCCCCTTTGGGGAGAGGGCCGGGGGTGAGAGGGGTCGCGCCGATTTAAAGGTCGGCGCTGCGCGACGCCGACTAAGTGTCCCAGCTTTGCGAGAACGCCGGCTTGCAAAATGCAATGGTAGCGGTAAAGCGTCTTTGCAAATTGCAAGAAAGAGCGGTAAACTGAACCGTGCTAACCGGACCATGCCGCGACCCGATCCTTGATTCCATCAACGAAGGTGTGTTCACCGTCGATCAGACGTGGCGGATTACCGCGTTCAACCGTGCGGCCGAACAGATTACCGGTGTGCGCAGGGAGGACGCCATTGGCCGATTGTGCTGCGAGGTCTTCCGCGCCAGCATCTGTGAGCGCGCTTGCGTCCTCCGGCGAACGCTCTCCACGGGCAAGCCTGTCATGAACGCCACCGCCATCATCGTCGGCGCCGCTGGGCAGCGAATTCCGATACGCATTTCTACGGCACTGCTGAAGGATGAAGACGGCGCCATCATTGGTGGAGTGGAAACTTTCCAGGACCTCAGTAGGGTCGAGCAGCTCCGCAAAGAGCTCGAATCGCGATATACATTCGAAGACATCGTGGGCCGAAGTGCGGCCATGCGACGGCTGTTCGAGATCCTTCCGGACATCGCCGGATCAAACAGCACGGTCCTGCTCGAGGGGGCATCCGGTACGGGCAAGGAGCTCTTTGCCCGGGCGATCCACAATCTCTCGCCGCGGAAGAAGAAACGCTTCGTGGCAATAAACTGCGCGGCTTTGCCGGACACCTTGCTCGAGTCCGAGCTTTTCGGCTATAAGGCGGGCGCATTTACTGACGCGCGACGCGACAAAGCCGGGCGCTTTGCCTTGGCTGACGGTGGGACGATCCTGCTGGACGAAATCGGTGACATCTCACCCGCCATGCAGGTACGACTGCTTCGGGTGCTCCAGGAGCGGCTGATTGAACCTCTCGGTGCAGTCGAACCGATAAAGGTGGACGTCCGGGTGGTGGCTGCAAGCAACAAGGACTTGGCTTGCTTGGTTCGAGAAGGCAAGTTCCGCGAGGATCTATTCTACCGTGTTCGCGTGATCCATTTGAAGATTCCGCCGCTCCGGGAACGGCGAGAAGACATTCCCTTGCTGGTTGACCATCTGATTGCCAAATTCAACCGGCTCCAGGACAAGGACATCGCGGGCGTTTCCGAGGAAGTCATGGCGCGGCTAATGGAGCATGACTATCCGGGTAATGTGCGCGAGCTCGAGAACATCCTCGAGCAAGCCTTCGTCTTGTGCCATTCCGGACGAATCGAGTTGCACCACCTTCCACCGGAGCTAAGGCCGGCGGCGGCAAGAGCAGATGGCGCGGGCCGGCCAATGAATCTCCGCTCAATGGAAAGATACCTTATCGAATCGGCACTTCAGCGTCATGGCGGTAACCACGCTCGAGCAGCGCAGGACCTCGGGATTGACCCCAGCACGCTCTACCGCAAGCTACGATCCTTCAAGGCCGGAGACGAGTTCTCCGGCGACAAGCACTGAAAAGTTTGGCACTCCGAATGCTCCTTACTTGGTTCTCTCGAAGAAGGAGCGTTCATGAAACTCGCCGTCACTTCGCAAGGGGACAATTTGCAGTCGTCGTTGGACCCTCGTTTTGGACGGGCCCGGCACTTCGTCATTGTGGATACGGAGACCGGCGCGTTCTCGGTGGTCGACAATACAGTTAGCCTGAATGCCGCGCAGGGCGCGGGCATCCAAGCTGGCAAACGAGTTGCCGAACTCGGCGTTGAAGGTGTGATCACGGGGCACGTCGGCCCAAAGGCTTTTTCCACTCTCAAGGCCGCAGGAGTGAAGATTCACACCGGCGCATCCGGCACAGTGGCCGATGCCATCGAACAGTTCAAAACAGGAAAACTGGCGGCAGCCGCTTCGGCGGACGTAGAAGGGCACTGGGCGTAGGTGTTCGTTCGGGCTCCAATCGGACGGTAGAATCCAACGGACCATCACGGATGAACGCGCTTGACGAACATGCTGCTCAGGGGGTTTTGGTGCGACCACTGTCTACGGATGACGCGCAAGCAGGTGCATCCCCCGCAGGGGTATTTTGATAAGCCCCTCGAACGCGAAAAACTTCTGGCCAAGATCAACGAGCTTCTGAGTACGAAGGACCGCAAGCTTGATTCACACCCGTGACGGAGGTCCCCGCATGGGGCCGCTCTTTGGAGGCATGTTGCTATCACGAATGCGGTCGGCCGCGCTGATCCTGGAGGCGAGATGAAGAAGATAGGCATACTTGGTGGCATGAGCCCGGAATCCACCGCGCTCTACTATGAACACATCACCAGGACTTACACGGCACGGTTTGGCGACTACGGTTACCCGGAGATTCTGATCTATAGCGTGAACTTTCAAAAGTTTGTGGATTGGCAGCACAACGGGCAATGGAATGAGGCGGCACGGGAAATGGCCGAGGCGCTCGAGCGGTTGCATGTGGCGGGCGCCGATTTCGGGATCATCGCGACCAACACGATGCACATTGTGTTCGACGCGGTGCAACGAGCCGTACACATGCCCCTCCTAAGCATCGTGCAAGCCACGGCGGAAGCTATTCTCGAGGGGGGGCTTCGGTCCGTAGGGTTGCTGGGGACGGTTTTCACAATGAGTGAGCGATTCTTCCGCGATGGGCTGGAGCGATCGGGATTCACGGTGCTCGTTCCAGAACCTAGCGAGCAGCAACAGATGAACGAAGTGATCTATCAGGAATTGTGCCGGGGCGAGATCCAGCCCAACTCCCGGCGGCTGTTTCTGGACATCATCGAACGTCTGCGCGACCGGGGTGCGGAGGGGATTGTCCTCGGATGCACGGAGATACCGTTGCTGGTGCAACCTCAACACTGTGATTTACCCCTCTTCAACACGACACTGCTGCACGCCAGCAAGGCACTGGATTTCGCTCTGCAACCGGCACAGTGAGAAGCAAAGACCTCCACTCCGACGTATGCCAAAACACATTAGGCCGTGACGAGGCCTTCCTTCAGTTGGCTGTTACTGGTGTTGAGGGTACGGGAGCGGCAGGAGCAACGCGTTTTCGCTCTTGCCGCCTCCTGGAAGCCGGATTACGGCAGCGTACCAGCCACCACGGTTTCCGCCGAGGCTGAGGAGAGATCGGTGACGGGAGCTTCGCGGTGATCTGGATCGTAGACCTCGTTCATGAAGAACTGATTGGCCTTTCGGTAGCGCAACCGAGCACGCACCAGAAGCGGGCCGGAAACAGTTTTCGGAACCGGGAAGCGGTAGTCAAAGGAACCTGATTCTCCGGGGTTGATTGCCGGCCGAAACTGTGGTCCCTGCGGATGCCAAATATCAGGCGTCAAAATGGAATGGCCGCTTTCGGTCAGGGCGATAGGTCTGAGAATATACGAGCCGGCTTCCACGTGATTTTCCCGGTCGAGTTCACCGGAGTGAAACACCTTGTTCCCCGCCTTGTCGTACACCTCCAATTCGATCCAGACTCGCACAATGTTCAACGGTCCTGTGGGGAAACTGTGGCCAGCCTTATTGTTGGTCAGAACAACTCGCACCTCGATAGCAGCGCCCGCTTGCACCGAGGTTGGACCCTCTATCTTCATCGGAATGATAGCTCCAAGTGGCCAGACTTTTTGGATTTCAGGGACCTCGGTTTTTCCCGTCAGCCACTCGTTCACAGCGCGAGTCTGCTCTTCGGCGCCTGGCGAACCAAGGGCTAAGGGCATGTACTGGTTGGCCGCGGCGAACCGGTGACTGTGATACTCGAGCCCAAGTCCCACTGCCAGATCGTATGGGTCCGCCGAGGGTCGGGTGCCGGCACGCTCCAGGTACATGTGGCACTGCTGGCACCGCAACCGTCGCGTCCGGTCGCGGTCGGTATTCCATTTGTGGTTTTTCCAGTCATCGTACTGCGTCTCAACCTCCAGGGGGCCCGGGTACTTGCCGACCACATCGTATTCTTTGTGACAAGGAGCACACGACTCGGCGTCGCGCGCGATCTTCAGGTCGTAGTCGCGATCGTGCTGGCCGGGATAAACACGAATCAGAAAATGGTTGATGAAGGCGGCGTAGCGCTCCTGGTTGTGATCGTAGAGATACACCTTCGGAATCCCGAGCACATAACTTCCGATGCCGCGTTCATCCACCTGCCGAACCGCGTGACAGACAACGCACGAATCTCCTTCCGCGTAACCGCTGGTCGCGTTCCCGAGTGTAGGGTCTTTGTAGCCGGAAAGCATGGAAACAGGAGCATGGCAGCCGCCGCATTTCTCGGTGGCTCTAATGCCCTGAACTTGCGTTGTTGCCGATCGCACGGCCTGGAAGAATTGATCCTCCTCCGACCACCGGTGCGCGCTGGCGCGCCACTCCTCGTAG
>Ga0181524_10006729_pt1 | contig 9986 bp, 7 predicted proteins | sample PEATcosm2014_Bin_34_FD_119761 | JGI IMG/M metagenome (GOLD analysis project Ga0181524, IMG submission 119761) | Peatland microbial communities from MTU Mesocosm Facility, Houghton, MI, USA - PEATcosm2014_Bin05_60_metaG | ecosystem: Environmental > Terrestrial > Soil > Wetlands > Peat | place...
CATCCCGAGGATTACACTTCGACGCGTGAAAGCGTCGGATTTGTCGTCCGTGAGGTTTGGCGCTTGTTTGCCCGCTGCTTGCAGCCGCGCATAGCCCGCGAGGGCGTCACGATCGGCATGTGGTTCGCCTTGCGGATGCTGTGGGACGAAGACGGCGTCACCCAACGCGAACTTGGTGAACGCGTCGGAATCAACGGCCCGACCATGGTCATGGCGATCAACTCGATGGAACGCGCCGGCTTGGTCAAGCGCGTGCACAATCGCGCCGACCGCCGCAAGATCAACGTCTTTTTGACCGACCGCGGGCGAAAGATGAAGGCCAAGCTTTGGCCGATGGCGGCTGAAGTTCTCGACCTGAGCGTGCGGGGACTGTCCCACAAACAAGTCCAATCGCTCACCAAGATGCTTGCACGGATCCGCGCCAATCTGGAGAACGACCAATTCGACTGATCCTGCGACGGCGCGTGCAGCGTCAGCGTCACGCAGGATGCTGTTCCCGAGTGACCGATCGGCGCAGCGCTACGTCAACAGAGGATGAGGGGTGGTGTCACCATCATTGCAAACGGCAACCGCGCTGTCGGCCGAGTCGCTTCCGTCGGCGGAAGAAGCGTTGCGGCTGCTTTATCGCATGCAATTGATCCGCACCTTCGAAGAGCAGGTTCGCACGCTCTATTCCGGCGGCATGATTCCCGGCCTGGTGCATTTGTGCGCCGGGCAGGAGGCCGTGGCGGTCGGCGTGTGCTGTTTGCTGGGCGCAGACGACATGATCGCCAGCACCCACCGCGGCCATGGGCATTGTCTCGCCAAAGGCGCCGACGTGGCCCGGTTGATGGCCGAGATCATGGGCCGCACGACCGGCTATGGCCTCGGCCGCGGCGGGACACTGCACATCTTCGATGCAGCGAACGGCAACCTCGGCACCACCGGTATCGTCGGTGGCGGCATTCCGCTCGCAGCCGGTGCGGCGCTGAGCGCCAAACGGCGCGGTCGCCGGCAGGTTGCGGTCGCCTTCTTCGGTGACGGGGCGCTCAATCAGGGCCTTCTGTTCGAGGTCCTCAACATGGCGGCGATCTGGCGGCTGCCGGTGCTGTTTGTTTGTGAAAACAACGGCTTTGGCGAATTCACCGCTATCGAGGACGTCACCGCCGGCGCCAACCCGATCGCGCGCGGCCTGACCTTCGATATTCCCTCGGAATCAGTCGACGGCATGGACGTGCTTGCGGTTCGCACCGCCGCGGCAGGTGCGCTGGCACGCGCCCGCGACGGCGGCGGGCCGAGCTTTCTGGTGTGCAATACCTATCGCTTCGGTGGCCATCACGTCGGCGACAAGCAGGACTACAAGGACGACGACGACGCCAAAGCGTGGCGTCTAAAGGACCCGATCGAGCGATTCGGCCGATGGCTGCAGGACTCCGGCATGGCCACGGCGAGTGCGATCGCCGCGCTCGAGAATGAAATTGACGTCGTGGTGCGTGACGCCATCGATCGGGCCAAGGCGACCCCCTTCCCTGCCGCCGACACGCTCGGGATTCACCTCTATGCCTAGCCCGCGCACCGCCACATATCGCGGCGCTGTACTCGAAGCGCTGTTCGGCGAAATGCGCCGTGACAACTCGGTCATCCTGATGGGCGAGGACATCGGCTCAGCCGGCGGGGTGTTCAAGCAGACCGAAGGACTATTCGCAGAATTCGGCGCCGAGCGCGTCATCGATACGCCGATCTCGGAATCCGGAGCATTCGGTATCGCGGTCGGCGCCGCCATGACCGGACAACGGCCGGTCTTCGAGGTGATGTTTGGCGATTTCATCACTTTGATCATGGACCAGATGGTCAATCAGGCGGCGAAGATCAGCTATATGTCCGCCGGCCAGTTCAACGTCCCTCTGGTGTTGCGGACCGCGGTCGGCATCGGCGGCAACCTTGGACCGCAGCACTCGCAGAGCCTGCACGCCTGGCCGGTTCATATTCCCGGGCTGAAAGTCGTCATGCCTTCGACCCCGGCCGATGCCAAGGGCCTGATGGCCGCTGCGATCCGCGACGACGGTCCGGTGATCTTCTTCGAAGATCGCATGCTCTATAACTTGCGCGACGCGGTGCCGGACGGCGATCACATCGTGCCGATCGGAAGCGCCGAGATCAAGCGCACGGGCCGCGACGTGACCCTGATCGCGATCGGCCGCATGGTGCATACGGCATTGGCCGTTGCCGAACTGTTGGCGAAACAAGACATCTCAGCCGAGGTGATCGATCCGCGCAGCTTGGTGCCGCTCGACGTCGATGCCTTGGTCGCTTCGGTGAAAAAGACATCGCGTGCGGTCGTGGTGGATGGTGGCTACCGCCAATACGGCGTCACCGGCGAGATCGCCGCGACCGTCACCGAGCACGCTTTCGATTGGTTGGACGCTCCGGTGCTCCGTTTCGGCGCCGCCGATGTTCCAATTCCGTTCAGCAAATCGCTGGAGCCGCTCGTACTTCCGGACGCCGAGCAATTGGCGCGCGACGCTGCCGCGCTGGTGCGCGGTCTTCGCTAGAGATCTTGAAAGGATACAGCCGATGACGACCAATACCCTCGATCGCCGAACCAGCCTGTCGATTTTCGAGCGTATGCTGATGATACGCCACTTCGAAGAGGCAGTGATCGAGCTTTATAAGCAGGGGCGCTTCGTCAGCCATTACCATATCTATATTGGCCAGGAAGCGACCGGCGGCGCCGTGCTGGAGGCGTTGGGTGAAACCGACCTGATCTGCACCACCCACCGCAATCATGGCCACATCATCGGACGCGGCTGCGATCCGAATCGGGCGATGGCCGAAATCCTCGGCCGCGCGAGCGGTTTCAACGGCGGCCGAAGCGGCACATTGCACATTTCCGATCCAAGCCACGGTTTCCTTTCGACCTCGGCGGTCGTGGGCGGCTGCGCGGGCCTCGCGACCGGCGCAGCCTTCGGCCTGAAGGTCAAGCGCGTCTCACAGGTCGCCGTCGGTTTCTTCGGCGACGGCTCGCTCGAAGAAGGCTTGGTCATCGAGTCCTTCAACATCGCGGCGTTGTGGAAGCTGCCGGTCGTCTATGTCTGCGAGAACAATTCGGCCGGCGCCATGGGTCCGCAACAGGGCGGCTACCCGACCGCGATCACTGCGACCGACGGCTTCACCCGCCTCCCCGCCGCCTACGGCATTCATTGCGTGAAGGTGGATGGAACCGACATCGGCGCCGTGCACGCAGCCGCGATCGAAGCGGTCGGGCGCTGTCGCAGCGGCAACGGACCGGTCTTCATCGAGGCCTTTACGACGCGTTGGCCGGGCAGCAGTCCGTTGTGGCCGGAGCTTGCGACCGTCACCGACCTCGAAGCCGCGTTCGACCCCGCACGCATTGTCGGACCGCACGCCGACTGGTCGCGAAACCACGACCCGTTGCTGCGCGCCGCACGCGAACTCGTTGCCTCGGGCCACGCCTCGCGCGACGAGCTCTTGGCCCGCGACAAGGATGCGCGCAGCCGCATCGCGGCCGCGGCGGATTTCGCCATCAAGAGCCCGATGCCGGCGCCGGCGACCGTCGGCGACCACGTCTTCGCCTGAGCAAGGAGCGACCGATGAGAAAGATAAGCTACGCCGAGGCCATCGTCGAAGCCTTGCGCATCAGTCTGGCCGAAGATCCGTGCGTCAGTCTGGTGGGAAGCTACGTGCTCGGCCTCGGGCCCAAACGGGTGCTGATGGATCCGATCCGCGCCGAATTTCCCGACCGCATTTTTGATCCGCCGACATCGGAGGCGGCGATCGTCAGCGTCGGAGCCGGCGCCGCGATGGCCGGCGCGCGGCCGTTCGTCGATATCGGCACCGCGAGCTTCAGCTATGTCGGCTGGTCGCCGCTCGTCAACGAGGCGGCGGTTGCCCGCCATATGTCGAACGGCGCATTGCGCGTGCCGGTCGTCTATCACATGCTGCATGGCTTGCGCGGCGGCGGCGCCGCCCAGCACAGCCACAGTCCGCAGGCGATGCTGTGGAACGCCGCCGGCCTCGAAATCGTCCTGCCGTCGAGCCCCCATGACGTCAAGGGACTGATGCGCAGCGCGATCAAGAGCGACAATCCGACCGTGTTCGTCAACCATGCCCGACTGATGGACATCCAGGGCGATGTGCCCGAGGGCGATTACACGATCCCGTTCGGCCGCGCCGACATCAAGCGAGCCGGCCGCGACGTGACGGTCATCGCCACCTCCTATGTGGTGCAGACCGCGCTCTTGGCAGCCGAGACGCTGGCAGGCGAAGGCATCGACGTCGAAGTGCTCGATCCGCGCACATTGGTGCCGCTCGACCAAGAGATGATCCTAAAATCCGTCGGCCGGACCGGAAGGCTGGTGGTGGTCGACGAAACCAATCTGAGCTGCGGTATCGCGTCCGAATTGTCCGCCATTGTCGCCGAACATGGCTTCAAGTCCCTGCGCGCGCCGATCATGCGGGTCGCCCGACCCAATATCCCCACTCCCTTCAGTCGCCCCCTCGAAGAGGCCATCACGCCCACCGCCGACAAGATTTGCGACGCGGTGCGGCGGGTCATGGCGTGGACCTGAGGCGATGAAAGCCGTCCGCCTGTTCGACTTCGGTGGGCCGGACAAGCTTATTTACGGCGATTACCCGGAACCGGATGTCGGTATCGACGACGTGCTGGTGAAAGTGATCGCCACGTCGGTGTCGCGCTGGGACATCAAGTACCGCACCGGCGAGGTTCATCATTTCTACGGCCAGGCGACCGGCCACCACGGCGGCATCCACGGGCGCCGCGCCTTTCCGATGCCGATGCAATTGGGCCGCGATGTAGCCGGCGAGGTCGTGGCGGTCGGCGCCAATGTGGCCGGTCTCGAGCCGAGCGATCGCGTCGTCGGTCTCGTGCATCCGGAAAATCCGTCGTCGGTGAATGCCATACGAGGCCTCGGAAATCTGTCGACCGGCGTCGACCTTCCCGGCCACACTATGTTCGGCGGTTACGCGCAATACGTCGCACGACCGCAAAGCTACTGGATCAAGATCAGCCCGCGGTTGAATTTCGATCTGGCCGCCGCCGCCATGTGGGCGTGCTCGACCGCGCATCACATCGTCGACGGCCGTCTCAACGTCCGCATGAACGATCATGTTCTGATCACCGGCGCCTCCGGCGGCATGGGCACCGCTACGCTGCAACTGGTCAAGCTCGCCGGCGGTACGCCGATTGCCACGACGCGCATCGCCGCGAAGGCAGGAGCCCTTCGACGCGCGGGGGCGGAGTTTGTGGTCGATACCACTCTGCCCACCGCATTGCGGTCGATCCGCGAGTTCACTCACGGTGAAGGCGTCGACGGCGCCGTCGAATATACCGGCGCAACGACGTTGATGCGCTTATGCATCGACGCGATGCGTTTCGGAGGGACGTTCTGCCCGGTCGGCGGCGAAATAAACGAGATTCCGCTGCGGGTGGTCGATCTGATCAGCCGTGAACTCAACGTGCACGGGGTGCGCGCCTCGACCCGAAACGACCAACGAATCGTGGTCGAACTGCTCGAGAGCGGTCGGATCGAAATGCCGATCCACGCGGTGCTGCCGCTCTCGCATGTCGGCGACGCGCATCGCCTGCTGGAAAGCAGCGAAAACCTGATCGGACGCATCGTCTTGCATCCGTGGGACGATTGATCTGCCGCGACGAGGCCGCTCCCGAGGAACGGCCTGCGCCGCGTCATTGCATTATCGGCCTGCCCGGAGCGCCTTCGTCGCCTCGTAGTTCACTTTCCAAGTGACCGGGTCGACAATCACTTTGTAGGTTTCCTTCGCGGCCTGTAACGACACAAAGTCCTTGCGAACGTCATCGCGCACCATGTCCGGATCGCGCTCGGCAGGATTGCCGACGCCGCCGCCGCCGGAAGAGTGCTTGACGAGGACGTCGCCCGCTTTCACCGGCACCAGCCGGTGCGGCTTGACGCGGATGTTCTCACTGCCGCGGCGCAGATAGGTCCGCGACACCGGCGAGGGTTCGCCGCCGAGCGCGCCGCTGCCCTGCACCACATCGCCGTCGGAACTGCCGGTCGCCATCTGGCCGTCGCTGCCCTCGTTGAGGGCTTCCCAGTGCAGGCCGGGACCGCCGCGCCAACGGCCGGCACCGCTGAAGTCGGGCACGAACTCCCATCGAAGTGCGCGCCACGGAACCCGCGCTTCCATTTCCTCGACATTGTCTCGATGCGCGGCTCCCATTGCAGTCAACGTGCTCACCGCCTGGTAGCCGTCGTGGCCCCAGACTGCGCCGGCGCTGCCGTCATAGTCGAAGCAGGTGCGCACATAGGGTTCTCCCGTCCGCGGGTCGGTGGCGAAGAGGTAGTCGCCGCGATGCTTGCCCCAAGCGGCGACGGCGCGATGCGGCAGCGCCTTCGCCAAGGCTTCGACCACGGCCTCCATGATCTGGACACCGACATTGACGGGAGAGGCGCCGACGGTTGCCGGGTACTCGCAGTTCACGACCGAACGAGGCGGCGCGATGATCTTGATCGGCGCCATCGTCCCTTGATTGTGATAATCGGCAAGAGCGGGGTCGAAATACAGAATCACGGCGGCGATGGCGATGCCGTAGGTTACCGCATAAACGCAATTCACGAATCCTTTGCGCTGGCCGTCGCTCTCGGAGAGGTCGATCGTCATCTCGTCGCCCTTCACCGTAATGCAGGCGCGCACCCAGACCGGCTCGTCGAGCGTTGTTCCATCGTCGTCCGTCGCGGCCGCCCCCTTGTAGACGCCGTCGGGAATCTTGCGAATTTCCTCGCGGACCGCCAATTCGGTGCGCCGCGTCATTTCCTGGATGCAGGCGAGCACGGTGTCCCGGCCATACATGTCGAGCAGCGCGAGAATTCGCTTTTCGCACATCGTGGTCGAGCCGATCATGGCGTGAAGGTCGACGCGCACGCCGTCGGAAAAGCGCACATTGTTGAGGATGAGATTGACGAGGTCTTTCCGCTCTCGACCGCGATCGATGACCTTGATCGGGGGAATGATCAGCCCTTCGGCGTGGATGTCGTAGCCGTTGGGAAAATAACCGCCGGGGAACGAACCGCCGGTGTCCATCTGATGGCCGCGGCAGAGCGTGAAAAACAGCAATTCGTCCTTGTAGAAAATCGGTCGGATATAGCCCCAGTCGGGCAAATGGGTGTTGTGCCCGCCGTGATAAGGATCATTGGTCAGGAACACGTCGCCGGGATTGATATCGCCGGCGAACATCTTGACCAGATCCTGAACCGCGAAAGTCGTGCCGAGGAACTGGTTCGGCAGACCGACCGGAACCGCGATCGTCGATCCGTCCGCTCCCCAGATGCCGACCGAAAGGTCCTGCAATTCGCCGATCAGGTAGTTCTGTGCCGTGCGCTTCACGAGGTGCCGCATCTCCTTGCAGATGGTCTGCATGGAATGCCAAACGGTGGCGACAGTGGTCGGATCGATGTTGACGTTGCTCATGTCGGGCCCCTGAACTCAGCTGCGCGTGAGGATATAGTTTTTGTACTTGTCCACCGAGCAGGCGAAGGCCGCGGGGATAACGACGGTGGTCGTCGTCTCCTCGATGATCGCCGGGCCGGAAATGACGTTGCCGGCGCCGATCTTCTCGCCGTCATAGATCGGCGTATCGACGTCCTGGCCGTTGAAACGGCAGGTGCGCCGCCGCTTGACGGCGCCGGCCGCGTCGGTGCCGCCTTGCGCGACCTGCGGCAGCGCGAACGGCACGTTGGGGGTCGACGCCTTCAAACGCAGCGTCAGGATCTCCACGGCCTTCCAGGGCATGGCGAAGGTGTAGAGTTCCTGATGCTTGCGGGCAAAGAAATCGGCGGCACCGTCGACCTCCTTGCGCCCAAGCTTGCCGTTGGGCATTTCGGCCTCGACCTCGTGGAACTGGCCGAGATAGCGCATGTCGGCGGTGCGCTTGAGCACGACATCTTTGGCATCGACGCCGTGGGCGCGGAACGATGCCGCGGCCTCCTTCTCCATGTCCTCATAGACCCGGTTGAGCGCGTCGAAATCGATGCTGGCCACGCGGCCGACGAACGAGCGGGCATAATCCTGGCCGATGTCCATGGCGAACATGCCGAAGGCGCTGTAGAGGGCGGCGACCGGAGGCACCACTACCTTGTTTACCCCCAACGTTTCGGCGATGAAGCCGGCGTGGATTGGTCCGCCGCCACCGCCGGCGATCATCACCGTATTGCGAATATCGTAGCCGCGCTTGGTGGAGACCTCGGTGATCTTATTGGCCATGTTGGCGTTGACGGTGCGGAAGATCGACTCGGCCACGGCCACGTCTTTCATGCCGAGGCGCTCCGCCAGCGGCTTCATCGCCCGGCGCGACGCATCCGCATCCAGCTTCATTTCGCCGCCGAGGAAATAGTCGGCCGGGACGTAGCCCAGAATGACATTGGCGTCGGTGACTGTGGGATCGGTGCCACGACCGTAGCAGGCCGGACCGGGATCGGCGCCGGCGCTCGCCGGACCGACGCGCAGCAGGCCGAGCGAGTCGATCTTGGCGATCGATCCCCCGCCCGCACCGATGCTGGCGATGTCGACCATTTTGATCGCGACGCGCTGGTCGTTTTCCCAATGCTCGGTCGTGGTCGGGATTTCGCCCTTGTCGACCAAGCAAACGTCGAAACTGGTGCCGCCCATGTCGACCGAGAGCAGATGTTCCTCGCCCAGGTGACGTCCCAGATAGAGGGCTCCCGACGGCGCCGCTGCCGGTCCCGAATGCAGCAGAAAGACCGGGCGACGAATGCACTCCGCGATGTTCTGCACCAGCCCATTGGCGAGCATCATCAGGAAGGTGCCGCGGAATCCCGATTGCTTCAGCACGCCTTCGAGCGAATGCAGATAGCGGGCGACCGCCGGGCCGACATAGGCGCCGACGCTGGTCGTGTTGAACCGCTCGAACTCGCGCCACACCGGCAGCGTCTCGTGCGATGTGCTGACGAAAACATCGGGGGCGACTTCACGGCAGACGTCGGCCGCGCGCCGCTCATGCGCGGGATTGGCGTAGGAGTGCAGAAAACAAACCGCGATCGATTCCACCCCTTCGCTTTGCAGCGTGGCGATGGCGTCACGCACTTCCTGTTCGTTCAGCGGAGTGGCGATGCGGCCGTTGACGAGCGTGCGCTCCTCGACGCCGATGCGTCGCCAGCGCGGGATCAGCGGCTCGTTGGGCGAAATGAAGAGATTGTAGAGCGAGACATCGATGGGCTTGATGCCGCGCCGTATTTCGATGCTGTCGCGGAAGCCCTTGGTCGTGATCATCCCGGCCTTGGCGCCGCGCCCGGTCAGGATGATGTTGGTGGCGAGCGTTGTGCCGTGCACCAGAACTTCGATCTGGCCGAGAAATTCGCCGAGTTCGACCTTATAGAAACGCGCCGCCTTCTTCATCGCGTCCATCAGGCCAATCGAGGGATCGCTCGGCGTCGTCGAGGCCTTGAATTTCTGCAATAGGCCGGTTTCGTCGATCACCAGGCAGTCTGTGAAAGTGCCTCCCACGTCGATGCAAACGCGCTTCTTCTTCATTTCGTCCTGCCCCGTTTCTGTAGCCGAGAGAGCCTGTCGACTATCAAAGAGCGAGGCGGCGCTCGGCAGCGCCGTTGACGGCGTGCGCCGAATGCTCAAATCCCTCCCCGATAACGCGGTTCGTTTTTGCCACCCAGATCAGTCAACTTAAATTGTCTCGCCGCCTTGATCCAGGTCAAAGACGCCGCCCCAATTTCCTAGGCCGTGCAATGGGATAGTGCGGCAACTCACACTGGCAAAGCGCGCCAGAGACACGGCGCGTGCAACGGCTCCATCGGGCCGGAACCGGCCGCGCTCGCCACACCAAGCCGCGATTATTTCGCGTCCAGCGCAGTGACGCCGTCCCAGTCGGATCCCGGCGGGTCGAGGGCGAATTTTTGCGCACGCCGCAGCAGCAGCGCCGAAGGCGCATCGGTGCCGGCAAGCGGCGCCAGCAATTCGAC
>Ga0181524_10006733_pt1 | contig 9982 bp, 9 predicted proteins | sample PEATcosm2014_Bin_34_FD_119761 | JGI IMG/M metagenome (GOLD analysis project Ga0181524, IMG submission 119761) | Peatland microbial communities from MTU Mesocosm Facility, Houghton, MI, USA - PEATcosm2014_Bin05_60_metaG | ecosystem: Environmental > Terrestrial > Soil > Wetlands > Peat | place...
CTCATCCGCCCGCTCGATCACGGCGCCGACATCATCGTCCACTCCGCGACGAAATATCTTGGCGGCCATGGCAATTCGATGGGCGGCGTGATCGTCGACGGCGGCTCATTCGAATGGATGGGCGACGCGCGCTATCCCATGCTCTCGGCGCCCCGGCCCGAATACAACGGCATGACGCTCGCCGAGACGTTCGGCAATTTCGCTTTCGCGATCGCCTGCCGCGTGCTCGGCCTGCGCGATCTCGGGCCCGCGATCTCGCCGTTCAATTCCTTCCTGATCCTGACCGGAGTCGAAACGCTGTCGCTGCGGATGCAGCGCCATTGCGACAACGCGCTCGTGGTGGCCAGGCATTTGGCCGGACACGACAAGGTGAGCTGGGTCTCCTACGCCGGGCTTCCCGGCAATCGCTACCACGAGCTGGCGCGGCGCTATTGTCCGAAGGGCGCCGGCGGCGTCTTCACCTTCGGCGTCAAGGGCGGCTACGAGGCGGGCGTCGCTCTGGTCAGCAAGCTGCAACTGTTCTCCCATGTCGCCAATATCGGCGACACCCGCTCGCTGGTCATTCACCCCGCTTCGACCACCCACCGCCAGCTCGCCGACGCGCAAAGGATCGCCGCCGGCGCCGGGCCCGACGTGGTGCGGCTGTCGATCGGGTTGGAGGACGCCGCGGATTTGATCGCGGACCTCGATCAGGCGCTGGCGTGACAGGGCGCGAGGCGGCGCCGACCCCGCCCCTCGCCTACCCCCCGCCGAGCACGCCCTTCGCCGCTTGGTCGCTCGCCTGGGCGTAGCGGCGGGCGGCGAAGGCCTCGGTAAGCAAGCCGACGACGAGGCCGGTTTGGCGCTCCGTCACGGCGAGCGTGTCCGTTTCCGCCGCGTCGAATATCGCCAGCGCCGAGCGCGCGTCGACGTCGGGATGCAGCGTCGTCTGCGGCAGGCGCGCGAGGCTTAAGATCGGACCGCCGTCTTCGTCGTCTCCCAAGGGAACGGCGTGCGCCTCGGGCACGAGAACCAGCCCGCGATAGCGTCCCGCTTCGTCGACCGCGACCACGACGTGCGCGCTGCCGAGCGGATAGGCCTCGCGAAAGGCGCGCACCGTCGCCTGCGCCGGCGTCGTCGGCGGGGCGCGGACCATCAAGCGCGCGACGGTCAGATCGCGCAGCCAGCCGACGTCCTGGGCGCCGCGGATCGACTCGCCGCGCAGATGCAGGCGCCACGTGGTGAAGGAATAGCCGAAGGTCGCGCGCACGGCGAGGCTGGTGGCGATGCAAGCCGCCAGCACGCCGCCCGCCACGCCGAGGTCGCCGGTGCTCTCCAACACCAGGAACGTCATCGTCAGCGGTCCGCCGACGATCGCGACGCCCAGCGTTCCCATGCCGGCCAGGACGCAGGCGGTGGAATCGAGCCCGAGCGCGGGCAGCGCCGCGTTGACGCCGAGCGCATAGAGCTTGCCGAGCAGCGCGCCGACGAACAGCGAGGCGAAAAACAAGCCGCCGCGAAAGCCCGAGGCGAGCGAGACGAGGCTCGCGGTCAGCTTGAGGCCGATCAGCGCGACGAGCGTGGCGGCCGGAAGCGCCGCGGGAAAGTCGAGCCCCAGCGCGCCGTGCCCGGCGCCGAGCACTTGCGGCGTAAGAAGCGCCATCGCGCCGACCAGCAGGCCGCCGAGGACGGGGCGCGCCCAAAGCGGCGCGCCGGTCGCTGCGAAGGCGCGTTCGAGCGCGGCGGCGGCGCGCATCGTCCCGACGCCGAGCGCGGCCGATAGGAGGCCCAGCGCGATCAGCGCGAGGTGATGCGCGATCGCGAGCGGCGCGACTTGCGGCGCGACGACGACGTAGGGCGCGCCGCCCAGCGCCTTGGTGACCAAGGTCGCGGCGAGCGCGGCGGCGAAAATCGGGCCGGCGTTGGCGAGCGTATAGGCGCCGATGATCAGCTCCGACGCGTAGAAGGCGCCGGTGAGCGGCGCGCCGAACGCCGCCGCGATCGCCCCGCCAGCGCCGCAGCCCACCAGGATGCGCAAGTCCTGGCGGCGCAACTGCAACGCCAGGCCGATGCGCGAGGCGATCGCGGCGCCGATCTGCGCGTAGCCCGCCTCGAGCCCGACCGACGCGCCGCAGCCGTTGGAGATCACGGTTTGCGCGGCGACCAGCGCGCTTTCTCCCATCGCCATGCGGCCGCCGCGCAAGGCGTTGGCTTCGATCGGATCGACCGCCGGCGGCCGGTTCCTGGCGCGTCGCCAGCGCTCCACCAGCCCGAGCGCGAGGCCGCCGAGGGGGAGCGCGAGGAACGCCGCGATGGGGGAAATGCGCGCCGCCGCGCTCAACCGCACGTCGAACGGGATGCCGTAGATCGCGACGTGGGCGGTCTCGGCGATTGCCGTCATCGCGGTCACGCAGAGGCCGGCCAGGGCGCCGACGACGGCCGCGACGGCGACCTGCGAGAGTTCGTTGGAGCGGACGACGGCGCGCAGGCGCGAGCCGGCGGCGAGCAGCCGGCGCCACGCGGCGACCCTCATGACGCTTGGCGCGCGAGGCCGCGACGCGGGTCGGGCGCGGCCGCCGTCATCGCGCCGTCTCCCCCGCCCGCTCCATTTTCGTCGCCCGCCAGTGAGCGACCGCCATGCCGAACAGCAGCAGCGCGACCGCCTGATGGGCGAGCGCGAATTCGATCGGCGCGACCAGGATCAGCGTGGCGATCCCCAGCGCCGCTTGCAAAATCGCCAGCGCGGCGAGCGCGCCGGCGCGGCGGGCGAGCGACGTGCGAGGCGCGCGCCGCCGCGCGGCGAGCGCGTGCGCAAGCGCCGCCACGACGACGGCGTAGGCGACGAGGCGATGATCGAATTGCGCGGTGGTCACGTCGTCGACGATCGAGCGCGGCCATGGCGTGAGGCCGAACAGGCCGGCGGGGATCAGCTGGCCGTCCATCAGCGGCCAAGTGTTGTAGATCAGGCCGGCGCGAAGGCCGGCGACCAGCGCGCCAAGGCCGAGCTGGCAGAAGATCAGCGCGGCGAGCGCGCCCGCCCCCGCGGCGAACCCCGGCGCGGCGCGCTCGCGCCGGCGCTTGGCGAGGCCGACGGCGGCATAGATCAGCGCGCCGAAGGTCGCGGCGGCGATCAGCAGATGCAGCGCGAGGCGATCCTGCGCGACCTCGGTGCGCTCGGCCAGGCCTGAGCTGACCATCCACCAGCCGACGATCGGCTCCAGCGCCAAAAGGCCGGTCGCGACAGCGATCTGGCGCCCGAGCGCGCCCTTGAAGCGGCCACGGCGCCAGAACCACAGGGCGGGCAGAACGAAGGCCGCGCCGATCAGGCGGGCGAGCAGCCGATGGCTCCATTCCCAGTAATAGATGGTCTTGAAGCCTTGGAGAGTCATGTCCGCGTTGAGCGCGGAATATTGCGGGATTTGCTTATAGCGCTGGAATTCCTCGGCCCAGTCGGCCTGGCTGAGCGGCGGAACCACGCCGGTCACGGGCCGCCACTGCGTGATCGACAGACCGGATTCGGTGAGCCGAGTCGCGCCGCCGACGAGCACCATCACGAAGACCAGCGCCGCGACCGCGATGAGCCACGCGCGCACGGCGTGCGAAGCGCCGATTTCGGCGCGCCTCTCCCCTCGGCTCATCGCCAGAGCGCCCTGCTGCGACATTTCCGTTTCCCGCCCCCGCGCGTTTCCCGGCTTGCATCGTTGCCCGCGCCAAGACATAAGCGGTCGCGCTTCGCGCCGCAAATCGCTTGCGGCGAGAGTTCTCGTGAGGCTCCGCCATGTCCGCGCGCATCCGCAAACTCATCGGCGGCGTCGCCATGATCGCCTTCGTCTGCTTTTACGCGATGATCGCGATGGCGCTCGCCCAATCGCGTCCGCTGCAAGAGGCGCCGGCCCTGGTGCGCACGCTCGGCTATATCGTGCTCGGCCTGGCCTGGACCTTGCCGCTCATGCCGCTCATCAAGTGGATGGAGCGGCCTGACCGGCGCGCGTGACTTCTCACCGGGGATTCGCTTGATGCGCGCGCCGTCATGACCCGCGAGCCGCCCGCCTTCGACGGCGCCTTTCGCGACGAACTGGCGTTGCTGCTGGCGTGGCGGCGCGACGTCAGGCGCTTCCGCCCCGATCCGGTTTCCCCGGCCTTGATCGACGAATTGCTCGACCTCGCGCAGCTCGCGCCCTCGGTCGGCAACAGCCAGCCCTGGCGCATCGTCAGCGTCGAGAGTCGAGAAAAGCGCGCCGCCGTCCGCGGCAATTTCGAACGCTGCAACGCCGACGCCCTGGCGGCGCAATGCGGCGAACGGGCCGCGCTCTACGCCCGGCTGAAACTGGCCGGCCTCGACGCGGCGCCGGTGCAACTGGCGATCTTCTGCGATCGCTCGACGACGCAAGGCCATGGGCTCGGAATGCGCACGATGCCGGAAATGCTGGATTACTCCGTCGTCGGCATGATCGCGTCGCTGTGGCTCGCCGCGCGCGCGGCCGGCCTGGGGCTCGGCTGGATATCGATCCTCGATCCCGCCGCGGCGGCGCGCGATCTGGGAGCGCCCCCAGAACACAAGCTGATCGCCTATCTTTGCCTGGGCTGGCCGCAGGAGGAGCACGACGACCCGGAACTCGTGCGGCACGGCTGGCAGGAGCGCACCGGCAAGGGGCGCGAGGTGACGATCGTCTAGGGGGCGGCTCGCGCCATCGGGGCAGGTTGACTTGAGCGCAGCGATCTGACTCCCTCAGCCGATGTCCTCCGATCCGCCGTCCTGGCTCCGATCCTGCTGGCGCCGAGCCTGGCCCGCCTGTCTCTTCGTCGGCGCCGCCGTCATCTTCTGGGTCGTCGCGGCCCTGGGCGAGGCCCCGAGCCTGCGGACGCACCGCGTCAGCGAGATCGCCACGTTTGGGGGCGTCGTTTTCCTGATCGTCGTCGGCCTCCCGCTGCTCGCCGCCTGGGGGCTGTGGTCGGCGTTGCGCATTCGACACTGGGCCGCCCGCCTGAGTCTTTACGCGGGACTCCTGGTCGCCGACTTCAGTTTCTGCGTCTGGCTCTTCCTGAACACCGGCCGGCCGCAGATGTGATCTCTGCCGAGCGAACTAGCCGGTTCGACGCCCGGCCCGCTCAATCCTTCTTCAACGCGAACGACACCGCGGGGCGGCCCGCCTCGCGCACCGTCACGCGGGCGCTCGTCGGGCCCTCGCGGGTCAAGACGGCTTCGCCGCGCGACCATTTGATCGTCGCCGTCGCGCCGTTCGGGGAGACCGCGCCTTTGGCGTCCCCGATGTAATCGTCGCGCCAATAAATTCCGATGAATTCGTCGCCGGCAAAAATGATTTGCGCGCCGGATTGGCCGGTCCAGCCGCCGGCCCATGTCCCGTCCCAGGACTGCCGGGCCTGGGCGAACGCGGGAGAGCCGATCAGGGCGGACGAGGCGACTGCGCCGAGCAGGAGCAGCGATATCAACGCGAGGCGCTTCATGGGGAATCCTCCATTGGACGGGCGGGCTGTCGCCGGCGTTTACGGTCTGGACGGAGCCCCCGCGCGACGAGAGGCTGACCGCCAGTCTCGCTCCGGAGTCTTCGCGCCTTAGGCGACGTTGACCCGCCGGCCGCGATTCCACAGCGCGAACGGCGCGCCCGAGAGCAGCACTTCCAAAGCCGCCGCATTCTGCCAGAGGCCGTTGACGGAAACGCGCGGCAACGCGGTCAGATGGCGCGCGTGCTCGGGGAAAAGCATGCCCGGACGCGTCGTCACCGCCATGGTGAACCCGACCTGACGCGCCAGTTCGAATTCGCGCGGACCGGCGCTGGTCGCATCGCCGACGGGATAGGCGAAGGCGCGCACATCGAGCCCGAGCCTCGCCTCCAGCGCCGCCTTCGAGCCCGCCATCTCCGCGCGCGCCGCCTCTTCCGGCCATTTAGCGAGCATTCGGTGGGTCATGGAGTGAGCGCCCGCCGTGACGAGCGGATGCCGGACGAACGCGGCGACCTCGTTCCAGTCCATGAACAGCGCGTCGGCGATCGCGGCGCCGCTCACGCCGGCCTTCTGCGCCAGCGCCCCGACGGCGTCGAGAAGGTCGGCCTCCGAGCGCGCCCGCAGCGCCCAGTAGATCTTCGCGAAGGCGGCGGTCTTTTCGGCGGGAGAGCGGGCGGCGAGGCGCAGGGCGAGGCCGGCCTGATCGATCGAGGCTTCATCGAGCCGGCGCAACGATTCTTCGAGCTCCAGCCACCACAGGCGCGCGCAGCGCTCGATGAAGCCGGGCACGAAGAAAACCGTGAACGGCGCGCCGTGCCGCTCGAGAACGGGCAGGGCGAAATCACGGGTGTCGCGATAGCCGTCGTCGAAGGTCAGCGCGGCGAAACGCGCGCCGCCCTCGACGAGCCTTCGCCGCGCTTCCTCGAGCGCGACGAATTCGAAACCGAGACGACGAGTGAGGCCGAGCGCCTGGTCGAGAAATTCCGGCGTGATTTCGAGCAGGCGGTTCGGCGCGAAACCGCGCGTCGCCGGTTCCCACGGGCGCACGCGGTGAAATGTCAGGATGACGCCCCGCCCGCGCGTCGCCGGCGCCAACGCCTTGTGCAGGCCGCTGGCGCGGAAGGCCGCGAAGCCGGCGTCGATGATGAATTTCTTTAGCGCCATGGCCCGCACCCGCGCGCAATCTAACGGCAGGACCTTGCCAAGGCTTTACCGACGCGGTTTTTCGCGAACGCTCCCCAGGCAGGGACTCTTTAAACAAATCGTTGACCCATTGCCCGTTATGCTCGGCGCTCTCCGCTCCTGGATTCCGCCGTGCCTCAAGCGACCGCGCTCGCCAGCCCATCGCCGCCAAGACGCGCCGCGCCGACCTCGCGCGCCGCCGCCGGCCCGGCGCGCGCTTTCGCCTTCGTCGAGGCGATCGACCGGATCGAAGCGGCGCGCGGGCCTTGGGCCGAAATCGCCGCCCTCGCGTCGGCGAGCCCGTATCAGGACTTCGAATTCGCCCGCATCTGGTTGGAGACCATCGGCGCCGCGCGGCGCGTCGCGCCGATGATCGTCGTCGCGCGCGACGAAGCGGGCGCGGTCGCCGCTCTGCTGCCGCTCGGGCGGTTTTCGCTCGGGCCGCTGCGGCTCGCCGCCTTCCTCGGCGGCAAGGACTCCAATTTCAACATGGGCCTGTTCCGGCCGGGCGTCGCCTGGCCGCGTGAGGAAATCGCGGCGCTGCTCGCCGCCGCCGCGCGGCTCTGCGCGCCGCGCGTCGACGCGTTCCTGTTCGTCAACCAGCCCCGGGAGTGGCAGGGAACGCCCAATCCGATGGCCGCCACGCCGAACCAGCCGAGCCCGAGCTTCGCCTACAAGAGCGCGCTGCCGGCGGATTTCGCGATCTGGCGCGACGCCCACGCGTCCAAGGACGCGCAAAAGAAACTGCGCAAGAAGGCCAAGCGCCTCGAGGCGATGGGCCCCCTCGCCCATCGCCGCGCGGCCGATTCCGCCGACGTCGAACGGGTCCTGGCCGCGTTCGACGCGCAGAGACGCGCGCGCATGCGCTCCCTCGGCGTCGCCGACGCTTACGAGAGCGCCGAGGCGCGCGCGTTCCTGCGGCGGCTCGCCCATTGCGGCCTCGCCGACGGCGGACCGCGGCTGGAGCTCCATGCGCTCTTTCTCGGCGATCGGATCGTCGCGACCTTCGGCGCGTTGAGCGCTGGCGACCGGCTCAGCGGTCTGTTCCTCTCCCACGATTGCGATCCCGAGATCGCGCGCAGCAGTCCGGGCGAACTCATCGTCCACGCCATGGTGCGCGAGGCGATCGCGCGCGGCCTCAAGACTCTCGATCTCGGCGTCGGCGAGGCGCGCTACAAGGACGACGCGTGCGAGGCCGAAGAAGAGCTGTTCGACAGCGCCTTCGCCGTCTCCCCGCTCGGCCGCGTCGCGGCGCTCGCGTTCAAGGCCAAACAAAGCGCCAAGCGGCGGATCAAACGCTCGCCGCGGCTCCTCGCCTTCGCCAGGCGGCTGCGCGCGGCGACGATGAGATGAAAGCCGACGCCCGGCGCCCGCGGGTCGGGCGAGCGTTTCCGCCGATCGCGCGGGCGGCGGCCTCAGTCGGCCTTCTGCGCCGAGCGGCGATCCCCTAGAGATTTCACGCCAGCTTCCCGGTCAGGCGGCGGTTGAAGGCATCGCGCGGGGAGGGCGGAGGCTCGAGGCGCGGACGACGGTGTTCCGACCGGCGGCCTTCGCACGATAAAGGGCCCGGTCGGCGCTTTGCAGGAGCGCTTCCGGTCCCCCCTCGAACGCATTTCGCCCGACCGAGGCGGCGCCGACGCTGACGGTCATGACGTGACGCCGGCTGGCGTGATGCTCGATCGCCAACAGCAGGACGGCTTGTCGAATGCGTTCGCCGATGATCGCCGCGCCATGTTCGTCGGTGTCGGGCAAGAGCACGGCGAACTCTTCGCCTCCGTACCGGGCGGCTAGGTCGCCCGGGCGGAAGACCATACTCGCCAGGGTCTTGCTGATCCGCCTCAGGCACTCGTCTCCCGCGGGATGGCCGTAGCGATCGTTGAACGCCTTGAACGCATCGACGTCGATCATTATCAGGCCGAGGTTCTTATTGTCCCGTTGCGCGCGCCGGTATTCTCTCGAAAGGGCGTCGTCGAAGGTTCGCCGGTTGGCCAAGCCCGTCAGTCCGTCCTCCCGCGCCAGCGCCTCCATGCGCCGATAGGCTTCCGCGAGTTGATCCTCGACCGCCTTTCGAGCGGAAATATCCCTCACGGAGGCGATCATGCCGGTGAGCGCGCCGGTCCTGGGATCCTTGAGCGTCCGATATTGCGCCTCCACCCATATCCAGCGCCCGTCGCGGTGGCGTCTGCGGGCGATGAGGGACTGGCGATCGACGCTGCCGTCGAGCAGGGAGCGAAAGACCTGCGCCACGCGTTCCGCGTCCTCGGGATGCGCCATGGCGCCGGACGTGCCGCCGGTCATTTCCTCCGGCTCGTAACCTAACATCTCGCGGCAAGCCGGAGAGACATACCGGCGCTTGAGGTTGACGTCGAGCTCGAGCACCATGTCGGTGCTGTGATCGGCGAGGTAACGATAGCGGGCCTCGCTCTCCCTAAGGCGTTGCTCCGCCGCGACGCGTTGCTCGACGTCGCGGCCGACGGAATGAATCGCCGTGACCTTGCCTGCGCAGTCCCTGAGCGCCCGATTGGTCCATGACATCCATCGGGTTCGGCCGTCCGGCAAAATCATTTGGTTTTCGTCTTCGATGCTCCGATCGGCGCTGCACACCCTGCGCAGATGCTCGGCGACGGCGGCGTGAGCTTCCCTAGGGATAAAGTCAAAAAAACTCCTCCCCACCATTTCGTCCGGCTGCGCCCCGTATTGCCGCGCATAAGCGTGATTGACGTAGCGCAACTGGCCTTCCGGGCTGGCGAGCGACACCAACTCCGACTGGTCCTCGACCAGTCCCCTGTAGCGCGCTTCGCTCTCCGCCAATCGCCGCTCGGCGACCTTCAGCGCGGTCACGTCCGTGACGACGGTCAGCGAGGCGCGACCATGACCGGTCGGATCGTCGTCCAGAATGCTCGACAACAGCACGTCGATCACGCGCCCGTCCTTAGCCACCATCTGATATTCGACGTTCTCGCAGTGGCCGCGCCGGAAGAACTCGGGCAATACGTTCTTGATCGCATGCTCGCGCGATTCCGGCGTCAGAAAATCCGACGACAGTCTTCCGATGACGTCCTCGCGCTTGTAGCCGAGCTTGGCCAGCCAAGCATCGCTCGCGCCGATCAACCGGCCCGCCTCGTCGATCGACTGAAGCATCGCGGGCGTAACCGTGAACCAACGCTCCAGCTTCGCCCGCAGCCTCGCGTTGCGCTCGGTTTCGACGTTGGGCAGGAACGCGGCGCGGCTAATCATCTAAGACGATCTCGCAAACGAGACTTATCGTAATCGACGACGATGCTCGATATTGATTGTTAAGAGATTAATCCGGCCTGTCGCCTTTGCACGCGCGTTCGACCGCGCCGCCTCCCGAAAC
>Ga0181524_10006737_pt1 | contig 9978 bp, 7 predicted proteins | sample PEATcosm2014_Bin_34_FD_119761 | JGI IMG/M metagenome (GOLD analysis project Ga0181524, IMG submission 119761) | Peatland microbial communities from MTU Mesocosm Facility, Houghton, MI, USA - PEATcosm2014_Bin05_60_metaG | ecosystem: Environmental > Terrestrial > Soil > Wetlands > Peat | place...
AAGTCGTGCGCGGGTTGGCCCTGGCGTGCCGCTCCGTGGGCTGCGCTCTGATCGGCGGTGAAACGGCGGAGATGCCGGGTTTCTATCCGCCCCATGAATATGATCTGGCAGGCTGCATCGTGGGCTGGGTGCGGCGGCGCGAGATCATCGAGGGCAGCCGCATCTGCCCGGGAGACGTGATCGTTGGGCTTCCTTCGGTGGGACTGCACACGAATGGGTACTCCTTGGCGCGCAAGGTCCTGCTCGAAAAAGAACGAATCAAGCTCACTCAGCAGGTGCCGGAACTTGGCCGGACTCTGGGCGATGAGTTGCTCGCGCCACACCGTTGCTACTGGAAAGTCGTCAAGCCCTTGCTCGCCGAGCATTTGCTTAAGGGATTGGTCCACGTCACGGGTGGCGGGATCACCGACAACACTCCGCGTATACTTCCGGCAGGAACGCAGGCAGTGGTTCGCTTGGGAGCCTGGCCAGTGCTCCCGGTTTTCGAATTCATCGCGCGCCGTGGCCGCGTCCCGGAGTCCGATATGCTGCGCACATTCAATATGGGAATCGGCATGATGCTGGTGGTGGCGAAGCGAAAGCTCACTCGCGTAACGACCCTGCTCGCTCAAGCGCGCGAAAAGTTCTGGACCATCGGCGAGATCCAGCGCGGCAAGCCAAGCGTGAAGTACGTCTGAACATTGGCGATTTGTGATTTGTGATTGGTGATTTGCGCTGTCATCCTGAGCGAAGCGAAGGATCTCTGCAATAGTTTTGGTGTTCGGTGGCCCCCGACGAACTGCGGAGATCCTTCGCTTCGCTCAGGATGACAGCGAACCACCAGCCAATTAGCAATCGACAATCAGCAACCACCAATCGCAAATCACCAATCATCAATCACCAATGGATGGCTCTCATGAAAAATCTTGGCATCCTGCTCTCCGGACGCGGTTCGAACTTTGAGGTTATCGCCCGCAACGTTCAGGCAGGAAAAATACCTGCGAAAATAGCTGTGGTAATCAGCAACAACGAAGAAGCTGCCGGCCTTGTCACGGCCAGAAAGATGGGCCTGCAAACCCGCTTCATTCCTTCGTCAGGAAAAGAGCGCGAAGCCTTCGACCGTGAAATCATTTCGGTTCTGAAAGACTTTCAGGTGGATGTGGTGTGCCTGGCAGGTTTCATGCGCATCCTCAGCCCTTATTTCGTGCGCTCGTTTCCGCGTCGCATCCTGAATATTCATCCCGCCTTACTGCCTGCTTTTCCAGGGACCGACGCGCAGAAACAGGCGCTGGATTATGGCGTGAAATTCACCGGCTGCACGTTCCACATCGTAGATGAAGGTGTGGACTCCGGCCCCATCGTCTGCCAGGCCGTCGTCCCCGTTCTGGATGACGACACGCCTGAATCCCTCTCCGCGCGAATCTTGAAGGAGGAGCACCGCATCTATTCTGAAGCTGTCTGCCTGCTCGTGGGAGATAAGGTCCGCCTCCAGGGCCGGCGACTGTCGAGGAAAGATTGATTCGGTGGCGCCCCACACGCTCGATCATTTGAACCCATTTAGAGACCATTTGGAACGCAAGGAGCCTTCCCATGGACAGAAGGACTTTTAATAAGTTGATGACGACTGGCGTAGCGGGGCTGGGGGCGGCGCCAAGAAGTCTTGGTCGGGTGCAGCAGAGCACGCCGGCGGGTGGTGCAGAGCCGCCCAGCCAATGGCCTGGCCAAGTTTACCGGCGTCTGCTGGTGGATACGCACGTGCCGGATTGGGACCCCATGCTGCTGAGTCGTTTTGATCCCGTTGATTACGTTGCCACCATCGCCGGCGCTGGGTTTCAGAGCTTAATGCAATACGCCATCTCCTGTGCAGGGTTATGCCTTTGGCACACAAAGATTGGGACAATGCACCGTGGGATGAGAGGTCGGGACTATTTCGGTGAGGTCATGGACCAATGCAAGCGTCACGGCCTGTACAGGGTGGCCTACTTTCACGTGGTTTGGGACAACCACGCTTGCGAGACACACCCTGAATGGCGATTCCAACCTGAAGAGGGAGAAGACGGTTACTTGCAGGGGCGCTATGGATACGCCTGTCCCAATACGCCATACCGCGAGTATGCCCTTAGTCTGGCTCGGGAATTGGTCACTAACTACGATTTTGAAGGGATCTTTAACGACATGATCATTTGGCCGGGCGTCTGCTATTGCCCGTATTGCACCATACGCTTTCGGAAGGAGCACAATGCCGAGCCTCCACGCATCGTGGACTGGGACGACCCCACCTGGAGAACCTTCCAAGCGGCGAGGGAACACTGGCTGTTTGAATTTGCAGACGAGTTCACCAAGGCGGTGAAAAACATTCGCCCCATCCTCGTGGAGCATCAGTTTTCGACGATCTTCTCGGACTGGAGGGCGGGCGTTCCATTGACGATGGGAACTGAGACCTGCGACTCGATGAGCGGCGATTTCTATGGAGGACCTGCCCAATTCTCGCTGGGTTGCAAGGCATTCAACTCTTTGAACCACGTCCGTCCGTTTGAGTTCATGACCTCGCGCACTAATAATCTAGAGGACTTTGTAACCATCAAGCCAATAGACGAATGGCGGATTGAATCCTTCGTGCCGGTCATCCACTCGGCATCTGCCTTCTGCATCGACGCGATTAACCCTGACGGCACCCTGAATCATCAGGTGTACAAATGCCTCGCCAAGCTCAACGCCGAGCGGGCGCCGTACGAGCCTTTCTTGGGAGGAAGCCTGCTGGGTGACGTGGCAATCTACTACGACAAGGAATCGATGTACAACCCGGATGAAGAAGGGGTGCGGGTGGATCAGTTGAAGGCGCCGGGGAAGGCTCCGCACTTTGAAGGTGTTCTGGGGGCGGCGCGTATCTTGCGGGAGGCGCACATCCCGTACGGGGTAGTGACGAACGCCACCCTGGATCAACTCAAAGACTACCGGGCGGTGGTCGTGCCCAATGTGCTGGAGATGACGGCGGAACAGGCGGCGGTCTTTCGGAACTTTGTGGAGCGGGGCGGGGTGATGTATGCAAGCGGGCCGTCTTCGCTGGACCGGTTTGCCGGTCCGCGGTTTCTGCTGGAGGAGGTGCTGGGGGTACGATACAAGGGGAAGCTGGGGAACAGGGTGACGTACCTGACGGCCAAAGACGAAGGGATGAAGAAGGTGATGTGGCCGCAGAACGAGGTGATCTTCCCGGGGTGGATGGTGCAGGTGGAGGCGCTGGCGGGGGCGGAGGTGTTAGCGACAGTGACGCTACCCTATGTCGATCCAGAAAGTATCCATGTAATTGGGAGTCACTTTGCCCAGATCATCAGCGACCCTCCGGCGGAGGAGCCGGGGACAGACCCAGGGCTGGTGATCCACGCATACGGGCGCGGCAAGGCGATATGGGCAGCTGCGCCGATTGAGTCGGCGGGCAACGCGGTGAATGCGCGGCTGTTGGTGTGGCTGCTGAAGCGGGTGCTTTTGGGACCGTATCACTTTGAGGTGGAGACGCACCCGGCGGTTGAAATGACGCTGTTTCACCAACCGGAGAAGGGCCAGTTGCTGGCGGGATTGTTGAACATGCCGCGGGATCTGCCGCCGGTGCCGGTGGGGGCTGTAGTACGGGTGCGGATACCGGAAGGACGGCGGGTGACGGGAGTGGTGAGGGTACCGGACCGGAAGGCGATGGGGTTTGAGAAGGCAGGTCCGTACGTCCAATTCCGGCTGGAACCTTTCCCGGTCATCGCTATGGCGCTGGTGGGATACCGGTGACCGTTCGTCTGTGCGAACCGCGGGAGCGAGTGAGAAAATATGAGTTAATGCGTAGTGATCCATCGGTTGGGAGGTTTCCGCCGCTTGGGATGGTGGTCCAGGCTGAGCTCTTCTCTTTTCCGGCTCAGGGTGTTGCGGTGAATCCCCAAAGCCTGGGCCGTCTTTGACTGGTTTCCGTCGTTCTTTTCGAGCATGCGCTGGATAAACCGCTTCTCGAATTCGGTTATGGCGTCGGGGAACTGAATTCCATTTTCAATCATGCGGTTGATGAGAGCTTCTAGCTGGTCTTTCACGGCAGTGCTCCAGTGCGGAAGTATTTGCTCGCTTTGCTTGAATCGCCAACTTCGAGCAGCGGTGGAATTGTCCTCAGCTTCCCAGGGAGGCTTGCCCTCCCGCAGACAAGCATCACTAAGGACTATTGCTTGACGGCTTTCTTGTCGTTCTGAATCAGTGTTTCTCTGAACCTCTCAAACCCCAGGCGAAACTGCGCCTTGAGGTTGGCGGGCATGGCCAGGGAAATAATGTTTGCTCCGGCGGTAACGTAAGGGGCGAGAGATGACTGCTGCACAGCTCCCGGCTTTATGGTGAAAGCCAGCAGAACAAGGAGTAGAATGCAATCCACAACCACCCCGCGGACCAAGCCGAAAGCCGCCCCCAGGAACCGGTCGAACCATTGAATGCCGGCAGTCTTGATCAACTTTCGAGCCAGCAGCGAAACCAAACTACCCAGCAGCAGGGTTCCCAGAAACAGGACCAGAAAACCCAAGCCTAGGGCTATCTCGTGCGACTTCGTGAGGTCCTCGAACCAGAGAGCGGCTCTTGGGTATGCTACCGCTGCCACCACGAGTCCAATCACCAGGGAGGCCAGGGAGATCAATTCCCGGACGAACCCTTTCATGATGGCCGCAGCCACCGATGCCGCTACGATGGTGGCAAAAGTCCAATCGAGCCAGTTCCATGCACCCATAATCTTCGGCGCGAGACGCGCCCCGTCCTATTTCAATTAGGATTCTGTCCAGTCAGAAGACTATACGCTTGCCGGTACTTTTCGCTAGTTTTTTCCACCACCTCATTCGGAAGGGGAGGTGGAGGAGGTTGTTTGTTCCAGTGAAGTGATTCGAGGTAATCGCGCACGAACTGCTTGTCGAACGAAGGCTGGGATTTGCCCGGCTGGTAGCCCTGCTGAGGCCAAAAGCGAGAGGAGTCCGGGGTTAGGGCCTCGTCGATGAGGAGGATGTTATTTCCGTTCCGGCCCCATTCAAACTTGGTGTCGGCGATGATGATCCCCCGTCCCGCCGCGTAATCGCTGGCCTTCGAATAGAGCTCCAGGCTATAGTCGCGCAGTTCTTGGGCGGTCTCTCTCCCTACCCTCGAAACCGCCTCCTCCCAGGTGATATTTTCGTCGTGGCCCGTTGAGGCTTTGGTCGCCGGGGTGAAGATCGGCTGGTCGAATTTGGACCCCTCGCTAAGCCCCGCCGGCAGTTCGATGCCGCAAACTCTTCCCGTGGCGCGGTATTCCTTAAGCCCTGAGCCCGCTAGGTATCCCCGGACAACGCATTCGATGGGAAAGGGTTCGGTCTTCTGCACTAGCATCGACCGGCCTTTCAATTGATCGGCGAACGGTTGAAGCTCGGAGGGGTAATCCTCCAGCTTGGAGCTCAGGAAGTGATTGGGGAAGGATTTCCCGAACATCTCGAACCAGAAGCAGGAGAGTTGCGTCAAAACCCAGCCCTTGCCCGGGATGCCTTCTCCCATGATCACGTCGAAGGCCGACAGACGGTCTGTGGCGACGATGAGAAGCTGCCCCGTCCCGGCCTCATAGACATCTCGGACTTTGCCGCGGGAGAAAAGCCTCACTCCGGGCAATCTGGTCTGGGTGAGAACAGATTGTCTATTCGTTTGCATGACGGTGGCTCAGAGCATCCGTCATTCTAGAACATCAGCAGCAGTTGTCAACGAAAAAAAAGGCCGCACGCTTTTAACTGAGCTTACTGGATTTTGGGTAAAGATTGGCGGCCCCGTGATGGAACGATCAAATTCGTGCGCGCGGATCGGAGGGCATTCTCACGCGGTCCACGATCAAACCGTCCGTCGGCTGACGGATTCGTCGGCGCTCATGCCGGCGTATTCGTTGTAACTTGACCATCGCCAATCTTCCGGGCGGCTGACCAAACCCGCCCTCACCGGGAGGACGATGGGCTTCACACTGCGGGCAGTGATCCGGCCGGTAACGATTGGGATCGGAAACCTCTTCAGAATAGCGCCGGATCGAGCCAGCAAAGCGGTGTAGGATTTGCATAAACCTCCTTTCGGGAGTCGGCAGACCCCCGCTTGGATCTGCGGAGGGTTCTCACGGTTGGAAGGCGAGGGAGCCCTCCGATTGTCCGCTCCACATCCTACAGCCTTCGGCCTGGAGGTTGCTGAGTGCGAGTCAGGACGTGTGATAGGAGCTAACCGAATGAACTTCCATGCGTCTAAACTCTGCGTTATGGTGTCGGTCTTGAGACAGAGGCCCTGCTGGCCTGCCCGATGGATACTGCTCGCGGCGCTTCTGACCTCAACGGGAGAGGCGTTTCAGCAGACGCCCATTGAGGGGGTGACGGGCGAACCAGTCCTCCTCACCTCCGGCGAAGGTGGAACGCTGGCGGGTCTTCCCGAAGATCAGTACAGTCAAACCCTGGTGGGTTATCCCGAAAATCAGTACCTCAAGCAGGTGGCGCCGTTCGTGGGGAAGGACATTAAGGGTCTCCTCCTCATGAAGAAAAAACCGGGCGGGCTTAGCAATCATGCGCGGTTCGGGCTCGGTTTCAGCCTGGAGCACGAGATCCGGGGAGTCGGCTGGATCCTGGATGGAAATGAAAAGGACGGATACGTACTGTATCTCGATCTGAATGTGAATGGCGACCTGACGGACGACCCGCCGATACGATTTGAAAGACGAGACGGCGCATACACTCGAACCTTCGGAGCGCGGAGGGACGGTTCGAGTCCCGGGCTGATGAAGCTCACGATCGTCCAGCAGACCGGCCCTGAAGAAAGCACTCCGGCGCCTTGCCTACGCGTGGAACGGCTGACGCTGCGCCGCGGATCGATCCGCGTGGGCGATCGAGAGATTGCTTTCGGATTGATTGGTGCACCGGGAAGCTTTGGAGCGGTCGTGTTCGATTTGAACGGCGACGGGAAACTGGATCTATCACGCAGCTCTGCGGAGTACTACCGTAGCGCCGAGAGATTCGTGCGCCTGGGCGATACGGACTACGAATTCCTGATCGACCGGAATGGCGACAAGCTGCAGCTCAAGCCGCTGTCGGAGAAACTGCCGGAAACACAGCTCCTTCGGCCTGGTTACATGCCACCCGATTTTACCTTTCAGGACCTGGAGGGTAAGACGCATCGGCTCTCGGAGTACCGGGGGAAAGTGGTCCTCCTGGACTTCTGGATGATCAGTTGCGACTGGTGCCAAGTGGGGATTCCAACCATGGTCGATGCCTATCGCAGGCTGCATGGTATAGGCCTGGAAATCATCGGAATTAACGGCGAGGATGCCGAAAGCCCGCTACGCTCGTTTCTTGCAGAGAAGAACATCACGTGGCCGCAGACCATTCAGGACAAGGACGACGGCCCGATTCACAAGCTCTACAGAGTGGGGAGCTTTCCGGCATACTACCTGATCGCTAGGGATGGGAAGCTTGCCTCCCGCCGTCTCGAGGGTGGATCTGAAGATGAGATTCTGGCGTGGGCCGAACGACTTGCGGCCGCACCGCAAGAGGCGCCTCCAGGTCGATAGTCTTCAGCTCGCGAGTCAACCTCAAGCCACGCACCGTCTCGCAGTCACCTTTCCCCCCTGCGGACTCAATTTGAGAAAAACGACTGCCCGCGGGAGAGAAAATCCCGGCAAGTTACATTTGGGCTCATTCCGCATAAACGATCTTTGTCACTGGGGATAGGCCAGTGCTAAGACCTCCGGGTAGCGCGGACCACCGCCTTTGTGGTCCGCGTCTTTTCGGCCCCGTGATGGAGCGATCAAATTCGTGCGCGCGCGTCGGAGGGCATTCTTACCCGGTCCACGATCAAACCGTCCGTCGGCTGACGGATTCGTCGGCGCTCATGCCGGCGTATTCGTTGTAACTTGACCATCGCCAATCTTCCGGGCGGCTGACCAAACCGGCCCTCACCGGGTTGGAGAAAGACCCAAGCTGTCAGGTAAAAAGGGTGCAGTGCCCGCGCTCGGTTGAAGGCTCGCGCCCACAGGGCAAAATCAGGCTCGGTGAATTGCTCTCGCCGCCTGAGCAGGCGCACGACGATAAAGAAATAACGATCGGAAAGAAAAGGACGCCGGAGTTTCGATCCGTCGGCTGACGGACGATAGAATACGGCACGGTGGCGATCATAGCTACGGAAAGGACGCGGACCGCAAAATCGGCGGTCCGCGCTACTTGCTGCCAACCACGCGTGGGGACTGAAGGAACCCCTCACCCGGCCCGCGCCGGCTGGTAAAAGCGCCGTCGCGGGCCACCCTCTCCCCAGGGAGATGGCTGATGTTCCGATTTCGGCCCCGTTCCCAACTGCCTACTGCCGACTGCCTACCGACTCCTGACTCCTGCTTTTACGCCACTGCCACCGGCTCCGCCTCAAGCGCATCGAATCGGACTGAGACCAACTTGGACACGCCCGGTTCCTCCATGGTGACGCCGTACATCACACGGGCGATTTCCATGGTCCGTTTACTGTGGGTAATCAGGATGAACTGCGTGTGTCGGCTCATCTGTTCGACCATGCGGCTGAAGCGTTCAATGTTCGACTCGTCGAGTGGAGCATCCACTTCGTCCAGGATGCAGAAGGGGCTTGGGGTGTAGCGGAAGATGGCGATCAGCAGCGCCAGCGCCGCCAGCGCTTTCTCTCCCCCTGAGAGCAACAGCACATTCTGAAGGCGTTTACCGGGAGGCTGGGCGGCGATGTCGATGCCGCTGTCAGCATCCAATTCATCCGTCAGCCGCATCTGGCCTGCTCCGCCGCCAAAGAGGGCGCGGAAAGTCTCGGCGAAATATCCGTTGATGGCCTGGAACGCCTCGAGGAATTGCTGACGCGAGACCTGGTCGATCTCGCGAATCGCCTGGGTTGTGTCCTCAATCGAAGCCAGCAGATCCTGGCGCTGGCTATCGAGGAAGGTCAGCCGCTCCTCGGCTTCCTGGAGTTCTTCGAGGGCCATCATGTTGACCGGCCCCAGGTTCTCGAGGCGGGTCTTGAGCTGGCGAACCTGTTCCTCAGCGGCCTGCAAGATTTCGCCCGCCAGCACGGACTCGGGAGATAGCTCCGCGAGCACTGCGGAAGGTTCCGCGTGGAGTTCCTCGCGACACTGTTGCGCCTGGTGGGTGCGGTCGGAGTCAGCCCGGGCAAACGACACTTCGGCTTCGGAACGCCGGGCGCGATGCGTCTCAAGTTCGACTCGCGCGGTGCCCACCTGTGGGCTGAGCGCATCGCGCTGAGCCTTCACCGCCTCAGATTCCTGCTCAAGGCGCTGGAGCTCCGCCCGCGCCGTCTCCAGTCCGGCTTCCAGCTCGTGCAGGCGAACCATAGTGGCCTCGTCCTCTTTCGCCAGGCGCTGCTGTTGTTCGCGCCAGCTCTCCGATTGTTGTTGAAGGCGTGTCATACGGCTGCGTGCGTCCTCGCACATGCCGACCAGGCGCACCACCTCGGCCCCGGCTGCGCGTGTCCTTTCTTCCAGCGCGCTGCTGCGGGCGCTTGCCTCGGCCAGTTCCTGCGAAAGATGCTCCAGGTCCACGCGAAGTTCGCGCAGCGCCCGGGTTGACTGTGTGATGGCTTCCTCGCGCCGGGTCTTTTCGTGTCCTGCCGCCCCCAGTTCCGAGCGCAGGCCGGCCATCCGTTCTTCGGCTAAGGCGAGGTCGCGTTCGAGCACGGCGGCTTCGGACTGGAGGATTCTGAGCTGGGTGCGCGCGTGTTCGAAAGCCTCTCGCGTCTGGCGCAATTTCTCGTCGGCGACCAGGGTTCTCTTTTCCGCTTCCTGCTTGGCCCCTGTTAGGTTTGCATGATGCTTGGCGAGTTGCGTCACGTGGCTGGCAGCTTCGGCCAGCGCCACCTCGTTCGCTTGGATTTTGCCCTCCAGTTCGGCGGTGCGGCGCTCGAGTTGCCGGAAGTCACGCCGCAGTGCCAGAGGCCCGGCACTTGAGCCTTTGCCCCCGGACACCAGGCGATGCTGGTAGTGCT
>Ga0181524_10006742_pt1 | contig 9974 bp, 7 predicted proteins | sample PEATcosm2014_Bin_34_FD_119761 | JGI IMG/M metagenome (GOLD analysis project Ga0181524, IMG submission 119761) | Peatland microbial communities from MTU Mesocosm Facility, Houghton, MI, USA - PEATcosm2014_Bin05_60_metaG | ecosystem: Environmental > Terrestrial > Soil > Wetlands > Peat | place...
CCATCGGTCTCGAAACCGGCGGTGATGCGAATATCGGCGGTGCTAGAATTGAAGATACTCCTAGTAGAAGACCTATGATCAAAGCTATTGGAATCATTTTGTTCATTCTTTTCTCTCCTTTCTCATTTTTTAAGCGTTAAAAGCCTAGGGGAAAGCAGTATTTAATCCTTGTGGAACAAAGTTTCAGTGAAAACGCTGCCCAAAAACTCACGCATGAAATGTCCCAGCCCGCCGGTCTCGGCCTCTTCTTCCTCTTCCTCAGACTCTTCAGAAGCCCATTTCCTGTAACTCCTGAGAATGACCCAGAGCATGAATACCACTATCAACGCAATGATAATCGAGCCTGGCGACAAAGCAAAAATCAACTCCACAATCACGAAGGCTCCCAGCACAGCCGCCAGTATCGTGAAGAAAAGCATCCAGAACCATCTTTGCTTCAGAGGCCACGTCAACTCAGAACATCGCACCAAAGTGAACCAGCTCTAACCATATATCTGTTTCTGACGCAAACATCACCGTTTTCCGAGATACTTTTCAACACGGCCTTCGAATGACCCCACCGCACTCAACATGCCAGAATCCAAGCATAAGAGCCAACGGACGATGACCTCACAGAAAACCAGCAAATTCTACGAAGAGCGCATTCGCGCTGCCGAATTCTCGGATCTGGAAATGAACGCGTTTATTAATGCTTCAGCCGAGTGAACGCCCCATGATTTCCACATTGCAAGAATAGCCCAACCTTCACTAAAATTCGCAGAAACTAACCCAGACGATTCAGTTCCGCAAACCTTGTCACACATCCAAAAATTAAGCCTCTTCGAACATCGAAGCGGGCCAAACTGCTTGTTTTTCGCAATGACGCCCTTTCCAAGAAATCATCAAAAGGTTTATTTTGCTCCCTCCGCTCAGGTTAAATAATGCTGACGAGTGAACTCAGATGACAGACAAAACCAGCAGACGAAACAGGCCAAAAAGGAACAGATGGCTACTCATATCCGCCATCGCCGTCTTTCTTGTTCTGATATCCGCGCTAGCCGCTTACAGCTACCTAAACCAAATAAACAAGAAAACAGTTGTTTATGATCCGAACACATACTTCGACATTTCAGATCTAGCTGGAACCTACCAAACAGTTGGAACTAAATATAACTCGTCCGACCCAGGACCCTCAGTATTTCTAACAGACTTTGCTTTCAATTTCACACCAGTACTAGGAGACGTTTACGGAACCACAATATTCTGTCAAGGGATGAATTCAGCAACAAATACCTGGTGGGTTAACAAGATATCAAATGGTACCTCGACTTTTTCAACGGAAATTCAACTTAATAGTCCAGTCTTAATTTCGCAACAGAATGGGCTATACCCCTTCCCGATACGTATGCTAGCTAACAATGCAAACGGACAGACAGATGTTAATGGAACATTAACACTGTACTTCAACGCGACGCAACCAGGAGGCAACTTCGTCTATGAAGGACCGTATAGTGCCGACTGATTGAGCTCACGATTTGATGAGGAAAACAAACTATTTGAGGCGCGCTCCGAGTGCAAAAGAATTACAGAGACCCGAACGTCAACCTATCAGACCTCGTAAAAAAAATAATCGACTTTTTTGAGTCAGAAAAGTTCAACAACGTCACAGCGCTAAAAACGGAAACGGGATTCCAAGTAATCGCAGGAGACTCCGACCGCTACAAAATGGAAAACGACGTGTCCGTCGACATCAAAGGAAACCCAGACGATTTCACGATAAGCCTCACCTCGTGCAAAGAAGAAAAAACAAACAGAACTCCCATGATGCTCGCCCAAATGTTCGGCCTCGGCTACTTCTACCTAAAAAGCGTCAGATCCCAAGAAGCAATGCTGAAACTCGAAACAAACTTCAGAAAAAAAATAGACAACATGATCGCCCAAGCCAGAGAAGCGAATCACCAAGAAGACAAGAACATGCAACCACCCACGACTCTTTAAACAGACACTAAGCAGAACCGCACAGCGAACAAAAACCTCCCAAGAACGATCGTGAAAGCAGAAACGACAACGATTTATATTCGAAAAGGCCTATTAAACAGCAGAGAGACGGGAGAGTCGATGTCCGATGGTCAGCTTGATGGTTGAAGTCAACGGCCCAGACACCGTCCTAGAAAGATACAAAGTAAAAATCATAAAAAAATACAACATAAGACAAGAACAAATCGAACCAAAGTTCAGAACAAGACCCCGACACGAACTCAGCGGAATAGTCATCGGAAAAAGCATAAGCTACGAAACAGCCAAAGAATACCTCGAACACTACTTAAACCAATCCCAACAAATGAGCGAACGAACCCGCGTCCTCATGAGCGTCAGACTTCTCAAGTGAAAACCCCGCTCCGGGACCAAACCCTCCAAGAACACCCTTCAAAATGGCGCAACTCAAGCACCCACCTCGCAGTGAAAATTTTGGAGCTCGCTTCAAGCATTCCAAAGGAACCCGGTTAGCCACTGCCAAAACAAGACCGCTTCTAACATTGACTCTTCGTACCCACGAGGGCAAAGCAGAGTTTATTCCAACGCCTTCAGGCCCCTCGCGTCAAGCATAAAGTCGCATCGCGCCATTTCAGCACACTTTCTTTCGGACTCAGTTTCTCAGGCAGCCGCAAATCATATTTCCCAAACACTTTCATAACTGGCAATCTGGTGAGACGCTTGAAAAAACTCGTTCTGATAACCATTATAATCCTTCTTCTCGAACTAAGCGTCTTAACAAGCCTTGCTCAACCAGATGAAACAACGATATCGATCGCCCCCGCACAGATAACAGTCACCCCTGGCCAATCCTTCACAATTAACGTGACTGTAAGCAAAGTCGACAACCTGAGCACGTGGCAACTCGCCCTCAAGTACAACGCCTCCATTATCAACTGCACCGCAACCTGGATTCCCCAGAACAACGTTTTCGCCAGCCAGCAAACAATCCCTGTCCTACCCGTCCTGAACGCGCCGACCGTCGACGGCTACAACTACACATTCTACGGCCTTGCACTGTTCTCCGGCTCAACAAACGTGACGCAAGGAATTCTGTGCAGCCTCAACTTCACGTGCCAAACATACGGTGCAGCGTCGCTGCAAATAGCAACAGCCTCAAACCCCGTCGAGACTGGCAGCATTTTATATCCAATGCCACAGTATTCCTTCCTCTTAGATCCTAACGGAAACGAAATATCCTTCGCTAACCAAGACGGCCTAGTAACGAACGGTTTCCAGCCGATTCTCACAATCGTCTCAGCGCCCGATGGAACCACTTCTCCCCCTGCCGGAAACTACTCCTTCACCAAGGGAGATAACGCCTCGGTAACGGCAGTTCCCGACACCGGCTACATATTGGACAACTGGACACTCGACAACGGCAACATCGGATCCGCCAACCCTCTCACAATCCTGATGAACACCAACCACACTTTACAACCAACCTTCCTTGAGACAAACTACACGCTCACCATAGTTGCTGCCGCAGGAGGCAACACGAGCCTCCCGCCAGGAACATACACGTACGGAGCGGGACAAACCGTCAACGTTTCCGCCACGGCAGACAGCGGCTACGCATTCAGCTACTGGACACTGGATGGATCTCAGGCAGGCTCAGCAAACCCAATGCCTGTTAGCATGAACGGCAATCACACGCTCGCACCAGTTTTCGCCTCAACAAACTTCGAGTACGTTTACATCAGGACTGACGGCAGCATCGATCCCCCACAGGCTCCATTGTTAACCTCAGACAACGTCACCTACCAGCTTTCCGCCGACCTGAACTCCACACTGACAGTCCAGAGAAGCAACATAGTGATCGATGGAAACGGCCACACGCTTCAAGGCAGCGGAAACGAAGAAGGCATCCGACTGATAGGAGTAAACAACGTATCCATCACCGACATCGACATAACAGGCTTCGACAACGGCATTGACCTTTCAGAAACATCCCAAGACTCAATCTCAGCAAGCAACATAACAGCAAACAGCGGCCTGGGCATCAGCCTCTACGGCTCATCCAACAACACGATTTGCCAAAACAGCATAAACGCGAACGAAGGAGGCGCCCTCCGTCTTGATTACATGTCGGACTATAACAGCATACTGGAAAACAGCATAACAAACAACGGTTACGTGGGCATCTACATCGACTCCTCCTTAGACAACCTCATCTACGACAACAACATCATAAACAACACGAACCAAGCTCAAGTGACTGCAAGCGGTTACTCGCCAATCAACTCTTGGGACAACGGCATGGAAGGCAACTATTGGAGCAACTACTCCGGCGCTGACTCTAACCTGGACGGGATAGGCGACCAACCCCTCGTCGTAGCCACAAACAACACCGATCGTTTCCCCCTCATGGGCCCGTTCTCAAGCTTCAACCCACCGCAGGGCTATCCCATCAACATCATCTCAAACTCCACCATAACAGACTTCAACTACTCAAACTCAACCAGAAAAATAAGCTTCAACGTCCAAGGCGAAAACGACACAACAGGCTTCTGCACACTGACGATTCCCCACGCGCTCATAAACGCAGACCACATACAAGTGCTCATCGACAACGGAAGCAGCCCGCTACAATACTCGAACCTCGACCTCTACGACAACACGACGCACAGATGGATATACTTCGCCTACGAACAGACAACCCACACCGTCACAATCCAAGAAAACTGGACACCTCCCACTATAATCCTCCTATCCCCAGAAAACGCAACGTACGCCGTAAACCACCTCTCCCTAAACTACACCGTAAGCGATCAAACATCCTGGGAAGGATACAGCCTCGACGGCTCGGCCAACGTCACGATAACTGGAAACCAAACCCTTAACAACATCCCAGACGGCTTACACACGATAACCGTCTACGGCAACGACACCCAAGGCAACATGGGCTATTCAAAAACCGTTCAGTTCACAATCGACACGACATCACCCAGCATAACCAGTATAGTTCAAAACCCCGAAAACGAAGTGCCACCCAACGAACCGGTCACCATCACCGCCACAGTAACCGACAACACCAGCGGAGTGAAAAACGTAAGCCTAAACTACACATACACAAACGGTTCCGCAACAGTCACAAACGTGCTTGCAATGGAGAACGTTCAAGGAAACACCTGGACGGCCACGATAGCCGGCCTCCCATACGGCACGAACGTAACATACACGATAACTGCAGAAGACAACGCCGGCAACAACAACACAACACAAGCAACGGGAAAAAACTATCAATACCAAACACTGCCCGAATACTCAGCCCTCCTCATTCTGCCACTCCTGATAATCGACTCACTAGTAACGACGGCAATATTGAAAAGAAAAAACCGCAACAGCAGAAAACCGCAAAGGCAGAAACCTGAAACAACCTCAGGGCATTCATGCGGCACGCAGCACCATTAAGCGCACGCTCAAGAGCAAGACTTGATTTCGCATAACCAGAGAAACTTGTTCGCGTTCAAACGTTTTGTCAATCCTGTTGATAATAGTATTTGAGTTCGCGCATGCTAAGCGTCTTCTTTACCGCGAGGACGATGAAAAATGAAGCCGCGCCGAATAATAAAAGATCCGGGACGATTCCCCAGAGAACCATTGGCCAGCTCCCAGTCAGCGGCGGCACCGGGCCTCCCTCTGAAAATTCGACCGAGGGTAAGCCCAACATTTCGAAGGGCACCCCAAAGCACTGACTGAGAAGAATCGCCGGGTATCCGTTTACGTAGATTTCTGTCACCTCCGGGACTGAGCGAACGACAAGCGACACAAACACGAAACCAAAAGCCAACAACACGATGTAAACGACTTCCCTCCCCGCGATTAACCCTACAACCTCGTTCACAAAACCCCCAACAACAGCCTTCAACCGAGAACGAAACAGATACAGCACCGCCGCAAACACCACACAAACCGCCGTCAAAGAGCCGAAGAGCTCTCCGAGAAACGGGCTAAAAATCGTTGACAAGACCCGCATCACCGAAAGCCCAGCTGCCTCCGTTTGACTCTGAAGATTAGCAGACGTAACCCACCCCGCCGTGGACGAAGTGTCATTTTCAGTGTCGATCCAAGTCAGCGGGGACGAACTAATCATGATGCTCGACTTAATCCGCGTCTCGTTCAAGTCCCGTATCCCAGACGTCGCTTGCCAGATGGAAGTGTAAAGATTATCGACCGACGCAGGATTTCTAAAAGTCTCCTGATCCGACCCTCCGGGGAACAAAACTCCCACGCTCAAGCCCAAATCACTTGCCGCGCCCGTTACGATACTCTGCAAGTCCAGTCCGGTGTTATCTGGAAAAGTCTCGGAAACCGTCATCGTCTGGCTTCCGAGCGAGTCCAAGTTAATCACGGCAGCAATGTCGTCCATCTCCGACGCGTGTTGCTTCAAATAGTTCACTGAACCCGCATACCCCACGTTCTCACCGTCGAAGGCTATGAAAACAAGCGTATACTGCGGTCTGTAAACGTCCTTCATCGCAGCCTCAGAAAAAACTCTCGCCAACTCTATCACAGCCGCAGTTCCTGAACCGTCACCGCAAAAACCCGCGTTCATAACAGTGTCATAGTGCGCCGAGATAATGATCATCTTCTGAGGATCCACAGAGCCCGGCAGCGTAGCAAGAATGTTGTAATTCGGACCCTGCCCTATAACCGCGGGTACAGAAACGAAGGCCGAAGCGTTTTCCTCAGCCAACATTCCACCGATCAAGTCACTGTCTTCAGAATCCACCCAACCCACAGGAATCTTCCAATTCCAATAATCGATTCCTCCGTGAGGGCTCGAAACGACCGGCTCGCCATCAGAAAGCGTGAATATTATTGCGGCAGGCGTCTCACCGTAAAGCTTGGCCAAAAATTGCAGGCTAAAATCGTCTGGAACGTTCGCCGGGACTATCAAAACTTTACCCGTAGTGTCCAAAGCAAGCCAAACACCCGCATCGTAGTACGAAGGCAACGCGACGACGCTGGCATTAATTCCCCCAACAGGAGTAGGCCAACTGTACTGTTCACACTGAAAAGAACTGATTGCAACTTGAGAACTCGAAACGTTCGGGCCTCCATCACCATAAATCACGAGAGTAGGCTGCGCCGAAAGAGTCCAAGTTGTGAAATTGAAAGTCTCCCTGGTCGTCTGAAGCCCTGAGAAGCCTTCGAACTGCTGTTGAATCCAGTCTGCCGCCGCGTCTGCCCCCGGAGAGCCCGACGAGCGAAACGTGTAGCCTGACAGGCTGCGATTCAAAGCAATATTCTGAAGTTGCAAATCATAATTGTAGATGTTCGTGCCATTTATCTGCGAAACAATCTCGGACTCGACCGACGACAGGCGCGGATATTTGCTCGTCGCCGAAACCACAACAAAGTTCGTCAGCATCAAAGCTATCACACAGAAGACAGCAATCCCCAAACCAGCGAACTTCAAGCAGTCCCCCGTACACGAATATTGAACCCAACTTTTAGGCTTAACTGAAAGCATCGGAAAACGTGAGCATACAACCGCAACGCAAAACACGTCAGCATTAGTGCGCGTTCTGATGGCGCGATGGGTCTGGCCACAAGCACAGCCGAAACACCTCATCTATCCTATGCGGCTTACGTTTGAAAACGGCCTCGTAGAGCAGCAGTAGCGGACGCTAAGACAGCGGACCCAACAGGAAACTCCTAGAAAAAGGTTTGAACAAATGGGGCAAGTTAGAACCCGCAGGGGAGCCAGTTAGGATTGGTCAAGTGAGAGGAGCAGCGTCCGCGCACATCGCGCCAATCCAGATTGGAACGTTAAGGCTGGCATTTATGCAGCAGCGTCAAGACTTCCAAGAAACCGCGAAATGGCAAAAGAGACAATTCTCACAGTCTTGAGATGAGCAGGCATGTTAAGAATCAAAAGAAAAAAAGGTTGTTGGTGGTTATTTACCGTGCTTCTTCCGTGCTATCACAATCGCGACTGCCAACATGGCTATCATAATCAACACCAATGACAGAGCTGCGTATTCAGGCAACACCGTGTAAGTGCCGTAGGTAGTGTTTACGATGCTCTCACTGAAACCTCCACTGTTGTCGTAGGCATCGATGACATAGTTGATCGTCGTATTATACGGGTACCCAGGAATGGTGCCATAGTACAACCCATCTGTACTGTTCAGCGTCATGGAAGCAGTGGAGTTTGTAGTCCAACCATCGGGCGAATATACGATAGTAGCGTTCGCAATTCCTGTGCCGCTGTTGTCAGTCACGTTAGCCGACACTGCCACAGTCTCGCTGTAATTAACGCTGTTTACGTCAGGAACCTGAGTTATCGAGCTGATTGTTGGAGGAACAGCTAAAGATAGTGTAAAGCTTGCATCGTACAGGTTGGCCGGAGAAATGATTGTGTTTCCGTTGGTATCGTCAAAGAACGTGCCGGTGATGCCGGTAGCATTGATGTCAAATATCCCCGTGATTGGCGTTGTCGTGGTGGGCATCGATGTGATGTTAAACTCGGCATACATCAAACTGGCATTTTCTTCAGGTATGTAATCAGTCGGCCCTATGAGGCTCTCGCCAAACAGTATACTCCCCCCAACGTTGTCCACGTCAGCAGTGACAGGAATAGTATTGTGCCCCGCAAAGTATGCGCTTGTTGCCCCGGCCGTGTAGCCGCACGCCACTTCCTGGAATATTGATGCATCAAAGTTCATGGTAACCTGCCAATCATACGTGCCGTTATCCATGTTAGCCCACACCGTAACATTGAACAACGTTCCCACACTCGCATTGTTTGTGCTATACGCTATGGTTGAAGGAGACACCCACATCGAGTCAAGCGGCATCGACTGGGCTCTAACACTGTTCGCTGAAGCCATCACCATGAAAAGCATAAGCATTAGGATAGCAATCGCGCTCAAGAATTTCTTAACAGACATTTTTCCACCTTTGTTAAGTATATCGAGGGTCCAGTTTTTAAGCTTTTTCCAACATCTGTTCAAGAACACAGCACGACGAAAAAACACGCCTGACACGTTGCCGAATCCCTTAAGAGCGGTACCCGTTCATTTAGGGTCCTCGAGGCCACTTCGAGACAATCTCTGTTCCTGATATCATCGTTCTCAACAGTCCTTCTTGTGCTCAAGAAAGGCATTACACATGAAAGGCCGAACCAAAACAGGTGATCAAATCATCACGGAAACGAATCAACTCTAACTGCAAGCGCACGCAGCATTAAGAAAAGTCATGCGTAAAGGGCGCTTTATCTTAACTCTTGAAGTGTGTCCGCTGCGATCAGCTCAATCTTCCGAAGTTTCTGGCAACCAACGCGAGGTCCTTCATGTTGACCATTCCATCACGATTCAAGTCTGCCGCAAAATTCCAGTTCAGACTGGTTGGTGTGGACCCGAAGGCCCTGGCCACTAGGGCTATGTCTTTCATGTTGACCATTCCGTCACCGTTCACGTCTCCCATGATTCTGACCACCATGTTTCCCTGAGACAGCATGTTTGACCCCGTCGGTATCGTTGCCACTGCAGTAATTGTGTAGCCTTGGCCGTAGCAGGTTGGCACGTTTGAAGTGTCCCATCCATAGCCTACCCCATTCCACCCGAACGTGAGCGTATAGCTCTGCCCTGGAGCCAGCTCTACAGGATACGCGTCTATCAGTTCATTAGCTGTCATGTTATAGTACAAAGTAACCCACACAGGTTCACTGAAGTTACCATTGTTCTTAACCGTTACGTTAATGTCAACTATCCATCCCTGGTAGACCCACGCTGGCATTGAAATGTTTGTCACGACAACAGTTGTTTCTGGAGCGGGAACAACGGTAACAACACAACTGGCGCTGCTCGAAACCGAGCGACCGAGAGCATCACTGCCAGACGCCGAGACAGTGTTCGAAACAACCGTCAATCCTGAAGGCACAGTGTAGTTAACACTAAACGTGTCAGAGGCGCCAACAGCCAAACCACCACTATAAACAGTACCCAGAA
>Ga0181524_10006743_pt1 | contig 9974 bp, 6 predicted proteins | sample PEATcosm2014_Bin_34_FD_119761 | JGI IMG/M metagenome (GOLD analysis project Ga0181524, IMG submission 119761) | Peatland microbial communities from MTU Mesocosm Facility, Houghton, MI, USA - PEATcosm2014_Bin05_60_metaG | ecosystem: Environmental > Terrestrial > Soil > Wetlands > Peat | place...
CCTGCCACAGACGCGTCGTGAGATCCAACGCCTGTTGTTTACCTGGACCGGAGAGTGCGCGTACTGTGGCAGCGTAATTCGCAAGCGAAACCGTCCACCTTAACTTAACGTAGTAGTATTAGGATCTGGGATTTAGGATCTGGGATTTAGGATCTAGGATCTAGGATTTAGGATTTAGGATTCAGGTTTGGGGCTCCGATGGAGGCGACTTGGTCGGCGCCTCAACGATCGGGGGACTCAGAAGCCCGCGAAGCGGGCGCGGTCATGTAGCCTACGATGAAGCCGTGGGCTACATGATGTCGCCGCTACGTGGCTTCCGATGAGCCCACGAAAGAGAGCAACATGAAACGAGACAAAACTCGGAACCAGCACAGTTCATCTCTTCGCGGCTTGAGCCGGCGCGATTTCTTGCGGGCGACCACCGGGACGACTGTGTCAGGCGCTCTGGTTGCCACACTCAGCCCGGCGGCAGCACCGAGTGCCTTTCCGCAGGAGCCCGCCGCAATCAGCGGGGCTACGCCACAGATCATGCAATATGACGTGGTGGTGGTGGGCGCTACCTCAGCGGGGATCGGCGCGGCGCTCGCTGCGGGACGGCAAGGCATGAAGGTTGCGGTGATCGAAGAGACGCCCACGCTGGGCGGGCTGTTGGCCAATGGACTCTCCAACACGGACTTGCGTAGTCCAGGTGGCTCGAGCGGAATCTTTGAGGAATTCCGCCTGCGCTCCCAGAAGTACTACCAGCAAAAATTCCCTGACGATCCTGTCATGAAGACCGTCCCTTACGCTCGCCTGGGCTTTCGATACGAGCCGCACGTGGCCGACATGATTTTCAAGCAGATGGTGGCGGAAGTTCCCAGCATCGAAGTTTTCTACCGGCGCTACGTGGTGAAGGTGCTCAAATCGGGCAACAAAGTCTCCGCCGTCGTCACGCGAGATGTGGATGAGGCGGACGAGATCACCTTCCTCGCCCGTGTCACCATCGATGGCACGCACGAAGGGGATCTTTTGCCGCTTGCCGGGGCAAAGTTTCGCGCCGGGCGCGAGCCGAGGAGCGCGGAGGAACCTCACGCCGGCCAGATGTACATGACGTGGATGGGTGAGATGTTCGGTTCCGGCGAAGGTGACCAGAAGTTGCAGGCTTTCGCCATGCTCATGACCATCAAGGATTATGGGCCCAATGCCGATAAGACTATTCCCAAGCCGCCCGGCTACGATCCCATCAACTATTGCCCCAAGCGCAAAGAAGAGACTTTCTGGTACCGGGGCGGCCCCTTACCGAATTCCAAGTACGAAGTCAACGAAATGCTGGACGGCACAGACCTTACCGAGGTCAACCAGGGATGGCTGAATGCCAACCGTGCGGAGCGCCGGAGAATTTGGGAGAAGTATCGAGACTACACACTGGGTTACCTGTACTTCCGCCAGACGGTAATGGGCGAGCGGTACCTGGGCCTCTGTGAGGACGAATTCCCGGATAACGAGCACCTCCCTTACATCCTCTACGTTCGGGAAGGCCGCCGGCTGGAGGGAGTTTATGTCTTCAACGAGCGCGATGCCATCCGCGTTCCGGGATTCCTGCGGCCCCCCTTGCAGAAGGATAGCATCGGGGTGGGGGATTGGGACATTGACTCCCACCCGGTTTCCCGTGACACCGAGGGGTATGTTTATCTGAGTGAAGTGGCGGACAAGTTCAAGATTTCCGCGCCTTATCAGGCCCCTTACGGAATCCTCGTCCCCAAGGATGTGGATGGCCTGCTCGTCCCCATGGCGGTGTCATCAACCCATGTCGGTTTTCAAGTCCTAAGGCTCGAGGCGATTCGCGTGGGGATGGGGCAGGCTGCCGGTAACGCCGCCGCGCTCTGCGTAAAGCACAACCTCCAGCCGCGTGACATCCCCGTAGCCAAACTTCAAGAAATGATGCTGGACCAGGGTTGCGCGCTTTTTTATTACAAGGATCTGAACTCGGCGCACCCGCACTTCAAGGCCATTCAGCACTTGAGCCGAGCCGGCGTGGTTCAGGGCTATGATGACTTCAACTTCCGTCCTGACCAGAACGCCACCAAGGCGGAACTGGCCAAAATGATCTTTCGCGGACTTGGGCTGAAGGTGAAGATGGACTACACGGACCTGTGGAAGGTAATGCCTTGGAGCAAGATCGGGCAGCACAGCACACCTTATCACTGGGCGACGTATTACCTGATGACCTTGCACAATATGGGAGCATTCTCAACCGATGTTCTGGTAAAAATGGATCCGGACTCGCCTGCCACCCGGAGTGAGCTTGTACGCTGGGTCGCAGCGGGGACCCGGGTATTGCCCGAATCACACTTGCCGTTGCAGGAAGAAACAAATAAGGGAGATGGCCCCATTTCCCGCGGCGAACTGGCTGAGTTGATTGTGAAATTGCTCGGCGCGGACCTGAAGGATGCCTCCTAACGCCGGGTCGCTATTGTGGCTCTGGTGGAAACTTTGGCCGGTTGATCCGAGCGTGTTCCAGTTTACGGTCGCGTCCGGAAAAAGATCTGCCCTTCGCGGCCTTCGAGTTTTCCCCGCGGCGTCACGTAGCCGAGCGCGCCTCGCCCCCATTCTCAGGGGATTCAGGGTGATGAGTAGTCACGGTTTCACAAACGTCACAGCGCCTTCCGACGCGGAGGAAACCAGCGCCGCGTATTTGGAGAACACACCGCGCTGGTAACGCGGCTCGGGGGCTTTCCACTTCGCCAGACGCGCCATGATATCGGTGTCGGAGACCTCCATATCGATCCGGCGAGTTTCGATGTCAAACACGACGGTGTCACCATCGGCCACCGCGGCGATAGGCCCTCCGCGCGCCGCTTCCGGCGCCACGTGACCCGCCATCAAGCCGTGCGTCGCGCCGCTGAATCGGCCGTCGGTGAGCAGCGCCACCGAATCGCCCAGGCCTTCGCCCACGAGGGCTCCGGTTACGCCGAGCATTTCCCTCATGCCGGGCCCTCCGCGCGGACCTTCGTAGCGAATCACCACCACATCCCCGGCCTTGATGCTCTTACTCATCACGGCGCGCATGGCGTCTTCTTCAGAATCAAAGACGCGCGCCGGCCCGCGATGGTGCGTGCGTTCGTAGCCCGCCACCTTGATCACGCAGCCCTCCGGCGCGAGGTTTCCTTTCAAGATCACCAAACCGCCGGTTTTCTTGATGGGGTTGGAAACGGGCCGCACTACAACCTGTCCGGGGGTTTCCTTGACGCGCGCGGCTTCCTCGGCAATCGTCCTGCCGCTGACCGTTATCTGCGAGCCATCCAGCAAACCGGCCTCCAGTAGTTTCTTGGCGATGAGAGGAATGCCCCCCGCCCGGTGCACATCCACGGCCACAAAGCGCCCGCCGGGTTTCAAATCCGCGATGATGGGCGTGCGCGAACTGACCACATCAAAATCTTCAATCGCCAGCGGGACATTGGCTTCGCGCGCCATGGCGAGCAAGTGCAGGACGGCGTTGGTGGAGCCGCCCGTGGCGGCCACGCTGGCGATGGCGTTTTCAAAGGCTTGGCGCGTGAGGATATCGAGCGGTTTCACTCCGCGCTTCAGCAGATCCATGACGATCTCGCCGCACTGATAGGCAGCTTCGTCCTTTTTCGGGTCTAGAGCGGGAATGCCGTTCAATCCCATGGGAGAGAGGCCGATGAATTCCATCACGGTGGACATGGTGTTGGCGGTGAACTGCCCGCCGCACGCACCCGCACCCGGACACGCGTGGTCTTCGAGTTGCTTCAATTCCGCATCTGTCATCAGCCCGGCGGCGTTGGCGCCTACGGCTTCGTAAACATCGCCAATGGTCACGTCGCGGCCCTGAAAGCGTCCGGGGGCGATGGGACCGCCATAAAGAAGGACGCTGGGAACGTTCAAGCGGATCAGCGCCATGGCTCCGCCGGGAATGGTCTTATCGCAACCCACCAGCGCCACCATGGCGTCAAACATGTGCCCGCGCCCCACTAGTTCGATGGAGTCCGCCACCACCTCGCGGCTGACCAGGGAAGCTTTCATGCCCTCGGTGCCCATGGTCACCCCGTCGGAAATGGCGATGGTGTTGAGCTCCATGGGAGTGCCGCCTGCCGCGCGCACGCCGGCCTTTACCCTTTCCGCCAATTTGCGCAGGTGGTAATTGCACGGCATGGTCTCAATCCAAGTGTTGGCGATGCCGACAATCGGCTTGGCCAGGTCTTCGTCCGTGAACCCGATGGCCTTGAACATGGCGCGTGCCCCGGCGCGGTCGCGGCCGTCCGTGATAATGTGACTGCGATGCTTCAAATCACTTGGCATGATAGCCTCCCTTGAATGATGAATCCCTCTCGGTCAAATGTGTCATATTCTCAGATTTACGGGATTGGAGCAAGTTGCCTGTGCTAGCGCAATTATTTTGCACCTTACCCTTAATTTGTGGCATGATGTACCCAGCTTGAACCACTAATGATATAGCCACTACCCGCCCCCTTAAGGGGGTCGTTTTATACAAGACCGGGAGAGCCGGGGCAATGGCCTACCTAAAATACACCTCGGCTCCTCCCGATTTGACTAGCGAGCGAAGAAAGGGGGGGCGGGAGGTTAGAGCGGTATTGTCAGCAGAGCATCGCTGTGTTATATAAGTTGTACGTTGGAGGTCGCCAAGAGGTAAGAATCTGCCGGATGGGCGACCCGCTTTGGCCAGACCTTTAAAGTTCGGTATAGGGGCAAAGCTTCGAGCCTTGGGGAAGGGGATCTTACCGCGTGAGTTTCATTAACTTCGCTGCCCGGGAAATCAACTGCAAAATCGTTTACTACGGCGCTGGTCTGGGCGGTAAGACTACCAACCTGCAGTGGATCTTTGATCAAACCCTGAAGAAAACCGGCGGGAAAATGATCTCCCTGGCCACGGAAACCGACCGCACTCTTTTCTTCGATTTCCTTCCCCTCGACCTCGGGACCATTCGCGGGTTCAAGACCCGCTTCCACCTCTACACCGTGCCTGGGCAGGTGTTCTACGACGCCAGCCGCAAGCTGATTCTGCGGGGCGTGGACGGCGTGGTGTTTGTGGCGGATTCCCAGGAAGAAAGAATGGACGCCAACATTGAAGCGTTGGAAAACCTGCACGAGAACCTGCACGAACACAATTACGACTTCATGAAGATTCCTTATGTGCTCCAGCTCAATAAGCGCGACTTGCCCAATGTGCTTCCGGTGGAGGAATTGAAAAAGGCCCTGTTGAAGAAAAATGAGCCCGCTTTTGAGGCCGTGGCCTTTAAAGGAGTAGGAGTGTTTGAGACCCTGAAGGAGTGCGGCCGGATGGTCTTGGCGGAGTTGAAAAAGGGGTAATGATTTTGCATTTTCGATTTTAGATTGGCCGGGCCTCCCCGAGACTCACCGCGGGGGGATGCCTTTGCTGCCTGCTTCCCAACATCTGGTCGTCCGCTGAATCCAAAATCTAAAATCCAAAATTTAAAATTCAGTTCATCTCCGCGGCGCCGTTAAGTTCGAAGAAATGGTGCCCCAAGATCGCGAGGGTGATGGCCTTGCTAAAGTGGCGCCGGTGGCGACGCAGTGACTCGACGAGGAATTTCCAGTACTCCCCGCGGTAGTCGCTGAGCAATCCCTGCCGCCAAAGCGAGCGGGCGAGCGCCATCACGTCAGAGAACCCAAGAGGCGAGCGTGACCCGCTGCCCAATTGGGAGAGGAATGCCGACGCGCGCTGGAAATACTCGCGCGGGTTGTAGATCGTCTGGATGATGCGCTGGTAACCATCCAGCAGTTCCTGGGTACCCATGCGGGGGATGAAATTCAGGTCAATGACCGTCTTGGGTCCCAGGCTGGCCTTGAGAAGCCGGCCCTCCGCTTTGAGCCGCCGCCACAACTGGGTGTTGGGCAGGGCATTGAGCAGGCCGACCATGGAGAGCGGGATCGCCGCTTGACGGATGAACTCAATTTGCCGGTCAAAGACGTCGGGCGGGTCGTTATCAAATCCCACGATGAAGCCCGCCATGACTTCCATGCCGTAGGACTGGATCAGCCGCACGCTCTCCAATAAATCTTTGCGCAGATTCTGGAACTTGGTGGTTTCCTTCAGGCTTTCGGCCACCGGGGTTTCGATGCCCAGGAACACACTGACAAAGTGGGCCTCGCGCATCATCGCCAGCAGGTCTTCGTCTTCCGCCAGGTTCAGGGAAGCCTCGGTCAAAAGCGAGAAGGGAAACTTGTGGTCCCGCATCCACTCCACCAGACGGGGCATTAAGATCTTAACATTCTTCTTATTGCCGATGAAATTGTCATCGACGAGGAAGAGCCTTCCCCGGAAACCCAGGCGATAGATCTCATCCAGCTCGGCGAGCATCTGTTCAGGGGTTTTGGTACGCGGCCGGCGCCCGTAAATCTCGATGATGTCACAGAATTCGCAGGTGAAAGGGCAACCCCGCGAGAATTGGACCGCCATGGAACTGTAGCGGCGCAAGTCGGCTAGATGGAAATGGGGGAGGGGGGCCTTGGTAACATCGGGCCACTCGCGGCTGGCGTAATGGGGCTCCGCCGCGCCGGCTTCCAGGTCGGCGCATAGCCGCGGGACGAGTTCCTCCGCCTCGCCTTCCACCACGTGATCGGCTTCCGCGAAGGCGGAATCCTTGGAACTCGTAATGGGACCTCCCACCACGGTGCGCAAGCCGCGCGCCTTGCAGCGCGCGAGCTGCTGGCGCATCGAGGGACCCTGAATAATCATCGCGCTGAAGAAAACCACATCCGCCCAATCCAGGTCCGAATCTTTCAGGCGCCGGACGTTCAAATCAACCAGGCGCTTCTGCCAATGGTTGGGCAGCATCGCCGAAACGGTGAGCAGCCCCAGGGGAGGAAACACCGAACGCTTTCCAATAAAGGGCAAAGCGTGCTTGAAGCTCCAGAACGTATCAGGAAATTCCGGGTAGATCAGCAGGACTTTCATGAATACCCCTCCCAGGTAAGAGCAATGGAAACTCTTTGCCATTGTGCGCCGCGAACGGTGCCACGACGCATCCTGACCGCACGCCCTTTAGTTCGAAGCGAAGCCCTGTCGCTGCCTTTTGCCCTTGACTCGCGCACCCCTCAGCAACGCGGAGAGGTGACACTAGCGGGGGCAGGATCCTCGCGAAATGCAAATATTTTGCTGGCCGAAAGCCCCAAGCGGCATGTTCCGCGACTCAGCCCAAAGTCTAGCACTCTTAGAGTTGCCGCTCCAGTAAAAAGCTCCGTCGGGATTTCCGTCTTGGGCCCCCGAGTGGCTCTCGCTACAGCCGGGGTTTCCATTTTTGAAGCCCCACGCAAGAATATAAAAGCATCCTCAACGGCGTGTCTGTTCAAAATTGCTCACTATGGCGGAAAATCCCTTCGGTACCCGTAACGGCCTCTCGTGCCGCCGATGGCTCAGACACCACTTCATGTCTTGCGCCCTTTCTGCTGGATCTGTTTGACAATCAAGCGTCGGCTACCCCGTTGGCATTGGATATCGACCTTAATCTGACACGGGGGAGATTACCGGGCGTGGTACCTTCACGACAGGCCTTCACAGCGCCCCAGGCTTCGGAATTTCCCAAATGCGGGTATAATGCCTCGGCCGTAACGATCCTTCCGGGTGGACCTCGGGCTGCTGATACGAGCCCGCCCGGATCCACGCTACTGCCCTTCCCCGCGAGGGTGATGGATCTCCGAATCTATACAGAGCGACATAAGTGATTGCGGATTCGGCTGTAGCGGCGGTCCCTGACTGCCGCTCGGCGCTCGGAGAGCGCCGCTACAATTTACGTCGCTCCGTATAACAGAAAGGTCAAACCTGATGACCTCACAGAATCAGACCTCCACGCCTTACCTGATGGGCACGGCGTGCGCGGGCCTTTTCACTTTTGGAGTGATGACTTCATTCCTGGGCGCGACCCTGCCGGAGTTGAGCGCGCGCTCCGGCTTTGATTTGACCCGCAGCGGAACGCTCTTCAGTTTCCTCTACCTCCCGCAAGTGCCCATGGTCTTCCTGGCCGGGCCTTTGATCGACCGCTTCGGCAAGAAGCTGGTATTGGCCGCCGGGTTTCTGTGCAGCGCGGCGGCGCTGGTGGGAATGGCCTACGCGCCCAGCTATGCTGTGCTCGGAGCGCTGCTGGTGATGCTCGGCCTGGGCGGCAGTTCCGCGATGGCCGCCTCGAACACCCTCATCCCCGACCTTTACCCGGAGAATCCCTCTTCCGCGCTCAATTTGGGAGGCATCTTCTTCGGCGTGGGAGCGGTCTTCTTTCCTTGGCTGGTGGCGCTGATGACGCACCGCCTGGGGCTGGTCGCCACCCTGTGGTTCATTGCCCTGCTGGTCGGACTGGTGGCCTTGGTGGCGCTGGCGCAGAGGTTCCCCCCCGCCAGCATGGCGGGAGGATTCGACTGGCAGCAAGCGTTTTCGTTGGCCAGTAATCCCGCCGTCATCATTCTCGCCGGCGTCCTGTTCTTCTATTCCGCTTTGGAGATTTCCACCGCCGGCTGGATTCGCACTTTCCTGGAGAAAGATTTGGCGGCTTCCTCGGAAAGCTCCAAAATCATCCTGACGTCTTTCTGGATCATGATGATGTTGGGCCGGCTGATCGCCAGCCAAGTGGTCAAGCGAGTTCGCGGGCCGCAATTGCTGCTGGGATGTTCCGTGGGGGCCATCGTCGGGCTCACGCTCATGGCGCTGGCGCCCAACGTGTTGATTGCCACCACCGGCATCATCCTCTGCGGGCTCTCGTACGCGCCGGTATTTCCCACCACCGCGGGAACCGCCAGCACCTACTTTGCGCGCATCTTTGGAACCGTTTTCGGCATGCTCATGACCCTTGCCCTGCTGAGCGGGGCGGTGATTCCTCCCGCCATCGGCTACGTCGCCCAGCACCAATCGGTCCGAGCCGGCATCTGGATTCTGGCAGGCATCGCGGTTCTGTTCATGGTTACACAGGGAATCTTCAACCGCTACGAGCGGCGGAAATTGCTCCCAATGGCGCCAGGAACGGCATGAACGGGTAAGCCGATAGCTGGTAACTGACATCTTGCCACTCCCTTTCCGCTAATGGGGCGAGGCGGCGATGATTTGGATTTAGTCCCCTCGCCCCTTGTGGCATGGCCGACCTGCCCGATCCATCGGGATCCTGGCCATGACGGTCACGGGCGGGACCCCGATACCTCGGGGCAGGCTGCCCGTGCCACCTCCCACTTTTCTCGATCCTCTGCCCCGCGGAGGGCAAGCTCTAAAGGCCTTATTTCGCCCCGATTTATGGCGCAATCCGTGCATTTTCCGCCAAAAAGCCCGCTCGATTGTTGTCAACTACCGCGCAATTGGTGAATTTTCATGTAAAAAGCGTGTTTTTTGCTGGACATTTTGTCAATCTCGCCTTTGTTTTCATGCACATCCCCGGAGGTTGCTTCATTTTTAACATCTCTAAGGGTCAGCGCGTCCTTTCGGACCCTGAAAAGCATATTCCTCTGCCACCCGACACCTGGCGCCTGACACGTCGCCGTGGTGTGCGTTTTCACCCCGACAAAGTTCTCCATGTACTATCCTAGCAATAACCCATCAATACGGAGGGCAGACATGGACCAAATGCCCATCGGCAGGTGGAATTTTTGAGGTTTGGCGCCTGATTTTCCTACCCGTAGGAAAGCCCTGCACGGGACTTTCCGCGCTCCCAAATTCCCCGCCTGGTTCGGGAGGTCCGATTTGCGGACTCCAGAAATCGGCGGCGCCAAGGCGCAAGGACTCAGAAGAACAACTGCTTTGCTTTCTTTGCGCCTTATCGACTTTGCGCCTTTGCGTGAAATGCTTTTGCTCTTCCGGGAATATTTCACACCTTCTTGCGCAGTGGGCTACGGTCTTTCACTGCTGTCCAAAATAATCGGTTCTCCATCGTCGACGCACTGTAAGGAAAGGGTTTAGGACAGGGAAGATCGGTAAATGAGAAGGAGGTTGCGGTTTTCATAAGTCGGTTGCCTGTCCA
>Ga0181524_10006747_pt1 | contig 9971 bp, 9 predicted proteins | sample PEATcosm2014_Bin_34_FD_119761 | JGI IMG/M metagenome (GOLD analysis project Ga0181524, IMG submission 119761) | Peatland microbial communities from MTU Mesocosm Facility, Houghton, MI, USA - PEATcosm2014_Bin05_60_metaG | ecosystem: Environmental > Terrestrial > Soil > Wetlands > Peat | place...
CTCTCCTTGCCCTGGAACGAGTCCCATCCAGACAGCGTCCGGCATCGCCGGCCCGGCGCAGAAGGCGCACCAGGCCATGCGCGGAGTATACCACAAAGTGGCATAGCCGTACAGGCAATCCGGGCGCTTGAACGCCGCGCGCCGGCCGGCGGTTTCATACGGCGGCCCTCATGCACTCGCCCAGGCGCTGGTCGAACTGGGCGAAGACCGGTTGAAGGTCCTGCTGGAAGAACTGCAAGAAGGCGGCGCGCACCGGCGGCCACGCCTGCACGTCATCCAGAATGGCGTCGCGCAGTGCCCGGATGCGCGCGCGGGCCCTCGCCGGCCCTTTCGGCGCGATCTGCGGCACCGTGAACTTCCGCTGTTTCGCGTCCGTCCCCAGCGTCTTTCCGGCCGCCGCGCTCCCGACGACGTCGAGAAGGTCGTCCGCCATTTGATAGAGCGTGCCCACCTGGTATCCCGCCGCCTCGAGAGCGGCGCGCAGGTCGGGTTGCCCGCCGCCGCAGGCATATCCCACAAAAGCGAAGAACGGGCCGCTCTTGCCGCGCGCCAGCCGCAGGCAGGCGTCTTCCTCGAGCACCTTGCCGCGCGAGCCCAGATCCTGTTCCAGCTCCGCCGCGCACACTTCCCGGAGCTTGGTGGTGAAAGGTTCGACCAGGCCGCCGTTCTCGACGCTCACCAGCACGTCCATCGCTTCGCACAGGAGCAGGTCGCCGACCAGGATCGCCGCCGTGGGGCCCATGACGCGCCACAGCGTGGGCTGCTGGCGGCGCAGGAAACCGCCGTCAATCACGTCGTCGTGGCAGAGGCTTGCGGTGTGCGTCAGCTCGATGGCCGCGCACGCGCGCACGATCGTGTCGGCGGCGACGTGCAGCTCGCCGGACTCCGCCAGGCGGGCGGCCCAGCGCGTGCGAAGCATCTTGCCGGGCATGAACTGCGTCCACCGCATGGGCAATCCCGATGCGGACACCAGCTTCTTCAGCCGGTCACGGACGAGACACTGCGTGTCCGAAACCACGTCCGCTGAAAGGCCCGTGGCGCAAGCCGCGCGGCGACCTCTGCTGTTCATTCTCGCTGTGCTCAACGGCTACTCCTTGACCGGATTCTCGCGGTCGTAAGCTCTCGGAACGTGACATCCGGGGGCGCAACCGCCTCCGGTCTTCGTCTCCTTGAAACGGATCGGCAACGGCCAGCCCGACGGCCCGAACGGGACGGTGGCGCGGATCAGGTGGGGCAGAGCGGCGCCATGGGGCGCGTGGCACGCACGGCAAGTCCGCCCTTTCACCTTGTCATTGACGTGGACGGCGTGCAGGTTCCGGGTCCCGTTGCGGAAGCCCGTGGCGCCCTTCGTATCGAGTTCCGTCGCCAGGGACGGGTCGTGACATTGGAAACAAAGCGCGTAGGCGTCCGGCGTGAACGGAGCGTAGAACGTCGCCGGATACGCCGCCGCGAGCAGGGCGATCTGGGCCGACGCGTGTGGCGCGTGACAGGCCCCGCAATTCTCGTCCTGGATGGGCCCGTGGACGGACTTGGCTGCGACGATTTCGATGAGCACGTTCGGAATCGTGCGCCCCTTCCGGATGATCGCTTGGCCGTGGCATTGCAGGCAGGTGGCCATTGGCTTGGCGGGCAGCAGGTTCTCGAAATCGCTGGTGTGCGGGTCGTGGCAGGCGAGGCAGGCTTTTCCTTCGAGCCCGATGGAGTGGCTGGTCTTGCCTTTGGCGATCTCCTTTGCGACCTCATGGCAGTTCGAGCAGAGGTCCGGCACCGGGGCGACCAGGAAGTCCTTGTTGTCGCTGCCATGAGGATTATGGCAGGTGAAGCAGTCCTCGCCCACCGGCTTGTGGAGGACTTTCTTTTTGTCCAGGGGACCGTGGCAACCGGCGCAAAGCTCGGCGCCCTTGGCGGCCAGAATGAATTGGTGGAGGCTTCCCTTCTGTTTATGGCACGCCGTGCATTCATTGGCGGCGGCGGGCGCGTGGATGTTCTTGAGTTGCAGGATGTCCGCATGGCAGGCCGCGGTGGCGCAAGGGGCGTCGGGCTTGATGCCCTTCGGCGCCTCGGCGGCGTGCGCGCGGGCACTCATCGCGACGGCCAGAATCGCCGCCGCGAGGAGCGCTTCACCCAGGCGCCGGCCCCGCCGGCTTGTTCGGTCACGACCGCGAGAGGTTCTCATTGTTCTTGATATCCGCATGCTAAACTCAACGCCGGCCCGGTCAATAATTCCGGTTCACGTGATCCACGCCGTGACATAACAGGTTGCACTGTCCGTGCTGCATGCCCAGGGACTGGTAGCTCAACTGGCCCCGGCTGTTGCCGAGGACGATCTTGGGGTTGAAAAAGATCAGGTGCGGGTACTGCGTCGAGCCGTGGCTGTTGTGACAGTCGTAGCACGTCAACCTCTGCTGGCTGATGTGCATCTGGTGCAGACTGAAACTCGCGGGGCTGAGCACCGTGGCGCGGTTGTGGCAGAGGTAGCATAGGCCATACTGGAACGTGCTCTCGGCCTGGCCGTCGGTGGTCGTGTAATTCGCCTTCAAGATCGGGGAGAACGCCGAACCGTGCGGTCCCCGGACGCCCTCCTGGTCGCTTCCGTGGCAGTTCGTGCAGTTGACGCAGCTTTGCGCCGTGTACGGCTGGATGAGGCTCGGCACGAACGGGTTTCGGCCCGGGCCCATCAAGGGGTGATACGAGCTGTTGCTGGAGGTCATGAGCTGCTGGATGTTCACCGCGGCGCCCGAGCCGTGGCAGGAGAGGCAGACCGTGTATTCCGGCTTCCGGTTGCCGCGCGAGTCGGAGACTTGCCTGGGCTGGCTCGTGTTCACCGCGCCTCCGCGCTTTGCCTTGACCAGGTAATGCGGGTCGTGGCAGTCCGAGCAATGGGCGGTGTTCGCAGCCGCCGGTGTGACCGTCATGCTCCTCGCGAACGTGGGCGAGGCCGTGGACGGAAGCGCGTAACCCGGCAACGGATGATGCGAAGTCTTGTTGAACTCCGCGGCGATGTTCGCCGCGGGACCGGTCCCGATGAGCACGCCCTTCGCCTTCGCGGCGGTCTGCCAGGCGGCGCCGCCGTGGCAGGTCAGGCAGGTGGTCTCCTCCGAGGCGATGAACATTTTCGTCTGCGGCGTGCCATGGCCGACGTGGCAACCGCCGCACCCCTTCGGCAGCACGGCCAGGTCTCCGTGCGCGCTCCCGCTGAACGCGCTGGCCCAGGCGGCGCCGGCCGCGGACAGGCAACCCAGGACGACCAGCGCCGCCGCCGCTGAGCGGCGCCCGGCTAATCGTGACAGGATAAGCACGTTTCGCTCCACGTGGGCTTCACATAAAAATGCGGCACCATGCCGGCCCGGTAATTGCTGTCGTCGTGCGGGTCGTGGCACGTGGTGCATTGCATTTTCTTCTGCGCGTCCAGCTTGACGTCCGGATCCGTGCGGGTGGAAGGCAGGAACAACGGCATCCCTCCGGCCGCGTTGCGCGCCACCGCCAGCGCGTTGTCATAGACGAAGGAGACCGGGTGGCTTCCGGAGAGGTCGGTGCCGAGATATCCCGGCGCAGTGCTCGGCATGGTCGGCCCGCCGCTCACCACGATCGGCGTCGCGCGGCCGCCCACCGCGCCCAGCGCAATCGTGCCGTCGTGGCAGCTCAGGCAGAGCTTGGACGCTCCGTCCGGCTGCGGGGCGGCGCCCGCCGAAGGATAGGCCTTCATGGTGGAGCTCCAATACATCTTGTAGTTCGCCACCGCGCTCAGGCTGTGGTTCCACAACGGCGCGTTGGGGTTTGCGTTGTGCGGGCTGTGGCAGAAGACGCAGATCTGGGTTTCCGTCGGCGATTTGATGGCGCCCGGGCCGGTGACGGAAAGGTTGTGCACCGTGTCCGCGACGCCGCCGAACGCGGCGGCCGCAGCCGCCATGACGATCAGCGCGCCCGCCGCGATTTTACGGCTTCTGCTCGCGCACATATTGGTATACCTGAATACGTGAATTCCCCGAATCGGCCACATAGATGCGGTCCTGCCCGTCCATACAGGCCCCGGTCGGCAGCCACAGTTCCCCGTCTTCGCTGCCGGTGCCCGCGAAGGAGAGCAGGAAGCGCCCGTTTTCGTCGAAGATCTGCACGACGTCGAAGAGCGAATCCACCACATAGACATGCCCCTGCGAGTCCACCGCGACGCCCTTCGCCGTGCCGAAGTCTCCCGTGCCGTCTCCCGGCCGGCCGAAAGACTGGAGGCTTTCTCCGTCCGGCGTGAAAACCTGAACGCGGAAATTGAGCGAGTCGGTCACATACAGGTTGCCGTTCGCCGCCAGGGAAAGGTGCGTGGGAAAGTTGAAGGCGCCCCGCTCCTGGCCGCGGCCTCCGAGCCGCCGCAGGAGCGAATAGCCGCCGGCCCCCGCCTGAAAAGTCAGGACCGAATGCGCCGGGGTATCCACGACATAAAGCCGGCGGCGGGCGGCGTCGTAGGCCAACCCCGTCGGCCGCTGGAAATCGCCGGCCACTTCGTCCACCAGGCGGCCGCGGCGGGAAAGGTGGAACACCCGGCGCAGGACCGCGTCGCCGACGAACACTCCGCCGTCTCCGTCGGCCGCCACGCCGATGGGGCACTGGAGCCGCATCTCTCCCACGTTCTCGACGGCGCGGTAGTCGCCGTTCGTCAGGTCCAGCAGATGAACCACCGCGGTGCCCGAGTCAGCCAAGGCCAGGGTCTTCCCGTCCGCGGAAACGCCGTGAGGCGTCATGAGCTTGACCTCCGGCGGCCCGGCGATAAACCGGAGGACCGCCGAAAAGCCGTGGCGGGTGGCGCTGTCCCGGATCGTCTCAGCCGTGATCGTCCCTTCATAGCGGACTCTCGGCAGGTCCGGCGGGAGCGGCCAGATCAGTTCCTTGTCCGTCGGCTTCCAGAACTGCCCTGGCGTCTGGGCGCACCCGGACAACACCGCCGCCGCCGACAGAGTGACAAGGGCCAGAATTCGCAATGCATTCCCCATGAATCGGTTGCGCGCGCGTGCTCGAGCTGAACCGCGTAAATTATTATAGCACGCTGCGGTTTCTCTTTTTAGCATTTTTCGCCATTCCCGCCTGTCCATTGACGAATACCCGCCGTTCCGGGAAATTCGCCGCGCTCAGAACAACCGCCTGCGAATCGAGAAAAAGGCATATTGCGATAGCTCCTTCGAGGTCGGGTCATTCTGGCTGTTGATCTGGTACTGCAGCGACAATATCGTGCCGCGGATGTGGTATTCGATCGCTATGTTGGCGTACAGGTATTCGTTGGCGATCCCCTGCTCATTGCTCCACTCGTATCCGGCCGACACGTTGAGCGAGGGCCAGTCTTTGGGTACCACCTGATACGTCAGCCCCGCGGTGCGCAGCGTCAGGGCGCCGTCGCCGGTGAACGTGACGTGGCGGTAGGCCGCGTTCGCGCCGATGCGCTGGGCCGGGCCGAGCGGCTCAGCGATATCCACAGACACCATATTGGAGACATAGGGCGTCAAGGAGCTGTCGTAGATCTCGTGCTCGGCCGTGACCGTCACCGGCGCCCAGCGGATGATCGTGCCGAAGAGCGTCTCTTCCAGGTTCTGCAATTGCCCCATGTTGGTGCCGGACAACACGGTGTTTTCCGTGGACTGCCGATTGACGTACAGCGTGAGATGGTCGAAAAGGTCCAGGGTCAGCCGCCCGTGCAAGTCGGTCGTCCCGTACTTGATCGGCAGGTCGCTTTGGAACTGGTAACTCACCATCACGGTCGTCGCATTGGCGATGGCGCCGGTGGGCAGGCGCTGGATCTCGGTCAGGATCCCGTGCGGAATGAGCACGTAGTCCATGTTGAGAAGATACGTGATGGCGCCGGAGAGGTTCGTGACGACCACCGTGCCGGGGACCACGTTCGGGTTGTTCAAAAACGTCGTGATCGTGTCGGCCAGCGTCTGGCTTTCGTTCACGACCGAGTTCAGGCCCGGCTTCGTGTTATCGTCGGTGACCGAATATCCGGCGCCCGCATCCACCGTCAGCGTTCCCCACGGAATGCGCTTGCGGTAGTTCTCCGTCAGGGAGACTCCTTCAATGTCTTCGGTCACCAGGGTGGAGTCCTGATGAGAGCCGTAAACGCGGGCGATGGACAGAAGGCTCTCGTAGAGCTGGTGCGACAGGCTCGCCTGCGCCGCCGTCAGCTCGGTGTTCTCCCCGCCGACGGTGACCTGGGAGTAGTCAACACTGTACTGGCTGGAGAGGTTATTGCTGTGCTTCAGGACGAGCGACTCATCCTCCGTGAACTGCTCCCAGGGAAACGTGCCTGTCTCGTCCTGGTAGTTCGCCCTGGAATTGAGGATGGCCCAGTTTGCGTCGCCGAGCTGCAGGGTATTGTTGAACGCCGCGGTCTGCACCCGGCGCACTGTGCTGAATTCGGTGGTGACGCTGGTAACCTCCTCGTCGTCCTCGCGCCCATCCAGGTACTTGTAGACGAACGAGGAGGAGGAATGCGGGATGGTGTGGTTGACGGTGAGCTGGACCCAGGAATCCTCCAGGTCCCGGTTCTCGCCGAGGCCCATCTGCGTCTGGTCGCTCGTCTCGTGCGCGAAGGCGAGCTGGGTCGGCAGCGGTCCGCGGTTGAGCGACAGCGTCGCCAACTCGTTTTCGTTGTCGGTCTTCGTCACCTCGCCGAACGGAGGGCTGACGGTGCTGGTGGCTTTGTTGAGCGAAAAATCCAACGAAACGGCGTGCTGCGGCAGCAGGCTGCCCGCGATCGCGTACTCGGGCGCGACCCCGTTCAGCGAGGACCGGGTGTTCCCTGTCGGGCTTTCAATGCTCGAGGAGCCCTGCGTCAAGTCCAGCCCGACGGCCGCCTTATAGGTCAGGAAAAGCGGGTGGTATACGAACCCGTCGCCGCTGAGCATCATGATTTCGTCGAACTCCTGTTCGGTCGTCGTCGTCGTCACGCCGAGGGTTTTGTCACGAAGGGAGTCTTCATCGATGTCGTAGCGCAGCTCCACGTCGCCGTGGAAGTTGTTCAGCGAGAAGAACTGCGACTGGGGCGCCGGTTGCCCGAAAGCGGCGGCGCAGAAGAGCCACGCGAGAGCCGCCGCAGTCGCAATTCGCGCCATGGTCACCGGGCCTCCGGCGCAACGTCAGGCGCTGCGGGCTTGCCGCCGCCCTGGACTTCGCTCGGCTGGGCGACCAGGAAAAAGCGCGCCGCGCCCCCGTGAGGATTGTGGCAGTCCGTGCAGCGCGCGTCGTCCGAGGGCCGCGCGCAGGGAGCAGGTTTCGCGCCTTCAGGCGTTCGATCGTGGCACTGGAAGCACAGCTTCGGCGGAGCCGTCCGCAGCAGGTGCGGGAGCGGCGACCGGTGCGGGTCGTGACATTCCGCGCAGGCGCCCGCGGCCACCGGGCCGTGCATGACCGGGAACTGGCGGGTCTTGTCCGCATGGCAGGTGACGCAGAGCTCGTCCTTCGGCTTCAGGAGCACGAACGACGCATCGCGGTTGTGGCAGTTGCCGCAGCCGGTCTCGCTGCGCGCGGGTTGATGCTCGGACCCCGCGAAGGCGGGCGTCTGGGTGGTGGCGGCGGACGCGCCCGTGGCGCCGGGCCCCGGTTTTTTCTCCTCCGGCGCCCCGAGCGGCGGGACGCCGTCGAAGAAGAAGACCAGGGTGCTGTGACGCTTCTCCGCCGTGCAGGAGAAAACCCCGGCCAGCGCCGCTGCCAAGATCAGCTTACTGAGGAGGGCCCTCGACCGTCTTCGATTCACTCTTCGTACCCTGCGTTTCCGTGGGGACACGGCCCCGGTACGTCCCAAGGCCGTAGACGGAGACCTTGGCCGAACCCAGTTGGCTGGTGACGAAAATCAGGCATTCCACGTCGAACTCCGGCGCGGCGTACGACGCGAAGCAGGCGATGCCGTCGTAGCTCAAGGCCACCTTGGCCGGCAGAGACAGGTCGCCCGGATCCGCGCCGGGCCCGCCCAGCATCAGGAGCAGTTGCCCGGTCGAATCGAAAATCTGCACGGAGTCGGTCGCCGCGTCCGCCACGTACAGCCGCCCGTCGCGGTCCACGGCAATACCCCTGGGCCGGACCATCTCGCCCACCGCCTCGCCGAGAGCCCCGATGACCTGGAGAACGCGGCCCTGGCGGTCCAGCTTCTGCACGCGCGCGTTCAGCGTGTCGCTCACGTACAGGCTTCCATCCGGCCCGAAGGCCAGGTTGGTCGGCTGATGGAATTCCCCCGGCTGATCGCCTCCTTTCCCGATTCGGCGCAGCAGCCGCCCGCTTTCCGGGTCGAAGACCAGGATCGCATCGCTCTTGAGATCGGCCACGTACAGGGCGCCATCATACCACAAGGCGTCGCACGGCTTCATGCCTTCGGGGAGCGCGATCGAGCGGACCGGCTGATCGGCGGAATCGAAGACGAGCACCGCGCCCAGGCCGGTGTCGGCGATGTACTTTTCACCCTGCGCGCCCAGGCTGATATTGATCGGCAGCGCCAGCCGATGCGGGCCCTGGTCGCCGAAAGTCCGGAACGCGTGTCCGGCGAAGTCGAAGACGGCGCAGCGTTTCGCGCCGGAGTCGCACACGTAGAGTTTCCCCTCGCGCCAGGCCGCGCCGTACGGCCGGTTGATCTGGCCCGCCTGGCTCTGCGCCTCCGGCCCCAGCACGAACTGCGCGAAGGAGCTCGGCTTCGGCACGACGTCCGCCGGCGACGAAAGCACGCACAGGAACTGGATCCGCGGCCGTTCCGGAAGAGGCGGGTAGAACACCGGGGCCGGCGGCGGCTGCTGCGGCGGGGAACTGCACCCGGCGAGTCCAAGGAAAAACGCTGCAACGACGGCCGCCGATCCTGGAAGGAGACGCGCTCGGGACGCGCGGAGTAGGCGATCCAGACCGATTGGCGAACGATTGCTCATCCTTCCCTCCGCGAAACCGCACCGGCCTGCTTCCTCCGTCGGAGGAACCGGCAGTGTAAGCTCCGTGAGAGATTCGCGCAACCGCTCCCGGCGGCCCTTGCGCGGCAGACTCCGGCGACGCGGGGACTTCCGCCGTCACTTGTTATGGCACGTCAGGCAGATGGCGCTTCCGTTCTTGGTGATGCGCAAGAGCGAAGCGTTGTTTTGCGTATTGTGGACGTCGTGACAGGACGCGCACTCCAGGTTGCCGGTCCCGAAGAGCAGGTCGTGATTGATCGTGCCGCCCAGGGGGGTGGACTTGGTGCCGGGGTTATAGAGCTTCGGGTCGGCGTTCGAGAGGGAGACGTCATAGACCAGGCCGATCGGGTGCGTTCCCCGCAGGTCGGTCCCGACGCGGTTGCCCGCATCCATGAACGTGGTCCCCGTGTTCCCGCCGAAGCTGTCCAGCGCGACGGTGCCGTCATGGCAGCTCAGGCAAAGCTTGGAACCGTAATGCGCCGGCTGGGTCATCGCGGCTTTGAGCGTCGGGCTGGAATACAGGGTGTAAGTGGCGGTGGTGACTTTGTGGTTCCACAGAGGCGCGTTGGGCACGGTCGTATCGGGGTGATGCGGCGTATGGCAGGACCCGCACAGCGCGCCGTGCGACCAGCCCTTGGCGGTGAAGTCGTGCGCAGAACCGGAGAGCGCGCCGAACGCCGCCGCCGGCAGCGCCAGCGCCACGGCCAGCGCTGCTGAAAATAGCGTGCTTCGTTTCATGCGTTCACTCCTGCGGCATCGTTATGTCGCCTCTGCGCAGCAGGTGTGCCGCGAGAGGGCCTGTACCACATCGTGGTACTCGCCGCTCCGGCACACTCAAGAACTGCCGGTTCGAGACACATTGGGAACCTTTCGCTAGGGTTTCTCAGCAGGCTGCGTTTGAGCGGGCGATGGCCCTGCCTCAGGCGCCGGCTTGGCCGCCTCAGGCGCCGCCTCAGATGCCGGCTTGGGCGTCGTCTCAGGCGCCGGCTTGAGCGGCTCGGGCGCCGCCTGAGCCGCCGGCTGGGGCGCCGTCTCAGCCGCCGCCTTGGGCTTCTCCTCGGGGAC
>Ga0181524_10006748_pt1 | contig 9970 bp, 5 predicted proteins | sample PEATcosm2014_Bin_34_FD_119761 | JGI IMG/M metagenome (GOLD analysis project Ga0181524, IMG submission 119761) | Peatland microbial communities from MTU Mesocosm Facility, Houghton, MI, USA - PEATcosm2014_Bin05_60_metaG | ecosystem: Environmental > Terrestrial > Soil > Wetlands > Peat | place...
GCATGCGCGCTACCGGCACGCGAAAGCCCACCGCCTGGTACTCGCTGTTTTCGACCACGATGCGCATGTGCATGCGTGCAAGCTGCCAGCGTTCGCCTTGCCGATAGATGTGCCAGCGGCCATTCATCAACAGGTGCGAAGCGAGAATCCCCCCGCCGGAGAAATAGATCAGCAGCCACTTGCCGCGCGCCTCCACGCTGTCAACCGTCTGGCCAACGAGCGGAGTGTCGTCGTTGAATCGCATCAGCCACGGGTACGTGGAGCGAAAGCCGGTGACCGGTTTGCCCATGAGCGCGCGGCCGAGCGTGCGCGCGGTGCGAAAAACGGTGTCGCCCTCAGGCATCTTTTATTGAACCTCGGGCCTGGCCGGAATGCTCTGTGCAATCGGCAGCGGAATGCGCCGCAGATGCATCCCCAGCGGCCCGGGATGAAATCCCGCGTCCATGAGGAAGCGCGCCATTGGATGCGCCGCCACCGGCTGCCCGTTGATTGTGGTGATGAGTACGCCCTCGTGGCTGCTGGCGCGCATTCGTTCCTGCCCGCGCGCGCACAGGAAGTGCGCCAGCCCAGCGGCCGCCTGTGAACGCTCCGGCTCCTCGGCGGGCAGAAAAACCAGGAGGTTGGGATTGCCGCGCTTGAGCCAAGCGACCAATTGGCCATTACGCAGAATGACCTCAGCATAAACAGCGCGGGTGAGCACACGCGGGGCAGATTCGGAATCTTCTTCCGCGACGGGAAGATCGGGCCAGCGCAATACCGATCCATACGGGTTCGCCGGATCGGTCGCCGCCAGTTGTACGAACTCCGGCTTTTCGGCTGGCGGTTCTGTGCGCAACTGCCGCAGCAGGTCAACGGCGGCCGGCAGCGCGAACTGCGTTGCGCCCAACCCGCCCACAAAGTACCCGCGCCGAATTCTCCCGCTCTCTTCCAGCACCTTCAGCACGTCATATACCGCGCTGAATCCGCCGGGCACGTTCTCCGCCGCCACATGCTCGCGCAAAAGCACCCCGTAGCGATGCAGCAGTTGCATCGCAAGCGCGTGGCTGCGCTCCGTTGCTGTTGGTTCGCCGCTGCCGCTCGAGGGGGCCGCTGCATGCAATGCCCAGCGCCCCTGCGCCGTGGGTGGCGTGGTGCGTCGCGAGCGGAAGACAGCCCCGGTTTGATAGCGCCGCGGCGTACGGGCGCTCTCGGGCCGTGCGATGTAGGCGCGAAGCGCGTGCAGCGAGTCGTTGGTGATCAGCCCGCGCCACACCAGGCTCCAAAGCGCGTCGATCGTCTCGCCGGGATAGCCGCCGCCTGCGGCCTGGTGCAGCGCATCGAAAAAGCTCGCGCCCGTCGACTCGAGCACAGCGAGCAACTTCTCCTCACGCTCGGTCAGCGGCTCTGCAAGCGGCCGTTGCTGCACGAGCAGCGGCAGTTTATCGGCGAGAAATAGTGCGATACGGCCATCGCGTTCGCCAATCGGCTCGACTCCCGCCCACGCCACTTCGCCCGCGGCAATCAGCGTATCCAGCCCGGCCGGCGCATAGTCCGCGATGCGCGCGGGCAGAATCGAAGTTTCAAGCAAAGAAGCTGGCAGCGGCGCGCCCTGCAGGCTCTCGATAGCATCGAGCAGCGCGTCGAGATGTGCCGTGCCTGTCCGCCGCGGCGCCAGCAGGCCCTGCCAGTGCGTAAGGAAGCGCGCCAGGGTGTGCTGCTCCACCGGCTCCACTTCACGCCGCAGCCTGGCCAGAGACTTTCTGCGGATCTGCCGCAGGATCTCCGCATCGCACCACTCGCGGTGTAATCCTCCTGGACGAAAACCGCCTTCTAGCACGCGGCCCTCCTGCGCCAGTTGCCGCAGCGCATTCTCGACGGCCTCCGAATCCAACGCAAAGCGGTCAGCAGCCTCGCGCAGAGTGAACGGCCCATGCGTCCGAGCATAGCGCCGCACCAGTTCCAGCACCGGATGCGCCACCGGCTCGAGCAACGAGGCCGCCAATCCCGGCGGCAGGGGGATGCCCAATCCGTCGCGGTAGCGCCCCGCGTCTTCGGCGGCGATCAACCGCTTCTCGCCGGCGATGCGCAGCTCCAGCAGCCTTTGCGAACGAATGAGCCGGTCGACATGCGTCATCAGCTCGGGGGCAGCCACCCGCCGGCCCAACTCCTCACGCGTCAGATCGCCCAGCCGCAAACACAAGTCATGAATTCCGTCAGCCGACCGCGCGCGATAATTCTCCGCCAGGCGCTGCGCAGCTTCTTCAACCTCCGCGATCGCGTCTGCATCGAGCAGTTCTCGCAGATCGGCCTCGCCCAGCAGCTCGCGTAGCTGTTCCTGATCGATGGTCAGGGCCTGAGCGCGTCGCTCGGCCAGCGGCGCGTCGCCTTCGTAAACGAAGTTCGCCACGTAGCTGAAGAGCAGGGAACTGGCAAAGGGCGAGGGCTTGCGCGTCTCCACTACGTGCACGCGCACCTGCCGCTGCTCGATGGCGCGCAGCGTTTCGATGAGCGCCGGCATATCGAATACGTCGCGCAGGCACTCGCGATAAGCCTCCAGAAGCAGCGGGAATTTGGGATAGCGCGAAGCCACGCTGAGCAAATCGTAGGACCGCTTGCGCAGTTGCCATAGCGGCGAGCGCTGGTCGGCGCGTCGGCGCGGCAGCAGCAGCGCGCGGCCCGCGGCTTCGCGAAAGCGCCCGGCAAACAGAGCCGTCGATCCCAACTGGCGCAGCACAAGCTGCATGGCTTCGGCTGACTCCACCAGAATCCAATCCGCATCGGGCGGTTCATCGGTGTCAGGAAAGCGCAGCACGAACCCGTCGTCACCCCACAGCGTTTCCACTTCGGGTCCGCCGGCGGCGCGAATACGCGCGCTCACCGCCATCGCCCATGGAATGTGGATGCGGCTCCCAAACGGCGTCAGCACGCAGACGCGCCAGTCGCCCAGTTCGTCGCGGCAACGTTCCACGACAATCGTCCGGTCGTCGGGAACCTGCCCGGTCGCCTCGGCTTGGTCGGCGAGAAAGCGCAGCAGGTTTTCCGCGGCGCCGGGATCGAGATCGTGCTCGGCGACGAGCCGTGTCAGCGCGGCCGGCTGCGGCAGAGCGCGCAGCTCGCGCACCATGGCGCCGATGCGCCTGCCGAATTCAAGCGGCCGCCCCGGTCCGTCGCCCTTCCAGAACGGCATTTTGCCCGGCTCGCCTGGCGCTGGCGTCACCAGCACGCGGTCGTGCGTGATGTCCGTAATGCGCCACGTGGACGCGCCGAGAATGAACGTCTCGTTGGGATGCGACTCGAAGACCATCTCTTCGTCGAGCTCGCCCACGCGCACCGGTTTGCCCTCGGTGAATGCGAGAAAGACGCCGTAGAGACCGCGGTCGGGGATGGTTCCGGCGTTCAGGATCGCCAGTCGCGCCGCGCCGTCGCGCGCCGTCACCACGTTGCGCACGCGGTCCCACGTCAGCCGCGGGCGCAACTCGGCAAATTCATCCGAGGGGTAGCGGCCGCTGAGCAGATCGAGCACGCCCTCGAAGGACGAGCGGCTGAGGTTGCCGAACGGCGCAGCTCCGCGAACAAGGTTGAAGAGAAAATCGACGGAAACTTCGGCAGAAGCGGAGTCAGCGAGGCTAGCGGAGTCAGCGGAGTTGGCGGTGTTAGCGGAGTTCGTGTGACCCCATTCCTGCGGCGTCTCTTTGTCGAAGAGATTTGCGTCACCCTTCGATCTCTGATCTCCGTTCTCTGATCTCTTATTTCCGATCCCTGCTTTCCGCGCCGGCCGTGCGGACGCGACAATCGCCACCAATTGCTGGCAGAGCACGTCCAGCGGGTTGCGTGGGAATCGTGTTGACTCGATCTGCCCCTCGTGCATGGCGCGCGTTACCGCGGCGCAAGCCACCAGGTCGGCCCGGTATTTCGGAAAAATCACGCCCTCGCTCACAGCGTCCACGTGGTGGCCGGCGCGGCCGATGCGTTGCATGCCGCTGGCCACCGACGGAGGCGACTGAATCTGAACGACGAGATCCACCGCGCCCATGTCGATACCCAGCTCCAGCGTCGAGGTCGCGCACAGCGCGCGAATCTGCCCGGCCTTAAGCTGCTCTTCGATCACCGCGCGCTGCGCCGCCGCTAGCGAACCATGATGCGCGCGCGCGATGGGCTCGCCAGCCAGATCGTTCAACGCGCCGGCCAGCCGCTCGGCGGTCTGGCGCGCATTCACAAACAGAATCGTCGAGTTGCGTTCGCGGATCAGCTCCAGCAGCCGCGGATGGATCGCGTTCCAAATAGAAACCCGCCGCGGCGTTTGAGAAGCCGGTCCCGAAGGAATCTCCTCCATCTCGCCCAGCCGCGCCATGTCTTCCACCGGAACCTCGATGCGCAGTTTGAGCTGCTTCGGCGCAGCCGCATTGACGATGGTGACGGGCCGGTAGCGGAGTGGCGTAGCATCCGCCACGCCAGGGACATGGGGACTAGGGACTAGGGACTCGCCGGCGGTCGTGGCGAGATCATTATCCACTAGGCCAAACGCATCGCCATTCATCAAATTCGATTTTGTGTCGTGCGGGTTTTCTAGTGCCTTGTCCCTAGTCCCTAGTCCCTCAGTCCCTGGTCCCTCAACTTCCACTCCGCCCAGAAACCGCGCCACCTCTTCCAGCGGCCGCTGCGTGGCCGAGAGCCCGATGCGCTGCAGCGGCTTCGCCGTCAGCGCCTGCAGCCGTTCCAGCGTCAGCGCCAGGTGCGCGCCGCGCTTGGTCGGCACCAGCGCGTGAATCTCGTCCACAATCACGGTGTCAACCGTGCGCAGAGCTTCGGCCGCCTGCGAGGTCAGCAGCAGATACAACGACTCGGGAGTAGTGATGAGAATCTCGGCGGGATGGCGCGCAAAGCGTGCCCGCTCCCGCTGCGGTGTGTCGCCCGTACGCACGCTGACAGTGGGCTCGTGGAAGGCGACGCCCATGCGCCTCGCCATGTTAGCCATTCCGGCGAGCGGCGAGCGCAGGTTCCGCTCCACGTCCACCGCCAGCGCCTTCAGCGGCGACACATAAACGATGCAGCAGCCTCTTCGTCCCGCATCGGCGTCTTTCTGATCCCTGACCCCTGCCGGGGCCCCCGACGAGCGGTCGTTGCTCGTTGGGGTGGCTGATCCCTGATCCCTGTTTCCCAGCATCAGCCGGTCCAGGCACCACAAGAACGCGGCCAGCGTCTTGCCTGTGCCGGTGGGCGCAAGAATCAGCGCATTCTCGCCGCGCGCGATCACCGGCCATCCCATCCGCTGCGGCGCGGTGGGCGCGTCGAAGACGGCCCGGAACCACTCCGCCGTCACCGGGTGAAAGCAGGCAAACGGGTCGGAGCTCGAATCGGTCTTGGGATCGGAATGGGGCTGCTCGCGAGACACGCTCCTCTGAGAGTAGCGCAACCGCCTCGGCGAATACAAAGCGAAACTGCAGAGATCAGAGATCAGGGGTAAGAGATCAGAAAATAGCCGGAAATCCAGGAGACTCCCGTTTCCTTTCCATCTACCCGGCGCCTTTCTCGGCCGGCGGGCGCTACTTCTTCACGTCTCCCAGCCGCGCCACGCTGAACTGCGCCCCGGCGAACAGAATCAGGCCCGAGATGTAGGCCCAGAACAGCAGCCCGACCGAAACATAAAAGGGGCCATATAGGGACTGTAAGTCGAGGTGGGGAAGTACGGCGACAAAGATGAAGCGCGAGATGAGCCACACGATTCCAGTGACGACGGCGGTGCGCAGCACCGGGCGCCACGGTACCTTGCGATTCGGCAGGATGTAGTACACCGAAAAGAAGAACAGAATCGACGCCACGCCCGTGGTGATCGCCAGCCAGATGTAGCTGACTCCCCCGGAAACGAACTTGAACACAACATTGTCCGTGTGGTGAAAGAAAGCCACCGGCAATGCCTCGTCCACGGCCACGTTGGCCACCATGCTGGCCACCGCCAGCCCCACCATCAGCAGCGCCAGCCCAAAGGCGATAGCCTGGTTGAAAAGATAATTGCGGCTCTTTTTCACGCCCCACGCCTGGTTCAGGGCTACCTCCAAAGGCAGGAAGATACCCGTGCACGAAATCAGAATCACGACCAGCGACAGAGCCTGCACGCCGTGCCGTGTCGAGAGCGCGGCTACGGCCTCGATGCTGTTGGCCAGCCAATTCGGCGTCCGGGTCACGGAAGGCAAAAAGTAGTTCACCATGGCGTCCACAACATCCACCATGGATTGCGAATGAAAGACCCTGAGGGCCAGTGTGTACAGCAGCATCACGAACGGAATGAAGGAGAGAATCGCGTTGGCCGCCACGCTGAAGGCGAACGTGTGCACCTCGCTATCGAGCAGATACGCGATCAAAGCCGTGCCGTCTTTGCGCCAGCGGTACCACTTGGAGTGCGTGACTGGCTGTGACGGCCCCTTTGCGGCCTCGGCCAGAGCCGCCCCGGCACTCTCAATGTCGGCGGCGACATCGGATGCGACGTCAGATGCGGATTTGAGTGCATCAGCCACGTGTCAATCCTTTTTACGGACAAATGTTCTCCGCAGTTCCAGCGCAGGTTGCGGATGCAGGATGGTGCTCCTTCAAGAATAGCTCTTTGCGGGACCCGTATGATGAGCGCGATCGGCGTGGCGCCCCGTTCATGGCCGTTGGACGCGCGAACCATTCCGATGCAGCTTCTTGAGCGCCCACCGCGCCGCCGCGCGCAAACCCTCGTCGGCTGCCGCCGCCCACGCTTCCAGCCAGGGCGCAAACCGCGCCTGTCCGCTGTTGCCCATTGCGACGGCCGCGTTGCGGCGCAGCCCCGCAAACCCCGCTCTTCGCACCGGCGATCCGTTGAATCGCCGCTCGAATTCCGCCTCGTCCATTTCCGCCAGCCACTCCAGCGCGGGGTTGATGAGTTCCTTGCGCGGCTCCAACTCCGCGTCCACTGCCGCCGGCCCGTTTCGCAGCGCCTTTCCATTCCACGGGCACACATCCTGGCAGATGTCGCAGCCGAAGACCTGCCGCCCCATGCCCTCCATGAGTTCTTCCGCAATCGGCCCCTTATGCTCGATAGTCAGGTAGGAGATGCAGCGCGCCGCATCCATCTGGTAGGGCGTCATCAACGCATTCGTCGGACAGGCCTCGATGCACCGCGTGCAACTCCCGCAGCGATCCGGAACGAGCTCTGCTTTCTTGCCTTCCGGACTCACTTCCAGCGAAGTCAGCAGCACCGCCAGAAATCCGAACGACCCCAGCTCGGGATGAATCACGCACGTATTCTTGCCGATCCACCCTACCCCGGCCGCCGCCGCAAGCGCGCGCTCCACCACCGGCCCGGTGTCGACATACGCGCGCGCCTCGAACTCGCCAAGCTGCGCGTGCAGCTCCGCCTCAACTTTGCGTATCCGCTTCAGCAGCACCTTGTGATAATCGCTCGGCCGCCGCTCGCCGCTCACGCCGGTCCGGCTGGGCGGCAAACGGCTGCTCCACGCGTAGCGCGCAATCCACGCGCTCCCGCGCTCTTGCGTTTCGGTTGAGAGTGGCGCGTCGGGATAAAGGTAATTCGCAAAGCACACCAGCGCCGACCGCGCCCACGGGAAGGGAACTGCGGCGCGTTCCCGCGCCAACTGTCCATCCTCAGCTTTTCGTTCCAGGTAGCGCATCGTTCCCGCGCGGCCCGCGTCCACCCACTCGCGAAATCGCCCCGCGTCGCGAGCTTCCGCCGCATAGGGCAGCGCCGCCAGGCCTGCCTCGACAAATCCCGCCCCAAGCGCCAGCTTCCGCGCCTGTTCCTGCGTCAGGTAGAGTGCCGCGCTGGTTCGGAAATTCACCATGGAACTTTGCCGCGCTTCTTTGCGTATGGACGAGTGACTGCTTAACTCCCGCGTAAATACAGGATATTCCCCACGCGGTTGAATGTGGATGCGTCGTATGACGTTTCGTTGTGCAGCGCGGCAGGGAGGTTCCATGGTCGACACAAATCTTCACAAAGGTGCAACACGCACGGTAGCGTGCGGGTTTGCGGAACTGGTGCGGGGCAACGACGAATTGCTGCTCAAAGAACTTATGCCGGTGGTCCGCTGCCACCACGTCGAGCTCGACATCGGGTCCGTCAAGCGCATTGACGCCGGAGGGCTTTCTGCATTGATTGCTTTGTACTGCGAGGCGCGCAAAGCCGGGAACAGCCTTACTGTTTCGCGCCCTGGCCGCCATGTGCGGGAGATTCTTCGAGTGGTAGGGCTGGACGAGATTCTGTTGGCGCGGCACGAAGACGAGAGACCGATGCGGCAGGCTCAGTTGATTAAAAGCGCGGCTTAGGGCCTGTCATGAACTTTCCCGCGTGCGATAGAATCAGGCTGAATCTCCGCACATTCCAAATTAGAGCGGCGATGTAAGGGGAAGCAATGTCGCAGGGTTTCGTGTATCGCACGCGGCTGATTTTCTATTACAAAAGACTTTCGGCGGGTCCCGATTTTTTGATGTGGAGGCTGAAAGGTTCGCCGCCTAGACGGATCCCGCATCTGGTCAAGCGAGCAGTGGTGCGGGAGTATGCAGAGCGGTTCCACCTTCCGGTGCTGATCGAGACGGGCACGCAATATGGGCAGATGATTAACGCCGTGCGGAAGCAGTTTCGCGAGGTTTATACGATCGAGCTGGATGACACGAACTACAGCCAGGCGGTAAAGAACTTCGCCGGTCACAAGAATGTTCACGTCATTCACGGAGACAGCGCGGTGGAGCTGCCCAGGCTGCTCAAATCCATCGCGGATCCCTGCCTGTTCTGGCTGGACGGCCACTCCGGCAAAACGCCGATCATGGATGAGTTGCGGGCGATCTTCAGTCATAAGCCGCACCAGCACGTGTCTCTGATCGACGATGCGCACTGCTTCGGTACGAGCCGGTACTACCCCGCGCTCGATGCGGTCAAAGAGTTGACCCGGCAGATGAATCCCGGCGCGACGGTTGAAGTGCGCGACAACATCATCCGAATCCACAATGAAAACTCCGCTCGGCAGGACCGATTCCGCCTTGGGTGCGATTCCGGCGCGATCCGGCCGCAACGCTTGACGAAAGAAGCATTTACGGATGACAGGAGCGCTGTGCGTACGCCGCATGGCGTTTCGGAATACGGTACTGCTTCTCCCGAATCAGGAGTGGCGGCTCATCTTTCTCCACCCGTGTGACCCATAGCACAGGCAATCCTAACCCTCAGACGATATTCGTAGATACGACTGATCAACGCCGCGAAAAGCCGTCGCAGATCCGGGTAACTTTCAAGTTCAGCCTCTGTTAAGGGCGCCATTGGCGTGCCGGGCCTCCGTTCCGTTACCCTTTCATGTGGACAAGCATTGCGGAATCCCAAGATGGAGGCTTTACCCATGACGCAGGGCGTTCTGGAGCAGGCGTCTGCCGAAAAGGCGGGCTCGACTTCAACCAAGTATGTCTATTTCTTCGGCGGCGGCAAAGCCGATGGCAACGGCAAAATGAAGGACGTGCTGGGCGGCAAAGGCGCCGGCCTGGCTGAGATGACCAACGCCGGTCTGCCGGTTCCTCCCGGATTCACCATTCAGACCGAGGCCTGCCGCGAGTACATGCGCGGAAAGCTGAACCCGCAGATCGATACCGATATGCACTCCGCTCTGGAACGGCTCGAAAAGCTGCAGGGCCAGAAGCTCGGCGCGGGCGAAAATCCGCTGCTCGTCTCGGTCCGTTCCGGCGCCAAGTTCTCCATGCCCGGCATGATGGACACCATCCTCAACCTCGGCCTCAACGACCAGGCCGTCGAAGCGCTCGCCAGGCGCAGCAACAATCCCCGCTTTGCTTACGACTCGTATCGTCGCCTCATCCAGATGTTCGGCGACGTGGTCCTCGATATCCCCAAGAAGAAGTTCGAGCACATTTTTGATGGCGTCAAGCACGCCGTAAAGGTCAAGTTCGACTACGAGCTCCAGCCCGGTGCGCTCCAGAAAATCATCGCCGAATATAAAAAGCTCGTCAAAAAAGA